>JGI11705J14877_10000346_pt1 | contig 29300 bp, 23 predicted proteins | sample Etolaghawater15m_FD_14877 | JGI IMG/M metagenome (IMG submission 14877)
CAACGTTTTATTTGTAATATTTAGTTAAGTTTTAATTGTTTTCAAGTTAGTGTGATCTGATCTGAATCTTGGGTCACGTCAACATGAAACTCCAAACTCCAGTCTCTCTATTACAGCAGTGATTTTTTTTAATCCATCTTTTGATGATCGAGAGAAAATACTGAGTTGTACAAATCCGCTAAAAAAGAAACTTCTGTAAGATCCCTGTTCTTAATCCTGATTGTGGGCTTTAGCTATATTTCCAATCGTGTATCATTTGACACATTAACATTTAGTATCTGCTTTTCACGAAGGAGTGTCGACGGTTCATTACTGCTGATAACAGGTGTCAGCAACATCGAGTGAGGATGAAAGGGTACAGGCGCTTCAGGATGTAATAAGATGGTGCCTGCTGGTCTAGTGAGGAAAATAATCCTGTAGCAGGAGAAGGAGTTCATTGGAACGACTACAGTTCAGTTTGTGCATAATATTTGTCCGGTGAACGCGAACGGTTTTCGGGCTGATGAATAGTATTTCTCCTATTTCATCGGGAGTCATTCCCTGAGAAAAAAGGTTTGCAATTTCATGTTCTCGTGGAGAGAGAATGGAAAGAACTCCGTGCTCACATTCACCCTTTAAAAGTTGCTCACGTATATTTTCAGGAAATGAACTGCTCAGGAAAATTTCCCCCTGCATAACCTTCCGAATTGCAGTGAGAAGGTCTCTGATTTCATCACTTTTTAACACATATCCCTTTGCACCGGCTTTGCATGCACGAAAAATATTATCGTGGTTCTGGTGCATGGTGTAAATGATAATGATCGTCTTTTCAGAAAGGGCTTTGACGTATGGGATGAGATCAATGCCACTGATTCCGGCCATGGTTATATCAAGAATTGCAACATCTGGCTGTGTTTCCTTTACCAGAGGTAACGCGGAAGTTGCTGAGTCCGATTCTCCCAGCACAATCATATCGGGTTGCTTCTTGACAACAGACCTTACTCCATGACGGATAACAGGATGGTCATCAATTATAACAACAGTAATCTTTTTCACTGCGCTTGTTGCTCCAATAAAAAATTTCCAGGAAATAGCATGTACCTATGCGATGAGGATAACAAAAGGATCAGTTGAAAGTCAAAGATTTTATCGTTCTCTTTATTTGCCAGACATCATTAAATAGTGTATGTGAAAATACATGGATACCCCCTTTATACTGAAAGCACCTTTTGAACCATCTGGTGATCAACCTGAAGCCATTGCCACCATAGTCCGCGGGATAGAGTCCGGAGCAAAAAGCCAGGTTCTTCTGGGTGTTACCGGATCCGGGAAAACCTTTACCATGGCTTCCGTCATTGAAAGGGTACAGCGGCCGACCCTTATTATTGCCCCCAATAAAACGCTTGCTGCCCAGCTTTTTTCTGAGTTTAAAGAACTGTTTCCCGACAATGCCGTTGAGTATTTCGTCTCCTATTATGATTATTATCAGCCGGAGGCGTATATTCCATCCTCCGATACTTATATTGAAAAAGATTCTTCCATTAATGACGCAATTGACAAGATGCGCCATTCCGCAACCCGTTCTCTGCTGACACGCAGAGATGTCATTATTGTCGCTTCCGTATCCTGTATCTATGGCCTTGGGTCACCCGATGAATATAAAAACATGCACCTCTTTCTCCGTGTTGACGAAGATTTTGCGCCAGAACAGATACAACGCCGTCTCGTCTTTATGCTGTATGAGCGAAATGATGTTTCTTTTCATCGTGGTACATTCAGGGTACGTGGTGATGTGATTGATATTTTTCCAGTTCATGAGGAGGATCGGGCACTCCGACTGGAATTCTTCGGAGATACCATTGAGTCGATATCAATTATAGACCCCTTGCGAGGAGTTGTGCTTGAACGTTTAGCGGAATATACTGTTTTCCCCGGCAGCCATTTTGTTACTTCCAAGGATAGACTGCAGGTGGCGGTGGAAACAATTAAGACAGAGCTTAAAGATCGTCTTGAATATTTTCACAAGGAAAACAGACTGATTGAGTTGCAGCGTCTTGAGCAGAAGACTATGTTTGATCTGGAGATGATACAGGAGCTTGGATATTGCAACGGTATTGAAAATTATTCGAGGCATCTCACCGGCAAGGAGCCGGGAGTTGCCCCTCCCAATCTTCTCGATTATTTTGAGGAGGATTATCTTCTGATAATTGATGAGTCTCATATAGGTGTACCTCAGCTAAACGGTATGTACAATGGAGACAGATCCCGGAAAAAGACGCTTGTCCACTACGGTTTCCGTCTCCCTTCAGCACTTGATAACCGTCCCCTGCGCTTCGAGGAATTCCAGGCACGAATTAATCAGATAGTCTATGTTTCAGCAACTCCTGGTGCTTTTGAGATTGAAGAGGCCGAGGGGCGACTTGTTGATCAAATTATTCGTCCGACGGGACTTCTTGATCCGCGAATTGAAGTTCGGCCTGCTTCCAGTCAGGTTGATGATCTTCTGGAGGAAATAAGGTTGCGTACGGAACGTGATGAAGCCGTACTGGTCACCACCCTGACAAAGCGAATGGCAGAAGATCTTACCGATTATTATGAGAAACTTGGGATTCAGGTCCGCTATCTTCATTCTGATATCAAGACATTGGAACGTATCGAATTAATAAGAGATCTTCGTAACGGTGAGTATAATGTGCTGGTGGGGATTAATCTTTTACGGGAAGGGCTCGATATTCCGGAAGTTTCTTTAGTGGCAATACTGGATGCTGACAAGGAGGGTTTTTTACGTTCAGATCGCTCTCTTATTCAGACCTGCGGGCGGGCCGCACGAAACGTCAATGGACTGGTTATTCTTTATGGTGACACAGTTACCGGTTCCATGCAGAGAACCATTGAGGAAACGGAGCGAAGAAGAAAAATTCAGTCTGCGTATAACCTGGAACATGGTATTGTACCTCAGACCATAAAATCCAAGGTAAAGGATACCATCCAGAAACATCTTCAGGCCAGTGGCTACAAGGCAGCAGATGATCATGGCTCCGGTTTGTTGACTGCTGCAGAGGATCTTCCCGTATATTACAGCATTAAAGAATTGGAAAAAGAGATAAAAAAACTAGAAAAAGAGATGCAGAGTGCTGCAAAAGAACTTGCTTTTGAAGAAGCCGCAGCGATTCGTGACAGAATCAAGGCGCTTCGTAAACTGGAGATAGAAATAGGATGAAGGATGGGGCATTGTACCAGCTATCTCTTCGTGTACTCCCTTTTGTCTTTGTGTGGTTGACACGCATCTGGTTTTCTACGTGTCGGATAACAACCCATGGTCAACACTACCGGGATCAAATTGATGCCAGTGGGAAGCCTGCTATAGCAAGTTTCTGGCACTATACTATTTTATTTATATTTTATTATATGCGTAAAGATTCTGGTGTGGCCATGGTCAGTGCAAGTAAGGATGGCGAGTATATCAGCAGAGTGGCAAATAAACTGGGGTATTCAACTGTTCGTGGTTCACGTAAAAAGGGTGGATTACAGGCTATTAAAAGTCTGGTGAGACATATGCGTGCAGGGCAAAATGCTGCAATTGTCGCTGATGGCTCACAGGGGCCTGCCCGTGTGGTTCAGGCTGGCTGTATAGTTCTTGCGTCACGTGCCGGGGTACCTGTCCTCCCCATGCTCTGGTCATGTAATCGATACAAGCGATTTGGATCCTGGGATGGTACGGTTTTGCCCTTACCTTTTTCAAAAATAGATTTCTTTTACGGTGACCCCCTTTATGTCCCTCCTAAAATCAAATCTGAAGATGTTGAGGACTACAGGTTGATTTTGGAAAATCGCCTCTGTGATCTGTATGATGAGGCCTGGGCTTTACATGGTAAAAAAGAACATTAATCAGCTTACTATAGAGATATGACTAAAGGAATAGTGGTGGCCGGACTTGCCGGAGGATCAGGGAAAAGCGTGGTTTCTGTTGGGTTAACTGCGGCCCTTGCACGGCAGGGAAAAATTGTGGTCCCCTTCAAGAAGGGACCGGATTATATTGATGCGGGATGGATGAAACTTGCTGCTGGAAGGAACTGTTATAATCTTGATCCCTATTTAATGAGCGAAGAAAGCATAAAAGCTTCACTGCTTTGCCACAGTGAAGGTGCCGATCTTGTCGTCCTGGAAGGTAACCGCGGCCTGTTTGATGGGGTAAATGTTGATGGTGGCTATTCCACAGCCGAACTGGCTCTTTCTCTCAATCTTCCAATATTGTTGGTGGTGAACTGTACCAAGACGACTCGAACCGTTGCGGCAATGGTTCTGGGTTGTATGAAGCTTGATGAACGCCTGGATATTCGTGGCGTAGTCCTGAATCAGATTGGCACCAAAAGGCATCAGTCCATCGTCACCCAGGCAGTGGAAAAGTACACTGGCCTTCCTGTCCTGGGGGCAATTCCACGAATGAAATATGATATTTTCCCCATGCGTCACCTGGGCGTTACTCCACACCAGGAGTACGAGGGAAGTGAGGAGGCAATGCAGTTGCTTGCGGAGACTGCCGCTGAACACCTTGACCTCGAACGAATTCAGGAAGTAATGGAGCCAATAGGTTACCGAAAAACAGTGGTGCCCGCCCATCCTCCTGAGAATAAACTTCGTATCGGCCTGTTAATGGACGCAGCGTTTCAATTCTATTATTCCGAAAATCTGGAAGCCCTTGAGCAGGAAGGAGCTGAATTGATTGCCATTGATGCCATGGTTGAGGATGTTTTGCCGGAGCTTGATGGTCTGTACATTGGTGGAGGTTTTCCTGAAACCAGTGCTGGGGCCCTCGCGGCTAATACCTCTTTTCGTGACTCAATAAAAACTGCTGCCGAGACAGGATTGCCGATTTATGCTGAGTGTGGTGGGCTGATTTACCTTGGTGAGTCTATAGAACTGGAAGGAGAGGTGTATCCTCTTGCCGGTGTTTTTCCCGTCCGTTTTGGTATGTCTCAAAAACCACAGGCCCATGGCTACTCGATTTTTACGGTAGAGGGAGAAAATCCTTTTTATGAAAAAGGTTCTGAAATAAAGGGACATGAGTTTCGTTATTCCACTATTCTTGACTGGCCTGGAGACTCTGATGATCTGCCATTGAAGATGAAAAGGGGCGTGGGGTTTTCTAAGGGACGTGAAGGGCTGGTTATGAATAATGTTCTGGCTCTTTACACCCATATACATGCCCTGGGGACACCCGAGTGGGCCAGGGGCTTTATGAGGCGCTGTCAGGAGGTAAAAGAAGAGGGCCTGCGGGAATAGAGGAAAAGGGTTCCCCGCAGACCATATGCTGTGTTTGATTAATCCTCGGTGTGACAAACAATATCCGGTGTCAGAAACCAGATAGCTGCCGGTTTGCAGGACCAGACTTTGTCATCTTCTTCGACTACACAGTCTCCGAATTTCCACCCGAATTTTTCCAGATGCATGGTGAGCGTTTTTTTTGATGCTTCGTACACATCCCAATCAAAACCCTCAAGGTCAGAGACGCAAATCATTTCAATTTCTTTCTTCATATTCAGTCTCACTGTATTTATTTGATAATTTGTAAAGGTAATGCCGGATGGCCGGTAACGACCATCCAGCATATTATTTTACAATATCATATGCTATATTTCCTGCAAGGTGACAAATTTCAGGGCATGGGTTGTACATTTCGTGACGCAGGCAGGTTTCAGCCCTGCATCCACCCGATCCATGCAATAGTCACACTTCACAGCCTTTTTTGTCTCAGGGTTCATCTGGGGAATTGTCCACGGGCAGGCACCGGCACAGGCCATGCAGCCAATACAGGCCTCTTCATTTATAAAAACAATACCATCCGGGCGCTTGATCATGGCCTTGGTAGGGCAAATAGGGACACAGAACGGTTCATCACAGTGGTAACAGGAACGAAAGGAAAATTCGGTTTTAGGGACCCCTTTTATAGTAGTTAAGGTTTCGTGATCAATTTCACAGAGGTATGGGCCTACCGGCAGGCTTTTATTCGTTTTACAGTGAACCTCGCAGCCGTGACAGCCTATACATCTTCTGGAATTGAGGTAGATCATGTATTTGTTCATAATTCGACCCTCCTCTTAGGATTACGGACACTGCGGCGCACGAGAACAAAAGATTCACAAAGATTTATTGCACCTCCTGCCTGATCCCAGTCATCAAGCTTGCCAATCATTAATTTCTGGTCACTGATTCCGGCGTGGTAAGAGCGGGTCTGCAATGGAATCTGCTTTCCGAATCCATGGACCATATAGACAGCTTCCGGATGAATGTAGTCTACAACGTGTGCATGCATTGGTCCTGAGTAACTTTCGTCTTCCGACGAAACGTTCACCAGGTCGCCATTGGCGATACCAAGTTTGTCGGCAGCCCTTGTGTTAATCCACAGACTGTTTTCGGGCATCAACTCCGACAAGAGAGGGTTGTTTGTCGTGTGACCATGACTGTGCACTGCGGAACGCCCGTACACCAGCCTGAACATACCTTTAGGTGGTTTAATGGGGGACTGATATTCTTTTAAAGAGGGCAGGCCGGCATCTTCGAGTTTTTTACTGATGATTTCAATTTTCCCGGATGGGGTACTAAACTGCCCGTCCAGTTTTAGAGGATCATACATGATGGGTTCGTCTGTGAGTGGAACAAATCCTTTCTCATCAAAATCAGCAATTGTAAATCCGGTCGGCTCCAGTTGCCAGTTCCAGAGTTCCTCTGCACTGTTGTACGGGAAGTACTCTCCGATATCCACTCTTTCGGCCAGCTGTTTAAAGATCCACCAGCCTGGTTTTGTGTCAAATTCAGGTTCCACTGCCCTTTTTCGTATGGCAAGACGAGGTTTTAAACTTTTCTGCACACAGATGGTACTTTCCCGTTCCAGATAAGTTGACTCCGGGAGTATAACGTCGGAGAACCAGCCGAATTCACTGTAATGGGTGTCAATGGAAACCAGAAGGTCACAGTGTTCAAAAGACATTTTCTGACGCTGCGGATCCGGCATTCCTGAGAATGGGTCGTGTCGCATCGCGATCCAGGCCTTAACAGGATAGGGATCTTCCTTTTCCATGGCATCGAAAAACAGGTGAGCGAGACCCGGCCCTTTATCAAAATGCTTATATTTCCAACCCACACCATCAGCACGTTTTATATCAGGCTTTGGACAGTCAAGTGCCCGAAGTCCTTTTACGCCACAATCCCCCGGGCCTTTAGGAATAAGGAGTCCACCCTTCTGTTCAATATTCCCCATAAGAACATTTAAGATATGGAGACCTCGACTGGCATAGAAAGAATCCTTGTAGCGGGACAGATTCCAGCCAGGATGAAAAATCACCTTTGGCATTGCTGGTATTATTTCGTCAATAAAGGCATGGATGGCCTTTGCTTTGATACCACATTCCTTTGCCGCCCAGTCCGGGGTGTACTGTTCTACGAAATACGTAAGTTCATCAAAACCAGAGACATAGCGTTCAACAAAATCGGCATCGTAGGCATCTCTTCTGATCAGTTCATGAATCATCGCAAGGATAAGGGCGTAGTCTGTCCCTGGTCTTACCTGAAAAAAACGATCCGCCTTGATTCCTGTCATAGTCTGGCGAACGTCAACATAGGTCAGTTTTCCGCCATTTTCCAGCATATCCATAGTCTGGAGGTTTTCACCAATACGCAGTGAGGCAAACATATTACGCCCGAAGAGGATCAGATGTTTTGCATTTTTTATGTCATAGATAAAACCTTTGCGTCCTACGCCATTAATGGAAAGACTCGCATGGTGGGTGTTTCGTCCGCAGGTACAGTCATGGTTGGTGTAGTTTGGAGATCCAAAGGCATGGATAAATGTTTTATACATATTTTGCCATGGGCCACCCCTTGATGAGAGAACTACTGATTCCGGCCCATAATCAGTTTTTATTTTTTTCAGTTTATTGCTGATATAATCAAGGGCTGTCGGCCAGCTTACTTTTTGCCAGCGTCCTTCACCGCGGGCTCCTTCTCGTATAAGAGGTTGCTGCGGTCTTTCACGGTCAGCAACAAGAGCAGGCCCTGCAGATCCCTTGGCGCAGAGTGCTCCGCCGAGGATATGCTGGTTTCCTTCTATCCATGTTACTTTATTGTTTTCTGACTCCACGCGGATGGGACAGCGCACGGTGCACATCCCACACATGGAGTAAACAGATTTTTTCATTTGAATTCCTCCACTAAAGAAAATCGATCTCTTGTCTATTTTGCAGAAACCATACGATTGATATTCAATTCCTTTATAATTCTGTTACGTCTGTACTTTTCAATGGCTTTTTGTAGAAATGTCCAGCAAAGATAAAAGGACACGAGTGATACAAAATAGAAAAATATGGATCCAATCAATAAAGGTTCACCGCTGGATGAACCAAATTGTACAATATATTCCCTGCCGGTGAGTTCCATCAGCCTTTCAGGCCGGTAATACGCATTCAGATAAGACATCACCATCAGGATTGGCAGGTACATTGTGGCAAAACTCATCAACAAGCCTTCAAGAAAATAGTCGTAATAGGCACGATTAAGTTTTGCCTGATCTATATTCTTTGCCATCTGTGATCCTTTCTCTCGGTCTTCACAACGCATTGCTTCCTCTCTGACCCCAAGCCAGTGATTGAACTCCTCCTCCAGCTTGATATGCCGTTTGGTACGGCATTTTTTTCCAAGAAATTTGGTAGATAAAACTGTGAGGAGGGCAAGCAGTACAAGTATGAATGCCGGTCCAGTGAAATCCTGAATCGGTGAAAGCAGATTATCAACCATTGCTGCAGAAGAAAGAATGGCGCTATAAATATATTCCCAGATAATATCTAGAAGACGTTCCATGGTGTATCCATCAGCTTAAGAATAAGTAGAAACTGGTTCACAACCCTTAAGTTGTGAACCAATTTCATTTCATAGGTCTGACTGTTATTCCTAGATCCAGTACTCAATCTTGAGGAAACGGAAGAACAGGAAGAATAATGTACAGGCAAGAACGATCTTGAGCGTTTTCTCACTGAACATCTTCTGACAACGACTACCAAGCATACCACCGGCAAAACCACCGATGATGATTGCTCCTGCAAGTACCATGTCAGGCATATATCCATTCAGGATATATCCGATAAAGGAACCAATACTTGAGAAACAGGTTCCGACAAGGGATATGGGAACGGCAACATACATTGGGAGTGCGGCTATTGTGGTCATCATTGGAACGAGGAGGAAACCACCACCGATACCAAACGCTCTGGAAACAATACCTACAATAATACCGAGGATTGCAAAGAGCAGTGGATTAATGCGGAATTCCTCACCCCAGAATTTGAAGCGGTAATCAGTAAGGCCGGTTTTAATCGGTTCAATGGAACCCATTTCCATTGCTTCACCGGTCTCTTTGGCTTTTTTGACAGCAGCGTTGAACTTCTGGGTCATCGCCTTGATATTTTTCCGCTTGTTCATGGCTCCAGGGGTCAATTCCATAAGAGTCTTGATACCCATGAGAACAACCAGAACACCGAGCCATTCTTTATAAGCAGTCATGGAAACATATTGGGTCACATATTTACCCAACCAGATGGAGCCAATGAAAATACCAGCACCAAAGGAAAGGCCAACTGGCCAGGCAACACGTTTCTCAACCACGGCAAAACGGTAAAACGAACCGAGTGGGGAGAACAGGGTAAGAGCGATATTTGATGGACGAAGAACGTTGGCAGCATTGATACCAACGGGACCAGCTGTTTGCACAAACAGAGCCTGGAAGGCACCCATCAGCATACCACCGGCAGCACCGATCATTGAAAAATAGGTACCAACAAGAATAGCACCGATAACAACGACCAGAGGGTTCATGTAACGATAGCCTTTTGCAAGCCAGAAACCGTTCTTTTCTATGGTGTAGGAACCACTTTTAGTGCCGTTTACATAGACATCAAAACCGGTGTCAGGCGCGGTATGACGAAATGATTTGAAAGACGCTTTGAAATTTCCGGTGGCCTTGTCGAGATTTATGGACGTGCCTTTATCCCAGTAATTTCCTGAGGAGGCATCGCCGATGACGGAGCGGGCAAAAATGACAACTTTACCTTTTTTATTTCCTTCTTTAACCACGGTATCTATGCCATATGAATTCTCGTGGCCCCATTTGAACATATTCCACTGTTCAGCGGTTTTGATTGGGCCCAGCATGTCTTTGGCGGCAACATCATCAAAATTCTTTTTCAGTTTGAACATTGTGGTGTTGTAGAGTCCCTGGCCTTTCTTGAAGAGAAAGGAAGGGCCACCAAATTTCTTGTCAACATCCTTACCGAAAGCGTCCCTGTTGGTTGTCAGCATATAGAAAAGAGGCGGGATCTCTGTATCCATTGTAAAACCAGCCTTTTCACCATTTTGAGGTAACTTCTTTTTCTCATAGGTGCCGACTGATTTTTGTCCTGCAAATTCTGTAACATTACCCTTGAACATTGTCTGCTGTGCAATGGCGATATAAAGCTCCTGCCCTGGTTCAATCTGTCCCTCTATGGTTATCGTATCACCAGCCTTGTATTTATCTGCTGAGACCGCAGCACCGGCAAATGAACTGCTTTGCCAGGCTAAAAGCCAGATTGAAATCACCATCAAGGATATTGATAGTTGCTTGCATTTCATCATCTTCATATCTCCTTTTTTTGATTAATATAACCAGATTGAAGCCCTATCGTACGTAGCTTCTCTTGTGCTCCTTCTGTTAAAGATCCCTTTTAATTCCTGGTTTCTACCTCCTTTTTAATAGTCGCTGTTATCAAGATGTGTGGAAAGCTCATCTGGCGAGGTTGAGTACCTTTTCCACCTTCTCTTCAAGTTCATCACGATCAATAGGTTTTACGCAATATTCATCGGCGCCCAGGCTTATGGCCTCACGGGCGGTTTCTACGGTCGGATATCCGGTAAGCATGATCACCCGAATGGAAGGATCAATTTTTTTTAGAATTGCCAGGACCTCAACTCCATTCATCTTTTTTAACTTTATATCGAGAATGGCCAGGTCGATTTTGTGCATTTCAGCATGGGTAATGGCATCCTCTTCTTCTGTGAAGGTGTGAACTGTATGTCCTTTTTTACGAAGAATTTTTCCTATGAGCACTGTCGCATCGCGGATATCATCAAGGGTTATGATCTCTGCCATATGTACCTCTGAGTTACTGGTTCTTAGGTTTAAGGGTATCGCTATCCCTTTCGTCCGATATAGCTGGAAGGGTTACGTGAAAAGCTGTTCCGCCAAGGGATTTTCCGGTTTCGTTGTCAGTAACAGGAGACTCTATATCTATCCTTCCCTCGTGTTCCTGAATGATGCCGTAGGAGACTGAAAGACCAAGACCGGTACCTTTGCCAACGGGTTTGGTCGTGAAAAATGGGTCAAAAATAGAGGAAAGAATTTTTTCAGGTATACCGTGTCCGGTATCCATGACTATTGCTATAACTTCTCTGCTGTCTTCACTGTTGCGGGTACTGATGTAGAGTTCACCACTCCCCTGATCTTCCATTGCATGATGAGCATTGTTGATAAAATTAATGAAAACCTGACGTAACTTTTCAGTGTCTCCGATGACACTGTTCAGGTTGGGGCTCAAATTTCTGTGGACCGTAATATGATCAATATTCAGTGAGTGTTCGGTTACGGCAAGTACATCAGTTACTATTTCATTGATGGAAATGATGTCTTTAGAGCTTTCTCCCTGTCTTGCAAATTTCAGAAGGTCGGCTACAATTTTCCGGCACGCTTTTGTTTGACGTCCGATGACCTCCAGGCTTTCTCCTTCTTCGGTGTCTGGAGGAAAATCATCCATCAGCAGTTGGGAATAGCCGAGTATGACGCCGAGAGGTGTGTTTATTTCGTGGGCAACTCCCGCCGCCATATGACCGATCGAAGCCATTTTTTCACTGGATGCCAGCTGGGCCATCATCGTTTTAACACGGGTAAGGTCCTTGGCTATTCCTTCGCAGCCAGTGAATTCACCGGCATCATTATGGATAGCGTTGGCAGAGAGAAGAACGTAGATGATACTGCCATCTGCTTTTTTGAATTCAACCTCAAGGTCTTCGACGAAGCCACGAGTGAGAATTTCTTCAAAGTAGTTATCAAGATCGTCTTCATGAGAAAATATGTCTAATAGATTCAATGATGGAGGAGCATTGAATGGGTATCCAAGCATTTCAAGACCCGATGCATTCATATTGACCAGCCTGTTAGCTGAATCACAAAAATAAATCATATCCTTTGAATTGATGAAAAAGTTTCTGAATTTTTTCTCAGAGGCAGAGAGCTCTTTGGTTCGACTTTCGACCATTTCCTCAAGGTGACTATTCATCTCGTGGAGTTTTGCTCCTGCCTGTTGAAGTTCACTATTGGCGGTTTTGAGACTTCTAGCTTTTTCCTCAATGGCGCGATATCCTTCTATTCCTTTGTGGTAATAGATAGTTACCGCTGCGAGAGAAGTCATGAGGAGTGTATTGAAACCTCCGGCCAGTGGAGCAAGAGTTTTCCACTGGTCATCGTTTCCATTGATAAGTAAAACCTGTTTGACAAGATGTCCCATCGCTCTTGATACGGCAAATACGGACAGCGTCATACAGAAATAAAACAGGAACCCCCAGAGAAAGTTGTCCGGTTGTTCTTTTGTTAAAAGAAAAGCGTAGCGTAGAGAAAGAAATGAAAAAATAATTATGACGACGGAGCCAATCATGTCTGTGAAGTCAGCTGGAAACATGCTGAGACTAGTCATGTCTTCACCTTATCGTGGATTCCGAGGTAGAGAGAACGGAGACAGAGGTAGAGACAGAACATCGCAGGAACGCTAAAAATATGATCAAGTTTTGTGAAATAATATATCAGTTTCGTTGCGGTGATTGGGCCCATTATTTTTGTAGACAAGTAGCCGTTGTCTCGTGCAATGTCGGTTACCTGGATATGTTCGCCTATCCAGTGCCCGGTAAATGCAACGATATTCCAGGAAATCATGAAGATGCAGAATATCTGGAGGAAGCGCCATCCTTTGCTGGGAAATGAACTTCTGCGAATATCCCAGAAGAGATAACAGAGCGCGGCAAGAAAAAAGATGTGGGCCAGCTGATGCACATATAACCCTTCAGGGGCAGCATGGGATTGGAGTGCCTGGGCTTGATTCGGAAAAATAAGAAATACTGTAAGGAGGAACAAACAGGATATCTTTTGTATTTTCCTGGAATGAATCATTTGACTCCTGTGCAACAATTTAGAGGCAGTATGGAGGAGCTGTTCTTGGCAGCAATGTCGTCTGGCCCATTGGCCAATACAGGATGAACAGTATTGTTTTCTGCATCATCTATTTCATTGCTGGCCCACATCTGTAGGATGCACTGCACATGTGATGCCAGAAATGAAATTCAATATGACAAAATAGAAATGAGCTGTTGTAACAGGGAATTGAGTTGGATTCGTCTTGGGATTATTTGCCAGGGAAAAGCCGTTCGAAAGAGGAATGAGCGATTTTGGTGCAATATGAATGTTTCAGTGCAACAAATATACTGCATGTGGCTAAGGGATTACTTATAAGTACTTGACTGGATAGCGTGTTTACGCATGAGGCGTTGAAATGCCTGACGTTCCATGCAACTGGCCCTGGCAGCAGCCGTGACGTTACCCTTGCTGTTGTGCAGGCAGTTTTTTAGATAGGAAATTGTAAAATCTGAAACGATGGTCTGTTTTGCATCTTTATAGGGAAGGGTGTGAATATTTTGTGGAAGAGGAAGATGGGAGGGATCATAGTTGCAGGTATTGTTACCATCGTCATTTTTTAAATCATGTATAGTCAAGATGTGGTCAGAAGCGAGCAGGACAGCTCTGTTGATAATATTCTGAAATTCCCTGACATTGCCCTTCCATGGCTGCTGCATCATGCACTGCATGGCTTCTTTGCTGAAAGACATATTTTCTCTTTCATACTCTGTCGCATACATTTTAAGGAAGTGCTGGGCCAGTAATGGGATGTCCTCCTTCATTTCACGTAAGGAGGGGAGTACAATGTTCATTACATTCAGTCTATAGTAAAGATCCTCTCTGAATTCTCCTTTTTCGATTTTTTTCTCAAGGTTCTGATTCGTTGAAGCAAGAACCCGGACATCGACTTTGATGGTTTTGGTCTGGCCAAGAGGTTGGATCTCTTTTTCCTGAAGGACTCGGAGTAATTTTGTCTGCAGACTGACAGGAATATCGGCAATTTCATCGAGTAAGATAGTTGAGCCTTCGGCTTCAAGGAATAAGCCATCTTTGTCGTTGTCTGCGCCGGTAAATGCACCTTTGCAGTAGCCAAAGAGTTCACTCTCCAGGATTTGCTCAGGAAGTGCAGGGCAATTTACGGTGATCATCTTTCTGGCAGCACGCTTTGAGGAAAGGTGCACAGTACGGGCGGCGACTTCTTTACCTGTTCCAGATTCCCCCCGAATAAGAAGTGTAGCATCGCTCTTCCCGTAACGGATAAGCAGGTCAACTGCCTGTCGAAGGGGTTTTGACTTGCCAATAAATTGAGTTGAACTGCAATTATTAATGACCTGTTGCTGCAACCTTTGGTTTTCTTTCAGCAGTTTGGTACGTTCCATGGCACGTTTGACAACTTGACTGATTTTGTCATTGTCAAAGGGTTTCTCGAAAAAGTCGTAAGCTCCTTTTTTGAGTGCCTTGACGGCCATCTCAACGGTACCGTAGCCAGTCATTATAATAGTGGAAATAGTTGGATTCGTGTTCTGTATAAATTCAAGAAGCTGCAGACCATCGGTTTCAGGCATAATAATATCAGTAAGGATGACATCGGGCTTCCACCTTTGTATCTGTGTCTTTGCCTCTGCGCCAGTATTTGCAAGTGATATGTCGCAGTCACATTTCTTAGCCAATACCTTTTTCAGGAGATTGAGAAGATCTTGTTCATCATCAACAATCAGAAGTCGCATCTTTTTCTCTGCTTCACCATTCATTGGCTATTTCTCTGTTACCTGGAGCATGGCCTGGAAGTAATGCTGAACAAATCGACCGGATATGGTGTCGAGTATCGAGAAGGATGGTATCTCCTCGGGCGGGAAGGAACCCGTTAAAGCAAAGAAGACATCTCGTGAGAGGGTGCTTATCATAGATGCTATTTTCTCAGTGTTTCTCTCATCTGTCAAGTTCCTGCAGTGAATAGGGCGTTCTCTGGCGATGAGAGAGCACGTTCCATTTTGTAAAAGAGGACAGGTGGCGAAAATTTTATCGTTGGTATATTTTTGTGCCAGGGATGCAGCTTTATGGATAACGGCTTCACGAGCACTGCTTGTCAGTGAAAGGTTCATATTATGACTGACAAATACTGCTTCGATTAGCTGAAGTTCAAAGTATTCATGACAGCATGGTTCGTCTTTGATCCATTGCGCGTCTTCTTCATCACTCTGCCTGGCAAACTCTGAGACTATTGCCTGATATTCTACAAAAAAAGGAGTTAAATCTATGGTACTGTCGTGCTGTATACTGGCTTCACGGGCGATGAGCTTTCCCTGTTTCTTGCTGTATTTCTTAAGGAGCTTCCATTGACTGTAATTTGTTGGTGTGGCCCGCGTTGTTTGTAGGGTCTTCTCAGCAAGTTTTAATCCCAGACCTCGTCTGAGTAGATAGGCTGAGACAAAAGTTCCTGTGCGACCAATACCATGACGGCAGTGAACCAGAACCTTTTTCTTTAGATAAATTGACTCGTCAAACCAGTGCAGAGCCTTTTCCATTGCCTCCATTTGGGGAGCACATTCGTCGTGGACAGGGAGGTAATATACCTCAAACCCTGCCTGCTCTTCAAGCTCGTGGAGGTCACTGAATTCAGCACAGAGATTGACAATGGCATTGATTCCCTGTTCTTTTATGGAATCCAGTTCTTCATAGGACATAGGGGCATGTCCAACTGCCAGTTGATTTGTTATCCAGGTAAGTTCATAAGACATAGGAGGAGCCCTGATGGTCTACTGAGTTACAGCACCCGAAAGAATTTATCGATTTGTTGTTCTACCATTTCAGTATCCTTGAGGCGCATATCCATCTGTTTGGTTACTCCCAGAAGCTTTCCCAAAGACTCTATGCGTTCCATAAGACTGTCAGCTGAAATACCACTTATTCTGGCGTCGAGAAGATCTCCTTTGATTGTAACATCAAAACCAAGGCGGCTAAGTACTTTGTCCAGAAAAAGGATTCGAAGCTCGCGTCCTTCAAATTCACCACCGCCTCCGGCAAAACGCAATGTGCAATAACTGGTGGTGGAATCTGGTTCACAAAGAGCATCGATAACAGTGAAATGATATCCAAAACGGATGTTCATATTCAAGTAATCTTTTCCAAGAACGGCATAACTTGCAGAATCGGAATTTGATTGAAAGGCAAAGGCATCACTCATTGCCATGCGGTCATATCCCTTCCAGTCATAATAGGTCTGATCGCCCCAACTGATATCAGAATGATTAAAGCCACGCCATAATGCCTGAAAGGGAGATGAACGTATCAGATCCACTGTGATTATCTGGAGTTGGGAGGCATGTTTATCAAGTCCTTTATCCACATCTACAATAAACACTTCGAAGGGAAGCTGGGTCTGAAGTTTCTTTTTCCCACCCTTGATGGTGCTGCAGCGATCCCCTATGGAAAACATGCTCTGGACCGCCATTTCATGGGAAAAACGGATAATGTCATGCAATGAGCGACAGGATTCCGGCGCAAAATCTTTTGACTGTGGATCGAGTAGCTTTAAAGGTGTTATAAAATCAAGGACAGTTCGCAGCTTACTGAAAAATGGGAGATCTTTATCTCTTTTATAAACAGGGGAAGCCTTTGCTTTAGGAGAGTGTGCTCCTGAGTAGACTGTGCGTGTATCTGCCGCAAGAGTGATAACCTCGCCATGTTGAATGCGGGAAATGTCTTTTCCAACGCCAAGGAGGAGTGGGACTCCAAACTCTCTGCAGACGGTGGCGAAATGCCCGGCAGCACTCCCAAGTTCAGCAATAACTCCATCGACCCGATGGAGAACTCGTACATAGCTTGGAAGGGTTTCATGGAGCACCAGAATGTGTCCCGGTTCTATTGTGTCCAGAGGATTCTCTGCATCAGGAACCCATGCCCTGGCAGAGGCAAATCCTGATGAGGCCATTACACCGCCATGAAAGAGTAGCGATTCTTTATTGATAACCAGCTCAGAAGGTACATTATTTTCAGATTTATAAAGATGTAATTCCCGAGTTTGAAGGAAAACAAAGATTCCATCACCTTGCAGTGCCCATTCGATATCCTGAGGCCTGCCGAAATGGCGTTCAATGCGAAGAGCCATTTTACCGAGATCCTCTATCTGGGCCGTGGTGAGGAGTTTTTGTTTTGAGCTCTGGGCAGCAATTGGCAGCCTTGATTTTTTATCAACAGTAAAAACCTCGGGTATTACAGTACCGCTGACAACTGCATCACCAAGGCCAGAGGTGGCGTGGATATACAGTTTGTCTTCTTGATTCCCTGAGGGATCGATGGTGTAAACCACACCTGCCGTGATTGCATCAACCATGGTCAGTATCATGACCGCCATGGGAGTTTCTTCGTCGCTGAGCCCGCAGTTAATTCTGTAGGCAAGTGCTTCGGGGCTGTATTTACTGCAAAGTACATCAAGGTAGGCATCAATGAGTTTGTCTGTCTCCACGTTCAGATAGCTGGAGTATTGGCCGGCAAATGAGCATTGCCCATCCTCGCTGAGAGCACTGCTTCGGACAGCGAAGCGCATGTGTGAGCCTTTTTCGGTCTGAAGTCTTTTCCCGGCAGATTTAAGAGCCTCGATGATCTCGGGGGGGATTTCTGCTTTTTTGATCAGGTCTATGATAGCAACAGAAATTTCAGACAAAAGCCGGGTGGATGTGATGTCTGTTTTAGCGAGTAATGCATTAATGGCAGGTCGCAGATCATTATATTCGAGAAGATAGGAGAAACAGTTGGTTGTAAGGACATATCCTGAAGGAATAACAAGGTTAAGCTGCTGGTGTAGCTCTGCCAGAGTACTGCTTTTTGCACCGGCAAGTTGTGTGGTGAGTGCCTCATCATGTAATGGAAGGATAAAAGGTTTGCCGAAATGTAACTCAGGGGGGGCGAAAAAAAAGCGACAATAAAAGTTAAACTTATTGAAATAGGCAGGCAGGTCTATATAGGAACCGGGTGCCATACGTTGAAGGTTGATAACCATACCTTCAACGTTTTCAGCAAGGGATTCATATTTCAGGGAAATTTTACAAAAATCTTCTTTCTTTCCCTGGTAGTAGAGGCTTTCAAGGTCTGCCATGATTTCATGGCATTGACTGTCAAAGGCCAGTAAATTCTGGAAAGCCTCATAGGTTGTTCGCAACACGGCACCGGGTGCGAATACCCTGTATGTCCAATATTTAAAAAGATTGGTCAACATTGCCTGAGAGGATTTTTGGATAATGCCTCCTTTCATCAGCGATGAAAAGGATAAACTAATTACAGGTCATAGAGTTGTAGTACCACTAATCCGGTTTCATTTCAGGTAATACGTTACTCGATGGTTTCCGGGCTGACTGCTTTTTCCGTTTCCTGCGGCGTGGCTGTTTGAATTTTCCTGAGTTCCACTCTGCGATTTTTTGAACGACCGGTGTCTGTTGTGTTGTCAGCGATCGGCTCTGCAGCACCATATCCTTTCGCCTGGAGGGAGTCAGCAGAAACACCTTTGGATACCAGGTAATTCAGTACGGATTGGGCACGCTGGGTGGAGAGTTGCAGGTTTGATTCTTCCTCACCAATTGAATCGGTATGGCCAGCTATTTCCATCTGGAGATCAGAATTGTTCTGAAGAATGGCTGCGGCTGTATCAAGTGCATGATGAGCGTCTTCAGTGAGTTCTGCCGTTCCAAATTGAAAGCTTATTCCTTCAAGAACAACCGTGGTCTGTTCTTCAGTACATCCGGCATTATCGATTGCTGCACCGGAATTACTGCCGGGACAGAGATCGAGCCTGTCAACCAGGCCATCACCATCCGAGTCTTCCTCACAGCCCTGTTCATCGACTTTGGCACCTTCAATAGTCTCCGGACAGGTGTCCTCAGCATCCGATATACCGTCGTTATCACTATCGGTGGTCATAAGCTTGAGTTTGTCCCGTTCAGCAGTCAGTGCCGAGATACTTGTTTGCAGTGTGGTGACTTCGGCAAGGCTTTTCGTCAGATTTCCCTGATTGGCGTTGAGAGAGTCTTCCAGCTCTTTGTTTGTATCTTCAAGGGCTGTCACTTGTTCCTTAATGGACTCAATTAATGCTGTTTGCTCATCGGCTGCAGTTTTTGCAGTGGCGGCTTCCTCGGTCAGTCTTTCAATCTCTTGCTGTTGCACAGTATTAGTGTCTGTCTCATTGCTTTGTTGAGCTTTTGCCTCATCGAGGGCGGTCTGGAGAGAGGCAAGTTGTTCATTATTTGTACTAAGTTGATCGGTAAGATTTTGAATAGTTGCGTCTTTTTGTGAGACAAGAGCAGTATGTTCTTCAACCTGGTTATCGGAAAGGGCCTTAGCTGCGGTAAGATCTGCGACGAGTTGTGCGATCTTCTGTTCCTTTTCGGCACCATCGTTGGCCGTAATTTGGGAGGTTAATTGTTGTATGGTTGCTTCTTTTTCAGCTAGAGTAGAAGAAATTTGATCAATTTCTTTCTGTAAATCGGTTGAGTGCTTTACAGCTGTTTCCGTCGCAGCAGTTTGTTGATCAAGAAGACTCTGCAGGGACTCGACCTGCTGGGCATGCTGTTTGTCTGTATCTGTTTGTTGAGTACTCAGGGTCTCAATTTCTTCACGGGCCTGGGAAAGAGCAAGCTGGACTTCCCCAAGAGCAGATTTTGCAGGTTCAAGTTCTTTGCTGAGTGAATCGTTTACCGCTTGCAGCTCAGCAAGAGTTGTTTCAGAGTGGGTGCTGTTCTCAGTGAGGAGCGCATTCTGTTCACTCGCTTCTTTCAGTTGTTGCTCAAGGGAGCTGAGCTTTTCTGTCAACTGAGCAGTGACTTCCTGATTTTGTATGATGATATTTTCAATTTCCTGATCTTTGTCAGTCAGAAGGATCTGCAACTCGGTCAGTGTTTGGCCAGCTTCTTCTTTTATTTGGTGCAATTTGTTAAGCTCATCACTTAAAAACTGATTATCTGTCTGCAACAGTAGCAGCTTTTCCTGGTTTTCCGCGTTGCTGTTTTCGCTTACCTGCAGGTCATTAAGCAAATTCTGGACGTGTGCGCTCTGCTCATCGATTTGTGACTGCAAGGTGGAGTTACTGAGTTCCAGTTCCTGGATTTTGGTAATAGCTGCAGCAAGTCTGCCATCTTCAGCCGGGGTGGGCTGTTGATTCATCTTTTCAATCAGGGCACTAATTTCAGCTAGAGCGGCGTCTGTGGGCCTCTGAGTGGTTGCTGATGCTCCGGGCTGACCAGTGGTTCCGGACAGTTGTTCAAGTTGTTCCTGGAGGTCGACGACCTGCTGGGTTTTAAATGCCAGTTCGTCAAGCACCAGGGATAAATTCATTGCCTTGGTGTTGTTGGCATTTCTGGAATGCCTTAATGTTTCTGTACTTGCTTCAAGCTGCTCCTTATACAGTGCAATGGCCTCATCTTTTTCCTTAAGAGCGGCGGCCAGCATTTTGAGTCGTGTTTCTTTGTGCTCAAGGGAACTCTGTGATGTCTTGAGATGCCTGGTTATCTCATGGACCTCTGCTTCGAGGGCACCTTTTTCTTTTTCTGCCCTGGCTAGTAGTTTCTGTTGTTCATCAAATTGTTTTTGAAGGGTAGTGAACTCAGCCATGCGTTTACTGGCATCATCAAGTTGTTTGTTCAGCTGTTCATGAAGGTCTTTTACCTGCTGCTGGTACAATGTTTTCTCTTTTTCGATGGCAGTTATAGTGTTTGAAAGCTCGGGGATAAGGTCATTTTTCTTTCGGGCATTTTCGGCAGAAAGAGTTGTTTCTTTAAGTGTCTGCTGTATCTCACTGATCAGCTGTTCCTTGTTTTCAACGGTTTGCTGGATGTCCTGTTTATCAAGTGCCAGTTGAGCACTTTTCTGCATGTAAAAAATAAGAAAAAGAGAAATGATAAGTATGGTGAGTATGCTGCTGTAGACGATTTTTGCTGTTGACCCCATAATTTTTACCCCGGAAGAAAATTGAACGCCTATATTTTGTAAGATTGTATATTAGTGGTACTGATCAGTACCTTTAATCTGTAAACAGAATGACTTGGCTATTGATACCCCCTCTTAGTTTCAATTGCAAGTTGTCTGAGTCATAACCTGAGTAAAGAGAAAAAAGAGAAGAAGTGAAAGTTAAGATCCAACCTCCCTGTACATCAGTAAACAGCACCTGGAAATCTAATTTACAGTGGGAGCAGTTCCTAAAACTTTTGCATTGATTTTTTCTTTCTGGCTATCACTGGGTTCAGGTTTGCTCCAGTGGATAAAGGCCTCAGTTACCCGCATATAGTCGCCATCATCTTTTTTACATAAGTCACAGATGCTTTCTGCCTGGTCACGGTATATGATGAGTTTAGAAGCTGGTTCACCATCTTTTGCCACGGCGGCCATCTTTTTACAGCCGCATGCCAGGCGAACTATAACCACACCGATGCCGTCGGGACTTCCCTCAAGGATTCCTTCAATCATGGCTTCTTCGTTTTTTTCGGCAACCAGCGTTTTAGTTTTTGTTTTCCCAGTGGATTTATTTTTTTTTGCCATTTTCTTGTCTCTCTGTATTTCTATTATTAATGAATTGTTAGGAGTTTGTACTATAAGACGGATTGATTTCAGGTCAATGTTTTTCGGGTTCGTTATGGTCTGATTTCAGCGCTAGCAGGGGAGGTTGAGCTTTTCATAATATATCCCCTTTAAACGTTAGAATTATACTTGACAAAAAGCAGGTGTTGAATTACTTGGTCTATACACAAAACAAGTGTTCCAGTTTGCGTTAATGCTTATGGAGACTGAAAAAGATACCTTTTGTATCTTTTTTAATTTTTTATTTATTTTAGGAGGTTATTATGGCTTGGGAAGTAGTTGTAGACAAAGACAAATGTGCTGGTGATGAAGAATGTGTAAACGCTTGTCCTGCTCAGGTTTACGAGATGGTAGACGGAAAAGCAGAGGTTGTTGAGGAAGACGAGTGTCTCGGTTGTGAGACCTGTGTTGAAGTTTGTCCCGAAGGCGCTATCACCGTAACTGAAGTCTAAGTCATTTAGAACTCGGTTTGTTGCAAGCCCATTCTCCCGTCAGGGAGGATGGGCTTGTCTTATTTATGGGGTAGACAAATTCAAATGGCTGGGAAACTTTCCAAACTCAAACCAGGTGCATCCCGATCGGTACATCTTCTGGTAGCAGCAACACTGTGGACAGTTGTCGGTATCTTTCTGATGTCCAGGGGGATTGCGTGGCTGAATGGGCTAGGACAACTGTGGATTGTACTCCCTGGTCTGTTGCTGGGTTCTCTTAAATCCCTCTTTATGCTGGATCGTTCAGCCATGAAAAGTATAAATCGCATAATCGCCACCCGTGATGGCCGATGTATCGGTGGTGTATATTCAGTTAAAACCTGGTTGCTGGTGTTGCTCATGATGGCAGCAGGCTGTCTCTTGCGTAATTCGAGTCTGCCGAAAGAATTCCTTGGACTGTTTTATGTCACCATCGGCTGGGGCCTGTTGTTTTCATCGAGAACTGCCTGGGTTGCCTGGAAAAAAGGTGACGAAGTTCCTCTAAAGAAAAATACGGGTATGGGCGTGTAGATTGAAATGAGCACTTCTTTTAATCAGATTCTGATAAGTCGTTCAGCCCTTTGCCACAATTATCGTCTTCTCTCAGAACGTGTAGGGAAAACCGCCCACTTACTTGCCATGGTCAAAGCTGATGCTTATGGTCATGGGATGATTCAGACTGCTGGTGTTTTGAATGATGCCGGGTGCCGTCACTTTGGTGTGGCTGAAGTTGGTGAAGGAGTTCAGTTACGAGAGTCAGGTGTTGAAGGGGCTATTTTTGTCTTTCTTGGCTTTGATCCCCTGGATGTCTCACTTTTTTTTGAGTATGATCTCATTCCTGTGATTTATGATCTTGAGAGTGCACGTGCATTATCCCTTGAGGCCGTAAAGCGTAATACAGTCATAGAAGTTCATGTGAAAGTGGACTGTGGAATGACTCGTCTCGGGATTTTTCCGGAAGCGTTCGGAGGTTTTTTCTCTGCACTGCAGCAATTACCTGGGATTACCTTGACTGGTGTCGCCAGTCATTTTCCACGATCCGATGAGGCAGGTTCCGACCATACTTCCAAACAGTTTTTACGCTTTGAAAAGCTTTTTGCCATTGCCGGGCATGCAGATACACTTATAAAACATACCGCTAACTCCGGGGGAGTTCTTTATTTCCCTCATACATCTTGTGATATGGCCAGGGCAGGGATATCGCTCTATGGCTACTATCCTGATGGAATGATTGGAAGTGCGGCCGAAAATGGGGAACAGTTGCAACCTGTCATGTCCTTTGTTACACGAGTCCTTCAGGTGAAAACTGTACCGGCCGGAGTTGGGATCAGTTATGGCCATACCTATGTCACCAGTCGTGAGACACGTCTGGCCGTACTCCCGGTTGGCTATGAAGACGGTTTATCACGAAGTCTCTCCAATAAAGGGGAAGTCCTCATTCATGGTAAGCGGGCAAAAGTGAGGGGGCGCATCTGCATGAACTTATGCATGGTTGATGTCTCCCATATTGAAGGTGTTCAGGCAGGGGATGAAGTAATAATTCTTGGCCGACAGGGAAAGGACACCATAAGCGGTGATGAAATCGCTGGGTGGATGGATAGTATCTCCTACGAGGTACTCTGTCTCTTTGGAAATAATAACGAAAGAAAATATATAGAATGATTCTTGAACGATTACAAAAACTGGTTGATGACTGTTTTGAAAGAGGAGTGAATGAAGGGAAGTGGTCTGCCAAGGCTTCCGGAAAATATTCACTTGAAGTTCCAAAACGTGATGGCCAGGGGGATTACTCTACCAATATGGCCATGGTCATGGCTGGAATGGAGAAAAAAAATCCTCGGGAGATTGCTGGAGCATTGCTGGAACTGCTTGGTGAGGATGACAGCATCATCGAAAAACTGGAAATTGCAGGTCCCGGGTTTGTGAATATCTTTCTCAAGAAACAGGTGTGGCAGGATATCATCAATCCAGTGCTTGCTGCCGGGAAGACCTATGGTCAATCCAGGGTGGGAAATGGCAAAAACGTTATGGTTGAATTTGTCAGTGCCAATCCAACCGGGCCATTAAGCATTGGACATGGTCGTCAGGCTATTCTTGGTGATGCCATTGCCAGGTTGCTCGAAGCGACGGGTCATTCGGTGTACCGTGAATATTATTTTAATGATGCCGGACGTCAGATGCGGGTACTTGGTCAATCCACCAGGGCACGTTATCTTGAACTCCAGAACAAGCCATTCGAATTTCCTGAGGATGGATATCAGGGAGAGTATATTCAGGACATTGCGCAGGAACTCTACAATGAACAGGGTGACGCACTGGTGGACGAAGAGGACACACTCCCTTTTACTCAAAAGGCAAAAGATGTTATTTTTGCAGATATTTCCTCAACTCTGAAACGAATGGGAATTGTCTTTGACAACTATTACAATGAGCACTCTCTTTACGATGAAGGGCATATTGATTCCGTTGTAAAAGAACTTCGTGAAAAAGGGCTGGTGTACGAGAAGGATGATGCCGTCTGGTTTAAAACAACTGAATTTGGTCATGACCAGGACAGGGTGATTATAAAAAATACTGGTGAACCCACATATAGACTTCCTGATATTGCCTACCATCGTGAAAAATTTAAACGTAATTTTGACTGGATGATAGATGTTTTCGGCTCGGATCATATTGCCACCGTTCCTGATGTAATGGCAGGACTTGAGGCCCTCGGGTACGATTCACAGAAGGTTACTGTTGTTTTACATCAGTTTGTAACGCTTACCCGAAATGGCAAGCAGGTTAAAATGTCCACCCGTAAAGCAACCTTTGTCACGGTTGACGAATTGCTTGATATGGTTGGTCCCGATGTCGCCCGATTTTATTTTATGATGCGCAAGGCCGACAGTCAGCTTGAGTTTGATCTGGATCTTGCGACAAGTGAAGAAAAAGATAATCCTGTCCATTATGTTCAGTATGGTCATGCAAGACTCTGCTCAATCATGCGCAAGGCCGAAGAGTTAGGGATGAAAAAAATTAGTGTGTGTAATGCTGATCTTTCGCTCTTGAACGAACCGGAAGAGATACAACTATTAAAACGCATGGCTTCTTTTCCCGGGGCCGTGGAATCGGCTGCACTTGATCTCGCCCCACACCGTGCCATATTTTTCCTGATGGAACTTGCAGGGGACTGGCATAGTTATTATAACAAACACAAAGTGATAGATCCTGAAAATGTTCCTCAGGCAGTCACCGACGCCCGCCTTTGTCTGGTTGCAGCTTTGCGGCAGGTTTTCAAGAATGGATTGGAAATGCTCGGCCTGACTGCTCTGGAAAAAATGTAGTAACACAGACGAATCCATGGCTCCCAGAAAACGGAAAAAACCGGTCAGGAAAGTCAAATTTCAAGTGACCAGAAGTGGAATAGCCGGTATTGCCGTTGTCTGTTTCTGTATATTTCTCTGGATGTTCTTGATTGGCGTCTGGGCTGGGCAGTCACTTCTGTATCCACCAGTAAATGATACCAAGAATTCTCCAGAAGTATCAGATAGTGGTAAGGGGAAGCAGGTATTTGAAGTTATTCAGCTGGAAGCAGATAAAAAGAAAAAAATAATTCAGAAATAGTTTTTATGATAATACGAAACGCCACGATGAGTGATGTGAAAGCGATGCATTCACTTCTCAATCATTATGCTGATAAGGGTCAGTTGCTCGGACGCTCCTTCAGTTCTTTATATGATAAACTCCGCGACTTTAAAGTATGTATTGATACAGATGGCGTTCTTGTCGGTTTGTGCGCTCTCAATATAATATGGGAGGATCTTGCAGAAATCAGATCTCTGGCCGTTCTGGAAAATTCACAGGGAAAAAAAATAGGGCAAAAGCTGGTACGTGCCTGTCTGGAAGAAGCTAATCGCTATAATATTACAAAAGTTTTCACACTGACATATAAGGCTGGATTTTTCCGAAAACAGGGTTTTAAAGATATTGATAAGAGTCAACTGCCCCATAAGATCTGGAGTGATTGTCTGAACTGCCCCAAATTTCCAGACTGTGATGAAGAGGCTTTGCAGTGTATCGTCTCTGATGTTTTATGATTTTCTACAATTTTAATAAAAAGAGTGAATTGCAATTATGATAGGGAAAGCCTTAACAAGGGTCTTTGGAAGCAAGAATGATCGTGTCCTTAAACAGATCAAACCATTGGTTAATAGAATTAACGAACTTGAAAGTACGGTAGCATCACTCGATGATGCACAGCTTGCCGCAAGAACTGTTGAATTTCGTGAACGGTTTGCCAAAGGCGAAAATCTTGACCAGCTTCTTCCGGAAGCTTTCGCAACCATGCGAGAGGCCGGTAAACGTGTACTTGGTGAGCGGCATTACGATGTGCAGCTTATTGGTGGCGTGATCCTTCATCAGGGGAAAATTGCTGAGATGAAAACCGGTGAAGGAAAAACACTTACCTCGACGCTTCCTGTCTATCTCAATGCTATTCCCGGAAAAGGTGTTCATCTGGTAACGGTGAATGATTATCTTGCTGCCCGTGATGCCGAGTGGATGGGAAAGGTTTATAATTTTCTTGGTATGTCCGTTGGAAAAATCATTCATGATATGGGCGACGATGAAAGAAGGCAAGCCTATGCTGCTGATGTGACCTACGGGACGAATAACGAGTTTGGCTTTGATTATCTGCGCGATAATATGAAGTTTGAAATGAGTGATTTTTGTCAGCGGGGATTTAACTTTGCCATTGTGGATGAGGTTGATTCCATTCTGATCGATGAGGCCAGAACACCTCTTATCATTTCGGGACCTGCGGAAATATCCACAGAAATGTATGGAAATGTTGACAAGATTATGGCCTCTTTTAAAGCAGATGAACATTATCTTGTGGATGAAAAGGCAAAACAGGTAACCCTTACTGAAGAGGGTGTTGCTCTTGGTGAAGAGCTTCTTGGTGTTGAAAATCTCTATGAGCCTGAGTCTATTGAGCAGTTGCACCATCTTAATCAGGCGTTGAAGGCCCATACTCTTTTTCAAAGAGATATAGACTATATCGTTAAGAATGGCGAAGTTGTTATTGTTGATGAATTTACCGGTCGCACCATGGAAGGACGTCGCTACAGTGATGGGCTGCATCAGGCTTTGGAAGCAAAAGAGCATGTGAAAATTGAAAAAGAAAACCAGACACTTGCCTCCATTACTTTCCAGAATTATTTCCGCATGTATGACAAGCTCTCAGGAATGACCGGAACCGCTGATACGGAAGCCTCGGAATTTAAAAATATCTATGACCTTGATGTGGTTATTATGCCCACCAATATGCCCATGGTCAGGAAGGACTTTGCCGATGTAATATACAAAAATATTGCTGCAAAGGAACGGGCGGTAATTCGTGAAATCAAGGCCCTGCATGAAAAAGGTCAGCCGGTACTGGTCGGTACCATTTCCATCGATGTCTCTGAAAAAATTTCCAGATTGCTGAAAAAAGAAAAGGTAGAGCACGAGGTCTTAAATGCCAAACAGCACGATCGTGAAGCAGAAATTATTGCTGACGCCGGGCAGTATGGAAAGGTGACTATTGCCACCAATATGGCTGGACGTGGTACTGATATAAAACTGAGTAAGGAATCAAAAGAAGCCGGTGGACTCCATATACTGGGAACTTCCCGCCATGAATCTCGACGTATTGACAATCAGCTCCGCGGCCGTTCAGGGCGACAGGGAGATCCTGGTTCCTCCCGTTTCTTCCTCTCCCTGGAGGACGATTTGCTTCGTATTTTCGGGTCCGGGAGAATATCAGGAATTATGGATAAACTTGGTATGGAAGAGGATGAGCCAATCGAACATAACCTTATTTCCAGAGCCATTGAAAACGCCCAGAAAAAGGTGGAAGGGCACAACTTTGATATACGTAAGCATCTCCTCGAGTATGACGATGTAATGAATAAACAGCGTGAGGTGATTTACCGCCAGCGCAGGGAAGTACTTTCCGGTAGTGATCTGGCCGAGGTGGTCCAGGATATGATTGCTGACCAGAAAGAGCTGCTCATCTCATCATTCGCAAATCCTCGTCTCGCCTCCGAAGATTGGGATTGGGATGGCTTTGAAGAGCAGATGCTTGAGCTTTTTCAGGTCAGGGTCGATTGGGATGAGACTGACAAGTCAGGAATGGACGTAGAGAGTTTTCGGGAAAAGGTTTCTTCTATGATTCAGGATCATTATAAGAGTCAGGAAGAGTATAATGGCGTAGATACTCAACGTCATCTCGAAAGGGTTATTTTACTGCAAATGGTTGATACACACTGGAAGGATCATCTCCTCTCCATGGATCACCTGAAACAGGGAATTGGACTGCGTGGTTACGGCCAGAAAAAACCACTGGATGAGTATAAAAAGGAGGGATACAATCTCTTTATCCGGATGATTGAAACCGTGAAACAGGAGACTGTAAAAACCCTGATGCGCGTCAGAATTATGCAGGAAGATGACGTGGAACGACTGGAAGCCGAGAGACGAGAACGACTGGAAAGAGAGCGTGCTCAGGCAAAACTGAACAAAGGGCCTGCCGGCGAGGAGACGCCCGTTGCTCAGCCGGAAAAGAGAGAAGGTGATAAGATAGGCCGTAATGCCCCCTGTACCTGCGGCTCCGGCAAGAAATTCAAGAAATGTTGCGGAAAGCCCAGCTGATAGTTGATTTTTTTATTTTAGGTTGTTTGAAAAAACGGGTTTTGGAATATCTTCCAAAACCCGTTTTTTATTTCATGCTCAATGGTAATAAATCGGCTTACCTGTGGTTGTGTCATGTTTGATCTGACCTCTTCCCAGGGCCTTTTGCAATGATGTTTCATGGATATGATAGCGCCTGTTTTACGCAGCTATCTTTGGCAACCTGCGCCTTGGTAGCATAAAAATTATTACTCTTTTCTGGTGGTTTCTTTTGTTGCTCTATTACTTCTTCTGAATTTTTCATCCTCCATAGCAAATGGATGGCGTCTTCTGCTTGCTTCAGCATGAACGGCTTTTGATTTTTACTTTTCAGCTTAATCAAAAAAAGT
>JGI11705J14877_10000347_pt1 | contig 29298 bp, 20 predicted proteins | sample Etolaghawater15m_FD_14877 | JGI IMG/M metagenome (IMG submission 14877)
AATATCTGGGCAAAGAAGCTTTTGAGAATCAGGGAGATGAATTCTATTTAGAAGCCGTGTGAATTTGTCAATTTTTTGGTATCAAGTAATACGGTAAGGGCTATACCAACAATGCTTTAACCCAAAATTTTTTCATGAAAAGAACCTCCCAAAGTTAATTGTTCGTTTGACCTGCTATCCTTTCCCAAAATAAACGCTAAAAAAGAACCACCTCCCTTCTCTAAATGTAGGAACACGAACCGATTCACTGCTATTACTGAAAAGCGCTACCCGTCAGTGCCGTCTCGAAGGCTCTTAGGAATACTAATCCTGGCGCTTTTTGTCAAACAGGGATTTTCAAAAATTTAGGTTTCGTCACCGTTCGGGGTTTAGATGTGCATTTTTCATTTGGAGGGTTTCTGGACGATGACATACCCCTCTTGTTCAAGGCGCTTTGCCAACGCCTGAACCAGCAGGGGTTCGAGGAAATTGATCCATTCCTCAGCCACCACCATTGCTTCTTTTGCGATTTGGGGCCTGAGCGCGGATACTTTCTTGCCAAGGGGCGTTTCATGAAATTGGATCAATTTTCGTATTTCATCCTGTGTGTAGTGCTTGTCGTAAAGCGGTACGACCCTGTCCATAAGACCCCCTTCGGCGGAAACCTGCCGTTTGACAAGGGACAGGGTGCTCCCTTTCAGGATGGCGAAGACCGTTTCGGAAACCGCCTGGTTGTTCTGGTCCGTTGCCTTTTTGAGAATGGGGAAGAAACGTTCTAGGGTATTTTCAGCTGCCAGCATCACCACTTCCTCCAACCGGATGAGCTCCAGCAACTTTTTAATATCCTGGATTTTTGATGGATCGATGGGTTTGACTTCGGCTCTGGCTGGAGCGGCGGCCAAAAGGAGGAGGAGCACGGTGCAGCAGATGGCCCGGAATGCAGCTCGATTTTTTTTCATGACAATATACACCTCTTAACGGATATGGTATGGTTTTTCGAATAGCATGACGCGCATGACGTGGGTCAAAATATGTCTGCATCGAAGAGATTAGTCAAGAATATTTGCCGATCTTTCTTTTTAGAAAACCGCGGGGCGTAGAGTTGTTGTGCGGTTTTAAAGAATTTTTAGAAACAACATCCAGGGAGGGCCATTTGAAAATGAAAAAGATTGTATCCTTGCTAACCGGTGTATTCCTTTTCGGTTGCGCTTCAGGCCAGCAGCCGCAACCCACCTCTGAAGGCATCACTTTTGAGACGGGCAAGAGTCGGGAAATCGTTGTGCAAGCCATCATCGAGGTGGTTGAAAGCGACGGCTATAAGGTTGCTTACGCAAACGAAAAAGAGGGGGCCATTCGCTGTAAAACCCGGGCAATGATCAACGGTGTGTTGAAGGCAAAAACCGATGGAACCCCATGGAAACTCCAATTTCAATCTCAAACGCTCAACAGTCAAATCCATTTTTCCGCCAATGTTAGCCCGGATGGCGTTGTAAAACTGAAGACCCTTGTCATGGCCACAAACTCACCCGATTCCCTTTACCCCGAAAAAAGCGAAAAGTTGGCCAGGTATTATGAAAATAAAATAAAAGAGGCCCTTCGCAGAGTGGTTCCCCGTTTGATATGACGGATTGCGGGAAACCTGATGCAGGTTGCCATATGCCTCGCATACGGCCCAGAAGCCACCTTATGGGCTTCGTATTGCTGTTGTATCTGCTCTTGCTGGGTTCAGGATGCCGTCTTTCCTACCTTTTTCATGTGGCGGGAGGGCAGATAGAATTGCTAAATGGCGCCATTCCCATTACGGAAGCGCTGGATACGGAGCCCTTTACCCCGGACCAACGGAACAAACTTCTGATGGTCGCGCAGATTAAGGCGTTTGGAGAGAAGGATCTGGGGTTAAGCATAACCGACAATTACGAGACGGTTTATCCAAACCCGAGCCGAAACCCCATTTATATGGTCTCTGCTTCGAAAAAGGACTGCTTTTCACTGAAAACCTGGTGGTTCCCTATCGTGGGCGATTTGCCTTATCTGGGGTTTTTTGATTTGAAAGAGGCCCAAGAGGAACGCCAGCGTCTTTTGAATGAAAACCTGGATGTATTTGTGGGCAGGGCAGGGGCTTACAGCACACTGGGGTGGTTCCAGGATCCGGTCACCATGAATCTCATAGATGGGTCGACCTTTCAACTGGTGAATACCCTCCTCCATGAGATGACCCACGCGACCCTTTATGTGAACGGGCAGGGAGCGTTTAATGAGGGGTTGGCCGTTCTGGTGGGAAAGGTGGGGGCGGTTCAATTTTTTGAAAAGACTTTTGGCCCGGCAAACCCTTTTACGGAGAAGGCCCGAAACGCCGTTGCGGATGGACGGCTGTTTTCACGGTTTTTAAACGAATATATGGCTGCTCTGGAGGAGGTTTACAGCCTTCCGGTGGATGATGAAAAAAAGATGGGTCTCAGAGAAGAGGTGTTTACCGCATACCAATACAAATTTGAAGCGTTGAAAAAGAATTTCAAAACCCGCCAGTTTATCCATTTTGGACAAATACCGGTTAACAATGCCTACCTGATGACCGTGGCATTGTATCACCGGCATTTTGAACTCTTTGAAGCGGTTTTGAAGAAGGAAAACCGCTCAATTAAAAAGATGATCCACCTTCTTGAAGGGTTTTCTCAAAAAGATGGAGATCTTATGGAGCGGCTTAAAAACGTGGTGAATGATCCGGGGGGATAACTACATCGCACCCATTTTCTTGAACTGGTTGACGATGTCCGCTTCCGCCATGAAGCCCATATGTTGATGCACCTTCTTTCCTTCTTTGTCAAAAAAAACCTGCACCGGCACGGCCCGAACATTAAACCGGTTTGCCAGCATCTGATGTTCCATGACGGGAATGGAAATGAAATTGATAGTGTTGGCGTATTTCTTTTTGAGCTTTTTAACAATGGGTTTCATCATTTCGCAGGGTGCACACCCGGAGGCACTGAACTGAACCATGGTGGGTTTTCCTGAGAGCCGCGCTCGGTCCAAAGGGTTGTCCCCCGCCATTGCCACCTGCTTTTTGACCCAGTCTTCATTGATGTGCATTTGGGCCTTCTGAGCAATATTCTGGATATGGGATTGAAGCGCTTCCTGCTTTTTTTGCTGGAGCAAAAGGCCCTGAATACTTTCCTTTACCTGATCAAAGGGCATTCCGCCAACCATCTCTTTGTTTTCGTCATAAAAAGTTTTGGCGGCCGATTCCGGAACCGTCACTCCCTTGGTGACGCGGTCGATGTAGGCCTGGAACATTTTTTCATCCGGGGGCTCTGTTGCGATGCCCATGGATTTTGCATCTTCCGTGATGAGTTTTTCCATGGTTTCCTGATCCAGAAGAAAAAGCATATTTTTCTCAAGATCCTTTCGGAGTTTAGGGTCCAACTGGCCTAATGATTCCTTTATGAAAGCGTCTCTGATTTCAAATCCAGCAGCTTTTAAAAGCATATCTTTATCCATTTTTTCCAGTTTGGCGAACTTTAGAATTCCTTCTGAAAATTCAGGGTAAGCCTCCCCCAGGGTACGTGCTTCCGCGGAAAAGGGTTCTGAAATAGAGGTTGCCATGTACGCGAGGGTCGCAAATGCGATGATGGTGACAAACCGTTGTAATCGATTTTGTTTTATCATTTGTTTTTCTGGCTCCTGTCTGTATGATACATTTATCTTTGGAATATAGACCCTGCGGTTGGATTGTCAACCGTTTTTAGCGAACGAAGAATTCCGTATTGTTGACAGTGTAGGGCAATAAGGGTACAACCCACGATTGTCATTTGTTATCCCGTTTGCTCAAAGTGCGATATTGAAAGGCTTTTTTCACGATGTTCGATGAGAAATGTGAGGTTTGATGTGAAGATAAAGGTATTGATCGGCAGCGCGCTTCTGCTCTTGCTTCTGGTGTTTTCCCTGGTGAGTATCTATCCGGATTGGCTCTGGTTTGAAAATCTTGGACTCTCTTCGGTTTTTCGGACCATGATCCTCACCCGATTTGGATTTGGTGCGGCCATCTGGCTTTTTCTGATTCTGATTATCACCATCAATCTCCATGTGGCCAGACGCCTAAGCCCGGCGCCAGCACCCGGAAGCCCTTTTAAAGAGGGAACTGGTTATGCGGCCCAGATCGGACTTTCCGTCAAGACCCTGAACCTGCTTTTTCTGGCCCTGATCCTTATCGCCAGTTTTGTCCTGGCTTCCAAAGGGGCTGTGAAGTGGGATCTGGTGCTGCGCTATCTGTACCAGGCGCCCTTTGGCCAGGTTGATCCCATATTTGGGCGGGACATGGGGTTTTATGTCTTTGTCCTCCCCTTCTATGTGTTTGTCCGCAGTGGCTTGATGGTGTTGTTTCTGTTTGCCGCAGGTCTCACGGTTATCTGGTATTTGAAAAACGGAGCGTTGCAGCTTACAGGTGAAATCACCCAGGTTGAAGGGCAACCGCCAACCCTTCCCAAAATTACCGTGGCGCCCGGAGTTGGCAGACACCTGGCCTTTTTAGGGGGCATCATGGTGCTGCTTTTGGCCTGGGGTTATCAGTTGAAAATTTACGGCCTGCTATATTCAACCCAAGGGCCCGCGTTCGGAGCCAGTTTTACGGACGTGCACGTGAAAGTGTGGGCCTACAGGGCCTTGATCGTTATTTCCACTGCTTTTGCAGCTCTCCTATTTATCAATGCGTTTAAGCCCGCTGTGAAGCGGCTTCTCATCGGGGGAGCGGTCTGGGTTGGGTCGGTGCTGGTCTTTTCCATGATTTTGCCCATGACCATTCAAAAGGTGGTGGTGAAACCCAACGAATTCGCAAAGGAATCCCAGTATATTTCACACAATATCAATTGTACGCGAGAGGCCTACAACTTAAACAAGATCCGCGAGGTCAGTTTTCAGGTCAATGACAACTTGAGCCTGGAAGAGGTGAAGCAGCAGCGGGGAACCATTCAGAATATTCGCATATGGGATGAAAGGCCCCTGCTCAAGACCTACCAGCAGATTCAATCCATAAGACTTTACTACGACTTCAACAATGTGGATGTGGATCGTTACGTGATCAATGGGCAGTACCGGCAGCTCATGCTGGCCGCAAGGGAGCTGGTGGTGAAGCAGCTTCCGGCCCAGGCCAATACGTGGGTCAACCGCCATCTCACCTATACCCATGGCTACGGCCTGGCGGCAAGCCCGGTCAATGAAGTCACCCGGGAAGGGCTCCCTCGACTGTTTATCAAGGATCTGCCACCCGTGTGCGAAGCAGGATTGCATAAAATCGATCGCCCCGAAATCTATTATGGTGAAATGACGGACCAATATGTGCTGGTCAAGACCACCAGCAAAGAGTTCGATTTTCCAAAAGGTGACAAGAATGTTTATTCCATATACCAGGGTCGGGGAGGGGTGCCCATCAGTTCGTTCATCAGGCGGTTTCTCTATGCGGTCGAATTCCGCGATCCTCAGATTTTCTTCACCAATTATCTGACCCCCGAGAGCCGCATCATGTACAACCGGCGGATTACACGCCGGGTCAAAGCCATTGCACCGTTTCTATCCTATGACCAGGATCCCTATCTGGTGCTTTCAAAGGGAAAACTCTACTGGATCCTTGATGCCTACACCACTTCAAATATGTATCCCTACTCCACCCGAAGCCACAGCCCCTTTGACCGAGGCATCCTGAATTATATTCGGAATTCCGTCAAGGTGACCATAGATGCCTACAACGGAGACGTTTGTTTTTACCGTCTGGACGAGAAAGACCCCATTGCCGGGGTTTACCATCGAATTTTCCCGGATCTTTTCAAGCCTTTCGGTGACATGCCGGAAGATTTGAAACGCCACATCCGCTACCCCAAGGATTTTTTCAGAATCCAGGCGGCCACCTACACGCGGTATCACATGGAGGATGTGCAGGTATTTTATAACCAGGAAGATCTGTGGCAGCTTCCCGATGAAATGTACGGTGACAGCCGGCAGAAGATGGAACCCTATTACATCATCATCAAATTGCCTGAAGGAGAGAAAGAAGAATTCCTCCTGATGCTGCCGTTTACCCCTTCGAGGAAGGACAACATGATCGGATGGCTGGCGGCCAGAAGCGATCTTCCCGAATACGGGAGTCTGATAGTTTACAAGCTCCCCAAGGAAAAGCTGGTTTACGGACCCATGCAGATCGAGGCCCGGGTGGACCAGCAGACCGAGATTTCGCGGGAATTAAGTCTCTGGGATCAAAAAGGCTCTCGGGTGATCCGCGGAAACCTGCTGGCCATTCCTGTCTGTGATGCGTTTATTTATGTGGAACCGATTTATCTGGAGGCCAAACAGGAAGACATACCCGTGCCGGCTACCGGAGAGAACCCTGAAAGAGGGCTTCAAAAATTGAAATCAAAACTGAGTCCCGGTTCAGCAGGCGTTGATCTCTCGCGGGCGGCATCTCTTCCGGAGCTAAAGCGGGTGATTGTGGCTTTCGGCAACCAGGTGGCCATGGAACAGGACCTTGACCTGGCTTTAAGCCAAGTGCTCGGAAAAGGACGGTCGGTTGAAAAAACCGATGTGCCGGCCGCTACCCGGTATCTTGAGACTTCTGAGCTGGGCCTCATGGCGTTACAGTACTACAACCAGGCAAAAGAGAGCTTGAGCCGGGGCGATTGGGCCGGTTACGGAGAAAAACTGGCAAAGCTGGAGGAAGTTCTTAAAAAAATCGCTGGAAAGAGCGAAGAAAAACAATGATGACTTCAGATGAGTTTGGCGAAGATCCGGCCGTTCAAATGATGCGGCGGGTTTTTAAGGGGATGGAGAAAGTGCAGGAGCGATTGATCGAAAGATCGGGGCTTTCCCCCTTTGATGAAAGGTTGAGAGAGGTTCGTGAATTGGTACTGCGAGCCTTTGAGCAAGCCTGGGCAGGAAGGGCAGGCCAAGGCGTTTCTCTGAATGAAAATGATTATGCCCATGTTTATGAGGCTTGCTTTCTGAAAATTCTTGAGCAGAAGGTCTGCACAAAATGATCACACTTCGCCTTTTCGGGCGCTGCCGAATATATCACGATCCCGTGAGCCCCGTGTTAAAAGCGCCCGCTCAGATCGGCTGGGATGCCTGGTTTCGGGATATCGACCTGGTGACGCCCCGCCGCCTGAAAGGCAAGGAACTGCTGATGCGGACTCGCGGCTGGTGGACTCAGGAACCCTCCAAAATTTCAGAAATCGTGGAGCAATATGGGAAACTGGTGGTGGGTCCCAAGGGAGAATTGATGGTGGAACTGACCGATGAAAAGGGTGTCGAAGCTCTTTCAAGCGCGTTGCGCCAAGCCTTTGAAGACCAGGTGTTTTTGAGTCCCTAAGTCCTTTCACGACTAGAAAAAATATACCTCACGCAGAGGTGCGAAGGCGCAAAGTTTTGGGAATGTTTTCCTGTTGTTCTTTGCGCCTTTGCGTGAGACTTTTTTTGGCTTTCTTAACCGGTGGACGTTCGCAGGACCCTTCTACTCATCCGTTACGGTGGCCTTGATGATGGTGATGGTTTCGGCCGGTACATCGGCGTGGGGGCCTTTGTTGCCCGTGGCAACGCCTTTCATTTTATTGATCACGCCATGGCCTTTGGCGACCTTTCCAAACACCGCATATCCCCACCCTTGGGCTGTTTTGGCAGTATGATTCAGAAAATCGTTATTCTTCACATTGATGAAGAACTGGCTCGTGGCGCTGTCAGGGTCCGGCGTACGGGCCATGGCAACGGTATAGGCGTCGTTTTTCAGCAGGTTGTCCGCTTCATTGACAATGGGGTCTTTTGTGGGCTTTTGCTGCATGTCCTCAGTGAACCCGCCCCCCTGGATCATAAAACCGTCGATGACCCGATGAAAGATGGTACCGTCATAATGACCGTCATTCACGTAGGCCAGAAAGTTTTCCACGGACTTGGGGGCCTTTTCTTCATCGAGCTCCAGAAAAATATCACCCATACTGGTTTCTAATTTTACCATTTTTTACAAATCCTTTCCTAGCGGGCAGCAACCCGCATGTTGAAATGGGCTGAATTCTCTTATCTGATTGCAAGGATATCAGCCTGAACGATATTTTTGATACCACCAACGGCATCAAAATCCAATCCGCTAAACTAGTCATGATCCCATAAAATGCAAATTTTCCCTCTAGGTCTGTCAGGGTCACTACGTTGAAAAATCGGTGCAAAAGCGATCGCGGCCTTTTTGTTTTGCCTGATAGAGCTGTTTATCGGCGGCTTCTATCAGATTGGCCAGTGTGTCCCCCGGGCACATCTGAGCAATGCCCATGGATATGGTGATGGAAGGAAGAGGGGTGCTGTCGGACATCAAGATTTTGGTTTCCCTTACGGCGTCGCACAGCCTCTTTGCCACAACCTCGGCATTTTCCACCTGAGTCCCGGGTAGGATAACCGCAAATTCCTCACCACCGTATCGTGCCACAAAGTCAGTGGGCCGAATGCTTTCGCCCAGTACCTTTGCCAGTGTGGAGAGAGCCACGTCTCCTGCCTGATGCCCGTAATTGTCATTGTAATGTTTGAAGTGATCCACATCGACCATGCAAAGGGTGAAGGGTTCCCGGCTCCGCTCATACCGATTTAAATGGCGGTTCATGGCTTTGTCAAACCATCGCCGGTTATAGATACCCGTAAGCCCGTCAACCATCGCAAACTGCTCCAGTTTTCTGCTCTGGTTTTTTTCCTGAAGTATCAGTTGTGTGTTTAGCAGGAGCCGTTTTGAAATGATTGAAAGGAGGTTCTTGGCGATTCGGCCGTCGGCATATACCATTTCCCACAGGGTTTCGTTGGACAGTTCCAGCAGTTTGGACGGTTTCCTAACCAGAACATAGGCAGAAGGGTTGATGTCTTCGATCAAAGAGAGTTCACCGATACAATCCCCCGGTTCAATGGTTCTCAGCATTTGGGAATCGGGGCTTTCAAGATGAACCCCCAATTGTCCGGAGAGGAGAAAATAGATGTTCCTGTTTTCATTTTCGGGAGAGAGAATGATGTCCCCTGGCGAAAACTTATTGATTTGGGCCGCTTGAAGTTCCGCCGGCAACTTTTCGAATTCGATATTTCGAAACAGATCAATATCTTCTACAGTTTCTCTTGAAATTCCCATCTTTTTATCCTCCCCAAAAAAACCGTAGGCCTTATCCCTCAATTTGACTATTTCATGTATGTGTCCAGGTAACCCTGAGAACTTCTTCAAGGGTGGTTTTGCCCTCCAAAAGTTTCTTGACAGCATTTTGCCGGAGGGTATAGACGCCTTCTTTGATGGCCTGAGCGCGCAATGTTTCCGTGTCCGTGTCTGCCTTTATCAATTTTCTGATGGATTCAGTAATGGGAACATGCTCATAGATGCCGATTCTACCCAGGTACCCAGTCCCGCGGCACTTTAAACATCCCTTTCCCTTAAAAAGCTTTATGGGCCCTTTCTGGTTAAACTCCAGCCCATGCGCCTTGAGTTCATTGATCTCCATGTGGAAACTTTCTTTACAATATACGCATATTTTACGAACCAGCCGCTGTGCCAGCACACCGATTATGGTCGCCTGGATCAGAAATGCTGGAATGCCCAGATCGAGGAGCCGTATGATAGCAGAAACAGCATCGTTGGTGTGCAGTGTGGAGAGGACCAGATGCCCAGTCAGGGCAGCTTGAACGGCATTTTCCGCTGTTTCCAGGTCTCTCATTTCGCCGACCATAATGATATCAGGATCTTGCCGCAGAATATTGCGAAGGATCGAAGCAAAAGTGACGTTTACGGCAGGTTGAACACCGATCTGGTTAAACCCTTCATGAATCATTTCCACCGGGTCTTCTACCGTGGTGATATTGATGTCCGGCGTAGAAAGTGTCCGGAGCGTGGAATACAGGGTTGTTGATTTTCCGCTGCCCGTTGGACCGCAGACCAAAACCATGCCGTGCGGCATATGAATTATTTTCTCGTAAGAGGCTAAATCCTGAGGCGAAAATCCAAGGGTTTCAAGGTCCTGGAAAAGGATTTGCGGATCCATGATTCTCATGACCACTTTTTCACCAAAGGCTACGGGTACGGTGGAAACCCTTATTTCAGTTTCCACACCGCCTTTGTTGGTTTTGATCCTGCCGTCCTGGGGTTTTCGTTTTTCGGAAATATCCATTCGCCCAAGGCTTTTGATGCGGCTCAGAATGGCGGAGTGGACTTTCTTGGGAAAGTCGTAAATAGGATGCAGAACCCCGTCCACCCGGATCCGTACCAGGCTGTCTTCGCGTCTGGGTTCAATGTGGATGTCGCTGGCACGCTGGTCAAAGGCATAACTGAGGACGTGGTTCACGGCGTTTACAATGTGTTGATCGTTACTAGGAAGTTCTTCTGCTGATTTGAGCCGTACGTATTGCTCCAGGTTACCGAGATCAACCGAAGGTCCGGAAAACTCGTTCTCCGCAGCGGAAACAGAACGTCTGAAACCGTAAAACTCGTCAAGGAGTCTGACAATATCTGCTCGGGAACTGACCACCGGTTTCACCTTCATGTGAACAACTCTGGCAATATTATCCAGGATTTCGACATCGAAGGGGTTGGCCATTGCAACAACCAGGCATCCATTTTTTTTATGAACGGGCAGGGCCAGATGCTTTCTGGCAAAGCTGTGGGGTAGGGTGCCGGTCACAAGTTTAAGATCCAGTTTGAGAGGATCTATTTTCTCGTAGGGAATTTCCCATTCCTCTGCGAGACACTGACAAATGATATCTTCATCCAGAATTCTTTCAGGGTCGTCCCACCGCTCAATTTTAAGGGCGGCAATCTGATCAACAATGATCGCCGGGTTTTCGTCTCCGTTTCCCGCCCTGCCTGAAGAGAGACCGGTTCTACCGGTATTTTGGGGTAATGAAACTCCTTTGCGTAGGATTGCCTCTTTCTGACCAACGGATATCAACCCTTTTCTTAAAAGGCTTTCGCAGACATTTTCAAGAGATAGCGGGTTTTCCAGGTTTATTTTCATAACGCAATCTGGCCGGTACCATATCGCCGGTGATTTTTCCTCCGGGCCAATTTATTATTCGTGAGTCTTTTGTTGAAAAAGATGATAGTATGTATGGCCTTGAGAGTTCAAGGATTTTTAATTGCCAACACTGAAACAGGCAGGCATAATATGTTTTTTCGCCGCCATTTCCTTGACCCTTTAGACCATGTTCCCTATAATCCGTCATGCGAAACGGCCGGTCAAATCGTGAGAAAAGTCATTTATCCAATGAAAGGAAAGGAGCGAAAAAATGAGAAAAAAAGTAACGGTCATTGGGGCGGGAAATGTCGGCGCCACCGCAGCCATGCGTCTTGCCGAAAAGGAACTGGCGGATGTGGTGCTGATTGATGTTCTGGAGGGGGTACCGGCTGGGAAGGCACTGGATTTGATGGAAGCCGCGCCCATTGAAAAACATGACGCCAGCGTTATCGGAGTGACAGGAGATTACTCACAGGCAAAAGATTCCGATATCGTTATTATTACGGCCGGGATTCCGAGAAAGCCGGGTATGAGCCGGGATGATCTTTTGTCCACAAACATGGGGATTATGGACAGTGTCACCAAAGGCGTTGCGGCTGTCGCCCCCAATGCCGTGTTGATCATTGTGAGCAACCCGTTGGATGCCATGTGCCACGTGGCCTACAACGCCAGCGGGTTTCCCAAGAACAGGGTGCTGGGCATGGCCGGTGTTCTGGATTCGGCCCGTTTTCGCGCCTTCATCGCCATGGAGTTGAATGTTTCCGTTGAAAATACCCATGCATTTGTTCTGGGAGGCCACGGTGATACCATGGTTCCACTGCCCCGGTTTTCAACGGTTGCGGGCATCCCCATTACCCAGTTGATGTCGCCTGAAAGGATTGATGCCCTTGTTCAGCGAACTCGAAACGGTGGCGCTGAAATCGTAGGATTGCTCAAAACCGGCAGCGCCTACTATGCACCGGCTTCCGCTGCTGTCGAAATGGCCGAGGCCATCCTTAAAGACAAGAAAAAGATTCTGCCCTGTGCCGCCTGTTTAAATGGAGAATACGGTATCAACGATCTGTTTATCGGTGTTCCTGTAAAACTGGGGGAGAAGGGTGCTGAGGAAATTATTGAAATCGAATTGACCGGTGATGAAAAAGCCGCCCTGAATCATTCAGCCGACGCGGTTCGCGGTCTGGTTGAGGATTTGAAGCGTCTTGGCTGAGACTTAACGGCTGAGTGAAGCATAACGTAAAAGGGCGCAGATAATGGTCTTTTGAGCGAGACTAATTCTTGCGCCCTTTCCTTTTTCCCTTAAATTCGCTTCGGTAATAATATTCCAGATATTTCGAAACGCATCGTTTCATTTCCGTCCGTTCGCAGATTTCCTGAATGCCCCTGATCTCATGGTAATAATCAAGGTCCTTGTAAATCTCTCCGGAAATTTCATAAAGGGACTGGGATCTTACCAGTTTTTCATTAACGTCGAATCCTCTTGATTTCATGACCCTGGGGCCTGCGAAAATCACCAGGGCTCCGGGTTCGGCAATGACGACGTCGCCCAGTGCGGCATAGCTGGCAATGGCCCCGCCTGTGGCCGGGTCAGCGAGAATCGATATGTAGGGCAGTCCACTCTTTCTCAAACGGTTAATGGATTCAATGGTTTTTACCATCTGCATCAGCGCTGATATGCCTTCGTAGAGTCTTGCCCCCCCCGAACAGCACAGACTGATAAACGGCAGGTTTTCCTGGATGGCGTAATCAACCCCCCGTCTGAATTTTTCGCCGAATACCACACCCATGGACCCGCCGCAATAGTAGAAAGTGCTTAACGCCATAACGGTGCGCATTTGGTTGACCCGGGCGCTGCCCACCACCAGGGATTCGTTGAAGTGAGAATGACCTTCTTGTTTAGCCAGGAATTCCCTGTAATAATCCGTGATGGCGGAATCTTCCAGAAGTTGATCAACGGTCAAATTGCGAAAGAGTTCATGAAAACTTCCCGTATCGGCCAGACAGTCTATCCAGCCGCTGGCGCCCAGGGTGTAGGAAAACCCGCATTCCGGGCACACATTGAAGTTATCCAGCAAGGCCCGGAGCGGAATCAGCTTGCCGCATCCCTTTCGCCGTTTGTCGCCCTGTTTGCCTGCGCCGCATTCGATCAAGTCACTGTTGGTGGGTGCATGCTGAAGGTTGCCGTAACCCTCACCCACTTCCGTGAGGCTCGTATAATTGACGATTTCAATGTTCGGCGGAGGTTTACGAAAGGCTTTCTTGATGGGGGTTTCGATATATCGCTTAATATCATAGAATTTTCCGCTTCCCTTTGACAGGCCGTAGTTCTTCGCTCTGATTTCCCGCCGTTTGATGAGTTTTTCAATTTTGGATCGCGACAAATCTTTTATGGCCTTGGTCAAAAATTGATCGACATTCTCGCTCATGACATTGACATCGGTAACGTCCCCGGAAAAGGGTACGATGCGGTCGATCACATCTAGGCTTTTCAGGTCTTTGGCGGCCGGTTTTAGAATGGCGAGTGCATCTTCAATCCGTTCCGGATCCCTGAACACAATCGAGGCCATGCTTTCGGGCGGAGCTGTGGCATACAAGGCATCCTCCATCTGGCCCCGAATATCGGTAACCTGGATGGCCAAAGCGCCGCCGCTTCCGCCTTCCCCGAGAACCAGCGAAACGGTTCTGATGGGGATGGTCAGAAATTCCAGAATCAGCTGGGCGATAAAAAATGCCTGAAACCGCTGGGCCGAATACATGGAAATATCGGCCCCGTAGGTGTCGATAATGGAAAATAGGTATGTGTTTTCCGGGTCCTGTTCTCGGGCCTCTTTTATAACGGAAAGGACCACCGAGTGATCATCGGAAGTGAGCATGCCGTAGTTTAGTTTCTTGAGGTCTTCATCGCTTTGAAGGTTCTCGGGTTTGGGCTTCTGCTGAGCAACGACATAGAGCAGCTTTCCCGCATATTGACACGACCCGGCAATCAGGGAGTCGCTTCGGTAGTTGCTAAAAGGCATAAAATCGGAAAACAGCCTGTTGATAACGTCCGAAGATCTGGGTCTGAAAGGGTGTCGGGTTCTTTTTTTGAAAATGTCTACAAGTTCTTGCTTGGCCATGATGATGTCCTCTGGTTGTTCCGGCCAAAATGAGCCGGCGGCAATGCTCCTCATCAAAGGGTCTTTTTCTGCTGTTGAGTTTACTTAAATTTCTATCAGGCTTTCATCTTTTTTGCAACATTATGGGACTTCAATTTGCCATTTCATATTCAGGTCGAAAGGTCTCGACCGGCAATGGCAATCCCCTACGATCAAAGTCATCGGCCGCTTCACTGATATTTTGAAAGAGTCTTTGGGGGGATAAAAACAATCGTTTAAAAAAACTGTAGGTGCCGTTGCTCATGCTCTTAAAGGTCATGTATTGAACCGTCGGATTAGACATCTTCCCGTCCACTTTGAAATATTCGGCCACGATGGTGTTATCGTCTCCACTCAACAGATATCCCAAAACGGGAATTTTGCTGACCAGAAGGTCCGCTGTGGTCAGGGGATGGACACCCACTTCCGCATCTATCACACCGGTGCGAAGATTCGCCTTTCCTTCCGCTACAGCGTTGAAAACAGGGCTTTCCATGGTCAGATTGCTGGCTTCGGCAACCCCTTTATCGATGTCCAAGTGCCCAGCGATGCGACTGAAATACAGGCCGTCTTTAGACAATTTTTCCGGTCTTGTTTCAAATACTCGGGTCAAACTCATGGAATCAAGAATCTTGATGAATACGTTGCTTTTTCTGACCACGCCCTTTTCAAGAAGAACATTTGCACTCCCCGTGAGGCTTGCAAGCAATTCCGCTTTTGTATTTCCTTTGGCAAAAAGCAGCGATTCCAGGGTCAGGTTTCCTTCCAGTCGATTTTTGACAAATGCCAGCGGTGAGGGTAAATCCTCCAGCGGTTGTTGGTTCATTTCAAGGTAGCTGGTAAAAAGCATCTCCGGCTTCTTTCCCCGTTTCACGTGGCCCCGCAGTCGAAGTCTTCCCCGGGGAAATCGAATGCTGGAGCGGCTGACATAAAGGTCTTTGGAACGTAAGGCACACTCGATTTCGAGGGGCCCGAATTTGGCTTCCTCCCACTGGACGCGGGGGGCTGTAATGTTCAGTTGGACGTCTGATGTCTCCACAAAATGGTGGGTGCCTTTCTTCCAGCCGGATTTCATCTTGGCGCTTCCCTTTTTTGTAAAGTCGATCGATTCAAAATTTCCTTTCTTGAATTTTTGTTCCATTTCCGGCGGTATCAGGTCGTTTAAGTCCAGAAAATCAGAGTGAACGGAAATGTCTCCTGTCATGCCTTCCCACCCTTGAAACTCGCCTTTTATCTCAACGGGGCTTTTTCCCAATTTAAGCGCCAGCGAGTCAATCAAAACGTCATCTCCTTGAAACCTCAATTTAAAATGACAGTCCTTTATGGGGTGCAAAAACGCCTCTGTAACAAAAGAGAGTCCTTTCCCTTCCATTTTTCCTGTTAGCCGGGTCTTTGCGGGGTTTTTGCGAGATGAGGTCACCGAGATTTCATACTTAAGGCCTCCTCGGGCAGTGAAATTGCCATTCTTGAACCGAATTCCAAGATCTTCAAGCCGCAATTTTTTGCTGGATACTTTAAAGTTAAAGGTGTCTTTGCCGGCGAGGTCATAGGCACCGCTCAACCTGAAAGAGGATTCTCCCAGGTTGCATTGCAGATTTCTGAGGGTGAACCGTTTTTGAGGTAAAATGCTGCCGTTGAAAAGAACGCCGCCTTCATTGGAAAATGGGTTGACGGTAATCGATTTCGTTTCCAAGAATGCCTGTTTCAGGTCAAGGGCTCCGTGGAAATTCCAGGAGTCCTTTTTGGAGAGACTTACCTGGCAGGGAATTCGGCTTTTGAAGGTGGTGGTTGCTTTTAGATCCGGGTAAAAATGTCCGAGCAGTTCATCCATGTCCGCCATTGCCACCAGGTGGGCTTCCCCGGTTTGCCAGTTGTCCCCTAGAGAACCTGAAGCGCTTAGTTTTGATTTACCCAAATGGCCTTCCGCAACAAAATTTTTACCATTTTTGGCGCTAATGGTCAGGGCGCCTTCTTTAACGAAAATCGGAAAAGGAATATCCGGGTCATCCAGTGAGCAGTCCATGAAGGTGATCATACCGTTTTCGATCTTTGGAAAATGCCATCCCGGCTCATAGACGATGTCCAAGTCGGCATCCAGTTTGCCGGAGGCTCCTTCGATCTGTTGAAATTTCTTGCGGACTTCTGACGGCACCAGTTTAAGATGGGTTTGTGTTAGAAGATCTTCCACCCGAAAAGATCCCGAAGCCGTCACCCGGATATACGGGTCGGCCACATACAAATCCTTTAAAAACAGGCTTCCTGTCTTGATGGTTGAATCTCCGAAATGGCCATTCACGCTAGAAACATGAATTTCCCCCTTTCTGATATCCAGGTTTCCGGAAACGCGGTCCACTTTCAATGCCTGCTCGCCTTTGAACGCAGTGAGTCCTTTGCACGTCAGTTGCAAACGCAGAATTTCGGCGTTTTCCTGAAGATCAAGGTTTTCCAATCTGTGCCATGGGCCATTTAAAGAAAAGCGGTCTACGCGAACATCGCCGCCGGAAAAAATAGGAAAAATGCGCGTTTCGACCCAGATGGGCAGTAAAGATGAGGGGAAGATCCGTTTGAATGTGGCCAGCGTCATAAAAGGGCTTCTAACCATCAGATTCAGGTGAGGGCCCTTCGGGCTGGTAAAATTAAGGGTTGAGGCACAGTTCAGTGTGAACGCGGGGCTCAGAACTTGGAAGGAGGGAATTTTCAACAGATGGTCCCCATAGGATGCATTGAAAGGCACAGTGAGTAGGTCAAAGGAAAAGGCTTTTTTATCCCCATCATCAATCAGAAGAAAATCGAGTCCTTTGAAAACCAGTTTTCCATGGATGGATAGATTTTCGTTCAGGGACCCTTTGACCGCTGCCGTTATTCCCGCAACCCCTTTTTGAACCTTCAACTCTTCCGGCAGGGAAAGTTGAGCCAGCGGGATTGTTTTTAAATCGCACCGGCCGTCAAAGGATAGACCCTTTTGAGGGTCTTCTCGAATGATCCCTTCGCCTGAAAAGGGAGCCGTTGCGCCATCGTAGAGGGCCGTGCCGTGTAAAGACGTTTCCAGACGTAACGGATCCCTGGATTTCCGGGTCAGTCGGACGTTCAGCTTCTTTAAGGTGAGGCCGGTGTCATTCAAGACAACATGAGCATTTTCCAGGGAGACCTGTGGAAATGCCGCCAGTATCTGGGCGTAGGACTTCTCTAATAACGGGCCTTTTCCCCGAAAGGAAAGCCCTCGCGCTTTCTCGGCGGCCAAATAAATTTCGGGGTCAAGGATTACCAGGTTTCTCGGAACGATCCGGCCCTTGAGAAGATCTTTAAGGCTGAAATTCATTCTGATTCTGGCAGCCCCTGCTTTCTCAGCGCCTTCAGGGGTATGAACCTTGAAATTATGGGCCCGGATGCCGATGCCGTTGGAGAAGTTGAGCGCTAACTTTTCAGCACTCAGCTTATATCCTGTGGTTTTTGAGAGTTGTTCCAGAATATAGCGTTGAAATGAATCGGCGTGGATGAGAAAATTAAGAAGAAATCCCAGTAAAACCGTCAGAGATAAAAAAAGAAGCACCGGCAGAAGGAGGGCTTTCAGCCTTTTTCGCCACATTTTGTGAAATAGTCTCTCAGGATTTTTTCATGATCGAAAACCAGTGGTTCCGGAAGTGCTTCAGCCTTAAAAATTCCCACTTCTTGAGCATCGTCCGCCGCCTTGGGGCGCCCAAAGGCTTTTGCAACAAACACCACTGAAATTGAATGATGTCTGGGATCCCTTGAAGGATCGGAATAGGCGCCCAGTTGATATGAAAGGGCCACATCCAGGCATGTTTCCTCCCGAGCTTCCCTGATGGCAGCCGACTCAAGAGTTTCTCCATAATCCACAAACCCCCCGGGAAGCGCCCAGCCGTGGGGTGGGTTTTTTCGCTTGATCAAAACAATACCGCTTTTTCCCCTCTGCTTCGGTTCACTTGCGGCAGTGTTTGAAATGCCATGTTCCATTTCAATGATAACGTCTACCGTGGGAAAAGGGTTACGGTATTGGAAAACCGGTTTTCCGCAGTGCGGGCACAGGAGCTGATCTTTCATGATTGCTTTTTTCTGTGAAAATCAGGGGACAACGTTTTTTCTTGAACCATTGGTGCATGCAATGAGCAAAACCTGAACATATTAACATCGCCAAAGTAATTGTTTTGAAATATAATACATAAACACAACCCCGGCAACAATAAAACCAGAGAGCCCCCTGACTTTTGAAGCAGGAAAGTTATGGAAGTGAGTGTCGGGACTGGGTTTCCAAAATGCGATTTAATGTGCTACACTGATGTGGCGATGATAGTCTGTAGAAGAAAGCTGATTTGGTGAGAAAGGAGATAGGACATGTTTAAAAAATGGGTATGGACGGCTTGTTTTATTCTTGCCGTGACATGGATGCTTCCGGCTTCAGTCTTTGGACTCAGCCGAGACCGGTGGACAAACGATAAACCCTATGGTGTTTTTTTTAACGACTACGACCCCAATTTCTACACGGGCTTTGCGCCTCGGGTGCAGGAGCGGGAACGAATTAAAATTCATCTGGGAAAGGGCAACCAGCTTCGGGTTCAAATGGTTCTGTCCGACAAAACCATCAACAACTACCTGCTCGACCAGGTGGCCCGACATGACCTTTACAAGGAAGTCATCGACAAAAAAGTAATTAAACTCACATCCAATATGGAGTGGGAAGCCTATCACCAAAAGGTGATGGCCGAAAAGCTTCATGACCTGGTCAAAAAGAAGGGGGAAATGGATGAGAAAGCCTGGCATGAATTGAACCTGACCACCATGGACAAATTGGTTCCCGGCAGGTTGTATCATGTTCAAAAGGATTTCAACAAAATGACGGAAGGCTTTGCCGAAGCGCTCAAAAAATCTCCTGAGCCTGCCGATGTTCAAACCAAATTGGACCTGATCAATGCGTTTTTTCCACATCGCATTTTTTTGACGGAACTGACGCCCGCTCAGGATTCGGATTTCAATAAACTGGTAGGAATGGCAAAATCCGGCGATATGAAAGCCTTCCAGACGTCGGCCAAAGACTTTTTTGATGCCATCACAGACGGTATTTATCCCATCAAGGACGGCAAACTGGATTATTATGAGTTCACCACCCTATACCCGGCCGGGACCTACGACAAAACGACCACCCACAACGGCCAGGTGATGCCCATGTACACCACCACCGGTGTCTGGTGGCTGATTCCCAGGAAGCATGGCAAAGGTATTCTGGGGATGGTGGACTACATTTCATCGGCCGGTTATTACGGTATGATGCCCATGCTCCCTTACGAGTACGGTGGCGGCATCGCCTATAACGCCATTCACAACCCCGGTATCAGCTGCTGGATTCCTCAGCACAAGCTTCTCCCCGAGGGGTGGCGCAAGATTACCACGGGCAGCCGCAACGGCAAACCCTTTAACCGTGTGGCCATTGCCAGTCGGGGCCCTGTTTCCCACGGCTGCACCCGCCTCAATTCCGGCCACTTGACGGAATTCAGGGAGATGCTGCCGTCCACGTCTGAAGGAATGGAAGGGATTAAGCACTATCGAAGCCTCTCTCACACCTACGATGTGTTTGATCTCAAAGGGGACGGCAATGATCAGGTGATGGGGGTTCAGTACTATCTCGCATTTCGCCACACCAAGAGCCGTGTGGCCCAGGAAATCTGGGCACAGAACAATCGAAAGGATTTCTATGCCTGGTTGTACGGAAATGATCTGACATTTGCCCCCTTGGGTGAAGCCTCCTTCAAAGAGGTCTACGATTATAAGTTCAACAAGCGAAAAGCCCTTCAGGGCAAAAAATATGAGAACCTCAAACTTCATGAAGCCCCTTACGAACCGGAATACCTGCAGTTTTATACGATTAACGGCGTCAATAAGCTTTCAAAAGAAGGGATGGATTTCAACCGGGAGTTGCGCCGGGTGGGATATGGCTACCAGGTAGACCGGAAGAAATTGCGGTTGCAGTAAATGTTCTAGACGCGACGCTTTTTTCCCTGGCCGTTTGGAAATTATTGAAGGTTGCCGAGACCCTTATCGATCTCCTTTTGAACAATGGTGAGGTTAGAGATCAATTTTGATTTCAGTGGGGATTGGGGATAATCCTCAATCAGGGTTTTGAGGATTTTGTAAGATGTTTCGAGCAGTTCTCTTTTTTTCTGCGGATCTTTGGTTTTTTTGGCTTCCAGAAAAATTTCCGCGGCACGGTTTCGTTCATGGTTGATGAGACTTTCGATGGCGCGGCCTTTGAGATCGGTGGCTGCATCGTTTAAGCCTTCTGTTCTTTCAAGCGCATTCAGCGTTTGAATGGCGCCTTTGTAATCTTCTTTTTCATACAATCGGTTGGCGGTTTCCAGGGTCTCTTTATGATAGGCCGCTTTGATTTTTATACTTTTTACGTAAGCTGCTTCCGCTTCATCGATATTTGCGAGCGCCCTGTCGATGATTTCGGTTTCAGGACCCTCTTCCCTTTCCGCTTTTTCTTTTAACAGCACTTTTTTTGCTTCGGAAAATTCATGGTTTCGGACAAGGGTGTCGACTTTTTCCTGAATTGCCGCCATGCGGGGTTGCACTCCCTGAGGTTCAGTGCCTTCCGGAGGTCGAAACATGGAATGAAACGGCTGGTCAGGCGCCCTTGGCGTCCGTTGGATTTGGTTGTTGAGATCATTGACCATGTCGGTTCTTTCATCCTGGGTGCTGGAAATTTTTTCCAATGTCCTGGCGGCTTGTTCCGGTTTTCCCAGAGCCAGTTGCCATCGGGCGATATCCCCGCGAAGCTTTACCACATCGGAAGATCCTTCAATTTCCTTTGCAACCTCTGATCCGACTTCAATGGCTTCCTGCAACATCCCGTCTTCAGCCAGCGAGATGGCGAAGAGAATGCCGATCTGGGGGGTGAGGGCGCCTGGAAAACGTGTTTGCAGCGCCAGGGTGCGCTGAATTACCCCCTTGTAATTTTTATTCAGGTATAGATTCAGAATTTCATTTCTTCGATCCATAAAATCAGCAAAGGTATCTTGATCGACTTCTGCTTTACCGATTTTTTCAAAGTAGTTGTTTTCCATGAGCGACATGGAACGAAACAAGGATTGCGTCAGTGTTTCACACGCCTTTGAGGTGAGGGGACCGGGTACGGATTTTTTTAACAGGCGATAACTGTCCAATAACGCCGAAACGGCGTCTGCGTCACTTTCAGGAAGGTTTTTGCTTCTTTGAATATTTTCAAGAAATTGAATCCGATCCTCTACATATGAAACATTAACGTTGAGTGTCGCTATTTCCGTTTCGGGGGATGGTTCAACAGGTGAGGGCGGTTTCTGTGTTGTGGTGGCACACCCGGCGGCGAAAGTCAGTATGATGAAAAGGAAAATGCAAGTTTTCTTCATTTTTACTTCCTTCTAAAAGGGTCCAAACTCTCTCTTAAGCTGCCAGGTTTTACCCCCGTCGCCAGTCTGTGTCAAGACTTCCGGTGTTGAAGCGGATGACTTTTCGCCATTCTGTAGCGGTAGACCGGTGGCCGGTGAAACGGGGACGGGCTGAAGGGAAAACTGTTCCGGGGTTGCAGGACGCAGAAGTGGGTTAAATGCCAGATCAGCAGGTTTAAGGTTGGTTTTAAACCCTTCCGATTTGGCAATGGCCTGGACCGTATCCATCCACAGAGGGAGGGCCCCCGAAGACCCGTACAAGGTTATGTGCTCTCCTTTCATGGGCTGATTGTCATCAAAGCCCACATAGCTGGCGATGGTATAGCCACGGTCAATGCTGAGCTGGCCCGTTTTCTTGTCGGGTCCGGGTATGAGGCCCACAAAACTGGAATTGGTGTACCGATTGGCGGTACCGGTTTTACCAAAAAGAGGGAGCGGAATATCAAAAACACTCACCACATCCCTGGCCTTTTTCCCGGTTCCACGTTCCATGACTTTCCGGAGGATTTCGGAGATGAGAATGCTGACCCTTTCAGGCAATACCACTTTCGGCTCAGGAACATATTCCCAGAGTGTTCGACCCTCCCTGTCAACAATTTTTTGGATGATGGGAACCATGTGAGGGTCGCTGACGTCGCCGAGTGGATAGGCCTTTCCGGTTAGAAGGGTTTCATAGGCCAGTGCCGCCTCCATGATGCTGACGGCGTTGGGTCCCAGGGGAAAGGAGAGCACCGGATCCAGGGGGGTGGATATGCCGATTTTCTTTGAAAGGTAAATGGCAAAAGAAAGGTTCACCAGGGTTCGAAAGTCCCTGATTTTGAACAGGACTTCGAGACTGTACTTTTCTCGGTTTATGAGGTTTCGAAACTGTTTCTCTGTATGGGTTTGGAGCAGCTCCAGAATTTCGGACGGCATCAATCCATCAACCCATTGGTTTGAAACCGTATTTTTCTTCAGCGCCATGAGCCTTTTAAAATCGTATCGCAAAAGATTTCGGTCGTCGTCTTCTACGGTTGAGCCGGTTTCCGAAAGATCGAAATGAAGGCGTTTCACATCATTCAATAGGTCTTCGTGTCCGGAGAATATGATATCTGTTTCGGCTTGTGTCTTCGCCGCTTCAAAAGCGGCTTCCATCAACGCCCTCTGATCAACAATAATGCCAAGCTGGTCTCTGATGCGCGTTTTGTAAGCTTCGTAGGATTCATCGGGTTTTCGGCCAAGCCCCACAAGGTCCACCACCTGCCGGAATTCGTTCATGTTGAGTCGATCCGTGAGATGATAAAGCAGCCATACGGTTGCCAGGTTTTCCGAGTCGGCACCGGCCCAGGCCATGGAGACGGTCTTGCTTTTGGGTTTATGGTCAGGTTGGGGGACATAGGCGGTCCCTTCGAACTGGTAGATATCTTTGATATTTTTTAGCGGGTCCAGGTTGTTCCATTTCAACTGAAGCGCTGAGGCGTATACAACCGGTTTGAATATGGAGCCCAGTTGCCGTTTTGCGTCAACTGCCCGGTTGAAGTGAATATTCGAAAAACCGCCCACCATGGCGGTGATCATCCCTCGGCAAAGGGTCACGATCCCACCCTCAAGATCCGGAATAGATGAGAGGATGAGTACTTCATCTTCCGGCGCTCCCAAAGGGTTGTTATCCGCGGTGACAATCTGGACCGGCACCAGGTCTCCCACCTTAAGGGTGTTCAGAAGGGCCGCGGCATGGCTTTTATTGAAAGTTGCCCACGGGCCTTTTTTGCCCTTGAGCCACGCTTCACCGATGGGTTTCAGCGCCTCGTACCCAATGAATGCCTCTCCATTTTCCCAGACAACCCGAAGGCCCGGCGCTTTTGCTTCTGTGGTTATTTCCGTTACGCGTGCTAGAAAGGGGAGAGCCCGGTTGTTGCTTTTGGCGCTCTCTTTCAGTTTGCCCTTCCACCGGGAAAGGGTTCTTGAAGGGGCAACGCCGCTCAGCCCTATATCCAATTGGGGCAGGCGTTTGCGCAAGCTCGAAAGGGCTGCTTTTTGAACCTCCTTATCAACGGATGTGTAAATGCTGATACCGGAGGTGGCGATGTTTTCCACGCCCTGTTCCTGAAGGATTTCCTGAAAGTAGTCGGATTCCAGCTGGTTTCGCACGTAATCCAGAATGACATTCAATCGATATGTGATCTGTCCTTCCTTGAAAGGGACAGCCTGTTCCTTTGCCACGGTACACTCACTGGTGCTGATGTAATTCTGCTCCAGCATTTTCTCCACCACATAATCCTTTCGCGCCTTGGCCAGGCTTTTTGTTTTCTCTTTTTCAGCGTCTGTTTTTTGGATAAAGGGATTGTAACGGTTGGGTGCTTTGACGGAGCCCACGATAAATGCTGCTTCGACCAGATTGAGATCTTGAGGGTCTTTGTCGAAATAGTACTGGGCGGCTATCCTGAGCCCTTTGCCGTAGCCGTTTACGAAGAACTGGTTGCTGTACATTTCCAGTATTTCTTCCTTGCTGTACTCTGTTTCCAAAAGGAAGGCTTGAAACATCTCATGGATTTTAGCCTGATAGGACCGCTTTTCCCGCTTAAAGACATTTTTGGCCGTCTGCTGGGTCAGGGTACTGCCCCCCTGAACCACCCGGCCCGATTGGATGTTGGCCACAAAGGCTCTCACAATGGCTTTGGGATCAAAACCCCAGTGATGAAAGAAATTTTTGTCTTCAGCCGCAACCAGGGCTTTGATGAATATTTTTGGAATGTCGTTGTAGTTGATGTATTTGCTGTGGGTTTTTTCAAAAAAGACACCGATGGGTGTTTGACCGTCCGAGTAGTAAACCGGGCTCTCGGAATTGATGACCTGTTCGATGGCGCCCCGTTCGATCCGTTCGGATGTTTCTCTGGTGGTCTCATAATAGATGTACCCCAGAAACCCCAGGGGAACCAGGATCAGAAGGTACAACATCCATAACAATATGCGTTTCATCCTAAAACAATTCTCCCGCTACCAGTTTCGTCCGCAGGATTTCCTTGAGATCGAGCCCTTTCATCTTGAACCCTTTGCGCCCATATTTCATATTGGCTTCGATGACGAGCCATTGGCCCTCATGTGGGATGAGATCGAGCCCCACATCATTGAACCGGCATTTCCGGGTGACGTTCTGTGCTGCCGCGATGCCTGAGGGGGGAATGTCGTCAAAATTGATCCGTCCCCCCTGGCTCAAATTGGTCCTGAAATTGTCATGGGCCCTGATTCGCCAATAAGCAATGACCGGTTGATGGTTAATCAGAACAACCCGCAAATCCTGATCATGTTTAACATATTCTTGAATATAGGCGATGTGGGTCTCTTTCAGATACGCTTCCAGCTGCGCTTTACTGGTGATCAGATAGACCCCTCTGCCACGGGCTGAAGACCTGGGAAGTTTTCCAATAAAGGGGTAATGGAAGTAATTCAGGATTTCATGATGGTGGCGGCGATAGTAGATCCGGGTGTAAGGGTGGGGGATATTCAGCATGTAAAAAAGGGTGGTCTGCTTAATCTTTTCGTCTGCGTAGAGGTATGTTTCAAGGCTCGGGAAAATATTTTTTCCCATGGTGGTCAGAAACTGGGCGTAATTTCTGGTGGGGTACAAAATGATATCTGATTTATGAATGAATTCCCTTTCCTCAAAGGTGTAGTCCAGAAAATTGGGTTTAACCCCCAGGGTCCGTACTTCGGGGACCCCAGAAAGCCGGCTGCCGATGGCCGGGTAGGATTTTTCAGAATGTGTCATTGAGGCGATACCCATTTTCTGACATCCTTGGCTTTTTCCATTGCCCGCGCCATGACCTCTTTTAAATCAAGGGTCAACAATTGGCGATTTTCCATGACCAGTCGGCCGTTAATGATGGAGTGGCTCACGTCTTGGCCTCTCGCTGCGTACACCAGGTGTGAAACAGGATTGTACATGGGCGTCAGGTGGGGTTTATGGGTGTCGATGACAATGATATCCGCCTTTTTTCCCATTTCAAGGGAGCCAATTTTCCCATCCAGGCCCAGCGCCCTGGCCCCTTCGATGGTGGCCATTTTTAATACGGTTAGCGCATCCATGACGGTCGGATCCATGGCCTGAACTTTGTGCAGTTTGGCGGCCATGTCCATTTCCGTAAAGAGGTCCATGTTGTTGTTGGAAGCCGAGCCGTCGGTCCCGATGCCCACCGTTATTCCTCGGGCGATCATTTGGGGAACCGGCGCAATGCCCGAACTCAGCTTCATGTTGCTTTCCGGGTTGTGAATCACTTTGATGCCGTAGCCGGCCATTTTGTCTATTTCCGATGAATTTAAATGGACGGCGTGGTCCGCGATGAGATGGGGTCCCGGAATCCCCAAGGCCTCCAGATGTTCCAGGGGTGTCTTGCCGTAACGCTTCTGAATCTCTTCCACTTCGACAAGGGTTTCAGCAAAATGGATAATCAAAGGGGTTTGGTGGCTTAAGGCCATCTCGTTGGCTCTCTGCAGCAGTTCGGGACTGCAGGTAAATAGGGCGTGCGGTTCAACGGCAATGGAGACCAACGGGTTGTCTTTCCACTTTTCGATGAGCCACTTTGTATAGGCGAACCCGTTTTCCAATTCACCATAATTGGGAGAAGGGAAGTCGTAGAGGACTTCCCCCACCACGCATCGCAGGCCTGATTGAAAGGCCGCCTGGGCCACCTGATCTTCAAACAGGTACATGTCGCAGAAGGTGGTGGTACCGGAGAGGATCATCTCGGCGCAGGCCAACAGGGTGCCGGTCCGAATAAAATCTTCGTCCATGTTCTGTTCAACGGGGAAGATGTAGCGGTTTAGCCATTTCATGAGCGGGAGATCGTCCGCAAGACCCTTGAAAAGGCTCATGGGCGAGTGGGTGTGGCCGTTGATGAGTCCCGGAAGGATGAGACCGCCTCCGGCATCAATGGTCTTTAGAACATCATGGCTTTCGGTGATTTGGCCCCCCAAATAGGAGATGGTATCTCCCGATATTCCCAAACACCCGTTTTCAATGACCCTGTTTTCGGGATCAAAGGTTAAAATGGTTCCGTTTTGAACGATCAGATCAAATGTCGTCATGTGTTAAGCCTCAATTTTTGAGAAAAAGGACTACGAAAATGGTTGCGGATCCTGTACCCGCACCGTGTTCAGCGCAGACCCGGCCTTAAACCATTTTATCTGTTCTTCTGTCAGGGTGTGCCGAAGGGCAATTTCAAAGCCGGACCCCTTTTTGGGCTGAACGATCGCCCGCACCGGTTCATGGGGCTTGAGGTTTCCAAGGTCGACCAGGCTGATCCGGTCATCCTCGCTGATTCTGTCATAATCCAAAGGGTTTGCAAATGTGAGCGGCAGAACCCCCTGCTTTTTAAGGTTAGCCTCATGGATTCTGGCAAAAGAGCGCGTGATAACGGCTTTCGCGCCCAGAAACCGTGGGCTCATGGCCGCATGTTCCCGGCTGGATCCTTCGCCGTAATTTTCATCCCCCACAATGACGAACCCGCCGCAGGCTTTCTGGTAAATCCCCGCCAGTTCCGAAAAACGGATTCCTCCATCACCGGTGAGAATATTCGTTCCGTGACCGGTTTCGCCGGTAAAGGCATTTAAGGCGCCCACCAGCATATTTTGTGAGATGTTGGTTAGATGTCCGCGATATTGAAGCCACTTGCCCCCTGGCGAGATGTGATCCGTGGTGGTTTTTCCTTTGGTCTTGACGAGAACAGGCAGGTTGCTGAAATCCTTTCCATCCCAGAGCGAAAAAGGCTTGAGCAGCTCAAGCCTTTCCGAATGAGGGTCAATTTTTATGGGGAAGGTTTCATCCTCTGCCGTAGTGGCTGTGTAGGCGGATTTGTAGAGGGTCAAGCCCTTTTCAGGCAGGGAGGGCGGTTCCGGGGGTGTCAGTTGAAATGCTTCCCCTTCATCTCCCACCAGGGAATCGGTTTCCGGGTTAAAGCCGGCATTCCCCGACAGCGCAAGGCAGGCCGCCATGGTGGGGGAAGTCAAAAACGCCAGGGTTTCAGGGTTGGCGTCGTTTCGCGCTTTGAAATTTCGATTAAAGGTGGTGAACATGATGTTCTTAACGCCCTTTTTGGAATCCTTTCGATCCCATTGTCCGATGCAGGGCCCGCAGGAGGCGGCAAGGATCACGGCACCTGCGTTCATCAATTTTTGCAAAATGCCGTCCCGCTTGATGGTTTCATAAATTTGCTCCGAGCCCGGCGACAGCATGAAAGGCACTTTGACTTTGCACCCGTGATCCATCCCCTGCTCAAGAATTTGAGCCGCGGCGTAAAGGTCCGAATAGGAGGAATTGGTGCAGCTCCCCATGAGCACGGTGGATACGGTATGGGGCCATTTTTCTGTCTTTATGAGATCTTCAAAATCCGCAACCGTTGTCACCCGGTCGGGACTGAAGGGGCCTGCATGGGCGGGTTTGATGGTGCCGAGATCCAGTTCCAGATACTGATCGTAAACGCGCTCCGGGTCTGTTGTACAAATTTCGTCCCGACACAGAACATCGGATAGTGCTGCGGCGGCCGATGCATCCTTTTCGCGACCCGTACTGTTAAGATAGGCATTCATGCTTTCATCGTATTCAAAAAGGGAGGTTGTGGCTCCCAGTTCAGCCCCCATATTGGTGATGGTCGCCTTTTGAGTGGCTGAAAGTTTCCGTGCTCCCTCGCCGAAATATTCAAAAATCTTACCCGTTCCCCCTTTGACACTGAATCGATTCAGCATCTCCAGAATAACATCTTTGGCCGATGCCCAACCGGTGAGCGTTCCCGTCAGCCTGACCCCAACCAGTTTTGGAAAGGTGGTTTCCCAGGGCAGACCGGCCATGACTTCCGCCGCGTCGGCGCCGCCCACACCGATGGCCATCATGCCGAGTCCACCCGCGTTGGGGGTGTGGGAATCGGTTCCGATCATCAGCCCCCCTGGAAAGGCGTAATTTTCCAAAATAACCTGGTGAATGATGCCGGATCCGGGTCCCCAGAAGCCGATGCCGTATTTCATTGCCGCTGAGGAAAGGAAATCGTACACTTCCTTGTTGGCGCCAAGTGCCTTCCGCAGGTCTACGTCGGCACCATGACCCGCACGGATGAGGTGGTCACAGTGAATGGTAGCGGGAACATTGGTTTTTTTCTGTCCCGTCTGCATGAACTGAAGCATGGCCATCTGCGCGGTTGCGTCCTGCATGGCCACGCGATCGGGCAACAAAAAGATCTGATCCCTTCCCGCCCTCAAGGGTTGGGGTGAATTTCGATTTGCTTCGTGGAGAAAAAGAATCTTTTCCGCATAAGAAAGGCCCCGCCCCAGTTCACGGCGTTTTTCCGATAATATGTTCCGAGCGTTTTCACGGCTGAATGGATGTTGCATGGTCTTTTGTGTATCCTCTTATGAAATGCCTGTAAGATTAATAAGTTTACAATGATGTGGTGCAACTGTCAATGTCGCTGATGGGATTTGGGCGTATGAAATAGTGCCGGATAAAATGGCTTTGAGGGGAGATAATAGGGGGTGTTGTGTCTGTATGGTTGAAAGGAGCCGCCAACACCTGAAGAGCATTGTGGGAATGAAGATTCAACCCGGAAATATATCGAAGAACAGGAAAGGGAAGATTGATGCATTCGTAAAAAGTCGAAAATGCTCTATTGGCGTCATTCCGGCGAAAGCCGGAATCCAGTGTTATCAGGTGCTTAAAAAAGCACTGGACCCCGTTTTTCAACGGGGTGACGACTTTTTACGAGACTGTCAAGGATTGGCCGTCAA
>JGI11705J14877_10000348_pt1 | contig 29271 bp, 51 predicted proteins | sample Etolaghawater15m_FD_14877 | JGI IMG/M metagenome (IMG submission 14877)
TGTTTCGTCACCAACAGTTTCAGATTCAGTAACACGCCAGTGTGCAACGGTTACACCGCCGTCTGCCAAGTTACGCTCAAGGTTTGCGATAGTCCATGTAGCCATTTTTAGTCTCCAAATACTGCGTTGCAGATAGCTTGTACGTTAGAAGGTTCAGATGACCAGTCGTCACCTGACTGAATTACATGACGGTGATACGACTGTGAAATCACAGCGCCGTCTTCAACAATACGAGTAGCAGTCCGTACTTGAACAACTGTAGTGTCGCCAGAGGTTACTACTTCGATTTTGTCTGCTGTTACTTCTTTAGTTAATGCCATTGTTGTCTCCTTAGTTAGTCCAGCCCCAGAGTCCACTGAGGCTATTTAGGGTTAAGATGTTGTGTTGTAAACAAACGCCATAACGATCACATCGGTGCTACCCCATGTAAATGGAACGGTTGAACTTGTACTTATTAGACCAACATACGTACCAGAAGCAGTTGATGCCTGCACTTGTGCTGTCGAGCCTCCCGGACGACTTATTAGGGTTGTATAACCTACACCCGATTCAACAGCGTAGCCAGTACCTATACCAGAAGGCGAACCTTGGGTAGCAAACGGTAAGTTTAAAATTATAGATCCTGTAACCGATGAGGTGGTTCCTAAGGTAATTCTGTAGGTGACATTTACTAACGAACCAACCTTAGTATATTTTGCCAAAACCGCACCATCGCCTAATGTAATACCTGAAGATATAGGTGTTGCTACGTCGCCTTCTTCGTAGTCATCCAGCGTGTTCGCCGCCGCATACGTACCGACTGCTGTGCCTAGTGTTATGCCTTCTGGGACAATGAGGTGGCCGCTTGCATCAATGCGCATGCGTTCTGTGCCGCTGGTTTCAAAGACCAGTGGAGTAGCGGTAAGCGTTTCAAGTGATGTTTGGCTGGCCGTTGTAAGTATTCTGGAGGTAGCCGTACCGTTCACTTGGTTCTCTAGAATTGAGCCAGCAACATCACCAAGAGCTACACGAACATAGCCAGTGCTGTTTGTAATTGACGATACACCAATACCGACGTTGCCGTTGGAGTCGATGCGCATGCATTCTGTCGGAGTTGCAGAGGCCGCAGATGTAGAAAAGATTAGGTCATGGTCATTTGAAGCACTTTGAATTTCAGCCGCAATAGACGCGCCTCTTGAGGTTGTATTAAGACCACCTAAGAAGATACTAGAAGATTCTCCAGTAGTTCCAGTATCGTCTCCATTAATGACTAAACCATACGTTCTATTTGCCGTAGCCGCTGTGGTGTAAGCGATGTGAGTTTTTACAAGAGGACTGTCTGTACCAATACCGACGTTGCCGCCAGTCTTAACCGTAAGTTTCGGAGTGCCTAAGCCGAAAGCGTTGGATAATGTCCAAGCATCGCTATTGCCGCCATCAATACCCCATGTCCACACACTAGCGTCATTGTCAGCAATGTAATAAGCATCGCTGTCTGCTCCTGTAGACTCTACACGTACCGCTGACGCCGTTCCTGTTGTTCCCTGCACGTGTAGCTTGGAAGTGCTGATAGACGACGTACCAATCCCCAAAGACTCCGCAGACGCATCCCAGTAGAACTTCGCAGTTGTCCCCGTATCCTCATACAGCGAAACATCTCCGTTGTTTAAAAGTCGCATAATCTTGTTTTTTTGTTGATTTGCAAAAAAATTCAAGCTTCCTACTGCCGCAGCCGGTGAATCACTAAAATAAAAGTTTGCCGCATAGGGGTCAGCATCAGCCTCGTCTACTTTTTCTAATCGCAACGCTCTAGCAGTATTAGGCTGTTCACCCAAACCAAACGAAACAGGGTCGGTGCCTTGTTTGTACGCTTGAATAAGATGTGTTTGAGTCTGACCATCTCCAATGTTTAACTGGTCAGCCGTCACACTACCCGTTACGTCGATGCCTGTGGAGTTAATCGCTAAGACATTTGAATTGTTTACACCAAAGTAATGATTAGACCCTGTTGGCACATTGTAGAACCAAGTCCCTGCTGTACCATCGCCACCAATCCAACGGTCAGTACCAGCACCAGTATTTCCTGATGTACCTTCAACAGATAAATAGCCAGTTGCTTCTACAACACCCGTAACGTCAACACCTGTAGAGGTAATACCTAAAACATCTGTTCCGCTAATATCAAAAGACAGCTCAGGAGAAGTAGCTCCGTATCCACCAGCAATTCCTGCGTATCGTGTAGAAGCCGCAAAAAAATCAAGTCCAGCTTTAGTGTTAGCTCCTGAGCCGTTGTTCTTAAAAGAAGCCGCAGTTACTGTTGCGCCGCTTGAAGAAACATCTACAGTAACGCCGTCGCTGACCAAAGTACCCGTTACGTCGATGCCTGTGTTGGTGGTGGCTAGTTTGACATTACCATTATAAAAAATATTGGCCGCACCGCCGTTTAATCCTTGGAAATAACTATCACCTGTGGTGTTTCTTAAATAAACACTTTCAGCATCTACTAAAAGACTTCCAGTACCTACTTCACGGATTCTGCTATTAGACCCATCATGATAAATCTCTAGGTCAGAGCCAGCACCGAAGATAGCCTTGCCATTATCGTCAAACGTAGCGTTACCAGTAACGTCGATGCCTGTTGAGGTGGTGGCTAGTTTGGCTGAGTTGTCGTAGTAAAATGTAGAGGCACCATTGAGCGAAAAACTAGCATAAGTTTCTGAGCCATTAGAAGACTCTAGATTGATATTTGCCTGCCCTCTGATGTTTAGGTCGCCGATGCCAAATTCTGTAATGTAACTGTTCGACCCATCATGAAAAATCTGTAGGTCGTTGCCAGCACCGAAGATAGCCTTGTCGTTGTCGCCGAATGACACGTCAGCCGTAGTCGTAAGACCTGTAAAGCTTGGAGTGTCAGTAGTAGCGACGCCTTGGTCTAGAGACTTAACAGCAGTGATGTCAGTTAACTCTGAGTCCATCAACGCACCAGCAGCAGTAACATTAGTTGTGTCCGTTACGTCTGCTAAGGCTTCAATTCCGTCTAGCTTAGTGCCGTCTGCAGCTACGTCACGTCCGTCTACAGTACCGTCTACAGTAATGTTTCCTGTAGCAGAAACAGTGGTAAATGATCCAGCTGCTGCGGTAGAACCACCAATGACAGTACCGTCGATAGTACCGCCGTCGATGTCTGGAGTATTTACGTCAGGAGAAGTAAGCGTTTTATTAGTTAGCGTCTGAGTGCCAGTAAGTGTGGCAACAGTAGAGTCAATAGCAAAGGTAACTTCATTTCCTGAGCCAGACGTATCAATACCAGTACCACCTGTCAGTGTTAGCGCCTCAGAATCTAAATCAATGCTTAATGCACCGCCTGAGTCAGCTTGGAAGTCTAGGTCTTGTGCAGTTACCTGAGCATCAACGTAAGCTTTTACGGACTGTTGTGTAACAAGGGCTGTATCACTATCTGAAGACATATTATCTTCATCAAGAATAGTTGTAACTGTTGAACCAGAAGTTAGTGTAAGGCTATCAACGTTAGCAGTCCCATCAATATAAAGGTCTTTAAACTGGAGTGAGGCAGTACCAAGATCAATATCATTAGTAGTAACGGGAACAACGGAACCATCTTGAATGCGAATCTGTTCAACTGCTGCACTAGAAACTTCGACATAAAAACCCCAACGATTGTTAGTGCTATCTACTTCAATCTTATTTAAAAAATCTAGGTCGCCAATTTTAAAGATGTTGCCGCCTTGATTAGCACTTCCATCATGACGGTGACCAGTAGTAGATTCTGAAGTGCTTGAATATGTAAAAGCATTAACTAACTGGTTGTACTCGTCATTAAACAACGAAGCTGTGATAGTATCGCCATCATTAAACGAACTTTGTCGAGTGTAATTCTGAGCCATATTTATCTCCTACCTGATGGCATATAATCTATATAAAGGCCATTGATTGCGTATGGCGCTTTAACATCTTCGCTTCTAATTCTAAAACTAATTGTGTTGCCGCTGCCTTCTACAGGCTGTCTAAACATTGGATCATTAGCAGCACCAAAAGTAGCTGTACCAAATGCTGCAGAGCCAAAAATAGCTGGAAGTGGTATAGAATCTAGCGTATAATCTTGTGGCTGTGGAATATTTGGATCTTCGTAATCAAATCGCATTCTTAATGTGGGCTGACATTCGCCTTCAGGCGATACAGAAATACGCACATATTTAATTGTTTTTCTTGTACCTATATCACCAAAATCAAAGTTAGGCGTTTGATATTCTGAAACAATTTCTGCTTCTACTCCTTCAGGATTAAAAGCGTTTCCTGTATCATGATTATAAATATATCCGTCTTTATCACCATGAAAAGCTTTTTCAATTCCATCTACATCAAAGCCTGTTGTAAGCCCCATTGCTTGAATGCCAAGCGTTTCAGCCCATTCAAAGCCATTAGCAGTAAACGTACCGATAATGCCTTTAGAGACATTTGAGCCTAAAGTTTTATCTGTATAAAACAAACGATACTGAGACTTAGATCGTAATACACAGCTATCAATAGTAAACGTGTTAATTGAGTTTGCAATGTCTCCGATGATGCTTTGAATTTGTCGAGACACAGAACTTAACTCAACGTCACCAATACGGGCTGTACCCGCAACAGTACGAATTCCATCAGGACTCAAGAACAAAAGGTCACCACCAATTTCTTGAATACTATACCCTGATAAACAGCCTACGTTTTCTGTAATAGGGTCGATGCGAATATTATTAGGATCATTAATATTTATAAGTTTGTGAATGCTGTTTTTAGCAAACACAATCAAATCAGTACGAAACCCACGAATGCCTTGAATTTGATCTGATATAACTACTGCGCCAGAGCCAGTACCTGTAAAATCATCAGGACGATTATATGCACTATAATAAACTGTATTTAAATTGTTTTCTACGCCTGCTGCAATAAGATGGTGATCGTGGTTGGTTATGTACTTAACGCCATTGGTTCCATCTACTGTAATTTCATATGCAAAAAATGTACGAGTTGTAAGCGCACCAGTGCCTTCCATACGAAACGAATAAAGCTTGTTAGCGCCATCTGCAATGATTAATTCGCCATAGTCATATGTAGCGCCTTCAAAAAGTGCAAATGAACATTGGCCCTGTCCAGTTCTAGCAAGTGCCGTTCGCCCTGTAAAAGTGGTATAGTTATCGCCACCGTTAGCTACAGAACTTTTATTAATTTGTATCCACGTTGAACCATCAATGCTAAAATGTATATCAGTACCTGAACAGACAATTACACCATCGCCATATACAGAAATGCCCAGCACGTCTTCATCACTATTGGGACGTGTATCGCCAAACTGCGTAAAGCCGTTGATACGTCGATAGCCACCATCAGGATCTACCTCAAAGTTTCTAAGCTTAGTAGCAAGGCCGGGCTGTCGAAGCATTTCAAGCTGATTGAGATTAGTATTTAAACCACCTCTACATGAAATGCCAAAAGGCTGAGACATTTATACAAACCTCACACGATCTGTTGACATATAATCAGGCGTTGAAGACATAAGATTAGATTTCATAAGTCGTAGTCCACGCTTATAATCTTCTAGTGCAAATGCTGCAGCCTGTGAACTTTCTTTAAACTGATGAATATAGTATCTAGCTCTAGCAAGCAACACCGGCTTGTAAATATTTGGGAATACAATTTCATCCCCGTGTCCGCTTAGTTCTGTCGGTAAATTATATGCATAAAAATATACACGATAAACTTTGTCTGGAATTGGACTTAAACCAAATTTACGATTATCAGGACTAATAATAACTCTGCGAGGCTCTCCATGATTTTGCGTATCTGCATCGTCTGCATTTTCTGCTGTACGTGCAAAATCTTTCCATTCTTCTGTAGTAGTAAATGAAAGATTTTTACTAACATATGGGGCTGATTCGCTATCTACGCCAATAGTTGTTAGGTAAAAATTATCCCAATCAATATAACCGTAGTCTGTTGTCAAGTTACTCGATGAAGGCTTTAGCAAATACCAGCGCGTACCCGCAACTGTATCAACATATGTGTTGCCATAAAAAGGATCTGTAGAACCGCTTGTATCTACAGCAAGAAAAGGCCATTGAGGTTCTTCGTTAACAATATCAAGGTATGCTCTGTTTACACAGTCTTTGATATGTTGCTGAACCCCAATAGCCCCAGCAAACGTAGCCGATGTAAGAGCTACTTCGTTTAACTCTCGCAACAACTCGTTTGTAATTTCAAGATAAGTAGCAGCCATTATTTTTTATGAACCTTTTGAATTTCAAAGTTAGCTTCTTTTGAAGCACCTTTGTGGGGTTTATAACCATCTTTTGGATCTTTCATGAGCTTATATTCTTTGCCCTTTTTCATCCAATGGTAGCCTTTAGGTGCCTCGACTTTCATCTGGACGCTCCTGCTCGTTACGAGCTTTCGGATACTTTATTGGCATTTCTTTTTGATACGGGAATTGGTTTTCAGTCATTTCCGCACAAATTCGCTCTTTTTCTTGAATAGACCGATATGATTTTTTTTCAATTTGAGTGGTCATTAATTTGCGCTTCCCTTAGGCATTGCGTCTGCTACAGTGCTGCCATATGTAGGCTGAGTACCTGCACGTCCTTGCTTTGGAGAACCGCCGTCCATCATTGGTGTACGAACCATTTTACCATCCATATACATTGATCGCTTTTTCTTATCACCTTTCATCATCTTTTTTTCTCCCAAAAATTCTATCGTAGTTGTCGTTAAATTTTTTCTTGTCTTCGTGTTTTAAGTAATTTCCTCGTACTTTTGTTGTTCGTTTTGAACTCATACGAATAGGATTTTTTTCACTTCCAATCTGAGGCATAGTAGAAAAGGGGGAGTATTTCATCCCCCACTCCATTTTTAGTCGATGCCGTAGAAGGCAGAGACAAGTGCTTCAGGACGAAGAACCTTAGCGCCATAGACGTGGAGGCCTCGTACAATATCACCAAAGCTTGCAGGGTCACGAATGACCTCAGTGTTGATGATAGTCTGAGCAGTACATGTTGATGAAATGTGACCAGCAATACACTTACCAGCTGCGTTAGTAGTAGCTGCAATGTTGTTGGTCTTATACATATCAAAACCACGTAGCTTACCAGAAGAAACCAAGCCATTACGGATTGAGCCTTGTCCAGCGTTAAAGTCTACGTTGATAAGCTTTGAAGAACTCTTAACGAGTTGCTCATAGAACTCTGGGTTAGCAAGGAACCAACGGCCTTCTTCAGGAACATTTTGCTCGTCGAGAAGACGTGCCATGTGTGAAAGAACATCAATTGGATCGTGCTCATCAGAGGCATAACCAATATCAAGGTTACCAGTACCGTCAAAAGTACCAGCCGCAAGATCAGTTGCACTGTCTGAACCAAGAATGTGGTTAGGTGCTGAAGCAGGTACGCCAGCAAACATAGAAGCAATTACGCCTGTGTCAAATGCGTCACGCAATGCGTAAGCAGCTGAAGACGAAGCTACTTCTTTAAAGTTAACGTGAGACATTGAAGTTTCAATATCATCAACGATGAACTTGAATGCGTTTGCCTTATCAACAACAAGGTTTACTTCAGTGTCAGTCAACTCTGTTTGAGTTACTGTACCACCACGCTGATATTCATCAACAGTGATTACTGGTTCTTTGATGATGCGTACTGAATCACCGTAAGCTGAAATCTCACCAGCATAATCAGTGTTAGTAATTGCTTCTGCAACAGATGCCTTACGGAAGAAGTTAAGTACCTTCTTGGAATAGACTTCTGGAAGAAAGTTAAAGTTACCAGCGGTGTTAAAGTTACCAGCCGCTGCGCCGTCAAAGTTGGGATTAGATGTGTTACTAGCCATTGTAAAAATCTCCTAAAATAAAAAACAAAGTTATTTAACTACTCTGCCTTCCATGATGGCTTGATCTATTTCCTGTTCGTAGCGATCATAGTCATCCATAGACAGGGCAGCTATTTCCCGTCGTGTCCAGATTTTAGCCTGCTTAGTATCTACAGTAGTTGTTTTTGTAGATACCATGTCTGCAGCATTCTGTCTAGACTTTTGGCGACTTGACTGAGTTTTGGGCTGTTGATTAATGTTCAAGCCCATTTCCATTTTATAAAAGTCAATTGCACGACTTGCTAGTCCAACATTGTCTGGGTTATTATAGATCCAGTTCTGAATTTCTTTAGGCTGGCTCTTAGCCCAATCATGAAACCCGTCATCTCCACGAATATCTTCAAAGTCAGGGTGCCGCTCCCGCAACTTAGTTTCAGCTTCACGTCGTGCGATCATTGCTTCTCGCTCTTCGATAACCTTCATCTTTTGTTGAAGGGCTTGTACCTCTTTCTGGCTTCGTAGATGTGCAACAGATTCTACGGTTTCATACAAATCAGGATATGCATTTCGGAACTGTTCAAGTTCTTCTTCAGACTTTGGAGGTTGATATAGTGGTTGAGCACTTTGTGCTTGTGCCAACAACTCTTGCTCTTTTTGTTTGAATTCTGCTATCCTTTCATCATAATGTTTTTTTAGGTCGTCATACCTTTTTTTGTAGTTAGTTCCGTTTTGTTTTTGAGGGGCCGTGTTTTGGGTAGCCTCGTCGGAACCTTCTTCAAAAAATAGACCTTCTGCTGATCCTTGCTTTGCCTTTGGCTCCTCGTGCCAAGGCTTGCGAGCATTATATGGATTAGCTTGTGGTTCTTGTTCTACTTCAGTCATGTCTTTCTCCTTTTCGGGGCTTGTTTCTTAGTGAGGTGGCCGAATACACGGGGTCTCAACATTACAAGGTGGCCTAAAAGTTATAAATATGATAAGGGGCTAAAAACTTCTTAGGTAGCCTTATCGTCTCATTAAGCTAGGAATGCGATTGGCATCGAGCATTTGCTCCTCGATCTGCTCGTCACTCATAGCTTGGTCTGGCAAGTTAGCTTTTTCATCTTGTGTTGGGTCGTTCATGATTCCACCAACTGCCTTATTCTGTCGTTCAAATTGTTCTTCAGCGTCTTTCATCATTTCTTCTAGTTTTTCTACGCCGATAACATCTACTGCTTTTTTGGTGAATACAAACTCACCGTCTGATAGTCGTGCAGGTATTTCATCTGATGTACCAGTACCGGGTCCGTCTACTTCTCCAGCACCTGTAAACTCTGCAGAAGATAGGACAATCTTGTCAAACAATTCACTAAGTCTGTCATCAGCTTCTAGTGCTTTGTTTACATATTCCATTTCATCATCTGATAGTGTTTCGTCCATAACATATGAAACATAATCTTCTTCCATTTCTGCATCAGGCTTCATGCCTTCTACAGGAATTAATAATCCAACTGCTCCGCCATGTGCTTTCATTTGACGTGGACCTAATTCTTGAATAAGCCCTTGAAAACCTTCAAACATGTCATAATCATCAGGCGAAACATTAGTAATAAACTCACGAGTTTCTTTAGGGTTAAGACCTTGCGTATAGTTCTTTAGTTCTCCTAAACTGTTAAACAGTTGTAGATTGTCTGCAACATCAGCTGGGTCCATTCCTCGTACAAGCTCTAGTGTATCTTCTTGTACATCTCCCATATCTGGAGAAAGCTTAGAGCGATATGCTGGAGGCAGGTCAGCCATTAATGCTTCTAAGTCATCTGGGTCCATGTTGTCTAAAAACTCTGGGTCTTGCATTAAAGCGTCTTCAAGCATTTCTGCTGCTCTGTCTGCTTCTTCATCTGCAAGAGCTGCTTTACGCTTAGCAGTTACTTTTGGTGCATCTTTAGATGCTTTTGCTCCTGCAAAGCTTAAAACTTTTTTAGCTAAAACACCACCAACGCTTTTTGTTTGACGTTCTGGCGGCATCATTAAAGATTTATCATACATTGTCATCTTTGAATTCCTTTGCGGCTTTTACTTGGGCTGGAAGTGTCAGGAGATTATCCAGAAAATTCACTTTCCCCTGCTTGCGGAATATTTCCTGTTCCGATGTTGCCACCACCAGTCCCTGTAACTCCAAGGTCTTGCGGTGGTTGAGGTACTCCTTCAGGGCTTCCCATAACTCCGGGTTGTTCGTTAGGGGAGACAGCCTCGCTGCCAGTTGCTTGTCCAACATTATTTTGCATTCCTATTATTTGTGCAGCAATTGCAGCCTCTTCTGGGTCATTAAGAATCTCATCAGGATCAAGATCCAACGAGTAAGCCAACTCAGAAATAAGCTTAGACATTTTAACAAATGGAGCAACTGCTGGGTTTTGGGCTGTCTGCAAGAACATCGTTAATCGTTGACTACGTACTTCTTTTTGCATTAAGCTGTTTGTACCCATAGCTTTAATTTCTAGATCACCTTGAGTATCTAGATCACCTTCAAAGAACTGCATGTTCCACTGAAAATATGCTTGGCCTAAAGGACGTAAAAGAAAATCGTCTAGATTTTTAACAACAGTCTTAATATTTAATGACGCAGCACCCAGTAGCATTGACATGCCTGACGCTGTTCTTGTCATGCTTTGAACGCCTGTCATGCCATGTGAGTAGCTTGGGATGCCTGTTTGTTCATCGGCTAACTGCCGGAACTTGTCAAACATCATCATATTTTCTTGCGAAGTGTTAGGAAACTTTAAGCCATGAATGCTTTGTCCCGGTACACCTGCTTGGCGACGGAAAATCTTGCCGGGATATACTTCCATGCTTTGACCGCCAGCCAACATAGATTCATCAACTTCAAAGACCAATGAGCCGCTAAGAGCTAAGTTGTCGATAGCCATACGTGCATGACCATTCATAACCTGTTGGCTATCATTCATGTTTTCTGCAACGCCAATACCAAAAAAGCTGTATGGATTTCGCTCGTAAGGAAAAGCATGATAAGGAATGCGCATAGGTGTAAATGGGTTTACAACTGCACGAAGAACAATGCCATTACAAACCCAAGCATTAATTTGAACCTCATCAAGATCATCAACATCTTCTGAAAGCTCCATGCCTACTTCACGGGCATATTCTGCATCCATAATACCCCAATATTCAAGAACCTCATACTGACCACTACCGTAATCATTTGAGCGCTGATCATCTTTTAATTCATGCTCATAATCACGCTCAGTGTAGTTAGGGCCAAGCGAAAGAACTTCACGGATAGCGTCTTCGTCAAAGTATGGAAGTTTTGTTAGGCCTCGAACTTGAGACTTGTTTAGCTTATGGCGATGTAAAACATATTCACATTCTTCTAAAGAAGTGGCACTAGGGTCAGGGAAAAAATCCCAAATAGACACAAACTCAATACGAGGAACTCTAACAAATAATGGGTTATATTCACGGTCTCCTGTCTCTTCGCTGTTTTCCCAGCGATGTAAAGTTTTATTAAAATTAAACGGGCCTTTGATAATGCCTGTACCAAACAAACACGATTCAAAGATTGCGTTTCTTAATTCGCTTGAGCCGTTAGACTCATCAATTTGATCATGAATTAATTTCTCCATATTTCGTGCTGCTTCTTTAGCTGGAGAAATTTCTAATACTTGTGGGTCTGGATGTGGACCTTCTTCAAAACTATCAATATTTTCTTCAATTGCTTTGTCTAAAAACTTTGAAGTTCTATATGTAGCTCCGGGCTTAAGAACTTTTCCATCACCTTCAAAGCCTACTTCAAAAGGGTTTTCTGGTTCTTCTTGAATTCCAGTGGGTGTAGCTGCGCTTGTTTCAATTCCGGGCGCTGCTTGGTTTGCAAGGTGCATATACTCTGCAACGCCTTCTGGAATTTCTGTTGGGCTTACACCAATAGGAAACTTTCCTGTCCCAAAGATAACGTCAATTAACTGACCGTAGGCCGCAAGCACTTTAGTTTTTGTAATTTTAATAAAGACTCTGGACTTTTCACTTTCACGGAAAGGGACGTGCTTTGGGTAAACACCACGGAAATTATGATAAGCATCTATCCAACGGTCTTCATCATATTCTCGTGCTTGTTCAGCACTAATAAAACGAGCCTCAATAAGGCCTGCAAGATTTGACTTGAGGGTTTCATTTAGTTCAACATTAAGGCCGTCTTCATTTTCTACTTCAGAAAAATAAAGACCGTCTGCATTGTCTAAGATGTTATCATTCATATATTAGTAACCAAATGTTGAATCGAAGGGTTGAAAGTGCTGCTCACGCTGTAAAGACCTTATTTGACTAAATGTATCATTTATTCTAGGCCTAGACATGATAAGATATCGTAAAGCGTCGTAGGCGTGGTCTGAAGCGTGTGTATCAACATCCTCAGGATTGTTCTTGTCAAGCGGTATGCTTTGTAACTCACGAATTAAATTTGGACAAGTGTTAAGTATTTGCATTCGTGGTCTTCCAGATGATTGAACTTTTAAGTGTTCATGTATCTGTATTTTACCTGCAACTCGATTCTTATCTGCAGGTCTAAGCTTGTGTCCAGCTTGTATTAATGTTTCTGCAACTGTCGGGCCTGTAGTTCCAGTCCTTGACCAACACGCTGTATCTAGTACGCCTCTGACAGAAGTTGGATCACTTAGTTCCATATTTGTTAACATTTCTGCTAACTCTGTAGCTAAAAGACCCTTTCTATATAACTCTCTATAAACAATCAGCGTTCCGTCGCTAGGATCTACTGCAGCCCAAATACAAGCTGATTCTGATGCGTAACCATAGTCAAGGCCTTTAACACGCTCCCAGTGCAGTGGGATTTCAAATGGCTCGATAACATGGAGATGTCTGTCGAACTCTGTAAATGCTGCGCCTTCTGCAATTTCCCAGTTGCCTTCGAGTAACTGTTTGCGCTGGGTAGGCGGCAAGCTTTTTAGCATTTGCTCGTATCGCCCATCTTGGGCTAAATACGGATTGTCGTTTAGTCTTGCTGGAATAAACTTTCGTGTAATTCCATCATCACCAACATAAGATTCATTAGGTGGTGCTGGAGCTATATATCTTTTTTTAACCCAATGCGCTCCCGCACCTCCGGGGTTTGCTGTACAACGCATATAAGGCGTTATTTCTGAGTCGGTTGTTCTAAGCCGCGAAGCTAAATAGTTCCAAGAGAATTCAGTCGGTAGGTGTGTTATCTCATCAAAACCTATCCAACTGTATGCTTGTCCTTGGTAACGATACACATCTGCATCACGTTCCAAAAATCCAAACTCTACTTTTGCACCGCTTGGAAAATTCCAAAGTTTTTCTACTTCACGGTACTTACAGCCGGGGAAGGCTTTGGGGTAGAGTTCACGCGATTTGTCGATTAGTTCGCGTAACTCTGGCATAGAACGCCGCAGGATTAATGCTCTATGCGCTGCCCTGTGTGCAAAGCGAAGTGGATCAACCAACATCGCATAGCTTTTGCCTCCACCAGCCGCTCCGCCATACAATACATCTGTTTCACCTGCAGCCAAGAAATCCGTCTGTGGTCCTTCATTAGGACTGAAGATAACATTTTCTTTCAACTCTGATTTGAGTGAAGCGGGTGCTTCTTCAACGAATGTATCTTCGACAACTTTACTTTTATTGTTGTCTTCTAGTAAGTCTAGGGCTTTTTCAGTTTTTTCAACAGACTTTTGGTATCGTGATATTGCGGAACGTGCCTGCGCTATCTTTTTCTTTTTTACTCTTACTTTTTTTGAAGCTTCTTGTTTTGCCTTGGTTTTTGAATGATAGTTGTATCCACGACCTTTAGCGCCTTTGGGTCTGCCCGGTTTTTTCTTGGGGGTGCCATCAGTTTTAAGCTTAAAGCTTCCATTTTCATTTTGTAAATAGTTTTGTGGGTTTATATCCCAATCGTTCTTATCCATCTTTATTTACTATTTTTTGTAGTCCTTGATGGGAAATAGAGCGACCAGTCTTATGGGTCAACCACAACGCACCCTCGCGTAGAGACAAAGATTTTGATTTAATCATCGGTAGTATCTTGTTTAAAGCTTCAAGTTCGCTGGGTATCTCTTCGATGTGTTCAAAATCATTATCTACTAACTTGTAACCAAATGGAATTGTGCTGCTAGTCCGTCTCTTCATATTCTACATCTTCAATGATAGTCGGGGCTTTAGCCGGAAGTATAAACAATCCACTTGGTGTTTCAACTTTAACATCTAGTCTTTCTTTCTTTGCTACTCCTACACGGTCTAGAAGCGTCTGTGCGGCCTGTAGACGAATATTAGCTTGTGGGATAGGCTCATCACTATCCATAACTTGAACGAGCTTCAGAGCGGCTTTAGGAGCGTTTACGGCCAGCACGCCTTCTGCTAGATCTAGTATTTCAGATTTGAGGGCTTTTACCACAGCTGTGTAGCTTCCGGGTGCATATCCAGCCATTTCTGCGGCTTGACGTGCATTGCCTCCACAAGCAATAAGATTGTCAAGAAAGTCTTGTTGTTTTACTGTCAATTCTTTTTTAGTTTCCATGTTATATATTATAATGTTATATAGAGAGTTTGTCAAGAAATATTTTTATTTATTTTTGGTACTATTTCATTGACAAAATTAAAATACAGGTGTATAATAATATTTGTACCCGCCAGAGGTGCATATATATACATCTACTCGCCCACTTTCGTGGGAGTTTCTTTAAAGGCCGGTGGGCCTTTTTTTGTGTCCGCAATTTATGGGGGCTTTAAAGGTCGGTGGGGCAAACTGGTAGACACTCCAAAACCTTCTGAAAATGTTTGAGCATGAGTATATATACGGGGGAGGGGGCATGGGCACCTGCGTACCCCTACATGACACGCACAAGCCTCCGAAGACTTTCAAAGTCTTTGTACACACACGCAAAAGGCTCCAAAAATTTTAGAGTCTCTAGTGGACAGCCTCCAAAAACCTTTAGAAATCTTTAAAGATTTATAACTTTTCTAAAAAACCTCCAAAGATTTCAACAACCTACCGAATATTCTAAATCTACGATTTATCCCCTCCGAAGATTCTGCTTTCTTCGCCTGTTTTAGCACGCATAATGCGCAGGAAAAATTGCGCACCAGAAAGTTGTTGACCCCTCGAAATTTTTGTGTCCTTAATGGAATGGCAAAACCGACAACGGCTTGCAAACATTCTTTCAAACATTACGGAGTAATGACCATGAGCATTTCGAACCTTCAAAAATCAGAGATTTTCGCTAACGTCGATGGGAACCGTATCGCCTCCACACGACAGCTTTACGCTGTAGCAAAGCACTTTGGCAAGATCGGTGGCAAGAATCCCACTGAGTCTTACAGACTCTCCAAAGTCTTCAGCGCCATTCTCTTAAAGTTTCAGAATGAAAATACTGAAACTCCCATCACCCATGCTGATGTGGGCCGCTTCTTCGAAGCTGAAACGATTCCAAAGAAGTTCACCAACATGATGACTTCTAAGCCTGTTAAGGCTAAGAAGGTTGTGAAGGACACACCGAAGCCTAAGACGACCACCGCTAAAAAGATTCAAGCAAACACGTCAGAACTCAAAGAGTTCCAAGCACGATTTGATGCCATCACAAAGCGACAAGATGCAACCGACAAGAAACTTGCTACCTTCGAAGCGAAGCTTGATATTATTATGGCTTACCTCGAAACTGACCCAGATGCTTAATCTGGGTTTTATAAACTTAAACACATCACACACAGGAATAAATATTATGACGCAAGATGAGTTGTACGTCATTATCGGAAAGCAAGCGGCTGTAATTGAAAATTACCAGCATTTGTTAGAAGCCATTGAACTTGGATTCCTCCAAGGGGAAAATCAAGTTAAAGAAATAAAGCGAGCAGTCGAGCTTGCACAAGAAATTTTAAAATAAATTTAGCGGGGCTTCGGCCCCTTTGCTGAGGAATTATCATGAAATTAAAAAAATTAAATTCTAAACTTTACAAGTATCGCTACTTCACCCTAAAGAATATACAATTCTTTTGGCTCATCATGGATGACAAGGGCGATGTTTGGACCGAAGCTGAAAGCTTAGAGGATTGCATTGATATCGTTGATGAATGGTACGATGAAATCCACGACCAATATTTAGAATTAGAGGCGTTAATGTAATGGATTATTTTGTATTAGGTTTAGTTGCTTTGACATTTATGGTGGCCTACTTTGTAGGTCATCGAGCTGGTCACGAGCAAGGCTTTAAAGACGCAATAATATTTGTAATTGAAGAAGGTAATTTTGAGGAATAATATTATGGAGCAAGTAATCGTTGCCGCACAGTGTAATCTTTGTAAATGTATACAAGCTGTTGATGTTCTTGAAAAATCTTGGGAAGAATATTCAACCGACCGAAACGCTTTAGTGCAAAATATATTTCCTGATTTAGATGTAGACGATCGCGAAATACTTATTGGGGCCGATAGTGGTGTTTATCACTGTCCACCTTGCTGGGAAAAAATGATACCTTGGGATGAGGAATAATATTATGAATGTTGAAGATCTTTTACAATTTATTAGCGCCTCTAGTGAGGACCACCAAAATTGGGCTGTATTAGTTTATAACTTTAAAATTATGGGAGGCCAGTAACATGGTTTGTTTTCAGATTGAAATATTTTTAGCAGCTCATGTGTTGGTAAGCATGGTGTCAATAGGCTTTGGTTATTTAGTGGGGAGCTATTCAAAATGAATTTTGATCCGGCGTTAGGAATAGTTGTTTTAATATCTACTATCGTTGTTGTCTGTTGGCTAACAATAGATAAAGAAGATTTTCAAAAAAGATTTGATAAAGCGCATGGCGAGGACTCAGAATGAAACAATATATACTTGAAAGAGAAAACGGTGAAGGCAATTGGACTGAGGTGCTGACCACTATATATTATGAAGAGGCCAAGGTTGAGGCAGGACGAAAAGCCTTAAAAGAAAACGCACGTTATCGTGTGCGTGAAATAAGAGATATTGTTGTGTATCAATACTCAGCGACTGAACTAAAAACATATACACCTGCAACACGCGAAGCTTTATCTAATCTATTTAGGAGAAACCCTGATGAAAAGTTTGAGTGGGAAGACGGCTGTTGGTAGCCTACAAAGAGTCAAGAAACTGAACTACGAGCGCAAGGTGCGTTACTGCCTTGACGACGACGATTTCTGTGGTATCTTAGTAGAGGCGTGGGGCAATAGGCTCAACAATGTTTGGACAATGGCCGATGTTTACGAGTTCCACGAGGCAGTCACAAGTTCAAGTTTAAGTGTAAGTAAATTTTTACAGGAGTTAAAAGATGTATAACATTCACGGCAGAGCAATCCAAAGTTTTTCAGAGCAGTCAGCAAACAATCTTGCAGATGTAATACTTATGGTGGCTTTGAGCATTCAACAGAATTGGTCAACCGTAGGTTATCAGATGAAAGATGTAAAGGCCGTAGGAGGCGATTCACGCTTCTTGTGGGGCAATAAAAAGAAGACATACAATTATCTTCAGGCTCGTAAAGATTTTATGTATGGACAATTTATGGCTGTTGTAAACTCCAAGAAGTCTGAAGCTGATAAAGCTGCAACGCTCATGCGAATATTTCTTAGAGTGCCGGGGCTTGGACTTGCTAAAGCTGGATTCGTTTGTCAGCTGACAGCAGGGCTGGTTGGTTGTATTGATACTCATAATATTAGAATGTATGGGATTGATGAAAAGCACTTGAAACTTTCAAACACTTTGAAGTCTGAAGATCTTCGACGCTCCAAGATCCAACAGTATATTACTATTTGTCATAGTATTGGAACCGAACAACTTTGGAACAATTGGTGTAATTTTCTAGGAGATAGAGACAAGTCGTGGAACAATGGCTTTGAAGTTTCTGAAGCTCATTATAATTATTTAGTACAGTGAGGTGTGACATGACAACATTATCCGATTTAGTTTATGATATTGAATTAGAAATTGCTTGTTTGTTAGATGATCTTGAAGTAGATTCTTTAGAAGAAGATGTAATGCGTTTACAAAAAATGATGGTAACACTTTCAAATGATTTATACCATAGAGGATTAGTAGAATGAATAAAAAACATTGGATATCTGTTGAGTATCGAACAACGCCTGACAAAGAGTTTGGCTTTACACGAGCTTACCCTCTTGATGGTGGCCCTACTAAAGATATTGGAGGCATGGTACTTATGGCAATAGAAGATTATGAAGCTAGTAAAGCTGAGTACCCTGACTTTGAGTGGCGTCTTCATTACAAATATTTTTAAGGAGATAGTAATGCAAAGTAGAAACCTTAAAATTAGTTTAGATATAACTGTAGATTATACTTATGACCCTTATGACAAGTTCATAGAACTAGATGCTATAAGGCTTGATAAGTACCCAGAACTAGGAAATATTCTACCAGTTATAACTGATGAAGACTATGATAATATTTTACAAAGTGTAAATGAATTAGGACAGGAATGGGGCCAGCCATGAGAAAAGATCTTAGATTAAGTTTATTAAAACAAGCATGGGATTTTAGTTATTCACACGACAAACAAATTGCTATCGGTGTCGAGAAAATGTACTACAAAAAATATTTCAAAGATGAAATAGACAAGTATCTAGATTATCTGGATGCCTTCGAGATGCTGTATAGAAAAAAGCATGGGCGTGATTGGGCTTGACAACCAGTGACAGCTATGTTACCTTGTAATGGCCTCGAAGCAATGGGGCTTTCAAATCTACCAAACTCACAGGAGAGTTACTATGAACACAGGAAAGTTGTTTAACAAGAGCTATATGATCCGTAAGCGTAAAGTAAAAAACCGTTATGGATTTTCAAAGGGCGAATGTTTTTACAGCCTTCAGATTGGCAAGTATGGTTTTTATCTTCAGCATTCTAAGTCGCGTCCAATTGGATTCCGAAAGCTTGTAGATATCCCACGCCAGTTAATTGTTTTACGTGCAGCTTAAAGGAGAAATGCACATGAATAATATTGTTAATATGTTTAACTCTAACGCCTCCGATACTTTCGGGGGCTTTGGTGACGCAGAATTTAATATTAAAACAACGCCCGTATTGTTTGATGTTGAAGAAGAAGAAGGTATTTTTCAATTGCGTGAAGCAGATAAATATGTAACTTATCGCACAGATACAGGTGCTTGTTTAGGTATTCATTCGGCCCGTCACAAAGCGGTAGCCCCAAAAGATGTTATCAAAACTGCGCGAGAAATTATATTGCGTAGTGGCCTGAATACCGATGGCATCAGCGAACAGATCGCAGTGAGTCACGACGGTGCAAGATCTTTTGTAAAGTATAAGTTGCCTGCTCATACTTATGAGACTCCAGATGGTGATACAGCTTCACTGGGTTTACTGGCTACAACATCTATTGACAGTAGCTTCCCGTTTGTCATCAGTGCGGCGGCAATCCAACAGGCCTGTACAAATCTCCAAGTATTTATTTCTGGGGAGGTTGCAGTCTTCAAAGGCAACCACACTCTTAACTTAGATCTTGACAAAGCTTCAAGGACTATTGTGAAGTCTTTAGATTTCTTTGAAGCTGAGCGTGAAGTTTGGAAGCGTATGTATACAACTTCAATGGAACCTATTGAAGCTTGTGTAATGTTTGGAGAGATTGCTGGTATTGGCGATCAAGTATATGACTTAGTGGTTAACGAAAGGATAAGCCCTAATGAAGTTGCAGGATCACTTAAAAGAACTAATACAGGTTATAATTATTTGTGGAATGTTTATCGCAATATATACGTACCTCGATTGGGCAACACAGAGTGGGCTGCATATAATGCAGTAACAGATTACACGACACATTCTGATAATGTTCGTAACAAAGATACTCTTGCTTCGGTTCAATTCAAACGACAGCAGGATTCTATTTCAACCCTTCGTAATTATTTAAAGGCGGCATGACATGGCTAATATACACGTTGAAGAAGATATCTATGTTCCAGCTTCAGATATTGAAGTAGATAGTACTGGAGATATTATAGATATCATGCACAACAATAGCATTCTTCTTATAGATCTTTTAAAAGAACTTGATTGGGAGCTTCCTGATTTTCAGGAGGCCGCACGACAGTTAGATCTTGAGTATCGCCCTGTTTGTACAACGGGAGCAAGTCTTCTATCTTTATTTAAAAAGATGGAAGTTACAGAACAACGGGAGTTTTTATCTATGATTACAGATAGTATTATCAGCTATTACAAATCTGACCTAACTGTTGCTTGGCCTAGCGACTTATGAATGGCAACGAAGGAAAAGGAGACCCAGCAGTTCGCGCTCTGGGTCGCAACAAACCCGACAGAAACTGGTATCCTGAAAACTTTGATTGGTACTTAAAGTGGATAGCCTCTATTGTGGTTCTTTGTAGCTTGGCCTTGAGGTCTGCTGGACCAGAGTATCGTATATATGATCTTATGTTTGGTGTAGTAGGAATAGCCTTATGGACTTGGGTGTCTGTCATTTGGAGAGACAGGGCTTTGATAATGCTAAACGCTATATCATTTTTTATGTTAAGTGTAGCCTTGCTAAAGGAGATATAAATGAAAGACTTATTTGCTCGTAGCATGACGAGCTTTTTTAAATGGACAGCAGATACTTTTTTTGCTAAGCGATATGGGCATCGTGCTGTAGTTCTTGAAACAGTAGCGGCTGTCCCAGCTATGGTGGCTGGCATGATGCTACACCTTAAAAGTTTACGGCGGCTTCGGCGTGGCTATGATCCTTACATAGACCAGATGCTTGAAGAAGCTAAGAATGAGCGTATGCACCTTATGTTTTTCTTGGAGATTGCACAGCCCAATGCGTTTGAAAGATTTTTAATTACTGCGGCACAGTTTGTTTTCTGGCATTTTTACCTAGTGCTATACATTTGCTCTTCCAAAACAGCGCATCGTATGGTGGCCTACTTTGAGCAAGAGGCAGTTGAAAGCTATACTGAATATTTAAATCTTGTGCAAAGCGGTCAAGTAGAAGATGTTATTTGTCCAGCTGTTGCCCGTAATTATTATTCACTTGGGCCGACTGCAACACTATCAACTATGATTCATTATGTTAGGGCGGATGAACAGCGCCATGCCGATACTAATATGAGGATGTCTTTATGAAACAACCAGAAAATAACCATACAAAAATGTTTGGTAATGATGAGCCTACTTCTAATGACGCAGAGATAATTGTTTATTATGAATATAACGGACCAGCAGAGCCGGTGTTACGCATACCATTTTGGTACTACAAAGAAGAGATGGGAATGTTCGAACACTTTGAAGCTTCAGTACATAGGGCAGCAAAAGCGCTTAAAGAGTCGTACACTTATTGGCCCGAAGGTTACATCCACATCCAAACAATTATCAATGATGATCATGTAAATATTATATAGGAAAAGATATGTTAGAAACAAAAGAAGTTGAAGATATTATTTCAGACTTAGTGTTTGTAAATATTTATTGTAATGATAATCCAGATTATGATTCAATACTTAAAAGTCTTAATGCTTTGGACTTGAGTTATAATCAAACCTATGATATATTGCAGAAAATTCGAAACGGAGAATACTGATGTCTATAAATAATGCAAGCCCCGATCAATGGGACGCTATGAAAAAACTTAATGATCTTTCTATTCGCAAAACTTCTGATCCTGTTATGAAGCCCGATCATTATAACAACGGCGCTATTGAGGCCATCGAAGCTATCAAAGCTTCAATGCCTGAGAATGAGTTTAGAGGCTATCTAAAAGGCAATGCTCTTAAATATCTTTGGCGTTATGATTACAAGGGTAAGCCTGTTGAAGACCTTAGAAAATGTAAGTGGTATGTAGATCGTTTAATACAAGAGGTGAATTCATGAAGGTAGTTAACGGAGACTTTACTAAAAACAAACCAGAGGAGCTGACGCTTTTATCTAAGATTGAAAGAGCTACTGCAAAAATTACAGAAGAAGTTGGTAATAATGCACATGGTACTTTTATACTATTGACAGAAACAGACGGAGCAATTACCATGTCTTCAGATTTAGGAGCCGAAGACTTTAACTTTCTTTTAGATACAGTTAAACTCAATGCTCTTATTACGGCAACAATAGCTACGGAGTAAAAGGAGTGTATGAATACAATGAATTAACACAAGATGAATTGATAGAAGATGTTATCGCTCGTGCATTCGCAATGATGCTAGGCGTACATATGCCTTCCCCTGAGGTCTTGACATTGATGCAGACATGGATTAAGATGGAGGCCATTGATCGAGGTGTCGATCTAACTGAAGAATACATACTCAGTCAAATACCAAACTTTATTAATTATCTATATAGGAGATAAACTATGGCAGTTGTAGAAGGAAAAGCGTACTGGTCGTTTGTTACTACCCCAAACACTAAGTACACACCAGCGTATTCTGTAAACCTTGTAGTCGATGACGAGGTCGCTAACAGTTTCCGCAATCGTGGCTTTACCGTAAAAGATATGGAAGAAGGCCCAGCGCTTATCATCAAGCGTAAGGTCGATGGGCCTCGTGGGATGGTTCGTGAGGCACCAAAGCTTTACGACAAAAGCAAGCGTGAAATCGACATAACAGTCGGCAATGGTTCCCATGTAAAAGTGCAGTACAAAGAATGGGAAACACAGTGGAATGGTCAAGACTTCCGTGGCTTAGATTTTCAAGCTATGCAAGTTTTAGATCTTGTAGAATATGATGCGCCAGACGGTGCTGAGTTTGATGTTGAAGAACAGGAGGATGAAATTTAATGAGCGTCACTTATGTTCATGAAGGTACTGCATACAATGTAGAATCTTTAGCACCGGAGGGCCAAAAGGCCTTCCAGCTTTTGCTAATGGCAGAGCAGGATGTGCGAGGCCTTGAAGACCGTATGGTTATTGCACAAGCTGCGGCAGTTGCACTACACGCAAAAGTACAAGAGTTTCTAACTGAAGAAGCTATTGTTACAGAAGAGGAAACTGAAACAGACGAGGACTAATATGTCTTTTGTTCAAACTCATATCCCCTGCACTGAGTGTGGGGGTTCCGACTCTGCAGCTATAAACGATGACGGCTCTGTCAAATGTTTTAGCTGCGGAGTTTTTCTTCCTAAACCTAAGCAGGAAAACAATGTGACTTCTATCACAAACTTTAAGAAGACACCCATGACTACAAATCAAGGAGAATTTTACCCACTAACTGATAGGAATATCAGCCTACAAACTGCTAAAAAATACAGGGTTCGCTCTGTTAAAAACTCTACGGGTCAGATTGTAGAACATATTTATCCTTATTACTCTGACGGCACAGAGGTCGGAGCAAAAGTTCGAAAGCCCAACAAAGAATTTGCTTGGCGTGGTGACGCAAAAAGTTCTGGCCTTTTCGGTCAACAGCTCTTTCAGGCAGGCGGCAAGTACATAACTCTTGTTGAAGGCGAAATAGATGCTATGTCAGCTTATGAATTGATGGGGTCGCAATGGCCCGTTGTATCTATTCGTAATGGCGCACAATCAGCAGACCGTGATGTGAAAGAAAACCTAGAGTTTCTAGAATCTTTTGATAACATTATCATTTGCTTTGACAATGACAAGCATGGTCGTGAGGCTGCAAAGAAAGTCGCAAAGCTTTTGAGGCCGGGCAAAGCTAAAATTATGGAGCTTCCCGTAGACTACAAAGACGCTAACGATATGTTGCGAGCTTCACAGCACAAAAACTTTGTACACCACTGGTGGAACGCCAAACTCTACACACCTTCAGGCGTTCTTAATGTTTCAGAAAATGTTGACAACTACCTCAATCGCACACGCAAAGACTCTATTCCCTTTCCTTGGGAAGGTCTTAATGAAAAGCTTGAGGGCTTACGTGCTGGCGAGTTAGTTACTTTGACAGGCGGTACAGGCCTTGGTAAGTCTAGTGTTACAAGAGAACTAGAACACTGGCTGATACAAAAAACTAAAGATAATGTGGGCGTTATGGCCCTCGAAGAAAACTGGCAGCGTACAATCGACGGCATACTTTCTATTGAAGCTGATGCCCGACTGCACCTTGACAGCGTTCGTAATATTTTTGATCAAGACGATCTTCGCCAGATACACCACCAAATGTTTGGCGGAGAAAACAAAGATCGTGTTTGGGTTTACGGACACCTTGGGATGAATGACCTCGAAAGTGTATTCAGTAAACTTCGATACATGATCATAGGTTGTGATTGTAAGTGGATAGTTCTTGACCACCTACACATGCTAGTTCTTTTATCTGATGACCCCGACGAGCGTAAAGCCATTGACATGATTATGCACAGACTCCGAACTCTTGTAGAAGAGACGGGCTGTGGGATGATTCTTGTTTCACACTTGCGAAGGACTCAAGGTGATCGTGGTCACGAAAACGGTATTGAGACAGCACTAAATCATTTACGTGGGTCTCAATCTATTGCGCAGCTAAGCGATTGTGTGATAAGCTTAGAGCGCAATCAACAGTCTGACGATCCTATGGTCGCCTCAACAACCAAAGTGCGTGTATTAAAATCTAGATACACAGGTGATGTCGGACTTGCAACACACTTGTTTTACGACAAAGAAACCGGACGCTTATCGGAAGTAGATATAGATACTATGATTGATGAGCTTGGAGATGAGATATGACAGCTTATGTCTTTGACATAGAAGCAAACGGTTTGCAGCCAACAGAAATATTTTGTTTGGTTGCAATGGACACTGAGACCGGAAAGACTTACGAGTACGGTCCAGATAAAATTGAAGAAGGAATAAAACTTTTACAAAAAGCAAACAAGCTAATCGGTCATAATATTTTAGGGTATGATATACCTGTAATTAAAAACCTTACAGGTGTTGATCTTGATGACGGCAGTATTAATATTGTAGATACCCTAGTGCTTTCTCGACTGTTTAATCCAACACGAGAAGGCGGTCACGGTCTTGAGGGCTGGGGATATAGGCTCCGACACAGAAAGATTGAATACGATAACTTTGAATACTATACACCTGAGATGCTAACGTATTGTAAACAGGATGTGTCACTTAATTATAAAGTTTATCGACATCTTTCACGCACAGAGTCTGTTGGCTTTGGTCCTCAATGTATTAAACTAGAACACGAAGTGTATCGCATTCTTAATCTACAACGTGATAGAGGCTTTAAGCTAAATCAGCAACATGCGATGAGCCTTCTAGCAGAACTAAACGAAAAGATTAGTAAAGCTGAAAAGCGTGTGCATAAAACATTCAAGCCACGCGAAACATCTATTACTCTTGTTCCAACACTGACCAAAGCAGGTAAGGTTTCTAAGATGGCGCAAGTCAAAAACGAAACTAAAAAGGTCAGACTATCTGATGAAGAATACGAAAAAGCGTGTAAAAATCCAGACGAGCATCTTGTTCGTTGTGATTCTGAACCTTTTAACCTTGGTTCTAGAAAACAAATTGGAGAATATCTCTTGGAGTTTGGCTGGAAGCCTACAAAATTTACGCCTACGGGACAGCCAATTGTTGATGAAAAAGTTTTATCGCAAATAAAAGATATACCTGAAGCAGCTATCATCGCTGAGTATTTAATGCTTCAAAAGCGCATAGCTCAAATAAACTCTTGGTTTAAAGAGATGCAAGACGACGGACGCATTCGTGGATACGTTAATACTATCGGTGCTGTAACAGGACGCATGACTCACAGCAGCCCCAACATGGCACAGATTCCAAGCACAAGCAGTCCTTACGGTAAAGAGTGTCGAGAATGTTGGACAGTCGAAGACAATTACAAACTGGTTGGTATTGATGCCAGCGGCTTAGAATTACGTATGTTAGCTCACTACATGAACGATGAAGGGTTTACTTATGAATTACTCAACGGAGACATACACACAGCAAATCAAATGGCTGCAGGACTTGAATCAAGACCTCAGGCAAAAACTTTTATCTATGCCCTCCTATACGGCGCAGGAGATGCAAAGCTTGGATCAGTGGTTGGAGGAGACGCAAAAGATGGTGGAAGACTTAGACAATCTTTCTTCGATAATCTCCCTGCATTCAAGGATCTTAAGGACAGAGTTGCACGAGCGTCTAAAAGAGGTTACCTCAAAGGCTTAGATAAACGTAAGTTGTTTGTTCGTTCAGAACACGCTGCACTAAATACTTTGCTGCAGGGCGCTGGTGCAATTGTTATGAAGCAAGCACTAGTCAATCTACAAGAAAGTATTAAAGACTTAGATGCACACTTTGTTGCCAACGTCCACGATGAGTGGCAAATTGAAGCACATAAAGACATAGCAGATAAAGTAGGTGAGTTAGGTGTTGCTGCAATTGAACAAGCTGGTAGAGACTTTAATTTAAAGTGTGAGTTAACAGGAGAATACAATGTTGGAAACAGCTGGGCAGATACCCATTGATTTTCAAGAAGAATCAACAATTACAGATAGTAATAGAAAAGGAGACCTAGCTGAATATTATGCGGTTACATGGTTATGGGATAATGGTTATGAAGTTTTTGTAAATGCTGGATGTACTGGACCTATAGATATGGTCGCAGTAAAAAACGGAAAAACTATTTTAATTGATGTTAAAACTAGATTACATGATCCTAGATTTCCTAAAGCTAAAAGAAGCAGGGGCGGGACTAGAACTAAAGCTCAAAAAGAAATGGGTGTAGTAATATTAGCTTTTGATCCTGATACACGTAAACTATGGTGGGTGGACCATAAAGAATGAAAACATTAGATACTTTAATACAAGACATATATTCTAGACTCGAAGGTCTTTCAACTGGAGAAGCATTAAATATCTCTGAAAAAGAACTAGACTTAACTCTTTCGCGTATGAAAGAAAGCATACTTGCTTGGTCTAAACCACGAGAAGTTGACAATAGCTTTAGACTTCGAATGTCTAACATTGGTAGGCCTTTACGACAGCTGTGGTATGAAAGCCAAAGCTCTTCAGAACCACATGTTGTCAGCGGATCAACACAAATCAAGTTTCTTTATGGACATATTCTAGAAGAAATAGTCTTGATGTTAGTCCGAATGTCAGGCCACAAAGTTACATCAGAACAAAAAGAAATAGATGTTGACGGCATTAAAGGCCACATGGATTGTAAAATAGACGGTGAAGTTGTAGACGTTAAAACAGCTTCAAAGTTTTCTTTTAATAAATTTAAAGATGGCTCACTGGTTAACAACGATCCTTTCGGCTATCTTGCACAGTTGTCTGGCTATGAAACTGCTGAAGAAACAAACGCTGGCGGCTTTCTTGTTATCAATAAAGAGAGCGGCGAGTTGTGTTTGTTTCGGCCTGACGACCTTGAGAAGCCAAACGTAAAAGAAAAAATCGCAAAGGTCAAGGCAGCAATTGCCGTTGACACGCCTCCCGATAGATGTTATGCTCCCGTACCTGAAGGTAAAAAAGGCAACATGAAACTACCTTCTGGCTGTGCTTACTGTCCTTATAAGTTTGAGTGCTACTCAGACGCTAACGATGGCGAAGGGCTTAGAGCATTCAAATATTCTAATGGCCCTGTGTACTTTACTGAAGTTACCGTAGAGCCACGAGTTGAAGAGATTCTTTTATGAATAGAAAAACAATTAAACAAATCAACAAACAAGTTGGACCTATTCTTGTTGCTTGGTTAAAAACACTAGTCTCTGAAGAAGAAGCCAAGAAGATCACTTTAGATAATTACAAAGAACTTCTCCCTGATCAGACGCATGTTTTTGCCAACAACAAGTTTTTTCTTAGCATCTTTTCACCACGGTGGGTGCGTAAAAAACTAAAAGGTTTAGTGGCTCGACAGCCTTATAGACCTATAAACTCATACACTTTAGAAGATATTAAAGCTGAGATGCAAACATGGAAAATGATAAACAGGGACTTTTAGTTCCCCTTGAAGTAATTATTCTTGGTTTTGCTGCACACTTTACTAACGGCAACGATGTTAATAGCGTTGAAGATGAAGCGCTTTTTGACCTGCAGGCTGCTCTAGAGCTAGAGATAGAACGAAGAGGAGTAGTAATACATTGAGTAAAGAACCTAAAATACGGAAGGGCTACCGCAAGCGGAGGGTTGTGAGGCCACGAGAAAAAGATTTAGAGGCAGGGTATGACTCACACTGGGAATATAAACTACACTCTGGACCTTTATCCAATTGGGACATACACACGACAAAGGTTGATTATGTTGTTGAACACACGTACCATGCAGACTTTGTTAAAGTAATAGACGGTAAAACAATATTGCTTGAAGCCAAGGGACGTTTTTGGGATGCACCCGAATACACTAAATATGTGTGGATAAACAAATCTTTACCCAAAAATTACGAGCTAGTCTTTTTGTTTTCTGACCCTAATGCGCCGATGCCTCAAGCTAAAAGGCGTACAGACGGAACAAAAAGGTCCCACGCAGAGTGGGCAAGCTCAAAAGGATTTAGATGGTATAGTGAAGAATCACTACCTGATGAATGGATTGATAAGGACTACAAAGAAGAAGGACTATGATAGATCGTAAACAAGAACGCTCTGATAAGTTTAATCGTAAAAAAAAATTTAAACAAAAAGGAGAAGCACCTCCTAGAAAAAGAAAAGAAAATGGAATCTCCTTGCGTGAAAGAATGCAAATTAGTGAATGATAAATGCTTAGGCTGCGGCAGAACAAAAGAGCAAATTATTAATTGGACAAAATATACTGATGAAAAAAGGAGTAGAATTATTGAAATGCTACGTTTGTAATTCTGAATTAATTTGGAGTGGCGACATAGACTCTAAAGACATGGACGATAACGATATAATCGAAACAACATTGAACTGTAGTTTTTGTGATGCTATAGTAGTTGTTTTTCAACCAACCGAAAAGGAAAACTAATGGACTTGTACCAACAATATATCCACAAATCACGTTATGCTAGATACTTACCAGATGAACAGCGGCGTGAAACGTGGGAAGAAACAATTGACCGATATCTTAATTTTTGGATTGAAAAGGGCAAGATTACCCTTGAAGAAGCTAACGGAATGTTTGCAGATATTCACGACTTAAATGTTATGCCATCAATGCGAGCGCTTATGACAGCTGGAGAAGCCCTTAATCGTGATAACGTAGCAGGATTTAATTGTAGTTATTTACCAATCGACCACCCAAAAGCATTTGACGAAATGATGTACGTGCTTATGTGTGGAACTGGCGTAGGCTTTAGTGTTGAGCGTCAATATATTAGTAAACTACCAGAAGTAGCAGAGGAATTTCATGAAACAGATACCGTTATACATGTCGCCGACAGTAAAATTGGATGGGCTAAAGCTTACAGAGAACTTGTTAGCTTGCTCTATTCGGGCCAACTTCCAAAATGGGACATCAGTGGAGTACGACCTGCAGGGTCATCCCTTAAAACCTTCGGAGGTAGAGCGTCTGGTCCGGATCCTCTTGTTGACCTGTTTAAATTTACCACAGAA
>JGI11705J14877_10000349_pt1 | contig 29267 bp, 33 predicted proteins | sample Etolaghawater15m_FD_14877 | JGI IMG/M metagenome (IMG submission 14877)
TTACACGAGCTAGATGTCGGGGAGAGTGTGCATATTCGACTTGCTCAAAAGAAAGCCAAACTCATACACAGAGAAGAATTTAATTACTTTGATGTACTTAAAGAAAAACTAGGGTGGGGAAAATAAATAGTTTTCATTTTATACAATTTCTTTATTGAGCTCTTTTGCCTGAGTAACTGCCCTAGAGTATGTTCTATGCATATTTTCTTCTATTATTAACGAAACAATCCCGTGCTTACTTAAGTCTTTAAAAACCTCATTATTGGTACCTGAAGTTAGTACTATTGTGCCATTTTCTTTAAGTATTTTTATAGTCTCTTTAAAATTGTGTAGTGCTGTTGAATCTATAAAACTGACATGTCTCATTCTAATAATTAGGATTTTAGATGAGAGGGCACTTTTTTTGATGAGTTCTGCATATTGTTTTGCTGAGGCAAAAAAGAGAGGACCCCCAATTTCATAAACAGCTATTCCTTTAGGTAAATTTTCATAGTTTTCTATGTCATCTATGTCATCGCTAATAATTAATTCATGTCCATCTATATCTGCCATTCTTTTCATAAACAAAAGTGCTGATAATAAAATTCCAACTTGAATTGCAACTGTTAAATCAACTAACACAGTCAATACAAAAGTACAAAGCAATACAATATAATCAAATGCTGAACCTTTCAAAATAGAGATAAAAGATCTCCATTCGCTCATATTAAAAGCCACAATTATTAAAATTCCTGCAAGACAAGACATAGGGATTAACTTTGCAAAGTCTATAAAAAACAGCATTATTAAAAGTAAGATAACAGAGTGGGTTATACCTGCTATTGGTGTTCTTCCTCCATTTTCTATGTTTGTAGCTGTTCTTGCTATAGCACCAGTTGCTGGAATACCTCCAAAAAATGGAGTAAGCATATTTGCTATTCCCTGAGCAATTAACTCCGTGTTTGAACGATGTGCTCCACCTATCATACCATCTGCAACAACGGCGGACAAAAGGGATTCTACACTGCCTAACAAGGCGATAACTAAGGCTGGAACTATATATATGCCAAGGTCTTCTAGTTTAAAATTTGGAGTAGAAAAAGTGATATCATTTGGGATGGTACCAAAAAAAGTTTCTATTGTTGAGACAGGAAGATCAAAAATTTGAACCACGAGAGTGATAACAATGATGGCAACAAATGAGCCAGGAATTTTAGTTTTACTGCGTTTAAAAAAGACAACTATTAAAATAGTAGCAAGAGTAAGAAACAGAGCGTACAGGTTAATTTCATGTATATGTTCAAAGTAGCTTATCCATTTTTCAAAAAACTCAGAAGGAAGTTTTTCTATATTTAAGCCTAAAGCATCTTTGATTTGTGTTGAGAAAATTACAAGAGCGATTCCACTAGTGAATCCAACAACTAATGGATGAGGAAAATATCTTAGTAAGTTACCAAGTCTTAAGAATCCAAATAAAATTAATATAACTCCAGCCATAATTGTTGATATAATGAGCCCATCAATTCCGTACTGCTCTATTATTCCATATACTATAACAATAAAAGCACCAGTTGGACCTCCTATCTGAACTCTACTGCCACCCAAAATTGATATTACTAATCCTGCAACAATAGCAGTAATAATACCTTTTTCTGGAGATACACCAGAGGCTACAGCAAAAGCAATAGCAAGTGGCAAAGCAACAATACCAACAATTGTACCCGCAATAATATCTGTAAAAATTTGTTCTTTAGAAATACCATTTTTTAATAGTGTAAAAAATTTTGGTTCAAACAGTGTTATCATAATACTCTTTTGCATAATAACCATGAAGGCTTTATCTGTGTTGTTTTATTCCCTTTGTTTAAATACGAATTATAATAATCTTGAGCTTAAGAAAAAGGTATAAGTTTGAGCTTTTAACTTCAATATATTTTAGATGCTTGCAATAAGTACAATTTACGTAAATAGTATGGCAAATTGACATATATTTAAGTAAAAGTATAAAAGTTGTATAAGATATTTAAAAGTAAATACAAGTGTGAAGAGAGAGATAAATTGGACCTTGTTTTAAACTTTTAAAGTTAAAAAAGTATAATTCAAATTAGAGATTCCAAAACATGTTTGGAATGACATGAGGTGAAAAAATGATAGAGAGATTTTATTTAAAAGATTATCTTAGTTTCAAAGAGAGTGAGATGAATTTTTCATCTGGTCTGGTGGTCTTTACTGGTCCTAGTGGTAGTGGTAAGTCTATACTCATGAACGCTATACTATCTTCTTTAGGTAAATCTTCCTGTGAGGCATCTCTGTGTGAATCAAGTGTAACTTGGGACATAAATGCAGATGAGATAGGTATAGAAAATGATGAAATAAATGTTTTTAAACATATCAAAAAAGAGAATTCTCGTTACTTTGTCAACAATCAGAGTCTCTCCAGAAAAGCAATAAGTTCAGTTGCTTCTACTTACTTAAGACATCTTAGTTTAAAAGATTTTAGTGACTTTGAAAATGAAAACTTACTTCATATTTTAGATAATAGAATTGAAGCTAAATCAAGTGGTGTTTATGAAATAAAAAATAGATATAAAAGTGTATATTTAGAACATCAAATTGTAAAACAAGAATTAAAAATAATAGAAGAAAAAGAGAAAAAAATAGTAGAACTTAAAGAGTTTGCTGCGTTTGAGATAAAAAAAATAGAAGATATAAACCCAAACGCAGGTGAAGATGAAGAGCTTGTAAAAATAAAAAAAGAATTATCTAAAAAAGAAAAAGTTTTAAAGCATATAGAATCTGCAAATGAGATTTTTAACTTTGAACATTATGTGAGCAGTGCTTTGGATAGTTTGGAAGCAGAAAGTTCGTTTTTTGATGATGCAATGAATGAACTTAGAACAGTTTTGGATAGTGCTGAGAGTAAATTTAGTGCACTTGATGAAGTGGATATTGAAGACGTTTTAAACCGTATAGAAGAATTGAGTGGACTTAAACGCAGATATGGAAGCATAAAAGAGGCTTTAGCGTATAAAGAGCAAAAAAAACTTGAGTTAGAAAAATATGAAAATATTGAGCTTGCAAGAAATGATTTAGAACAAAGATATACAAAACTTCATGGTGAGCTCGAAGATTTCGGAACAAAACTAAGTTTTTTAAGAAACCAAGAGCTTCATTTTTTTGAGAATGACTTGAACACATATTTAAAAAGTCTTTATTTGAGAGACGCAAAAGTCACTTTAGAGAGAGTAGAATTTAATCAATTTGGTGTAGATGAGATCTCTATTGAACTCAATAAAACGCAACTCTCAAAAATAAGTACAGGGGAGTTTAACAGACTGCGTTTAGCAATACTTGCACTCAAATCAGAATTTATGAAAGGTCAAGGTGGTGTTTTGATGCTTGATGAGATAGATGCAAACTTAAGCGGAGAGGAGTCTATGAGTGTTGCAAAAGTCTTGAGAAAGCTTTCAAAACATTTTCAAATCTTTGTAATTTCACATCAACCACAGCTCACCTCTATGGGAGACCAGCATTTTTTGGTGTATAAAAATGCTAATGTATCCTTAACAAAAGAACTCAGTTTCGATGAAAAAATAGATGAAATAGCTAGGATTATTAGTGGAGAGAGTGTTTCTAAAGAGGCAAAAATCTTTGCAAAAGAGTTACTTGAGGTAAATAGATGTGTTTCATAATCTCTATTGTAGGTTTAGTGCTCGCTTTTAATTTTTTTAATGCAGATAATTTTTTACTTACTGGTATTTCTTTGCTTGTATCTGCGTTTTTCATCTATTTAATGATTAGAAATATAATGAGTGTAAAAAAAATAAAACAAAAGAAGAAACCATGATAATTGATACTCATATTCACCTTGATGATACAAGATACGATGAAGATTTAGATGAAGTACTAAATCGTGCGAGAGAGGGTGGGGTCAAGAGATTTATAATCCCTGGTGCCAATCCAGCAACACTTTCTCGAGCTATAGAAATATCTGAGAAAAATAGTGATGTTTACTTTGCTGTAGGTGTTCATCCTTATGATATGAACTCTTTTGGAGATTTGGACTTTGAGAAGTATGTTTCTCATAAAAAATGTGTGGCTATTGGTGAGTGCGGGCTTGATTACTTTAGACTTGAAGGCTCAGATGAAGAAAAAGCAGAAGAAAAATGCAGACAAAAAGAGGTATTTATTTCTCAAATAGAGTTGGCAAAAAGGTACAAAAAACCGCTTATTGTACATATAAGAGATGCTTCAAGAGACTCAAAAGAGCTACTACTTAAACATGCAGATAGAGAGATAGGTGGCGTGCTACACTGTTATAATGCGGATGAAGAGCTTTTAAGCCTTGCAAATAATGGATTTTATTTTGGAATAGGGGGTGTCTTAACATTTAAAAATGCAAAGAAATTAGTAAACGCATTACCAAAGATTCCTCAAGAAAAATTAATTATAGAAACGGATGGGCCTTATCTGACTCCAACTCCACATCGTGGAGAGAGAAATGAGCCACTTTATACTACTTTTGTTGTACAAAAGATTTCAGAATTATTAGATATTCCATTAAAAAATATAAAAAATATTACAACGCAAAACGCCTTAAAGCTATTTCATATTTCTTAATATTAGATACTTTTTTAGCTGCTTTAAAAGATTTATATCGATATTAATGAAGATTTGGATAAAATTTACTTTTAAAATTCAAAATAAAAGTTGCCTATGTATAAATATTTGTTAACTATTTTATTTCCTATGTTGCTTCTAGCAAACTTAACATATGAATCAAACTATAATAAAGAACTCGCACTTTTAGAGTCTTTTAATATAGAGCCATCATTTTTATATGACCCTATAATGAATGATATGAGGCTTAAAAATAATACTGCTATAAAAAATAGGTTATTTTTTCAAACTATGCAAGAGGCATATCTATTTATTCCAGCAATTAAAAATATATTGACAAAATATGACATTCCTCAAGAATTTCTATATTTAGCAATGGCAGAATCAAATTTTTCGAGCAAAGCCTACTCAAAAAAAAGGGCTGCAGGGCTTTGGCAGTTTATGCCTTTGACTGGCAAGCATTATGAACTCAATATAGATGAGTACGTTGATGAGCGACGTGATCTTATTAAGTCAACAGAAGCTGCTGCGAAGTATTTGTCTGTTTTACATAAAAGATTTGGAAAGTGGTATTTAGCAGCAATTGCTTACAACTGTGGTGGTGGAAAACTTAGCAGTGCTATAAAACAAGCCGGTACTGATGATTTAAAAGTGCTTTTAGATCCAAGAAAGAAATATATTCCTAAAGAGAGTAGATTTTATATCAGAAAGATTGTTGCGCTTGCACTTATTGGTACAGATGAGCAGTTTTTGTTATCAAGCGAATATGGGTATCTCTTAAACCGTGCAAATGCGTATCCAATAGCTACTGTAAAACTTCCAAGCGGTGAGTCCTTAAAAAGAGTTTCAAAAATTATTGATCTGCCACTCAAAGATTTACAGAAGTTAAATAGACACTTGAAATATGATTTTGTACCACCATATTCTAAAAATTATGATGTCTATATCCCGTATATTAAACTCTCTGAATTTAAACAAAAATATTATCCTCAAGAAATGAAAAAAATATATAAAATTCATGTTGTTACAAGTGGAGACAACTTATCATACATAGGTAAAAAATATGGTGTTTCTTATAGCGTTATTAAAGATTTTAACAACCTTAAAAGTAATGGACTTCAGCTAAAACAGAAGCTTATTATTCCTATAATAAACGAGAACAAAACCAATAATAAAATCAACTCAAAGCACTATTACATGGTTAAAAAAGGAGACTCATTAGAGTCAATATCAAAAGCTTTTAAAGTGAGTGTACAAAATATTATACTTCAAAATAGCCTCAATAGTTCACTGATTAAAATTGGTGAGAGACTCAAAATTTATGAATAAAATATATAGTTTATTATTGCTCTTGGTTATTTTTGTCATGAGTGGGTGTAGCACAAGAGGCATATCTGTTTATCAAGATTATGATGCTTCTAGCAATCTTAAAACCTACTCGCCAAACAGTAATAATCATAGCAAAACTATGGACAAAAAAACATATTCCCATCCTACAATGAGACCTTATGTGATTCGTGGTATTCGATACCATCCAACTGTAGTGAGTGTTGGTGATAGATTTAAGGGAAACGCAAGTTGGTATGGTCCTGATTTTCATGGAAAATTAACATCAAATGGTGAAACGTATAATATGTGGGAGATGACCGCTGCGCATAAAACACTGCCTATGAATACTATTGTAAAGGTTACAAATAAACGCAATGGAATGACTACGGTTGTACGAATTAATGATAGAGGACCTTTTATTGATACACGAATTATAGATCTCTCAAAGCAAGCGGCTGGAAAAATAGATATGATTGCTCATGGAACAGCTCCCGTAAGTATAGAAATACTCGGATTTGAGACAAAAGGTAAAAAAAATATACCTACAGAAAAAGAGCTCAAAGAGTCTCCACAAAGACAAGAGATAGATAATTTTGCTCTTCAAATTGCTTCTTTTTCCAAGATAGAAGGCGCTCTAAAAACGCAAGAAAAATATAATGATACTGATGGATACAAAACCATTATTAAAGATGTCGAAGGTGAAAACGGTAGAATGTTTAAAGTATGGCTAAAAGGTTTTCATAGTGAAGAAGAAGCTAGAGATTATAAAGCTCAGGGAATATTTAAAAACTCATTTATAGTAAGGGAAGGATAGAAATGATAACGAAAACTAGAACAACAAAAGAGACAGAGATAAGCATTTCATTAGATCTTAATGGAACAGGTAAGAGTAATATAAAAACTGGTGTTGGTTTTTTAGATCATATGCTTGAAAGTTTCTCAAAACACTCTTTAATAGACTTAGAAGTGAGCTGTAAAGGGGACACACACATTGACGATCACCATAGTGTAGAAGATGTGGGTATTGTTTTAGGTTCACTGCTTGCTCAAGCGCTTTATCCTATTAAAAACATGGAGCGCTTTGGTAGTGCAAATATTGTTATGGATGAGGCTTGTGTCTCTTGTGATCTAGACCTTAGCAACCGTCCTTTTTTAGTCTATGAGCTGAAAGTTACAGGTAAAGTAGGGCAGTTTGATACAGAACTTGTAGAAGAATTTTTTAGAGCTTTCATACTCAATTCTAGAATAAGTGCACATATCGTAGAGCTTCGCGGAAAGAACAAACACCACATTATCGAAGCTGCGTTTAAGTCTCTTGCAGTTGCTATGCGTAGAGCTACGGCAAAGAATGAAAGAGTTGGAATTCCAAGTACAAAAGACGTTTTATGATTAAATTAATTGTTTTAGATGTTGATGGCTGNTTGACTGATGGAAAGATTATTTATTCAACTGATGGGANGGAGAGTAAAAATTTTAATGTCAAAGATGGATTAGCGATTGCTACATGGATAAAAATGGGAAATNAAGTGGCTATTATCACAGGGCGTCAGTCTGAAATAGTAAAACANCGTGCTGATGAGTTAGGAATACAGTATCTTTTCCAAGGTGTTAAAGATAAAAAACTTATTTTGAAAGAGCTAGTAGAATCTCTNCATTTGAATTTTTTTGAAGTCGGTGCTATTGGTGATGATTTAAATGACTATAAAATGCTGAGTATNGTTGGAAGAAGTTTCACTCCAAAAGATGGTGTCAAAGAGATACAAAGTCTCGTTAAAAGTGTTTTAAATCANAATGGTGGTGATGGTGCTNTACGCGAAATGATAGATATTTTGGTAGATGAAAATGATCAAANAGATATGTTTTTATCATTTTGGATTTAAAGGACTTAGTCATTAATATTAATATACTTTTTACTCTTATCCTAACCCTTTTGATTATGATATTTTTTTTATTTCAGCCGATGAAACTCAAACAAGAAATATTTAAAGATATTCCTATGTTTGAATTAGCATTCTTTACTCTACATGAATTAAATAGAGTTGGTCTTCAAACCTTAATGACAGGTGATGATGCGATTAGATATGAAGACAGATATACTGTCTCTAACATCAACTATACAGATAATTCAAAAGAGTATATAGCAAACATGAAAGCAAAACATGGATTATATAAAGGCACTATTATAAATTTGCAAGATGATGTTGTTTATACAAGAGAAGATGGTCTAACTTTTGAAACAAATAAACTTATATATGATAAAAAGAGTTCAATCGCTATTGCTGATAGTGACTATATTTCTTATAAAGAAAAAAATATTATGAATGGTTCATATCTAAAGTATAATAACGCTTTAAATAGAGTAGAATCGAAAAATATTACAGCAAAATATCAATTAAAAGAGAGATAATATGAAATATATAGTACTCTTAACAGCAATGTTAACGACGCTGCTCATGTCAGAAGAGCTACAAGTTAAAGCAAATTCTTTTAGTGCAGATGAAAACAGTGGTATCTCTATATTTAGTGGTGATGTAAATGTTATTAAACACAATGATGAATTAAATGCATCCGAAGTCACCATTTATGTAGATAAAGAGAAGCAGCCAACAAAATTTATCGCTATAGGAAAAGTCTCGTTTGTTTTAGAAACTGAGCAAGGTGAAGTTTATACAGGAAAGGCAGATAAGGTTATCTATTTGCCAATGAAAAAAGAGTATCGTTTTTATCAAAATGTACATTTAGTACAATTAGGTGATAAAAAAGAGATAAGAGGTGAAGAAGTTGTTTTAAAAACAATAGAAGGCAAAGCCTATGCAAAAGGGCTTGAGACAGAACCTGTAATAATGATTTTTAAAATTCCTGATGAAGAGAAAAAGGAAAAATAATGGTAGAAATAGTTGACGCAAAATTCATTACATCGGCTCCTAATGTAACTGCGGCACCAGAGTCAGATGAGCAAAATGAAGTTGTCTTTATGGCACGCTCAAACGTTGGGAAAAGTTCTCTTTTAAATGCCCTTACAAATCATAAAGGACTAGCAAAAGTTTCGTCCACACCAGGTAAAACAAGACTTATTAATTATTTTGATGTAACATTTTTAGATAGAGATACAGAAGAAAAGTACGAAGCAAAATTTGTGGATTTACCTGGTTTTGGTTATGCAAAAGTATCTAAATCCATCAAATATGATTGGGAAAAAAATTTAACTGATTACATAGCGCAAAGAGAGCAAATTAAGCTTTTTATTCATCTTATAGATTGTAGACATCCTCATCTTGATATTGATACATCAGTGAGTGAATTTTTATTTGATAATATAAGAGAAAACCAAGTTGTTTTGCAAATTTTTACAAAGATAGACAAATTAAATCAAAAAGAACAAAGTGCACTAAGACGTGAATTTCCAAACGCAATGATGGTTTCTAGCTCGAAAAAAAAGGGTACTCATAAAATTATTAAAGTTATACATGATATTTTAGGAGAAAAGATAGATGAAGATTGAGTATGTAAAAGCAAAACTATCCGATATACCAAAAATGCAAGCACTTGTAATGCCAGAGGTAGAGTCTGGAATTATTTTAATGAGAAGTGAAGATGAGATTGCTACAAATATAAGATCATATACATTGGCTTTTTTAGATGGCGAACTTGTTGGATTTACGGCTTTACACGTGCACACTTCTTATCTTGCAGAGATTAGATCCTTAATAGTAAAAGAACATATAAGGGGACAAAAAATAGGTGAAAATTTAGTTCTAAAAGCTCTTGATGAAGCAGTTTCACTAGGTTTGCAACGTGTTCTAAGTTTAACGTATAGACAATCTTTTTTCGAGCGTTTAGGCTTTGTAGAAATTCCAAAAGAGTCATTACCAGAGCATAAAATCTGGGCAGACTGTATTAAATGTAAGCACTTTCCGGTATGCAACGAAATCTCTCTCATCAAAAATCTTTAGCACCATTTATATATATATTTTTATTTATAATATATGGGAGTTTGAGTAGTATCTATCTTTTTTTGCCGCCTCTTTTGGCTGTTTTATTTGTTCTTTTTTTAAAGGCAATGGATAAAAAAGATTTTTTACTTTTGATGCTGGTATCTTTTTGTTTAGTTCTATTTGAAGCTAATAAAGGATATATGATATTTAGTACAATAGTTTATTTTGCTTTAGTTTATAAATTTGTTATGCCAAAAATTATACAAAATTTTAGTTGCAATTCGTGCGTAAATATAACCTTGGTTCTTTTAGCATATCTTGGATATTACATCTATCTTGTTGTACTCTCAAATGTTTTTTTATTACCTTCTCCTGAATTAAATTTTTATGTTTTATATTACATAGTAATAGAATTCTTTCTAGTGAGTCTTTTATGAAAATAAAATTTATAATAATTTTTTTCTCTATTGTCTGGATTGGAATTATTGTTCGAGTATTTTTTTTAGCAGTACAATCCAACGTGTATTATAAAAATTTATCTTATAGAAATACTATAAAAAACGAGCAAATAGCCCCAGTCAGAGGAACAATCGTAGATAGAAATAATAAACCTATTGCGATAAACAAGCTTGGGTTTAAAATACAGCTAGCACCACATTTAAGAAGTCAAAAACATATAGATACGTTTGAGAATGAAATAGATAATATTATCTCTTTGCTTCCAAAATTAGATAAAGAAGAGATGCTCAAAAACTATATAAAAACAGATTCGTTTTACAACCATAATTACATAGATATAGTCCATTTTATTCCTTATGAAGATATTTTACCTGTGTATTCCCCGCTGTCATTACGAGAAAATATAAAAATCATTCCGGCACCAAAAAGACACTACCCTTACAGTAATATAGGAGCACATATTATTGGGTATGTGTCGCGTGCAAATAAAAAAGATATTGATCAAGATGCACTTCTTGAGTTGATCGGATACACCGGAAAAACAGGTATTGAAAAATATTACAACTCCTATCTGCAAGGTCTTCCTGGAAAGCGAATGATTAAAGTTAACGCTAACAACCAAGAGATTAAAGAGCTGCTTTATGAGAGTGCAGATGAAAATAGAAAATTAACTTTAAGCCTGGATATAGAGCTTCAAGAGTATGTGTCTAAAATTTTTCAAAAGAGAGTTGGTGCTGCGATAGTTATGAATGTTGATGGTTCTATACTTGCTGCTGGTAGTTTTCCAAATTATGATTTAAATATATTTGTATCTGGAATGTCATACGATATGTATGACAAGCTCTCCTCTAGCTTGGACCATCCTTTTACTAACAAACTCATCAATGGTTTATATCCTCCTGGATCAACTATAAAACCTGCGCTTGGACTTTTATACATAACTACAGACTTGACTGAAAACTGGAAAGTCGACTGCAAATCACATCTGCCTCTTGGTAAAAGAATCTATAGATGCTGGAAGACTCATGGTCATGGTCTTACTGATATTAGAAAAGCTATAAGAGAGAGCTGCGATGACTATTTCTATAAAGGCAGTTTAGTTCTAGGTAATAAAAAAATGAGTGAAGGTTTGATTCGTTATGGACTGAGTCAAAAAACAGGTATTGATTTGCCTAATGAGTTTATTGGTATTGTGCCTTCTCGTGAATGGAAAAAAAGAAAATACAATCGAATTTGGAATATAGGTGAAACAGTCAATACTTCTATAGGGCAGGGTGATTTTCTTGTGACACCAATGCAAATTGCACAGCAAACAGCCTTGATTGCGACATCAAAACTACCCACTCCGCATTTGGCAAAAATGATCGGTACGGAGCCTTATGTGCCAGTTTTTAAAAATGTTTTTAATGCTAAAGAGTTGCAAAAACTTCCTATTATTAAAAAAGCAATGTATGAAGTGTGTAATTATTCAACTGGGACAGCCACGCACTACCTTAATTCAAAGGTAAAAATTGCGGGGAAAACAGGAACGGCTCAGGTTGTTGCCATTAAGCAAGATGTTAAAAAAAGAGAATTAGAGCATGAGATGGAATATTACACACGTTCGCATGCTTGGTTTACAAGCTATGGACCATATAAAAATCCACAATATGTTGTCCTAGTTATGGTTGAACATGGTGGACACGGTGGGCAAGCAACGGGAGGAATAGTTTCAGATATATATAACAAACTCTTAGAGCTTGATTATATAAAACAATAGATTTTAGATAATGATTTGCTGAATAAACGCAGCTTTTAAAACTGTATTTTCTAAAGAAACTCAGTCTACAAAACTGCGTTTTGAATAAATAGAGCTAAAATGATTAGCAGAAAGATTCCACCCGCTTTATTGTAGAGTTTATTTGCAAGTATAAATACGAGCGTAATGGAAGCTGCTACCATTATAAGCATATCAAACTTAGTAGCGATTAAATCTATAGTGAGAGGATTAATAAGAGAAGCTGCCCCTAAAACCATAGAAAAATTTGCTACATTTGACCCTATAATATTTCCTATGCTCATCTCTGCATTTCCTTTTTTTATAGCAACCAAAGATACTACTAATTCAGGTAAAGATGTTCCAAGTGCTATAAGCAGAAGTCCTATAATCCACTCACTCACACCAAAAGTTCTTGCTATACTTGTTCCGCTCTCTACAACAAAGTTTGCGCCACCTATTGTTAAAACAAAACCTATAAGCAGTAGGACAATAGTTTTCCCCCATTGAAATTTCTCTTTTATAAGATCTTCATCTATATCGCCCTCTAAGTTTTCTCGAGAATTTTGGAATAAAAAAATGAGATAAGAGACCATTAAAAGAAGATATAAAATACCATCAATTCTACCAATTACACCATCTTGAACCATGATGAAAAACAAAACTAGAGGTATCACAACCCAACCACTGTCAAGTGAGAAAAGCTCTCTGTTTGGAACCATTTTTTTAGAGATAACAAAGACAGTTCCAAGAACAAGCGTAATATTAAAAATAACACTCCCTACAACATTTGCTACTGCCATATCACTTTTACCTTGTCCTGCAGCCATCATTGAAGCTGCCATTTCTGGTAAAGAAGTACCAAACGCAACTAGCGTAGCACCAATTACAAAGTGGGATATTTTAAAATGAAGAGCAATTCTCTCAGACTCTTTAATTATAAAGTCAGCACCGTAGATTAGAGCTGCCATAGCAACTATAAATATTCCAAAATCCATTATTATCCTTGTGTTCTAATTATTAAACTATTTGGTAAGTTAAACTTATTTATCAACTTTTTTTCTTTTGCTCTCATTTCTCCATTGTCTACTTCATGGTCAAATCCGAGAAGGTGTAACAAACCGTGAATAAATAACAAAGAGAGTTCATCATCATTTGTGTGTGAAAACTCTTTTGATTTATCTTCTATATGCGAAGCTGAGATAACAATACTGCCTAAGGGAAACATTTGTATATTTTCGTATGGAAAGCTCAAAACGTCTGTTGACTTATCAATATTTCGATGCTCTTTGTTGATACTCTGCATCTCATCATCTGTTGTTATGATAAGTTCAATATCTTTGTCTGTGAGAGTTTCAGCAATCATGCCAAGAAAATCTTCGTTTATGTTTAATGTGGTTCTATTATCAAGTTCAATCATAAGTGGAATTATATCAAATTAAGTGCTTTTATCCCTTATCTTGCTAATTTATTTAGAGTAGGTGAAAAATATTTTTTAGAATATGTTAAAATCTTTTTATGAATATAAAAACTAAAAAAGCATTGTGTGTTATGAGTGGTGGCATGGACTCTACACTAAGTGCATACATGATGAAAAATGAAGACTATGAAATCATAGCTGTGCATTTTAACTATGACCAAAGAACTGAGGCAAAAGAGCTTGAGTGCTTTCATAATATTTGTGATGCTTTATCTGTTAAAGAGAAGTATGTTTTAAATTTGGATTTTTTTAAACAGCTTGGAGCATCTGCTTTAACCGATAAAAATATAGATGTACCAATAGGCGGAGTTGAAATAGGTGTACCTGTAACGTATGTACCTTTTAGAAATGGAATTTTTTTATCTATGACCGCGGCAATTGCTGAAAAAGAAGGTGCAGAAGTCATTAGTATAGGTGTAGTAGAAGAAGATAGTAGCGGGTATCCTGATTGCAGAGAATCTTATATTAAAAGTATGCAAGAATCAATAAATCTTGGCACAAAAGAGGACACAAATATAGAGATTAAAATGCCTCTTGTTCATCTGCAAAAATCTCAAATAGTTCAAGAATCCTTGGTTTTAAATGTTCCGCTTGAACTTACTTGGAGTTGTTATAAAAATGAAACAAAAGCCTGTGGCGTTTGTGACAGCTGTAGACTTAGACTGGCTGGTTTTACTAAAGCTGGAGTGAAAGACCCCATAGAGTATGAATAAAATTTTATTCAAAGACTTAGTAATTGAGCATATTTGTAAGCCAAGGCTAAAAAATACTTATATTAGTGTAAGTAAAGAGTTCAAAGTAACGCTCAAGACAGCCCGAGTTTCCAAGTCTTTTATAGATAACTTGCTTTTAGAAAAAGAAAATTGGATTAGAAAACAACTCACAAAATTAGAGCAGAATATTTTAGAAAAAATAAATCTCGAAGATGAAGTTCTTCTTTTTGGAGAAGTTCATAGTATAGATGTTGCAGAGGCTAAATATTTGAGAGAGAAACTTCAAAAACTTCAAAAGATTGATGAAGTCACTATTTTAAAATCATATGATGAGTTTTATAAATATTTTTCATCTGAGTATTTGACTCCAAGAGTAAATCATTTTGCAAATGTAATGAACCTGAAGTTTAGTACATTAAAATTCAGAAAAATGAAAAGTAGATGGGGTAGTTGCAGTAATTCTGGGATTATTACACTTAACAGTGAACTCTTAAAAGTGAAAAAAGAGTTGATTGATTATGTGATAGTGCATGAGTTAGCACATTTAACTCATATGAATCATTCAAAGGAGTTTCACTCTTTAGTAGAGAACTATTTACCAGCGTCTAAAGCGTTGCGAAGAGAATTAAGAGATGTCAGATTGTCGTCTTTTTGAGCATCATCGAAATATTCAGCATGATATCTACTTGATGGTGACCACATCATCCAGCCACTTGTATTTGTATCTTCTGTAGCTCGGATTTGTTCGTTTATTTCTTCTTTTTTATAATATCTGCGTTTATGTGCATAGTCTTTAAAATACTGTAGCCAAGGTCTTACTCTTTTTGTATTTATTCTGTCTTGAATATTTTTAATGCTTCTATATATAACAGCATGTGGGTGTTCAGAAGGGTAGTCAAAATAAAATGAACCTTTGGCAAAACCAGATGGGTAAAGCATAGGAGAGAGATAGTCGGTATGTTTTGCTAAAGAATCTACTGTTTGTCCTATATTGTTGTCATCATCGCTCCAGCATATATTTCCGTATGTATCTACGGATATAAAAACACCATATTTTCTTAATCTATCTTGCGCAGAATTTAAAAACTTACCAATTGCCTCTATACGATTTTCGGGCGTATTTTTTTTAGAATATCGAAGATTACTTTTTGCTGGAAATCGAATGTAATCAAAATTTATTTCATCAAAGCCAACCTTGGCTGCCTCTTCGGCAATTGAAATTGCATAATCATGAGAACGTTTGTCATACGGATCAACCCAAGCCATTTTGTCATGGTTACGCCAAATACTGCCGTTTGAGTCAAGCTTAATGGCATAATCGGGGTTATTTGAAGCTTGAAGCTCATCTTTAAAGGTGACAATTCTAGCAATTGTATAGATGTTTTTATCTTTAAGCTTTTTCATAAACTTTGGCATATTTCTATTTGTTCTATTTTCATATGCACCATAGCTATTTGCTTGTTCAAATGAAGTCCAAAAAGATGTTGAGCCATATTCATTTTTAACATCTACAACAACTGCGTTTACTTCAGTCTCTTCAATGATTTGCATTATTCTTTTTGAGGTTCCAGAGTTATTGCTCGCTCCCCAAAATGTAAGATAGAGGGCTTTGACAGTGATAGGTTCGACTTTTATGGTAAGAGGATTCGTGTTATTGCTTTCATAGAGTAGTGAGTAAGGTCTGTAGCCATAAGCTTTTATATGAAAAAGTTTCTCTTTTGAGTCAATCGTAAAAGAGCCATTTTCATCGCTTTTAACACCACGAAAAGAGTCATTTACTGTAGCATTGAAAATAGGTTGTAAAGTTTTTTTATCTACAACTGTTCCATAAAATGATGCAAAAATGATGCTTGGAAACAAGGCAAGGATGAGAGTTATTTTTATATTCAACGGAGTCCAATTGGTTTTTTTATATCTAATGATACAGTGAAAAAGAAAATACGCAGAGCTATCTTTGATTAAGAAAATAGCCTAAGCTTACATCACTCCACTCTTTAGAAAGTTTCAAATAACTTTCAATGGATGTAGAGACTCTTTTAAAGTCTTTATTTTTAACACTAAATTCTTCAATCACATCATGAAGTGATTGTTTTGCTGCGTTTATCACATCTGATGGATACTGGCGTATATCTACATTAAGTTCACGAAGTGTAGCGAGTGCTTTGATGTTTTCAGCGTGAAATTCATAGGTCATACGTGAGTTCATTTCACTCGAGCAAACATCTATAATTGACTGATGCTCAAAGCCTAGTTTTGCCCACGAGTGTTTGTTGAAAGTAAGCTCTAAAATAGAACCCGGTTCATGCCATCCTGAGTAGTAATAAGGAGCAACTTTATAAAACCCCATTTTAATATCAAGTGCAGGTCCAACCCATTCTGTTGCATCAATAACACCGCGCTCAAGAGATGTGTATATCTCTCCAGCGGCAAGCAGTATGGGATTAACACCCATTTTAGAAAACACCTCACCACCAAGACCAGGAATACGCATTTTTAAACCCTCCATGTCTTGAAGTGAATTTATAGGTTTTCTAAACCATCCGCCCATTTGAATATTTGTATTGCCACCCATAAAAGGGTAAAGATTGTATTTTGCATACTGCTCACGCCAAAGTTCCATTCCTCCGCCAAATAGCATCCAAGAGTTAATCTCTTCAGAAGTAAAACCAAAAGGAATCCCGCTGTATAAGGAAAATGCAGAGTTTTTACCTTTCCAATAATAGGGACCTGAATGAAAGGCATCAATCTGTCCACTGCTCGCTGCATCAAAAACAGCCAGAGCCGGTACAAGTACATTCTTGGGATAAAGTTTTATATCTAAACTACCACTGCTAATATCCTTAACTCTTTGAACAAATTTTTCAATTCCAGTTCCCATGATTGGAAAATGGGCTGGCCAACTTGTAGCGAGTTTAATAGTTGTTTTTTTATTATGATTGATATTGACGCGTTTATGCTCATTTATCTTTGATTGTGGGTGTTTAGAGTAGTCAATAGCTTGACGATTGTTTTCGTTACATCCAGTAAATGCAAAAACAGCTGTGGTTGTTGTTGCGGTTGCTAAAAAATCTCTACGGTTCATAATACCTCTTAGTGGTGCAATGGTTTATGAGTAACCATCACGCCATCTGTATCTGCATAAATATAATCACCATTTTTAAAATTAACTCCACCAAACGCAAGAGCTACATCTCTTTGTCCTTTAGTAACTGGAATGTATTTTTTAGGGCAAGTTCCAAGTGCGTAAAGAGCTACTGGAATATCTTGAATTTGAAAAGTATCTCTTATGTAGCCGTTTACTATGATTCCAGAGTAGTTGTTTTGTTGTGCAAACTTCATCAGATTTTCTCCAACAACAGCGAAGAACTCTGCGTTTACATCTACAACAACTACTTTATCTGTTCCATCTTCATCCCGAAGAAGTTTTATAAGTTCTGAGTTGTTTTTGTCTAGTTTAACTGTTACAACTTCGCCACGACATTTTTTAGAACCGCCATAATTTTTAAAATCATGACTCAGCACATCCACCAACTCCGGATGTTCATCACAAAAATCTGCAGTAAAAAAGTTCATTTATTTTCCTAAAAGTTCATTTTAAATCGTATTATAACCTTATTTTAATTCCTTCTAAATATATCTTATTTTGAAAATAGAACTAAAAAGCGGATTATAATTTTATTTTTGCTATTCTCACAGTTAAATAATTAATAGGTTTTTTAATAAATGAAAGTAGTTACTGGCGTAGTTGGAAATGATATTCACGTTGTCGCAAACAGATTGATAGAACTTTCGCTAAACGCAAGAGGTTTTGAAGTTTTTAATCTGGGTGTAAACACTTATTTAGAAGAGTTTTTTGATGCGGCTGTTGAGACGGATGCTGATGTTCTTCTTATCTCTTCACTTAACGGTGAGGCTGAGGGTTGGGCTAGAGAAGTTAAACTACTAAAATCAAAGTATAAAACATTAGACAAGCTTGTGATGGTAATAGGCGGAAATTTAGTTGTTGGTAGTGCCGATGCAGATGTGATAGTTCCTAAATATAAAAATTACGGTTTTGATTTAGTCTTTCATCAGGTGGATTTAAATACAGGACTTGATACCTTAGAAGAGTACCTAAAAGAGAAAAAAATATCATGAATTTACTTCAAGAAGAGAGAGAGATAATTCTCGGTAATGAGTTTGTAGATAGTTTTGATTTTGCAGAAGTTGAAGAGTTTGTCAAAAATGCAAATAAAGAACTTTTCATATCGCACCATTTTAAAAATCAAACAAAGATGCTTGTACAACCGCGTGGTGGCTTTCCAACGTATAAAAAACAGTTTGCACTCAATGAATTCTTTGTTGCAGCAAATGTCGATGTTTTACCTTTGACCATTGACTCGAATACTCGACTTAACGATTATGCAACTGCAAAAAAGATGCTGCGTTTAAGTGAAGAGAGTGAACAGGATATGCTCAATGGATATCCACTTGTAAACCATGGCTACCGAACTACAAGAAAAATGATTACTCACTTTAATAAACCTGTGAGCCTGCGTCATGGTACTCCTGATGCAAGACTTCTCATAGAGACTGCTATAGCGTCTGGTATATTTGAGATTGAGGGTGGACCAGTTACCTATCTTCTACCATACTCAAAAAATTTTCCACTAGATAAAGCATTTTTATACTGGAAATATGTTGAAAAAATATGCGCTAACTACTCGAAGTTAAATGAACCTATCAACAGAGAATCTTTTGGTCCTCTGACAGCGACGCTTGTTCCCCCTGCTATTACGATTGTAATCCAACTGCTTGAGATGCTGCTTTCATTAGAAGAGGGCGTTAAATCTTTTTCTGTCTCTTTTTCACAGACAGGCTCAATGAACCAAGATATAGTTATGGGTGCTGTTATTAGAAAAATGGCGAAACATTATGCTCAGCAAATCAACTGCGGTGATGCGACTATAAACCTTGTATATCATCAATGGATGGGTGCGTTTCCTACTAACAAAGATTTTGCAGAACAACTCATAAATATGTCAACTGTCATAGCATCTATGGTGGGAGCAAATAAAATCATCACAAAAACGCGAGAAGAAGCTTCAGGGATTCCTACTAAAGAAGCAAACGCAAAAACTGTCGCAAATACACAATATACTCTAGGTATTTTAAACGGTCTTCCAAAAATTGTTGATGAAGAAGAAGAAGAGATTCTGACTCTTGAAGTACATGCAATCATGGAAGCTGTTTTTAATGATCCTGCTGACACACTTTGGAGAAAAGTTTTTAATTCTATTAAAAATGGAACTATTGATGTTCCTTTTTCTCCACATATAATCAACCACAATGAGATGATAACTATTAGAGATGCAAAGAAAAATATTAGAATAATAAAAAGAGGCAATGTTCCTATTCCTGATAGATGTTTCGAGTATGAAAAAGCCCAGTGTGATCTTACAAAAGATACCACTAGTATAGTAAATGATATTATTCACGATATAGGGATTATGCAATGAGTAAATTATTAATAGACATCGGAAGTACATACTTTAAAGTCTGCACAGAGACAAGTATACAGCAGCATTTTAGAGATTTTAATAAAGACATTTTTGATGATTTAAAATACAAATGCAGCGATACAATTGCTGGATATAAAAAGAGTGATGTATATATATGTTCTTCTGCAAATGGTGGATTAAGTACGCTGATTATCGGACTTACGGACTCTTTTTCGCTTAAATATGCTAAAAACATTGCGTTTAACTCTGGAATCAACATCATTGAAACTGTTATTTATCAAAATATTGAGGAGTATTCTGTTCCTAGTGATTTGATTGATGTGGTTATTGTTGTCGGCGGTATTGATGCTGCTTCTGGCATATTTGATAAGACACTTTTTAGTTATCTAGATAAACTAAATTACTCAAACATTGTCTATGTTGGAAGCTCAAAAGAGATAGATAACTTACAAGCGAATATAGAAAACCTTACGGTTCTCCCAAATATTATTGATAACAGACTTCATATTATAGAAGATAATCTAAAAGAGTACTTAACAAATCTATATCAAGCCGACATAGAGGGAAAAGAAGACATCAAAAGTCTTTATGAGATAACATCAAATCAGATATATTCAACTCCCTATATAGTAAATAAAACTCTAGCTCTTATAGATGCCAACTTTTCTGTTGTAGATCCTTTTATTCTCATAGATATTGGTGGAGCAACTACGGACATACATTATTCAAAAGATTTAGTTGATGATAATATCGTTACTACAAACGAGTACGATAGACTTGTGTTTAAAAAACTTGGTGTTTATAAATCTAAAGAGTCCTTGATTTTTGCCGCACAGAACAATGAGTTTACGTATGAGCTCTTAACGCATCTCAAAGTAACTGAAAATATTTTTCAGGAAAATAGCGAGAAAGCTCTCAAGGTCTTAATGCAATTAGCTATATTTTTAGTACTTTGTAAAATGTCTCATTATAAACAGGCTTATGTCAATTTGAAACTTTTTTCTATCAACTCAATAGTCCTAACAGGCGGAATTACAAAGGTTTTATCTGACGCGGAGATAGAAGATATAATCTCATTTTTTTACAAAAAGATTTTAAATTCAAACCACAATCCAGCCGTAGTTCTTGATAAAAACTACGATATTTGGACGCTTGGAATAATAAGTAAATAAAGGATAAGTAATGTCAATAAACTGCATAAGAACACTCATAGAAGATGCCGCTAAAACTCACGCTGATAAAACAGCTTTGATTTTTAATCAAGAAAGTATTACTTATAGCGAGTTGCTTAGAAAAGTGAACCAAGTTGCTTACTATTTAAAAGAGCTAGACTTGCCAAAAGATTCAAGAGTTGGAATTTATTCAAACAAATCAATTGAGCAAGTTATTGCAATTTTAGCTATTTTATCAACAGATTACATTCTCGTACCTCTTACAAAACTTTTAAAATCTGAGCAAGTAGAGTATATTATAAAAGACTGTGATATTAAATGTATCATCACCGATAAAATCAAACTTCAAAGTGTTGAAGAGATAAATTTTGACGGTCATATTATTTCGTATGAAACTGTTACAAAGGAGATTCCTTCATTTGATGAAATCTATAAATATTACAATAAACCTTATTTTTGTGATATAAACGGACACTCAAACGCAGTGATAACTTATTCCTTTGGTCTAAGTGGTGAGCCAAAAGGAATAGTAATTTCACATAGAAATCTTATAAACTCTGCTCGTGTTGTTTCTCAGTATCTCAAGCTTGAAGAGAGTGATATAATTTCTGGTTTATTGATTTTTAATCTTGATTATGGACTCAATCAAATATTTACATCACTCTATAAAAAAGCAACTTTGGCTCTTCATAGATTCATACTTTCAGAAGAGTTTTTAAATCATTTGATAAATGATAAAGTAACTGTTATACCTCTCATGCCAATTAATATTACTCAGATATTTGATGAAGATTTGCATAGATTGCCAAACGCAGAGTTGTTTGCAGGTGTTAAGACTATTACATCATCTGGTGGGAAAGTCACTAGAAAAATGATTCAAGATTGCAAGAAACTCTTCAAAAATGCTGCGTTTTACTCTATGCATGGACTCACAGAAGCTTTTCGTTCAGCTTATTTAGATCCTTCACAGATAGAAATCAGACCAGACTCAATAGGAAAAGCTATACCCGATGTTGAACTTTATGTTATTAATGAAGATAAAAAAGAGTGTAAACCTCGTGAAGTAGGGGAACTTATCCATAGAGGTGGGTATATTTATAAAGGTTTTTGGAATGCACCTGAGCAAAATGCTCAAAGATTTAAATCTATACAGATTTTAAAAGATGTTATCAATCTTGAGGGACAGCTTAATGATGAGATAGTTGTGGCAACCGGGGATTATGTCTATAAAGACGAAGAGGGTTATCTCTACTTTGTTTCACGTCACGATGATATGATTAAAACAAGAGGTTTTAGAGTTTCACCTTTTGAAATAGAATCCGTAGTACTGAAAAATATACCTCAAATAAATCAGGTGGCAGTTTTTTCTATTGAAAATGCGCAGATAGAAGAGGAGGTAGTTATGGTATATTCTTGCAAAAATGAAATACCACAAAAAGAGATACTTTTTGAGCTTAAAAAACATCTTGCTTCTTACATGTTACCGAGTAAAATAATGTATAAAAAATCACTTCCTTTAGTGCAGAGCGATAAAAATCAAATAAATAAAAATGAACTCAAGAGAGATTTGTTAAAATAGAGTAGGTTGGATTAGATATGGCAAGGGCTTAGTGAGTATAGATTTGTCAACACCAACGATTAGTGCGAAATGAAAACTATTATTTTTTAATATATTTCTTATCTCTTTTTTATATTTATAAAGGTGCACATCTTGATACTCGGCATAATTAGCAGACTTTTGCAAGGGAAGGATAAAAATAATCTTTGCCCAATTAGCTTGTTTACGTAAAAATGCTATTTCAGAATCAATCAATTCTGCAGTTGATTCGAAAATCAAAACCTTGTCACTTGTGCCAAACTCTTTTATTTCAAAATTCTTATTTGTAAACACAGGCTCAAAATGATCTATTGCCGTAAACTTTCTAATGCGAAAATTTATTTTGAGTGTTTTAAACAGATGAAGTAATTCCTCTAAATAAGGCATAAAAAATGGAGATATAAGTTGTCTCTCATAAAAAACATTATCATAAATAAAAGAAGTTTCAAAAAGCGTCTGCTCTATAATATTTATGGGTTCTCTTGAGCCACTTGTAATAGATTTTATATCTGTAAATATTTCTTTGGGAGTCAGAGCAGGGCTAAATAAGACAGTACATTTGTTTGGTAAATCCCATAGAGTTTTCATGATAGACTTAATATCACCATGTAAAGCAATAAAATTTTCTTCACTCATTACTTGTAAAGCGAGTTTTAAAACTATCTCATTACATTCATAGACGGTAATCTCTTTATCTATAAGCTTAAAACGCAACAGTCTTTTGAGTGCTTCATTTATGCTATCTACTTTAATCCAAGCAATTTCAAAATCATTTATTTGTGTGGGTTTATCAAATAAAACGCCATATGCGCCATTTAAAACAGCAGATTCTATGGTGCTCTCATCAAACGCAATAAAAAGATCACCTCTTTTTACTTTATTTGCTTCAAAAACAATATTTTCAAAAATTTTTACAAATGGCTCATTTATAACTGTGCCATTGGTAAGTGCAAGAACATTTTCAAGTCTCATCCAATATGTGTTCCTGGCTTTTTAGGTTTTTCTGGTCTTACTAAACATAAACCATCTGCATCTTTAGCAGCAAGAAGCATTCCTTCTGACATCATTCCCATAAGTTTTGCAGGTTTTAAATTTGCAACAACACATACCTGTGTGCCAAGAAGAGACTCTGCAGAGTAAAATTCTTTGATACCAGCTATAACTTGACGATTTGCATCTTCACCTAAATCCACTTGAAGCTTTAAAAGTTTTTTGCTTTTAGGAACTTCTTCAGCTGCAACAACCACACCAACTTTAAGTGATGTTTCAAAAAACTGGCCAATCTCTATGAGGTTATCTTCTTGCATTAAAACTTTTTCTTTTGTAGCATTGATCTCTTGCTTCATTTGATCGTTTGGTTTATTTTCGGGCATTGCCTGTGGCGCTTCTTCCATCAAAGGCTCTTCTACGCGAGGAAACAGGGGAGAGACTTTCTTAATATTAAATAATTTCAATAGTTTTTTACCTAAAATAAGCTCTCTATAGCTATCATTATTGATCTCAAAATGAAGTGCATCCGCAATAATATTTGTTGTTTTTGGCATAATAGGAGAGAGCATAATAGAAGCTTTTGCTAAAATATTTGCTACAAGGGCAACCGTTGCAAGCGCTTCTTCTTTTTTGTCTTCTTTCATTTTAACCCAAGGGGCATGCTCCTCAATCGCTTTATTTCCAATAGCAAAAAGCTTCCAAAGCTCTTCAAGATATCGGTGTGTTTGCATATTTTGCATAAATCCATCAAGAGTCTCTAGCGTTTCATTCATTGCGTTTAGCTCTTTTTCGTGATACTTAACAACATCTACACTATCTATTTCAAAATCAGAGTATTTGCCACTCATTCCAATAATGCGATTGAGGAGATTGCCAAGATCATTACTCAGTTCAGAATTAATTCTATCTATAAACGCACGTTGAGAAAAATCTCCATCTTGTCCAAAAGGAACTTCTCTGAGCATAAAATATCTTAGATTTTCAACTCCATAAGCATCTGCAACTTCTTTTGGGGAAATAACATTGCCTTTAGATTTTGACATTTTTTCACCATCTCTAGTCCACCAGCCATGAGCACCGATATGTTTAGGAAGCGGCATATCAAGACTCATAAGAAACGCAGGCCAGTAAATAGCGTGAAAACGCAAGATATCTTTACCCACAAAATGAGTACTTGCAGGCCAATAATTCATTTTTGCATCATCTTTGCCATATCCAAGAGCTGTTACATAGTTCAAAAGAGCATCTAACCAAACATACATAACATGTTTGTCATCATGAAGTGACTCTGGCATTTTTACACCCCAAGTAAAGGATGTGCGAGTTACTGAAAGGTCGCGAAGTCCACCTTTTACAAAGTTAATCACTTCATTTGCACGAGAGCGAGGAAGAATAAAATCAGGATTTTCTGCGTAAAGGGCTAAGAGTCTATCTTCATATTTTGAAAGTTTGAAAAAATAACTTTCTTCTTTAATAATACTTGTACTTCTCCCACAATCAGGACAGAACTCACCATCTTCTAACTGCGTTTCTGGGAAAAAAGTCTCACAACTGACACAATAATGACCCTCATAAAAGCCCTTGTAAATATCACCTTTTTCATACATAGTTTCAAAAGCTTTTTGAACACCTTTTTTATGGTCTTCATCTGTTGTTTTGATAAATTTATCGTAGCTAATCTCAAACTCATCCCATAAATTTTTAAACGTAGCACTTATTTCATCAGCAAACTCTTGGGTAGGCTTTCCGGCTTTTCGTGCTGACTCTTCTATCTTTTGCCCATGTTCGTCTGTTCCTGTTAAGAAATAAGTATCATTACCTTTTAATCTCTCGTATCTGGCTATTGTATCAGCTATAAAAGTAGTGTAAGCATGCCCAATATGAGCCTCTCCATTCACATAGTATATAGGTGTTGTTATGTATTTACTCAAATTATTATCCTCTTTAAAATTCAAATCCGCCAGTATCGCCTTTTGACATACTGTTGTAGACCGCTTTGACATATTCATCTCTTAGTTTGCACTCAAGATAACTCTCACAAACAGAGCAGCTCTTCATGCTTTTTTCATCTTGACACGCATGAAGCTTTTGTATCATCTCATCAAGATAGAGCTCAAACTTGTCTTTTTTTTCTTTATCCATTTTTTGCGTAAACTTCTTTTACTCTTGAAATTTCATAGTTTGAACCAAAAAAACATACTGCTGTGTCATGAACGTGTGCGTGATCTAAGCTCATAAGATCGTTTTTACCATCAATAGCGCCTCCGCCAGATTTTTCATAAATATAAGCAAATGGAAATACTTCAAAAAGACGTCTTAATTTACCTTCTGGCTTGTCACTTGTGCCTGGATAGCTAAAAAGGCCACCACCTTTAAGAAGGATTTGATGAAGGTCTGGAACCATGCCGCCTGAATATCTCAGGCGATAACCCTCAGCAAAAAAACTATCAACTAGCTCTTTATGGTAAGGCGCCCAGTTTTGTTGTGTTCCACCAGGCGCATTTAAATTACCTTTTTCTTTGAGACGAATTTCTTTAACGAATTCAAATTCACCAGTTTGCAGAAGGTAAAGTTTTGTTTTATTTTCTGCAAATACCATTTCAACACGTGGTCCATATACAACATAGCACGAAGCAACCATTTTGTTTGCACCAAATGCACCTTCATAAATACCAAATATAGAACCAACACTAAGATTCACATCAACTAAAGAGGAGCCATCAAGAGGATCATAAGCAATAAAGTACTTTCCATTTTCATGTATAAGCTCTTCGTGCTCTTTCTCTTCGCTGGCAATAGTATGAACACTAAGTACTTTTGAAAGCTCTTCTTCAATAATCATATCGCACTGAATATCTAACTGAAGCTGCGTTTCACCAGAACTATTTTCTTGTTGAGAATAGCCTATATCTTTAACATCTATAGCATCTTTAATTCTCATTGCACTTTTTTGAATTGCATCAAATATGTCTCTCATTATACTTCCTTTGCGTTTTGTAATATCCACGAAATAACTTCATCTGGATTATTGAGGTCTAAAATATCAACACCATCTGGCATATTATATTGGGCTGTTTTTATGGTTTCATCAATTGCTAAAGCATTCATATATGGAAAATAATCACTATCAAGCGAGTTTCTAAATACACTAATGCGTGGCAAAGGAAGGTTTTTTAAACCCTCAACAAGTAAAATATCAAAGGTATCAAAAAGTCTAATCATCTCATCAATCTCTTTGTTTTTTTGAGAAAAATAAGTTGTACGATTAGGGGAAGTTACAATAACTTCCGCACCAGTATCACTAAACTTGTAACTATCTTTTCCAGCAACATCAAATCTAGCCTTATCACCTGGGTCATGCTTGATTATAGCAACTTCTTTTTTATGCTCATTTATTAGTTTTCTAGCGACTTTTAATATGAGGGTAGTTTTTCCACTGTTTGATGGTCCAGTAAACGCAACCGCTAATCTTTTATTCAATTTGAAACTCTGCTTTATAAAATTTAATAGATTATACAAAAGAAGAGTTTAATAAGATATAATTCTTCGATAATTACAGGGATAAAAATGAAAACTTTTTTAATTATTTTAACTTTAGTACTTGCTTTTTCTGGATGTTCACAGAAAACTGCCTTTAGTCGATTTGAAATGAGTCAAAAACAAGAGTTAGGAGCAGATTCACTTCAGAGATCTAAACTAGGGTTTGAAAATAAGGTAAACGGAATTGTTTCAATTATTTATTTAAATATGGTTTTTCCAGAAGTATATAATGATGATGAATATTTTTATATTAATAGCTATGTCAAAGATAAAGGTTTTTCATCACAATTTTTACTAAACAATCAAGAGCCAACAAAGATAGAAAAACTCACCCCATTCAATAAGTTCACTCACCTAATGCATACAAAAGAGAAGTGGAGCGAGTATTATTTAGTTGTATTTTCTAAACAGGGTGATAAGCTGAATTTTGTACTCAAAAATGGCCCATATTCTTCAAATCTCTTAAGGTTTGAGAAAGATGAATAAGGTTATTAGCTAGAGTGAGTTTAACAACGAACTTAAAATCACAATCAAAACTTGCAAAGCTATGATAATAATAAGTGGCGCTAAATCTAGCCCATTAAAGTCTGTTTTTATAAACCTTCGAAGAGCACTATAGGCAGGGTTCGTTATTCTATATAAAAATTGAATTATAGGATTGTAGGGATCTGGGTTGACAAAACTTAGGAGTGCTGTAACAATTAGCACCCAAATATATATATTGATTAAACCTATAAAAATTCCGCCAAGACCCTGAATTACTTCTAGCAACATACTCATTTAACAATCTCTCCTATATAATTTTTAAGATATTTGTAGATCACAGCTAGATCTGGTCCATGTTCTGCATTTGTCAACAAAATACGCAAAGGTTTGAAGAAATTTTTCCCCTTTAAACCAGATTCTTTCATTACATACTCTTTAAAATCATCGTATATTTCAAAGTAGGGTGCACTTTTTATTACATTTGTCATTAAAGCAGCTTGTTCTTGGAAATCTTCTGAAATATTTCTTGGAGCAAAAATAGGAGCAATTTTACTTTTTAGCTCTTTTGTTGTGCCTGCTTCTTCTAGGTAAACACGTGCTAACTCTCCAATTTCTTCATCTGCAAAGCCAACATAACGAGAAAGTTCTTTAGCATCCATAGCTTTTAAATGCTCTTTATTTATGTGTTTTAACATGTCCATATCAAATCGAGCAGGGCTTTTTGATATTTTTTCCAGACTAAACCACTCAAACGCATCTTGTGTATTAAATATCTCTTGAGGTGGTTTATTTCCAATAAGTATAAGATAGTTTGCTATGGATTCAGGGAGAAATCCCTCTTCTAATAGCCATTTAACGCTTGAAGCATCATCGCGTTTACTCATTTTTTTGCCACTATCGTTCAATATAATAGGAAGATGCGCGTACTGAACTTTTTTATTGTAGTTAAGCGCATTTCTTATATGATCTTGTTTTGGGGTGTTACTCATATGATCTTCACCTCGAATAACAATTGAAATATCACACAGCATATCGTCAACAGCACAAGCAAAGTTATATGTAGGTGTTTTATCTTGACGCATTATTATAAAACTATCGACTGCCTCTGGTTCAAAACTCACATTACCCTTGATTAAGTCTTCTATTATAATAGTCTCATCTGGAGCAGAGATTCTAATAGTGAAAGGGTTTGTGTTATCTATAACAAGTTCTGCAGGAAGATTTCTACAAGCATCGTCATATCTATAGGCTTTTTTACTCTCCTTAGCTTCTTCGCGTTTTTTTTCTAACCACTGAGGCGAGCAAAAACAACTAAATGCTTTTTTTTCATGTATAAGCTGTAGTGCCATAGCTGAATGAAAACGAATATTTTCACTTTGATATATAACTTGCGAGTATTCAATGCCAAAAAGAGCTAAGATATCAAGAATCTCCTGATCTTTGCCTTTTATGTTTCTCTCTTTATCCGTATCCTCAATCCTAATGATTAAATCTTCGTTTCTTTGTTTCGCAGTAATATAATTAAATAGAGCAACCCTGAGGTTTCCTATGTGCATATCACCAGTTGGACTCGGTGCAAATCTTAGCATGAGAATTCCTAAAAATAATTTTTGTGATTTTAGCTAAATAAAGATTAATAAAAAATTTTTACTAAAGAGAATGAATGTTGATTTTAAAATGAAAGTGGTGACCCCGAGGAGAATTGAACTC
>JGI11705J14877_10000351_pt1 | contig 29188 bp, 27 predicted proteins | sample Etolaghawater15m_FD_14877 | JGI IMG/M metagenome (IMG submission 14877)
CCCGGATTACATCGATCCGATCTGGCTAGGCCAAGCGGCTGGTCGCGACTGCTACACCCTCGATTTTTACAGCATGGCGCCTGAGAGCATTCAGGATGTCTTTCGAGGACACGATCCGGGCACGCACGGCCTCCGTTTGATCGAAGGGAATAAGGGTCTGTTTGACGGCATGACCACCACCGGCGGCGATGACAACGCTGCATTGGCAAAGGCCTTGGATACACCTGTTGTGCTCGTGCTCGATTGCAATGGCATGACGCGCGGAATCGCACCCCTCCTACAAGGCTATGTCGGCTTTGATCCCGAACTGCATTGGGGCGGCGTCATCCTCAACCGTGTAGGCGGCAGTCGCCATGGTGCAAAGTTGCGTGCTGCGGTCGAGACCTATACCGATCTGAAAGTATTGGGTGAAGTCGGTCGAGACCTCAAGCTACAAATCGAGGAACGCCACCTCGGCCTCATCCCCGCCAATGAAGCGAGCGTCGCAGAGAAACAAATTGCCTATATTCGCGACCGGATTGCAGCAGAGGTCGACCTTGATGCATTGATGCAGGCTGCGCAGCACGCACCTCCGCTCCAGACTCAGGCCTTGGTAAACGACTCGCAACCCATACCTGAAACGACAGCAGTCCGCTCAGAGGTCGAACACAGTCCGCTTCGTTTAGCCATCGCCCGTGATGCGGCCTTTGGTTTTTACTACCCTGCCGATCTTGAGGCGTTCACTCAGCGTGGAGTCGAGCTCTGTTACTTTAGCCCCTTATACGATGCCGCCTTGCCAGCATGTGATGCCTTGTTCCTAGGTGGTGGGTTTCCCGAGACGCACATGTTGGCATTGGAAGCCAACCAAGCGATGCGCGACTCCATTCACCATGCCCTAGCACAGGGCCTACCCGCCTATGCTGAATGCGGCGGCCTGATGTATCTCAGTCGTTCCATCTGCTGGGGCAGCGAACAAGCGAATATGGTTGGTTTCGTGCCCGGCGACACCGTCATGCAACCGCGTCCTCAAGGCCGTGGCTATATCCGCCTGCAGCGTAATGCAGCGCACCCCTGGCCTGCACAAAGCGATACACCTACAACCATCCCTGGGCATGAGTTTCATTATTCACACTTGGAAAACCTGCCGAGCGGTCTTACCTATGCTTGGAATGTGGAACGTGGACAAGGCATCGATGGCGCTCATGATGGCCTCGTACTGAATAACCTCGTGGCAGGCTATGCTCATTTACGGCAGGATGTACGCAATCCATGGATCGATGAATTTCTCGCTTTCGTACGTCATTCGCGAAGCACCACTCACGATGCTACGGCATCCACCAGGACAACGACATGATCGAATTGACTGATGCAGCCCGTGATTACATCCAAGAATCGGCCCAACAGAGTGGCTGTGAAAACCTCGGCTTACGTATCGCGGTCCATCCCGGCGAAGATGGTGGCTATGACTATGCCATCGGCTTTGACGAACAAAAGGAAGACGACCTGCGCATCGATCATGGCAGCGTTTATCTGTTGCTCGATAAAGAACAGCGTGATTATCTCGAAGAGTCGACCCTCGACTATGTTGAGCTTGAAGGTCAGATGAGCCTAATTGTGGTGAACCCGAATGACCCCGGGCAAACCCCGCCAAAGACCGGCAATTCAAAACGCCGCACCCACTGATTCAGGCGCAGACGCAACACCCCCGTTACGGCAGAAGCTAAACCTCACCGCATGCGCACTGCCGAATCCACAACTCCAGCGAATAAGCCCGCACTGATTACACGTTGCCGCATGTGTTTAGCACGGTGGTTGTGGCAGAGTGGCGTCACCGGCCCGCTGCTTGGGCTGCTGTTTCTGCTCACCCTTGCGCTGGCCGTGATTGCTTGGGGGCTGCTCGATCCCAGCCAAAGCGCACAGACTCTGCGCCTGCTCTTGGTCCTGATCCCGGTTGGACTGCTGCTGATCGTACTGACTGCGATTCGAGTCCAACGGCAAACCGTGCAACCACTTGAACGTCTACGGCGCTGGGTGACTCAGATGCAGCTGGGGCATTTCGATGCCCGCATCGAGCTTGAGGGTGGCAGCGCCATGCGCACCTTGATTGCCGACCTCAACCAACTTGGACGTGAGCTGCAAAGCCTACGTGAAGATCTCGGCAGCCAAGTCCGCACCCAGACCGAACACTTGGCGCAACAAGCGGCTTCACTGCGCATCCTGTATGACATCTCTGCTAGCTTAAACAGCGCGACAGATCTGCGCGAAATGCTACGCCGCTTTCTTTATCTCTTGCGTGAGATGATTGGTGCGACGGCAGCAACGGTACGACTACGCACCGAATCCGGTGACATGAAGCTGATCGAACAAATTGGACCGGACCCCGTTGATACAGAGGAAAATGCAGCAATGCCTGCATGCATTTCGCTCGATGATTGTCTCTGCGGTGAGGCGTTATCGGGAGGGCAAATCCGCGTTCAAAATGACGCCTGCCGTTGTTTAGGCTCACTAGAACCCCACGCCTGCAGCAAGCTATCGGTTATCGCCGTGCCACTGCAGTACCACGGCGAAACGCTGGGCATCTATAACCTATTCGTCACTCCCGAGCAGGCCAACATTCCTACCGAGCTCACCCGCCTACTCTCCAACATCGGCTGGAACCTTGGGATGGCCGTAGCGAAAGCCCAGCTCGAGGAAGAAGCGCATCGCAGCAGTATTGCGCGCGAGCGGGAGCGCATGGCACATGAGCTGCATGACTCACTCGCACAAAGCCTCGCCAGTCTTCGCATTCGCATCACCTTGCTGCGTACTCAACTGAGCACGCAGGCCGTTGAACAAGCCGTGGTACGCAATGCGGACAAAATTATGCAAGGACTCAGCCAAGCCAATCGCGAAGTGCGCGAGCTCATCGCGAACTTTCGCGCTCCGGCAACAGCCCGCGAAGGCCTTGACCATGGTATTGAGCAACTTGTACAGAAACTTCGTGAAGAGTCGAGCATGAACGTGATCTATCAACATGAATGCGCGGCACCCGACATCAATGAAGACCAACAAAGCCAGTTGTTGCGAATCGTGCAAGAAAGCCTGACCAACATTCAAAAACACAGCGAAGCGCGCACCGTACGCCTGCTCCGCACCTGTCCTGACAATAAAACCTTACGCCTCTTGGTTGAAGACGATGGCCATGGTTTTGATCCTGAGGAGGTTACCTCACAGGAAGGAAGACACATTGGCCTGGATGTCATGCGGGAGCGTGCGCGCAGTATTCGCGCCCAGCTCGAGATTGACAGCGATCCAGGCGATGGCACTCGCGTTGAGCTCACGATGCCCATACAGCTACAGGAATCCCTGTCGCTTACCCTAAGATAACCGCCATGAAAGTACTCGTCATTGATGATCACACCCTGTTCGTGACCGGACTGGGTGCACTGCTAGAGCAACATGGCATTCAGGTTGCCGCAACGGGTGTCGGCCAAGAAGGCATTGAGCTCATCCCAGAGCTCGAGCCAGACGTCGTCCTGCTCGACTTGCGTATGCCAGGCATGAATGGGCTGGAGGTGTTGCGCGCCTTACGTGACGCCGAGAACAAAGTGCCTGTTGTCATGCTCACTACCAGTGAAGAAGAGGCCGATCTTTTGGAGGCTTTTCGTCTCGGTGCGCAGGGCTATTTACTCAAAGACATGGATCCAGACGAACTGGTAGGGGCACTGCGTCGTGCTCAACAAGGCGAAACCGTCATTGCGCCTCGACTCACTTCTGCATTGGCGCGTGCCGCACAAGGTGAAACACGCGCGGTTCCAGGTCGAATGGAGCTGGAAGAATTATTAACACCACGCGAGTTTGAAATTCTTCAGCACTTGGCCGAAGGCCAAAGCAATAAGGTCATAGCGCGCGAGTTGGGTATCTCTGATGGTACGGTAAAGCTGCACGTGAAATCGATTTTGCGGAAATTGAATGTGCATTCACGCGTTGAGGCCGCGGTCATTGCGGTTGAGCGCGGACTGAATCGTAAACCCTACCCTCTCTCCTAAAGCCGGCATAGCACGCTGATGAAAACCTATAACGAACTCCTGAAAGAAGCCGCAACCCGAGTTGAAGAGATTCTTCCCTGGGATTTAGAAGCCGCACGAGCGAGCGATACGCCGCCGATGATCTTGGATGTACGTGAACCGGATGAATATGACGGTATGCATATTCCCGGCTCCATCCACATCCCACGCGGCCAACTGGAAAGCGCATGCGAGTGGGGCTTTGATGAAACCATCCCAGCACTGGTGGAAGCCAGAGACAAACCCATCGTTGTGGTCTGTCGCTCAGGACATCGTTCTTTGTTTGCTGCTGATCGTTTGCGCGAAATGGGCTACACACAGGTTCGTTCATTGCGCACCGGCCTGCGCGGCTGGAATGAATACGACCAACCGCTCATCAATCATGCAGGTGCCGCGATTGATCCTGAAGATGGCGATCACTTCTTCGCTTCAAAAGTCCGCCCCGAACAGTTAGAGCCTCCAGCCTAAAGACGATCAAAAAGACGCTGATTCAACTGGGTCCGAATCAGCCACGCCAACTTCAGGGCCATAAGACTCATGCCCAAAAGTCCGAGCCAGCCAATGATCTGGTCAAAGTTTCCAGTGAGCCAGGCCCACTCGGTCTGCGGGTTGTCATCCGTCACTTTGCGAGTGAAATAAATGACCATGACCCAGCCGGCATGCATGCCGATTGGTGCCCACAACGAACCTGTCCAAACACGCAAAAACGCCAACACCACACCAGCAGAGAACAACGCAAGAAAAGAGTCAAGATTGCTCCATGCAAGCACATGACTCAGCGCATCCCATTGCAACAAGAGTCCACTCCACCAGACCGGCTCAACAATCTCCAAACGACTCCGGGTGAAGTGCAAGGCGGCATAAATCAGCGCACTCAGCACGACAGCTTGCCACACGCGCGCATGGCGTAGGAATGCACCCAGAACAACACCGCGAAATAAAATCTCTTCCCAAATCCCTACAACAATGCCGGTGACAATTGCCCGCAACAGCCATTGTTCAAGGTTTCCACTGGCAATGGCGTGCCCATCCGGAAGTCGGATTTCGAGCACCATCAGCGCCCAAACCAACAGCGCAAGCATTGCGATACCCGTCAATAAACCCAGCAAGAAATGACGCCATGGGTAACCGCGCCAGTCGGCATATGCGGATGCGCGCAGCCCGAGTAGACCTCGGTCACGAACATTCAACTGCAGGATCAAAATAACCAGCCCAATCACGGCTGTGAAAAGCGTGATGCGGTTCACAACCTTGCCAAACGGCCACGCTGCTGATTCTCCTCCCAGCGCATTCCACAGTGGGAATGCCAACAGCCCGCCCACAAACAACACACCAAAGTAAAACAGTGCAATCCGACGGAGAACCTGTGCGGTTGATTTAGGCGGCACGACGAAGGCCAAGACCAACTCCAATCAAGAGAAAAATCAGCGGAATAGTGAACGCACTGAAAATAGGATGGAAATGATAGACAAGGCCCATATGATCAAAGGTCTTATCAAACAGATAAAACACGATACCGATCATGACACCAACAAAAATACGATGGCCAACTGGAACCGATCGCGAGCTACGGGTCACAAAGGGCACCGCCAGCACCAACATAATCAGAACCGAAATCGGCTGAGCGAAACGCTCCAGAAAAACCTGCTGATGATGCTGTGCGTCTTGACCGCTGCGCTCAAGAAAATCAATGTAACGGTAGAGCTCCAGCGTGCTCAGTTCTTCAGGTTGAACCGCGAGCAGCTGGACATGCTGGGGCTGAACCTGACTTCTTGAGCGCTCCGCAGACTTCTGCGCGCGTTCCGTCTTGTCTTCCGCAAAGCGTAGCTCATCAATGTCACGCAGCTCCCAACCACTCAAGCCCGACTGCTCATCAACAAAATCAGCTTCTTTAACGATTTGCAGCACATTCGGTTCATGGTTTTCAGCAAAGCGATACACTTGAATGTTTCCAAGCTTACGCTCATTCATGATCTTGCGAATACGCACAAATTCATTGCCATCCCGCAACCAAATTCCTGATTCGGTAACGTCATAGGTCACCTCAAGCAGCGCTTCACTGCGCACACTGCTGCCCTGCTTTTCCGCCCATGGCATCACCCACTCGCCCACAACGGCCGCAGCTACGAACAGCAACAAACCTGTGCGCAACACACTCAAGACCAAACGCGGCACCGATAACCCAGTGCTACGCATCACCGTCAGTTCGCTGCCTGCCGCCAAATGCCCTAAGGCATAAAGCGCGCCAATCAAACTCGCCAGCGGCAACAACTCATAAATCAGATTGGGAACACCCAATGTGGTGTAAAGCAATGCCGTACCCAAACCATAAGTACCCCGCCCAATGTCACCGACTTCACCCGCAAAATTGATGAAGAAAAAGACTGCGACCAACGCCAACAAGGTGACCCCAACGCCCAATAAGATGAAGTGACCGATGTAACGATCCAGTAGGGTCAGGCGAAACCAAAAACGAGGATCAGCGAACTTCACGGCTCTTGATTTCCATCACTGAAGAACGGACTCGCAAACGCCAATGACCCCGGGTCTGCCGCCACAACAAGGCCAACGCCAATCCAGCAAACAAGGCATGCACCCAAAACATGCCAGGGACAAACGGCAATTTGCCCTTCGCCACCCAAGACTGAGAAACGCTCATCAAATTGCTATAGAGGATATAAATCAGGATTCCAGGCAGGAGTACCGCAAAACGTCCCTGACGCGGTGAGGCCTTCGCGAACGGCACGCCGAGCAAAACCAAGACNACCGCCGAGAGTGCAAGCGAAACACGCCACTGCAATTCCGCTTGTTCCGGTGCGCGAGCGGCGCGTTTTAACAAACTCAGGCTGCTCTCGCCTTTGATGCCTGCACGCGCCTCCGCTTCTTCGCCCGTGCCAATGCGCAAATCGTGACGTTCATAAGTGACCCGCTGAAAATCAGACTGACCCGGGACCCCACTGATGCGCGACCCTTCTTCCAAAACCAGATAACGCGCAGCGGTCTCGTTGTCGACGATTTGACGTCCACGCTCGGCACGGAACGCCGTGACTCGCTCACCATCACCGTCATACAAAAACACATCTCGCATTTGCATCCGATCGCCTGTCAGCTCTTCGGTATACAGCGTGCGTTTTTCACTGCCGATTTCATTAAATCGGCCAGCATTCAAGCCCACAAAATCGACTTCATTTTCGATCTTGGCATAAATGCGCGAAGTTTCTTGCTGCGCCCAGGGCGCCACAAACAAAGACAAGGTGCCTGAAACCACAAACACCAAGGCTGCCAGACCTGCGACCCCTTTTAAAACATGTACCGGAGAAATGCCGCTCGCCGCATAAGCGGTCATCTCGCTATCGCGATACATACGACTGAGGCCAAGCAACATCGCCAGAAACAGCGTAAGGGGCAAAATCATGCCCAAGTGCGAGGGAATCTTGAGCGCAACCAACTGCCACACAGCCTCCGCTGGGATCTCACCGGCCGAGGCTTGTGCCAAATATTTGGTGAAACGCTTCGCCAGCAGAATAATCACAAGGATCGGCGTGAGCGCGACCCAGACGAGCGCGACTTCGCGAAGCACATAACGCTGCAAAATGGCATGTGATGCACGGCTCATTGGCATTCCAGCACGCCACAGGCATAGGCCTTGCTATACTTCAGCGCCAATGCATCAGCGCCCAATCGGCACTGGTGAAAACCGGGGGAAAATCCTGCCATGGCGGCCATCATACGCGCTGCTCGGCATGGCCCCAAGCCTTGTTTTGACACCCAATCGGAGCCGCTCCATGCCGCGTATTCAGATCGCCCGCTCCCTGCCGCGCCTGCATTCCGGACAGATTTTGCTGGTCGCCCTCTACCAAGACGGTGGCGCTCAACTTCCAGCGGGATTGCCCGCTGATCTACGTAAATCCCTGCTGCATGCAATTCAGGCGCGCAAACTTGAAGGCAAGCATAGTGAGACCCTCCAAGTCCTGCGCGAAGACGGCAGCACGCTCGCCCTCTTGGGTGCGGGCACGCGCGCCGAACTCAGCGCTGCACAACAACGCGACTGGATACGCCGCGCGCTGAATGTCGCGCGTGATAGCGGCCTGAAAGAAGCCTTGCTTTGGCTAGAGCCCCCCACCGCACTCGGCGGATACGCGCTCGGGCGCCAAGTCGCCGAACAGACTGCCGAAGCGTTTTATCGTTTCACCCGTTTCCATCACGAACCGGCACCCGCTTCGGCCCTGCAGCGCCTGAAGCTCATCGTGCATCGGGTCAAGGATGAAGCCGAAGTGAAAAAAGGCATTGTCCATGGGCAAGCAATTGGCAACGGCATGGACCTCACCCGCGAGCTGGCCAATCTTCCAGGCAACGTCTGCACCCCCACCTACCTTGCCCAAGAGGCCCGTAAACTCGCGCGCGGCCAGACCCAGCTCCGCGTGCAGGTGCTCGAAGAGTCACACATGGAAACGCTCGGCATGGGCGCCCTGCTTTCTGTTGCGCGTGGCTCACGGCAGCCCGCCAAGCTCATTGCACTCGAGTACAAGGGCGTTAAGAAAGCACAGCAACCTATTGTTTTAGTTGGTAAAGGTGTCACCTTCGACTCGGGCGGGATTTCCATCAAGCCCGGCGCAGCGATGGACGAAATGAAGTACGACATGGGCGGCGCAGCCTCCGTATTGGGCACCATGCGCGCCTTGCTGGAGCTCAAGTTGCCACTCCATGTGGTCGGCATTATTCCTGCCACGGAAAACCTGCCCGATGGGAATGCCAGCAAACCGGGCGATGTCGTTACCACGATGTCCGGGTTAAGCGTTGAAATCCTCAACACCGATGCCGAAGGCCGCCTCATCCTGTGCGATGCGCTGACTTGGTCGCAGCGCTACAAGCCGCGCGAGATCATCGACATCGCCACCCTCACCGGGGCCTGCGTGATTGCCTTGGGTAGCCATGCCTCCGGCCTGCTCGGCAACAACGACGCGCTGATTCAGGACCTACTCGAAGCCGGCCAAGCTGCGGGGGATCGTGCCTGGCAGCTGCCGCTGTGGGACGACTATCAAAAACAGCTCGACAGCAACTTTGCCGATATGGCCAACATCGGCGGCCGTGAGGCCGGCACCATTACTGCCGCCTGCTTCCTGTCGCGCTTTGTGAAGGATCAGGCCTGGGCGCACCTCGACATCGCCGGCACCGCCTGGCGCCAAGGCAAAGACAAGGGCTCGACGGGTCGACCGGTGCCGTTATTGGTGCAGCATCTACTCAAGCGTGCTGGCGTCCTCTAAGTCCAGATTGCGCGCATGACCCAAGTCGACTTTTATGTGCCGGCGGCAGAGCAATCGCTACTTCAGACGGCGTGCCGCCTCATCGAGACAGCACGCAGTCGCAACTTGCATGTCCACGTGCACACCCAAGATGCAACACAAGCGCAAGCATTGAGTCACATGCTATGGACCCAACGCGAAGACAGCTTCCTTGCGCATGACTCCGACGTGCCGGATGCAATCGCACCCGTCCGCATCGGCCAAACGGAGCCTACCTGGGATGCTCAGGTGTTACTCAACCTGAGCAGCGAGATCCCCCTGTTTTTCGCGCGGCATGAACGTCTGCTCGAGTTTGTCGATCCGGAGCAACCTGACCCCGCGCGCGAACGCTTCCGCTTTTATCGCGATCGAGGCTATGCCCCGAACACGCACAAGCTGTAATCCACATCGAATCAGAACCACCCGGATGTCCATGGACAAACATTACGACCCGCATGCGATCGAGACCCGCTGGTACCAACACTGGGAATCGCAAAACCTGTTCGCAGCCACGACCGACTCAGAACAAGCCCCCTACTGCATCATGATCCCGCCACCCAACGTGACGGGCACCTTGCACATGGGCCATGCCTTCCAAGACACCCTAATGGATGCGCTGACGCGCTATCACCGTATGCAGGGACAGCCGACCTTGTGGCAGCCGGGTACGGACCATGCGGGCATCGCCACCCAAATGGTGGTTGAGCGCCAGCTGGAGGCCGAAGGCAAGACCCGGCATGACCTCGGACGTGATGCGTTCATTGACCGGGTGTGGAAATGGAAGGCCGAATCCGGTGGCAACATCACCCGCCAATTGCGTCGTATGGGCAGCTCGGTGGACTGGTCACGCGAGCGATTCACCATGGACGAGGGCCTGTCCGAAGCGGTACGCGAAGTCTTCGTCACGCTCCATGAGCAAGGCCTGATCTATCGCGGTAAGCGCCTTGTGAACTGGGATCCAGTCTTACACACAGCGGTTTCCGATCTTGAAGTACTTTCTGAAGAAGAACAGGGATCCCTCTGGCACTTAAGGTATCCACTCCGCAACGGTAGCGGCCACCTCACGGTCGCGACCACGCGCCCCGAGACCCTGCTTGGCGACTGTGCGGTGGCTGTGCATCCCGAGGACGAACGCTACAAACACCTCATTGGTGAGCTGGTGGAGCTCCCCCTCACCGGACGGCGCATCCCCATCATTGCCGATGAATACGTCGAACCAGAGTTCGGCACCGGCTGCGTCAAAATCACCCCCGCACACGATTTCAATGACTACGAGGTCTGGCAACGCCATCGTGATGAAGTCGCGATTCAAGACCTCCCGCACGGCGGCCTCATCAACCTGTTCACCATCGATGCCGCGATTCGCGCGAATGAGCCCGAAGAAGGCGCGCTCATCCCCACCGCTTATGTCGGCCTAGATCGCTTCGCTGCGCGTAAACAGGTCTTGGCCGATCTCGAAGCGGCGGGGCAACTGGAGAAGACGGACGCACATAAGTTGATGGTGCCACGGGGCGATCGCTCCGGCAGCGTGATCGAACCCTTCCTCACCAACCAGTGGTATGTGCGCACCGCACCGCTGGCCGAACCCGCCATTGCGGCCGTCGAAGAGGGCCGCATTCGCTTCGTGCCAGACAACTGGAAGAACACCTATTTCGAATGGATGCGCAACATCCAAGACTGGTGCATCTCGCGTCAGATCTGGTGGGGCCACCGCATTCCGGCCTGGTACGACGACCTCGGCAATGTCTATGTCGGTCGCAGCGAAGCGGAGATCCGTGACAAACATCAGCTCGGTGCCGACACCGCGCTGCGCCAAGATGAAGATGTCCTCGACACCTGGTTCAGTTCCGCGTTGTGGCCATTCTCAACCCTCGGCTGGCCGGAAAAGACCGAAGAGTTGGCGCGCTTCTATCCAACCTCCGTGCTGGTCACCGGCTTCGACATCATCTTCTTCTGGGTCGCGCGCATGATCATGATGGGCATGCACTTCATGGATGCCGTACCGTTCCATGAGGTCTACATCCATGGGCTGGTGCGTGATGCCCAAGGCCAGAAGATGTCGAAGTCCAAGGGCAATGTGCTCGATCCGATCGATCTGATTGATGGCATCGACCTCGAGGCCTTAGTCACAAAACGCACTCGCGGATTGATGCAGCCGCAGATGCGTGAAAAGATCGAGAAGGCCACGCGCAAGGAGTTCGCCGAGGGCATCCCCTCCTTTGGTACCGATGCTTTGCGCTTCACCTTTGCCGCACTCGCCTCGACCGGACGTGACATCAACTTTGATCTCGCCCGCGTTGAGGGCTACCGCAACTTCTGCAACAAACTGTGGAATGCCGCGCGATTCGTGCTGATGAACACGGAAGGCGAAGACTGCGGCGCCAACAACGAGCCGGTTGAGCTGGGCATGCCCGAGCGCTGGATGATCTCTCGTCTGCAACACACCGAAGCCGAGATCACGCGGCAATTTGACCAATACCGCTTCGACCTCGCCGCACAAAAACTCTACGAGACGATCTGGGATGAGTATTGCGATTGGTATCTCGAACTCGCCAAGGTCACCCTGCAAAACGATGCGGCCAGCCTCGAACAAAAACGCGGCACGCGCCGCACCCTCGTACGTGTTCTCGAAGCGTTACTACGTCTCGCTCACCCCTTGATGCCCTTCATCAGCGAAGAAATCTGGCAACGTGTTGCCCCACTCGCCGGCAAGGTAGGCGAAGGCGAAGACGCCAGTCTCATGCGTCAGCCCTGGCCGCAAGCGGATGATGCACGCATGGACGCTGCTGCTGAAGCCGACATGGCTTGGCTGCAACAAGCCATCCTCGGGGTGCGTCGCATTCGTGCGGAGATGGACATCGCACCGGGCAAGCCGCTCCCGCTATTGCTCCAAAACGCGCGCGACGAAGACCGCCAGCGACTGGCGGCGTGTGAAGCGCTGTTTGTGCGCATGGCGCGTCTCGAATCAATTGATCTGCTTGATGCAGGGGCCGAAGCGCCGGAGTCTGCCACCGCGCTGGTTGGCGAACTGCAGCTGCTGATCCCGCTCGCAGGCCTGATCAATGTAGCCGATGAGCTCGCCCGACTGGATCGTGAACTGACCAAGCTCGACAAACCGATTCAGCAAATTGAAGGCAAGCTCAACAACGCAGGCTTTGTTGATAAGGCACCCGCTGAGGTTGTTGAGAAAGAACGCGCCAAGCTTCAGGATTTGACGCAGCAACGCAACCAATTACATGCTCAACGCGAACGCATGGCCGCCATGGCCTAAACCCCGCAGGAATTTCAGAATGATTCGACGCTTCTCGCTTGCCGCTCCACTGCTCTTGCTTGCTACGCTCGCACATGCCGAAAGCGCTTGGATTCAGGGCATGCCGGTTCCGGTTCGCAGCAGCGCCGAAGCAGGCGAAATTCTGCAACTACTGTCACATGGCAGCGCAGTTGACGTACTCGAACGCAAAGAGATCCACACCCGCATCCGAACCGACAACGGCATTGAAGGCTGGGTGCGCGCAGCCGACCTCTCCGCCAGTGATGTCAGTACGGCTGCGCTCAGTGCAAAGATTGACGGGCTGCAACAAGAGGCGGCACAGCGCGAGGTAGAAACCAATCGCCTGCGCGAAGATGTACGCAGCAAACAACAACAAACCCTTGCGATTGAAGCCGAGCTGGCCGAAGTGCGTGCTGCTTACAAGCGCGCGCGTGAGGAATACGATCGCCTCGAACAAGATTCAAAAGACACCGTAACCCTACGCAAACAAATCGAAGAACTGCAAAGCCGTGTTCTTGGCCGTGANCGTGAGATTCAAACCCTACAACAAGAGATCGAGCGCATCGAAGATCGCAGTGGCCGCGACTGGTTTCTCATTGGCGCACTGGTCATCCTGATTGGAGTGATCGCGGGCTTGCTGATTGGCCGCATGGGCGGCGGCCGCAAAACCAGTAGCGAGAACTGGTAGGTTAGATCCCTCACCGATGAAATCAGGAACCCGCTCGGGCGGCGAATTCGAGCCGCTCTAGCGTTCGAGCTGGCTCACATCCCGCACCGCACCGCGCGCCGCGGACGTGGTCATTGCGGCATAGGCGCGCAGTGCCGCAGAAACCTTACGTGGACGTGGCGCATCTGGCTTCCAGCCCTTGGCATCACGTTCCGCACGACGCTTTGCCAGTTCCTCATCAGAAACGACAAGACGAATCTCGCGATTCGGGATGTCGATCTTGATGGTGTCACCCTCCTCAACCAAGCCAATCGCTCCACCTTCCGCAGCTTCCGGTGAAACATGACCAATGGAAAGGCCGGATGTGCCACCCGAGAAGCGTCCGTCTGTAATCAAGGCACAGGCCTTACCCAGCCCTTTGGATTTCAGATACGAGGTCGGATACAGCATTTCCTGCATGCCCGGCCCTCCTCGCGGTCCTTCGTAACGAATCACCACGACATCGCCTTCTTTGATCTGGTTATCCAGAATCGCAGCAACCGCGGCATCCTGTGATTCAAACAGACGCGCAGGACCACTGAACGTGAGAATCGACGCATCTACGCCTGCGGTTTTGACAATGCAACCATCCTCCGCGAGGTTGCCGTGTAGCACGGCCAGACCACCATCGAGGCTATAGGCATGCTCACGATCGCGAATACAGCCGTGCTCACGATCAACATCCAAGTCGGGATAGCGTGCACTTTGTGAGAACGCAACCTGGGTTGGAATCCCACCCGGACCCGCACGATAAAACTCTTTCACGGTCTCATCTGTGGAATGCAGCACATCCCATTGATTCAGCGCATCACCCAATGTTTTGCTGTGCACCGTCGGCACCGTCGGGTGCACCAAACCTTGCCGCTCCAACTCACCCAGAATCGCCATCACGCCACCGGCACGATGCACATCTTCCATGTGGTATTGCGGCGTTGATGGCGCGACCTTACACAAGTGCGGCACCTTGCGGCTCATTCGATCAATGTCGGCCATGGCGAAGCCAATGCCGCCCTCTTCGGCAGCAGCGAGCAAATGCAACACGGTGTTGGTTGAGCCGCCCATCGCAATATCAACGGCCATGGCATTTTCAAACGCCTTAAAGCTGGCGACGTTACGCGGCAATACACTGTCATCGTCTTGTTCGTAGTAACGACGCGCAAGATCGACAATCGTACGACCCGCACGCAAGAACAACTGCTCACGATCCGCATGCGTTGCCAACAAGGAACCATTGCCGGGCAAGGACAAGCCTAAAGCTTCAGTCAGGCAGTTCATCGAGTTGGCGGTAAACATGCCAGAGCAAGAGCCGCAAGTTGGGCAAGCCGAGCGCTCATAGGTCTGCACATCCTCATCCGAAACTCGGTCATCCGCAGCCGAGACCATCGCATCAACCAGATCGAGATGGACCTCTTTACCCTTCATCACCGCCTTGCCGGCCTCCATCGGACCACCGGAAACAAAGATGGTCGGGATGTTCAAGCGCATTGCTGCATTGAGCATGCCCGGCGTGATCTTGTCGCAGTTGGAAATACACACGATCGCATCAGCGCAATGCGCATTGACCATGTATTCCACCGCATCGGAAATCACCTCACGGGATGGCAGCGAATAGAGCATGCCGTCGTGACCCATGGCGATGCCGTCATCCACCGCGATGGTATTAAATTCTTTGGCAACTCCGCCCGCCCTTTCAATTTCACGCGCAACCAGCTGGCCCAAATCTTTGAGATGCACATGACCCGGCACGAACTGGGTAAACGAATTGGCGACCGCAATAATCGGCTTACTAAAATCGCCATCTTTCATGCCCGTCGCGCGCCAGAGTGCGCGCGCACCTGCCATGTTGCGACCGTGGGTTGTGGTTCGGGAGCGGTATTCAGGCATGGGCTTTCTCGTAGCTAAATCATCGAATGGAGCGCGCACATGGCGCACAGTGCAAAGTCAGTGCATTCTATCGGAATGTCCGCTGCAGCCCCAATGTCTTCCCAGGAATCATCAACAAAGCCCGTAGGGGTTTTGCGCCGTCTTGGCGCGATGTTCTATGACGGACTTCTGCTGCTGGCGCTGTGGTTTATGGGCATGGCCATCGCCCTGCTGTTCTCCCACGGCGAGGCGATTGTTGGGAATCCGTTGGTTACGACGTGGCTATTTCTGATTGCCTTCGCCTACTTTGCATTCCCCTGGATGCGTGGCGGACAAACCCTCGGGATGAAGACCTGGCGGTTCCGACTGGTCCGGATCGATGGCAAGCCCCTAACCCTTTGGCATGTCTTGCTGCGCTTTCTCAGCGCAATCCCCTCGATTGGGCTCGGCGGTATTGGCCTATGGTGGGCCTGGGCGCATCCACAGCGCCTCGCGCTGCATGATCGCTTCTCAGAAACGAAACTGATTCGGGTGTGATGGGTAGAACGTACGCCGGGAGTTAAGTCTTCGGCAGCGTCACGCCGGTCTGCCCCTGATACTTGCCGCCGCGATCCTTNTACGAGGTTTCGCACACCTCATCGGATTGATAGAACAACATCTGCGCCACGCCTTCGTTGGCATAAATTTTCGCCGGCAGCGGTGTGGTGTTGGAAAACTCCAAAGTCACATGCCCTTCCCACTCCGGCTCCAGCGGCGTGACATTCACAATAATGCCGCAGCGTGCATAGGTTGATTTACCCAAACACACCACCAACACATCGCGTGGAATACGGAAGTATTCGACCGTGCGCGCCAATGCAAACGAGTTCGGCGGAATGATGCACACATCGGAGTTCACATCGACAAAGCTGCGGTCATCGAAATTCTTCGGATCGACCACGGCCGAATTGATGTTGGTAAAAATCTTGAATTCACCCGAGCAGCGCACGTCATAGCCATAGCTCGAGGTGCCGTAGGAAACGATACGACTGCCATCGCTGGCATGTTTGACCTGGCCCGGTTCGAACGGCTCAATCATGCCGTGTTGTTGTGCCTGTTCACGGATCCAGCGATCGGACTTGATGGTCATGGGGCGTTTCCTCGTACTGCGGCCCAAAGCGGTGATGAATTCTTGAAGTGCGAATACTACAACGCCGCGTTACCGCGGCGTTGTATGAAGGGCTAAAAAGATGAATTACTGGATCACAATATTGGGGAACTTGGCCGCGTAATTCTTCTTCTGCATTGCCAGCTTAGCCGTCGCACGACGGGCCACATCACGATACACCGCCGACAACGGGCTGTCCGGATCGGAAACCACGGTCGGCTTGCCCTGATCGGCATCTTCACGAATCTGCTTGTTGAGCGGCAGTGAGCCCAAAAATGCGACACCTTCATCGGCCGCCATCTTCTCCGCACCACCCTGAGCAAAGATGTGTTCTTCGTGACCACAGGACGGGCAGATATACAGACCCATGTTCTCAACAATGCCGAGCACCGGCACTTCCACCTTCTCAAACATGCGCAGCCCCTTAAGGGCATCCAACAAGGCAATGTCTTGCGGAGTGGAAACAATCACCGCACCGGATACCGGAATCTTCTGCGCCAGCGTCAGCTGGGTATCCCCCGTGCCTGGCGGCATGTCGACGATCAAATAATCCACATCTTTCCAGTTGGTGTCTTTCAACAGCTGCTCAAGCGCCTGGGTCACCATCGGGCCACGCCAAATCATCGGCGTGTCTTCTTCGATCAGATACCCAATCGACATGGATTGAATGTTGTAGCTCACCACCGGTTCGAGCTTTTTGCCGTCATTGGATTCAGGCTTCGCACCCGATGCACCCAGCATGCGCGGCTGACTCGGACCGTAGATGTCCGCATCCAACACACCCACGGTTGCACCTTCTGCAGACAAGGCCAAGGCCAGATTCACGGCCGTAGTGGATTTACCCACGCCACCCTTACCGGAAGCGACCGCAATGATGTTCTTCACGCCTGGTAGTGCAGGTACGCCTTTCTGTACTGCGTGCTCGACCACTTTCCACGTGACATTCACGCTGACATCGCCTGCACCCGCGGCCTGGATCTTCTCCACCAAGGCATTGGCCAGATCAGCTTTATAGCCTTCCGCAGGAAAGCCTAATTCGATGTTGACCACGACCTTGCCGCCGTCGACGGAAATGTCTTTGACCGCGCGGGCATCAACCAGATCGGTACCGAGGTAGGGATCGCTGTACTGCTGGATCGCAGCTTCAACTTGTTCACGCGTCATGTCTGCCATGGGGAAGGCTCCTCACGAAATGTTCAAACAGCTTGGAAATTGAAAAACCGCGAAAGTCTACGGTTTTTGAGAATGCGCGTCAGGATGCATTACCTGATAAAAATAGTCAAGCATTCCTGCCGCAGGAATCGACGCGGGAATCCGCCACAGCCCTGCTAGAATGCGGGGTTTTACACGCGACCTGTTTCCGCAGAAAACCTTCGAGACCCAACGCCATCATGCCCCGCCGTATTCTGGTTACCAGCGCCCTGCCCTACGCCAACGGCAGCATCCACCTCGGCCATCTCGTCGAGTACATCCAGACCGACATCTGGGCCCGATTCCAGCGGATGCGCGGTCACCAATGCGTCTACGTCTGCGCCGATGATGCGCATGGCACGCCGATCATGCTGCGCGCGCAGAACGAAGGCATTACCCCCGAACAATTGATCGGCGCGGTACGCGCAGAGCACACCGCTGATTTCGCTGGCTTCGGCATTGGCTTCGATCATTACCACTCAACCCATTCCGATGAGAACCGTGCGCTGGCCAGCGACTTATACCTGCGTCTGCGCGATGCGGGCCATATCGCGCGCAAGACCATTCGCCAGGCCTTCGACCCGGAACGCGAGATGTTTCTGCCGGATCGCTTCATCAAGGGCACCTGCCCGCGTTGTAAGGCGCCGGATCAATACGGCGATTCCTGCGAAGCGTGTGGCGCGACCTACAGCCCAACGGAACTGCTTGATGCGCGCTCCGCCGTCTCCGGCGCGAAGCCGATCGAACGTGAATCCGAACATCTGTTCTTCAAGCTTGGTGACTTTGAGGCCTTCTTAAAGGATTGGACCCACGCCGGCCACCTGCAAGCCGAGGTCGCACACAAGCTCGGTGAATGGTTTGAGTCGGGCCTGCAAGATTGGGACATTTCGCGCGATGCGCCCTACTTCGGTTTTGAAATCCCCGACGCGCCGGGTAAGTACTTCTATGTCTGGCTGGATGCGCCGATCGGTTATATGGCCAGCTTCAAGGCGTGGTGCGCACAACATGACGAAGACTTCGATGCGTGGTGGCAGGCAGACAGTGAAACCGAACTGCATCACTTCATCGGCAAAGACATCATCTATTTCCATGCCCTGTTCTGGCCGGCGATGTTGCAAGGTGCAGGCTATCGCACCCCAAACGCGGTGCACGCGCATGGCTTCCTCACCGTCAATGGCCAGAAGATGTCGAAATCACGCGGCACCTTCATCAAGGCACGGAGCTGGCTGGACCATCTCGACCCACAGGCGTTGCGGTACTACTTTGCCGCCAAGCTGGGTTCGGGCGTAGATGACCTCGACCTCAACCTCGAAGACTTCCGTCTACGGGTGAATGCCGATCTGGTCGGCAAGGTCGTCAACATCGCCAGTCGTTGCGCCGGCTTCATTACCAAGAAATATGCGGGTCGCCTCGCCAGCCAACTGCCCGCGCCTGCGCTCCAGCAAGACTTTGCCGCAGCCGCAGAAACCATCGCCGAACACTACGAAGCGCGTGAATTCTCCCGCGCCATCCGCGAGATCATGGCGCTTGCCGATCGAGCCAATCAGTACATTGATGAACACAAGCCGTGGACCTTGGCGAAACAAGAAGGCCAAGAGCAAGCGGTGCAGGAGATTTGCACCCAAGGCTTGGAACTGTTCCGCGTCTTGATGCTCTACCTCAAGCCGGTACTGCCGCAAATGGCACACGCCGCCGAGCAGTTCTTGGCCATTGCCCCACTGCAATGGAGCGACGCCGCAACGCCACTACTCGATCACAAGATCGAGGCCTTCAAGCCGCTCATGCAACGCATCGAAGAAACCCAAGTCGAAGCACTGCTCGCCGCAGCTGCGACCGACTTGCAAGCCGCCACCACAGCCGCCCCAACCGAACCGACTGCGATGAACATCGAACCGATCGCCGAAACCATTCAAATTGATGACTTCAGCAAGCTCGACCTGCGCATTGCGCGCATTGACGCAGCCGCACTGGTGGAAGGCGCGGATAAGTTACTGCAGCTCACGCTGAATCTGGGCAATGAAACCCGCAATGTCTTCGCGGGCATTCGCAGCGCCTATGATCCGAAAGAGCTCGAAGGCCGCCTCACTGTGATGGTGGCCAACCTCGCCCCACGCAAGATGCGCTTCGGCGTTTCCGAGGGCATGGTCATGGCCGCCAGCGATGAACGTGGCGGGCCGTTCCTGCTCAGCCCCGACAGCGGCGCCGAACCGGGCATGCGGATTCGCTGATGTATATCCCCAATGGGCCTGCCCACACTGCCCGGCTTGAGCCCACCTAAACCGCACCGTATCGTTACAGCATGACGGAATACGCCCTCATCTTGATCAGCACCGTACTGGTCAACAACTTCGTCCTCGTGAAGTTCTTGGGGCTCTGCCCCTTCATGGGCGTCTCACGCAAACTCGAGACTGCCGTGGGCATGGCGCTCGCAACAACCTTCGTTCTGACCCTGTCTGCGTCCCTCAGTTATCTGGTCAACACTTGGATCTTGGTTCCACTCGAGCTCGAATTCCTGCGCACCATTGCCTTCATTCTGGTGATTGCCGCCGTCGTGCAATTCACCGAGATGGTTGTACACAAAACCAGCCCACTGCTCTATCAAGTACTCGGTATCTTCCTACCACTCATCACCACCAACTGCGCGGTGCTGGGCGTCGCGCTTTTGAACACGCAAGAAAGCCATGGCTTCTTCGAATCGGCGTTGTATGGCTTCGGTGCTGCGGTCGGGTTCTCCATGGTGTTGATCGTGTTCTCGGCCTTACGCGAACGCCTTGCCGTTGCCGATGTACCCTCGCCTTTTCAAGGCGCCTCGATCGCACTGATTACCGCTGGGCTCATGTCGATGGCGTTCATGGGCTTTGCTGGACTGGTCAAAGGCTAAGTCGAGATGATTGAAGCGCTGCTCGCCTTGGGTGGACTTGCGCTGCTGTTTGGGCTGTTGCTCGGCTTTGCGTCCATTCGCTATAAAGTCGATGCAGATCCAGTGGTGGATCGCATCAATGCATTGCTGCCACAAACGCAATGTGGTCAGTGCAGCTATCCCGGCTGCAAACCCTATGCCACTGCAATCGCCAGTGGCGAAGCCGACATCAATCGCTGCCCACCCGGTGGTGAGACGGTGATCCTTGCGTTGGCGGATTTGCTTGGGCGCGACCCACTGCCGTTGGATGGCGAAGAGAAGCCACCCATGATTGCCGTCATTGACGAACAAACCTGCATCGGTTGCACCTTATGCATTCAGGCCTGCCCCGTCGATGCCATCTTGGGTGCAGCGAAACAGATGCATACCGTGATCACAGTGGAATGCACGGGTTGTGAGCTGTGTCTTCCACCCTGTCCCGTGGATTGCATCGACATGGTGCCGATTGGGACCGACCTGACGCGTTGGGGCTGGAACTTGCCCACGGAAACGCGCGCAGCGCCTCCGCTGGAGACTGCGGCATGAGTGCGCTGCATGACTTTCCGGGTGGTCTCAAGCTCGAGGGCCACAAGCAGCGTTCGAATCAAACGCCGATTCGCACGCTGCCACTCACACATGAATTGATCCTACCCTTGAATCAACACATCGGCGCAGCGGCAGAGCCCTGCGTCGCAGTCGGTGATCAGGTCGAGGCCGGCCAAGTGCTTGCCTGCGCCATTGGTGCAATCAGTGCCAACGTGCACGCGCCCGCTGCCGGTGTCGTTCGCGCCATCGAAGCGCGTCCGATTGCACATGTATCGGGCCTCACCGCACCCTCAATCGTGTTGGATGTGAAACCAGCGGCCGTACAAGAGGGCCTGCTCGAGCCCATCATCGACTGGCCTCGTCAAGACCCAGCGCTGCTGCGTGAACGCATTGCGCATGCCGGCATTGTGGGCATGGGCGGCGCAGGATTTCCCACTGCCGCCAAACTCAACACCGGCGCACGCCGTATTCATACCTTGATTCTCAACGGCGCTGAGTGTGAACCCTACATCACCTGTGACGATCGCCTGATGCGCGAACAAGCACCCGCGATCGTACAAGGTGCGCTGATCATGGCGCATCTTCTACACGTCAAAACCGTGTTGTTCGGGGTTGAAGACAACAAACCTGAAGCGATTGCTGCATTGAATGAAGCCTGTGATGCATTGCGTCCACGCCTCGCCGAATGGAACCTGGCAGAACTTGAGGTACGGGTTGCCACCGTACCCACGCGCTACCCTGCCGGTGGCGAAAAACAACTGATCTATACCCTCACCGGCCATGAAGTGCCGAGTCGTGGCCTACCTGCCGACCTCGGCGTGGTTTGTCACAACATGGGCACTGCCTATGCCGTGGATGAAGCCATCCTGAAAGGCCGACCCTTACTCGATCGTGTCGTGACCGTCACCGGCGAAGGCGTGGCACAACCGGGCAATGTGCGGGTTGCGCTTGGTACACCGATTCGTGAAGTACTCAAAGCCTGCGGTCATGTCGCAGAACAAACGCGCGAAGTGTTGGTCGGCGGACCGATGATGGGGTTCGAATTGCTGGATCTAGACGCACCTGTCAGCAAGACCCTGAACTGCCTGTTGGTCGTTGGAGAAGACGAACTACCCGAACGTCTGAATCAACAAGCCTGCATTCGCTGCGGCGATTGCGCCAAGGTCTGTCCAGTGAGCTTGCTCCCACAACAACTCTACTGGCATGCCCGCGCCAAAGATTTCGATCGCACCGAGGAATACAACCTCTTCGATTGCATTGAATGTGGTTGCTGCGCCTGGGTATGCCCCAGCAATATCCCGCTCGTACAGTACTACCGCTTCGCCAAGAATCAGGTGTGGACGCAAGAACGCGAACGCGAAAAATCAGAGCATGCGCGCTTGCGCCATGAATTCCGCGAAGCGCGTCTTGAACGCATTAAGCGCGAACGCGAAGAAAAACTCGCACAACAACGCGCCAAGGTTGAAGGCAAAGACGCCACGGCTGAAGCGGCAAAAAAGAAAGCCATTCAAGAAGCCATTGAACGCTCCAAACAAAAGAAAGCCGTACTGGGCGTTGCGCCGAAAAACATGGACAACCTGACCGAAGATCAATTACGCCAGATTGCGGAGGCAGATCAGCGCCGCGCACATAAAAAACCTGCTGCACGCGTGGCGTCAGACACGGCGGNGNCGCCAACTTCCTCCGCCTCGTCGGATTTACCGGAACCCTAATGCGCTCTTCTCCTCATCAACACGGCATTGCCAGCATTGCCCAAGACATGCAGCTGGTTTTACTCGGCATGGTGCCTGCCGCATTGCTGTTGTTTGCATGGTTTGGCCCCGGAGTGTTGTTCAATCTTGTGCTGGCCACAGGAACAGCACTTGCCGCAGAAGCCGGCGTCTTGCTGTTGCGTAAACGCGACGCCAAGCCCGCCTTACTCGACTTCAGTGCGGTCGTAACGGCAGTCATCCTCGCCTTGGCACTGCCCTACAGCCTGCCGTGGTGGATGGTGATCGCTAGCACTTTGTTCGCCATCGTCATTGGCAAACAACTTTTCGGTGGCCTGGGCTACAACCCGTTCAACCCGGCGATGCTCGGCTATGTGATGTTGTTGGTGTCATTTCCCCTCGAAATGACGCAATGGCTGCCTGCGGTGGATGTACCGGGCAACGCGGATTGGTGGAGCCGGAGCCTATTGAACTGGGGTGCGGGTGCACCGATCGATCAGCTGACGGCTGCCACCCCGCTGGATCATGTCCGCACCTCCCTGTTGCAAGGACAGACCCTCAGTGAAGTGGAACCCTTGCCCAGCGGCTATGGCCTGCATCCGAGCGAATGGATCAGCCTCGCTTTTCTCGCTGGCGGTCTCTGGCTGATGTCCAAAAAAGTCATCAGCTGGCACATCCCAATCTCCATGCTGCTGAGCCTGTGGACCTTATCCTTCTTCTTTCATGCCATGGATGCCGACACCTTCGCCACGCCGATGTTCCATCTGTTTCATGGCGCCACCATGTTCTGCGCGTTCTTCATTGCCACCGATCCAGTCAGTGCGGCGACCACGCCGAAAGGCCGCATCGTGTTTGGCGCGGGCATCGGCGCGCTGGTGTTTGTGATTCGCACCTGGGGCGGCTATCCCGATGCAGTGGCGTTTGCCGTCCTGCTGATGAACATGACCGCGCCCTTGATTGATTACTACACCCGCCCACGCGTCTTCGGCACAGGCAAACGCAACTCGTAATGTCCTCGAAACTTCTTCAAATCACCCTGCGTGGCGGCTTCTTGCTGCTCCTGTTCGCGCTCATCGGCACCGGCATCGTGGCCTGGACCGAACGCAACACGGCAGCACAAATCGCCACCAACGAACGCAATGTATTGCTGCGCACGCTCAATGAGCTGATCCCCGCGAAGCGAATACAACAACGATCTGCTGGCTGAGCCAATCACCCTCGCTGCAGATAAGCGCCTCGATGCCCACGCCTCCAGCCTGGCCTATCGCGCCCTACTCGATGGAAGCCCTGTAGCCGTCTTTCTTCAGCCGGTTGCCCACGATGGCTACAGTGGCAGCATCAAACTCCTCGTGGCCATCCTTGAAAACGGCACCATCGCCGGGGTGCGCGTCCTCCAACATCGTGAAACGCCAGGCCTTGGCGATTACGTCGAAGCCAATAAATCGTCTTGGATTCACGGCTTCATTGGCCGCAGCCTGGGCAATCCGGCGCCGAAATTGTGGCAGGTAAAGCGTGACGGCGGCGTCTACGACCAATTCACCGGCGCCACCATCACACCGCGCGCCGTCGTACGTGCCGTCGCCCGCAGCTTGGAGTATTTCCAGAGCCACCGCGCTACACTGCTTGGACTCGAAGTCGCACCAACGTCACCGAACAACCCGCCCGCATCACCACAGAAGAATTGATATGGATCGCCTCCGCGCACTGTTTCAAGACGGACTCTGGACCAACAACGTTGGTCTGGTACAGCTGCTTGGCTTATGCCCGCTGCTAGCCGTGACCGGCAGCGCGATCAATGGCCTTGGCCTTGGCCTTGCCACCCTCCTGGTATTACTGATTTCGAACGGCCTCGTTTCGATTATTCGCAACTGGGTGCCCAGCGAAATCCGCATTCCAGTTTTTGTGTTGATCATCGCCTCCGCGGTGACGGCAATCGAGTTGACCTTCAAGGCCTTGTTCTACGACCTCTACCTCATCCTCGGCATCTTCATTCCGTTGATCGTGACCAACTGCGCCATCATCGGCCGTGCCGAGGCCTTTGCCTCGAAAAACAGCCTACCCAACGCTTTAGTCGATGCCTTTGCCATGGGCATGGGCTTCCTCTTCGTGTTGGTGGCGCTTGGCGGCCTGCGCGAACTGTTTGGGCACGGCACGATTCTGAGCAACGCACACCTCATCTTTGGCGAAGCTGCGCGCGACTGGACGGTGCATCTGATCGATAACTACCGCGACTTCTTGTTGGCCATCTTGCCACCGGGGGCGTTCATTGCCTTAGGTCTTTTGATTGCGGGTAAAAACTGGATTGATCAACGCGCTCAGAACGCCCAATTGATCGCCTCTCAATCGAACGACCTGACCCATACCCGTTCTGTAGTTGCTCACTAGCATGACCGTTCCGTCTTCTCATGCTACGCGACGGATGTGGAAATTCGGCGCGTATGGAGTCGGGGCCTATCTCCTCGTCTCAGCATTCCTACTCGGCAGTGAATATATGCAGCATGGATTTTCCACGCTGGTGATGCTGCATTTTTTCTTTCTCTTTTCCCTGCTCCTGCTCCTGATCCCTCTATACCAACTTGCCTATCGGAACAACATTACCGGATTGCGCAATCGGAACCGGCTCGTATATGACCTAGAACAACCACAGCCGGGCTATCTCGCGGCTCTCAATATTCGTGGCTTCCACCTCATCAATGACGCATATGGAATACGCGCGGGCGATCGGGTCTTAAAAGAAATCGCAAACGACCTCCGCGCAATCACCGCACCAGACACCAAGATTTACCATAGCGAAGCTGACGTCTTTGCCTTCATCTTTACCGCCGATGATCCATACAGCTATCTCAAAAAAATCCAACGCATCATCACAGAAAAACGACGCCAAATTGATCATCAAACACTGCACCTTCGGATCGAAATCGGCTACGCCCCCCTTGCATACCCACACCCGCTGCGTTACGCCATGCGCGGAATCTATGTCGCCCGCAAGAGAAAAATGTTTGTCGCCGAGGGTACACCAGACGATACGCACAGCCTGACGCGCTCGAAAATGCATTTGATCGATGAGGTTTTTGCCGCACTAAAAGAAGATCGAATAGAAGCGTGGTACATGCCCATCCAAGATGTGCGCAAGAAGAAGATCGTCGCCTATGAGGCATTGGCCCGCATACGCACGGCTAAGGGCGAATTAATTCCGCCAGAAGAATTCATCACAACCGCGGCTGAACATGGCATCCTCAGCGAAATCACCGTACACATCCTGGACCAAGCCTTACAGGCTTTCACCAATCGACCCGAAGAAGTCTCCATCAATATCTCGCATCTGGATCTTGAGTCACCGCTCCATCTCCGTAAGATTCTTGAGCGGCTACGAGGTTTTGGCGCACCTGAGCGGATCACTTTCGAAATCACAGAAACGAGTTTATTCCTCAACCGCGATCTCGCGGAAACGGGTTTAAAAGACATCCTGCACAGTGGCGCTAGGCTCTCCATCGATGATTTTGGCATCGGTTATTCAAACTTTGCGCGCATTGTTGAAATGCAAATTCATGAAATCAAATTGGATGGCAGCCTCATCGCACCCTTGGTCAGGCTCGACAGCATCAGCGACGAAGAACTACTAAATAAAAAACGGGTGACGCAATCCATCATCTCTCTCGCTAAAAAGATGGACTTGGTGACGTGTGCAGAATTCGTCGAAACCGAAGAACACATTAAGCTTTGCCATGATCTTGGGGTCGATCGAATGCAAGGCTATGCAATTGGCGCCCCACAACCCCTTCCGCTGCCTGAACCCGAATCGGCATGAATGCAGATAAGCGCACACAAATCTACACTCGCCTTGCCGCGCACATCACCGAACCGACTACCGAACTCGAATACCAAACTCCCTACGAATTGTTGGTTGCAGTGGTGATGTCAGCGCAGGCAACTGATAAAGGTGTAAACATCGCGACGCGCAAGCTGTTTCCCGTCGCAAATACCCCTGCTGCAATGATCAAGTTGGGCGAAGCGAAGCTGAAAACCTACATCAACACCATTGGCCTGTTTAACAGCAAAGCCAAACATGTGATGGCGTTGAGTCAGCTGCTGCTGCAACGGCATAACGGCGAAGTGCCACAAACCCGGGAAGAATTAGAAGCCCTCCCCGGCGTCGGTCGCAAAACCGCGAATGTGATTCTCAACACCCTATTCGGGCAAGAAACCATCGCGGTCGACACACACATCTTTCGGATCGCCAATCGCACCGGTCTCGCCAAAGGCAAGACCGTGCGCCAAGTTGAAGATCGCCTCACCCGATTAACGCCAAAGGCCTATCTGAAAGACGCACATCATCTCCTGATCTTGCATGGACGCTATACCTGTATCGCACGCAAACCCAAATGTCCTGACTGTGTGATTCGTGACCTGTGCGAATTCAAAGACAAAACGCCCGACCCGGTCGCAGCGAAGGCGTAAGGCAACCCGCGCATGCTCTTCACCCAAGACCGTGAAAAACTCCGCAGCTACTTTCGCGAATGCTGGGAGGCGCATGTTGCCGGCGCGATTCAAACCCCGCTCGAAACGCTGGTGGCCGAGGTGGTGGCCGAACATCCGGAATACCATGCCGCGGTCTTAGATGAACGCAGCCTTGAGCGGGAGTGGCATCCCGAAGACGGTGCGACCAATCCGTTTCTGCACATGGGCTTGCACATCGCACTGCGCGAACAACTCAGCAGCGATCGCCCTGCAGGCATTCGTGCAGTTGCGCGTCAGTTGATCACGAAATTTAAAGATGGCCACGCGGCCGAACATGCCGCGCTTGATTGCCTTGCCGAGTCGCTTTGGCTGGCGCAGCGTAATCAGGCCGAACCGGATGAAGCCGCGTATTTGGAATGTCTGCGCACGCTCGCGCGCAGTTAGCGAGGCCCTGATCTAGGCTCAAGGTGCGCTATCGGCGCGCTCTTCCTTCACGACCTGCATCAGATCTTGTTTGCTGATACCCATCGCCAAGGCAGCGGTGGAAGCGACATAAATCGAAGAGTAGGTACCAATTAAGACCCCCAAGATCAGGGCCAACGAGAAGCCATGAATGATCTCGCCACCCAGGAAGAACAAGGCAATCAACACCAGCATGGTGGTGACAGAGGTCATCAAGGTGCGCGACAGGGTTTGGTTCAATGAGCGATTGACGATCTCGACCGGGCTGCCCTTGCGCATGCGCCGGAAGTTTTCACGAATGCGGTCGAACACCACGATGGTGTCATTCAACGAATAACCGATCACTGCCAAAACCGCAGCCAACACGGAGAGATCAAACTCGGCTTGCAGTAGCGCAAACACGCCCAAGACGATCATGACGTCATGCACCAAAGCCACTACAGAGCCCAACGCCAAACGCCATTCAAAGCGCATGGCGACATAAATCAGGATCGCGATCAGCGCGAACAACACCGCCAGACCACCATCCTCACGCAACTCTTCGCCGACCGCCGGGCCGACAAACTCAACACGACGCATCTCGACAGTCGAATCCATCTGGCGCAGCGCATTCATCACACTAGAACTCATCTGCGCTGGATTACCTTCCTCCGCTTGCGGCAGGCGCACCAAGACCTCGCGTGCGCTGCCAAAGTGCTGGACGATGGCTTGGTTAAAGCCGCCTTGACTCAGCGCGTCACGCACGGGATTGAGCTCAACCGCCTTTGGATAACCAACCTCGACCAACACGCCGCCGGTGAAATCCACACCGAAATTGAGGCCGCGCACCAGAAGGAGCGCCACCGAGGCCAGCACCAAGGCGATGGAGAACATGCCCGCGAGCTTGCGCCGACGCATGAAGTCGATGTTTTGAAGTCCTGCAAAAAACGCCATGTCTATTCCTTGATCGATGCCTGACTAGATCGAAAGCTTCTTCATACGACGACGACCGTAGATCGCGTTCACCACCACACGCGTACCCACAATCGCCGTGAACATGGAGGTCAGAATGCCCAGTGACAACGTCACCGCGAAGCCCTTAATCGGCCCCGTACCAAAAGCGAACAACAGCACCGCCGCAATGAAGGTGGTGATGTTGGCGTCGGCAATGGTGCTAAAGGCTTTTTCATAGCCCGAATGAATACTCGCCTGCGGTGTATTGCCGTTTTTAATCTCTTCGCGAATACGCTCAAAGATCAACACATTCGCATCCACCGCCATACCGACGGTCAATACGATCCCGGCAATCCCCGGCAGCGTGAGCGTGGCCTGCAGCATCGACAACAACGCCACCAACAAAACCAGGTTGAGCACCAAAGCGAGATCGGCAATCAGGCCGAAGACGCGGTAATACAGCGCCATAAAGATGAGGACTAAAACCAAACCAATCAGCACCGACAGCATGCCGCGATCGATGTTGTCCTGCCCCAGGCTCGGACCCACCGTGCGTTCTTCCACGATTTCCATCGGNACCGCGAGGGCGCCCGCACGCAGCAACAAAGCCAGATCGCGCGCTTCGTCGGTGCTGTCGAGACCCGTCACTTGGAAACGCTTGGCCAACTGATCACGAATCACTGCGACATTGATCAC
>JGI11705J14877_10000354_pt1 | contig 29085 bp, 26 predicted proteins | sample Etolaghawater15m_FD_14877 | JGI IMG/M metagenome (IMG submission 14877)
TTCCTTGAGGGTCAGAATGTCGGCGGTGATTTCGATCAGGTAGGATTCAAGAACGCCCTGGTTCCAGTTGGCGAAGGTCTGCGCGATCTGATCATCATCGATGCCGGCATCCAGCATCAACTGCCAGCTTTCGGCGATCAGTTGCATGTCGCCGTATTCGATGCCGTTGTGGATCATCTTGACGTAATGCCCGGCGCCGCCCTCGCCAACCCACTGGCAGCAGACCTCGCCGTCGTCGGTGCGCGCGGCAATCGACTGCAGCAAGGGTTGCACCAGGGGCCAGCCCTCGGCATCGCCCCCCGGCATGATGGAGGGGCCGTGACGCGCGCCTTCTTCACCGCCCGAGATACCGGCGCCGATAAAATGCAGGCCCTTGTCCCTGAGCGCCAACCAGCGCCGCTGGCTGTCATGAAAGTTGGAGTTGCCGCCGTCGATGATGACATCGCCGGGTTCGAGAATGCCGAGCAACTGTTCGATGACGCTGTCCACCGCACTGCCAGCGGTGAGCATCAACAGCACCTTGCGCGGTTTTTCCAGGGACTGCCTGAGTTCGGCCAGTTCGCGTAAAGGGGTCAGCCGGTGATCGGGCGACGCCTCCTGCAGCGCCAGCTCGGTTTTTTCGTAACTGCGATTGAACAGGGCCACGGCGTGACCCCGATCGGCAAGGTTGAGCGCAATGTTGCGCCCCATGACGCCGAGGCCGATGACGGCGATATCTGAAGGCATGTTGTTATTCCTGACCAATGAAGCAGTCAGATTATAGGCCTTGTTGCCATGCAGTCGAACTGTTCAGCTCGAGCGCACCGTTTTTTAACGGCAATGCATGCAGTTCTAGCGCCCGTACAGAATAGATATTCCGCCACCGTCAGCCTCGACCACATCGTTCTTGCCGTCGGCGTTAATGTCACCTATGGCCAGGCGGTGCGGGTTGCTCTGTGAATATACGAAGGGATAACGTTGTTGCTCCAACAGCGACCCATCAGGCTTTTGCAGGAACACGCTGATCGCCAGCCAGCCGTCATGGCTGATGATGACATCGGGCAGGCTGTCGCCGTTGATATCGGCAATCTGGGCGGCACCAGGAATATCGTATGCGGGCAAAATTGATAGCGTATCCAGCGTGCCTGCCGAATTCTGGTACAACACGGCGATATTCGAGGTCGGTCGGTTGCCCCCATAGGCGATGACCACGTCGTCGCGGCCATCGTTGTTAAGGTCGCCGGAGGCGATGCCGGCGCCACCCGAGGTGTCGATTTGCAAGGCATATCCAACCCGCGAAAAACTGCCATTGTCGCCCTGTAACAGAGTGCCGACTTGTTCCGCGACACCCTGGCCGCTCATGACGATGATATCTTCACGGCCATCGCCGTTGATATCACCCGTGGTGAGATCGTCCCAGCCACCGTGGGCAACCACGTGGGACTGCGGGGCATTGAGCAGCCCATCGAGGTTTTGCAAATAGATGTCGACATCTTCGGACTGGGTGCCCCAGTCGATGGAAGCAGCATCGGTTCGGCCATCGTTATTGAAGTCACCGGTGGCGATCTTGTAACTGTTGGTGAAGCTTAGATGATTGGAGGCATAGGTCACGGGGGCTTCGAGTGTTCCCTGGTCGTTTTGCAACATCACGTTGACGCCGTCGAAAGTGGAAGACACCACGTCCTGCAAACCGTCATTGTTCATGTCCGCGATAGCGATCGATCTGATCTGGTATTGCGAATCACCCAGCCCGGTATCGTATTTGACTGGAGCAGAAAGATTGCCCGCACCATCCTGCAATAATACCCAGATGCGCGAGCTGCTATCGGGTTCAAGGCTGAAGCTGTTACTCACGACGACATCCTGAAGTCCGTCGTTATTGATGTCGCCTATGGATACGGCCTCGGTCGACGACACAATGGGGATACTCACCATGGGCTGGAACAGGTCCATAGGTTCGACGTTAACCGAGACAAAATCGCGGCTAGACACCTCGCCATCGCTAACCTCCAGCATCAACACGAATTCGCCCTGCTCCGAATAGCTGACCTGCGGGTTCAATTGCAAAGGCAAATCGATCTGTGTATTGGCGGAAAACGGTTGCGCGTCTACCGACCAATTGATGGAGAGTGGGTCACCATCTGCATCGGTTGCTTGTCCCTGCAACTGGAACGGCGTACCAAATACATGAAGCATGTCATCACCCGCGAGAACCAATGGCGGTGAATTCAATATTCTAGTCTGGGCCGCCAGACTGGTTGAATTCTTGCCATCGCTTAGTACTACCTCGACCGCGATCAAGTCGCCTTTGGCGTGTTGCGCTGACGGCAGCTCATTGTTTGTTTCGCCGGCAATCGCAATGCCGTTTTTGGTCCAGGTCAAGGAGGTCGTGATCGGGTCGCCATCCGGGTCGGTTACGGCGGCAAGCATCACGTTGAGACTGTCGATGGTCCGCGGTGATGCGGGTGAAATTAGCAGCGATCCAGCCAATTTAGGCGCTTCATTGGGGGCTGGTTCGCCGCCTATATCCGTCCAGAAATAGACCCGATAATCATTGGCTTCGTCCTGACCCTGCTCCCCGATTTCGACGCGCAGCTTGTCAGCGGAGGCCGCGATCAGGCGTGCCCTGGAGTTTTCCGCGCCGGTCATGAGGATGATACCCCCGTTGTCGGGAAACGGCATGAATGGCGAGCTGTATTCGAATGCCTGGGGGGTGGTGAAATCGATGTAACCAAGTTCGGAATGGTAAAGGCGACCGCTGAAAGTGACCTGTAAGGCAAGTTCGAAGGAGCCTGATAGGTTGGCGAGGTTGGGTGATATGGAGACTTGGGTATTTTGGAGTCTGACCATCAATCCGCTGCTATCGTCACGGGTTAACATGTTGATAGTGAGCTGCTCGGCCCCGTTATCCGTGTTGCGAGCGATCTGGATGCTTCCGCTGGCTGTCAGTGCGACGTCACCTGAAGTCAAACGCAGATTATTGAATTCGATGCTGAACCTGAGCGGTTCAAGAAAAAAAGTATCGAAAGACCGCACATCGACGATGACCTCGCCATTGAGCAGATCCTGTCCTTCGAGGCAGTTGCTGAATGTAACACGCAGTTGCCCGGTGCCGCTGTCGTTGATATCGCCCACGGCATGCAGGCTGCCTGACGTGGAGCAGGCTTCCACCTCATCGATCGGGCGGGCCGCAATGGGCCGGGGCTGTTGCGGCTCGCCTGTCGGTATGAATGCCGCCGAGTGGATCTTGTCGCGAATCAACAGGGCCAGAGTCATCTGATTGCTGGGTCGGGCGCTGCTATTATTCGCCGGTTTCAGCGCATTGATGGAGGATGATAACTGGGTGCCAGAGAGGAGATGGTTGGCTAGCACGGCGGCGTTTTGGTCATTGACCCGTGCGGCCTGGGTATTACCGTTGTAAACAAGGGGCGGAGTGCTTTGGGTGGTGTTGTCGCTACTTCCTGCACCCCCGCCACAAGCTGACAGCAGCAATGGAATCAAGGCGGCAATCACGGCCGGAAATTTGGGTTTCAGCCATGTGTTTTTGTTTTTAGTTATGTGTAACCGTCCCTGTAGCGACCGGTTTGCTTTTCCCTTCATGTCTTGTTGTCCGCGTGTAATGGAAGCCGCGGGCAGGATAAATCAGCCCGCGCCAGAAAAACAAGTCGGCAAACAGCAGGGAGTTGTGCAGGATCAATTTTGCTCGGCGATTTTTGCGCGCCACTCGGCCGGGCCGGTCTGGTGCACCGAGGTGCCGAGGCTATCGACAGCGACGGTCACCGGCATGTCGACCACCTCGAACTCGTAGATCGCTTCCATACCGAGTTCTTCGAAGGCCAGCACTTTGGCCGATTTGATGGCCTTGGAGACCAGGTAGGCCGCGCCGCCGACCGCCATCAGGTAGGCGGCCTGGTGTTTCTTGATCGCCTCGATCGCGACCGGGCCGCGTTCGGCCTTGCCAACCATGCCGATCAGGCCGGTTTGCGACAGCATCATCTCGGTGAACTTGTCCATGCGCGTGGCGGTGGTGGGGCCCGCCGGACCGACCGCCTCGTTGCCTACCGGGTCGACCGGGCCGACGTAGTAGATCAGGCGGTTGGTGAAATCGACGCCATCGGGCAGGCCCTGGCCGGATTCGAGCAGTTCCTGGATGCGTTTGTGCGCGGCATCGCGGCCGGTCAGCAGCTTGCCATTGAGCAGCAGGCGATCGCCGGGTTGCCAGCTACGTACTTCTTCCGGCGTCAGGGTGTCGAGGTTGACGCGCTTGGATTCGGGGCTGACCTGCCAGGTGACCTGCGGCCAGTCTTCCAGCCGCGGTGGCGTCAGAACCGCCGGGCCATTGCCGTCAAGCGTGAAATGGATGTGGCGGGTGGCCGCGCAATTGGGGATCATCGCTACCGGCAGCGATGCCGCATGGGTCGGGTATTCGGCGATCTTGACATCGACCACGGTGGTCAGGCCACCCAGGCCCTGGGCGCCGATTCCCAGCGCGTTGACGCGTTCGTAGAGTTCGACGCGCAGGCGTTCGGTCGGGGTTTGCGCGCCGCGTTCTAGCAGTTCCTGGATATCCACCGGCGCCATCAGTGATTCCTTGGCCAGCAGCATGGCCTTTTCCGCGGTGCCGCCGATGCCAATGCCGAGAATGCCGGGCGGACACCAGCCCGCGCCCATGGTCGGCAGCGTGTTGAGCACCCAGTCGACGAGGCTGTCGCTGGGATTGAGAATGGTGAACTTGGATTTGTTTTCCGATCCGCCGCCCTTGGCGGCCAACGCCACTTCCAGCTTGTCACCGGGCACAATGTCGGTGTAGATGATGGCCGGCGTGTTGTCGCGCGTGTTCATTCTTGCACCGATCGGTGGCGATACCATGGACGCGCGCAGCTTGTTGTCGGGATTCGTATAGGCGCGGCGCACGCCCTCGTTGATCATCTCCTCAACGCTCAAATCGCCCTGCCACTGGATTTTCATGCCAACCTTGAGAAAGACCACGACCGCGCCGGTATCCTGGCAGATCGGTCGGTGGCCTTCGGCGCTCATGCGCGAGTTGGTCAGAATTTGCGCCAGCGCATCCTTGGCGGCGGGCGATTGTTCCTTGTCATACGCACGACCGACGGCCTGGATGTAGTCCAGCGGGTGGTAGTAGGAGATGAATTGCAGTGCATCGGCAACGCTTTGAATCAGGTCTTCTTGCTTGATGATGGTCATGGCAGATCGCGGAGTTCTGGTTGAGTGATTATAGGTTTGTAGCGAATTATCCCGAATTCAGCTGCCGGGGTTAGATTTTTGGTGGATATTCTTATGTGCACCGCTGGCGAAAGGCGGTTGGCCGGGCCAGGGGCCCTACATCGGTTTGCGCGCAACCATCTGCACCACGGCGCCAACGCCATGGTGAAATTTACCCTCGTGGATGTCGCGCGTGCACTCCTCCAGGCGCAGGAATTCGAGACCGTCAAACTCGCGCGCCAGGCTTTCGCTATCCATCATCATGTCGATGACCGGTGGGCCGCCGGTTTTGTATTCGAGCTGGCGCGGGGTATAAGCCTCGAGCAGCATCATGCCGCCGGGGCGCAGGCCGCTGACACAGCGTGCATGAACCTGGCGTCGCAGGGGCGGGGGCAGATGACAAAAGATTGAGACGATGCCATCCCAGTGGTTGGCGGCGATAGAATAATGAGCCAGGTCGGCGTGAATCGTGTCAATCGGGACAGCATGCTGCTCCGCGAGTTGCCGCGCCTTGCCTAGCCCGACCGATGAGGCGTCGACCGCCGTGACCTCGAAGCCCTGGCGCGCAAGCCACACGGCGTTGCGGCCCTCGCCCTCGGCCAGGCATAACACGCGGCCCTGTGTCGGCAGTTGATCGTACGCGGCGATGACAAAGTCGTTCGGTTCAACCCCGTAGGCGTAACCGGGTGCGCTGTAACGATCATCCCACATGGAACAGGTTGCTGCCTGGGCCGCGATGATGTGGCTGCCAGAAATCCAGTTCCGGACCCTTCGGCACTATGCCGCTGGGATTGATCCAGCGATGGCTGGCGTAGTAATGCAGTTTGATGTGGTCCATGTTGACGGTTTCGGCAATGCCGGGTACCTGGTACAGATCTCGCGTGTAAGCCCACAGGTTGGGGTATTCGATCAGACGTTTTTTGTTGGTCTTGAAATGGCTGTAATAAACGGGGTCAAAGCGAACCAGCGTGGTGAACAGGCGCCAGTCGGCCTCGGTTATATGCTCGCCGGTCAGAAAGCGTTGCCGCGCCAGTTGTGCTTCCAGCTTGTCGAGGGTGTCGAATAGCCGGTTAAAGGCGTTTTCGTAGGCGTCCTGCGATTTGGCGAAGCCGCTACGGTAGACGCCATTGTTCACGTTGTCGTAAACGAGGCGGTTGGTCGCGTCGATCTGAACGCGTTTGTGCGACGGGTAGAAATCGATGTCGGCGCGGCCGAATTCGTTGAACGCTGAATTCAGCATGCGAATGATTTCAGATGATTCGTTGTTGACGATGGTGTTGTGCTCGCGATCCCACAGCATGGGCACCGTGATGATGCCGTCGAAATCGGGCTGTGCCTGCTGGTACACCTGGTACAGGTATTCCGCAGCGAACAGGTGATCGGGCGTCGAGCCGGGATAGTCGCCGAACTTCCAACTTTCTTCCGGCATGACCGGGTGCACCACCGATACCGAGATCACATCCTTAAGCTTCTTCAGGCTACGCAGGATCATGGTGCGATGGGCCCAGGGGCAGGCATGTGATATGTATAGATGGTAACGCCCGGGTTCCGCCTTGAAGCCGGCATCGCCACTGGGACCGGCCGAACCATCGGCCGTGATCCAGTGACGAAAGGTGGAGTCGGCGCGAACGAATTCGCCGTTTACCGTTTTCAGTTTCGCCATCATTGGACATTCTCCGCCGCGCGGGTCTGGCGTCGATTGATCCAGGCGCGATCACGCACGAAGTTGTTGTTCTGGTAGTCGCGCATGGCCTCGTTGATCTCGTCACGGCTGTTCATGACGAACGGCCCGTACTGCACCACCGGCTCGCCGATCGGTTTGCCGCTGATGATCAGAAAACGCGCGCCTTCTGCGCCTGCGCGAATTTCGATCTGGCGCTGGTCGCCAGTGGGCGCTGCCAGGGTGAAACCGGGTGTCTGGCGGCCGTTGATCAGCGCCTCACCCTCGAACATGAAAACAAAACCGTTGTGGCCGTCTGCGAAACGATGGCTGAAATCGCCCCCGCCCCTGAGCTGGACTTCGACATACAGGGCCTGAGTGATGTCGTCGTTGATGGGCGCCTGCAGATTGCCCAACCGGCCAATGATGAGCTTGAGCCGGGAATCATCAGACTCATTTATCGGAAACGCGTCCGCCGCGTATTCCTGGTACTCGGGGTGATCCATCTTGTGGGCGGCGGGCAGATTGATCCACAACTGAAAGCCGCGCATCAGGCCGTTTTCCTGTTGCGGCATCTCTGAATGGATGACGCCGCTGCCCGCCTTCATCCATTGCGCAGAGCCCGGGCCAAGGTGGCCGGTATTGCCCATGCTGTCCTTGTGTTGCATGGCCCCATCGAGCATGTAGGTGAAGGTGCAAAAACCACGGTGTGGATGCGATGGAAAACCGGCGATGTACTGGTCGGGATCATCGCTGCAGAAATAGTCCAGCAGCATGAATGGATCGAGATTGCGCAGGGCTGGCGTGCCAATGGTGCGATGCACGGTGACACCGGCGCCTTCCGAGACCTCGAGCGCCGGCAGGTAACGGGTGTGGCTGACGTTGTTTTGCACGGTTGATACCCATCCCAGGGTGATTGCAGATAACAGGTATTCTGGGGATTGCGCTGTGATCGATAAACCGGACAAGTCGAAAATAACTGTTGCACAAATGCGGAGGTCGTTTTTGTCCAATGCGGCGTTGAGCGTTTGCGGGCTGGTTGCGTGGCGTTGATGCGATTACCATGGGCGTTTTGAGGAATGCCGGGATCGCTTATGAGACGTACAACCTATCGGGCCGGGCGCGCCCGGAGGAGCAGGCCGTGGCGGCAGATTTGAGTATTCTGGGCAGTGGCTGGCTGGGCTTGCCGCTGGCCCGCGAAATGGCCGCGAGGGGCCATGCGATAAGGCTTTCGACCACGCGAGCAGAGCGCTTGGAGGAATTGCAAGGCCCTGGAATTCAGCCCTTCGTTGTGGATATCACCCGGCCCGGTGATGAGCTGCGGGGGTTTCTTGATTCGCCGGTTTTGATCGTCAATATCACGAGCAAGGACATCGCCGGGTTTGGCGCGCTGGTCGAGGCCCTGGGCGAGTCCGCCGTGAGGCATGTATTGTTCATCAGTTCCACCTCGGTTTACCCGGATTGCAACGCTGAGTTGCATGAAGACGAAGGCAGGGAAAACCCGGATCACCCGCTGTATCGGATCGAGAGATTATTCCAGGATGCCCAGGGTTTTGACACGAGCGTGGTACGTTTTGGCGGGCTGGTGGGGTATACCCGCCATCCGGGTCGCTTTTTTGCGTCAGGCCGCGCGGTGCCAAACCCGGAGGGTTATGTCAATCTGATCCATCGGGATGACTGCATCAATATCATCAGGCGCATTGTTGAGCGCTCGGTCTGGGGCGAGGTGTTCAATGCCTGTGCCGATGAGCACCCGGTACGCATCGATTTCTACCGTTTTTGCGCGGGGCTTGCCGGGCTCCCGCCACCGGCCGCCGGTGCGGGTGAGCGCTTCAAAATCATCAGTAACAAGCGGCTCAAAAAGCGGCTGGAATACGATTTCGTGTATCCCGACCCCATGGGGTTCGACTACGACTGAGTTGAGCGAATCCGGCGTGGCGCTCAAGCGCCGGGCAATCCGTCCAGATAGATGGCATCACCCTCGGTGCTGATACTCAGGGCCTGCAGATGCTCGCCGAGACAGGGCCCCGCGATGCATTCGCCGCTGTCGATCATAAAACGCGCATCGTGCACCGCGCACTGGATGAAGGCCTGGTCGGCATCGAGAAACTGGTGTTCGACCCAGTCCAGAGGCGAGCCCGTGTGTGGGCAGCTGTTGCGGTAGGCGTGCAGTTGGCCATCGTGATGCACGATAAAACCGTCGATCGACTCGCCGTGGGCCTGCACGTTAAAGCCGTGGCTGCCGGGGTCGTCGATGTCGCCGAGTTGGCATATATAGATACGTTCAGATGTGGTCGCCAATGGTCATCCCCTGGTGTTGAATCTTCAAGGACGCCAGATGATTGGCGAATTCCAGCGATTTTGCAAAATCTTGTAGCCGCTCGACGGTCTGCGCCTTTGCCGGAACATGGGTCTGACTCAGTCGGCTGATGAGTCCGGCGATGAAACAATCGCCCGCGCCGATGCTGTCGACGACCGTGTTCACCGGTTGTGCCTGGATGCGGATTCGCTGGCCGTTTTCGTCCGTGGCGACAAGCCCCTGTTTGCCCAGCGTGCACACCAGGCGTGCGCGTGGGTTGATCCGTTTGAACTCTTGCATGCAAACCTCGGGGCTGATGTCGCGCTGGCGCAGATACTGGCTGGATACAACGACGCTGTCGCAGGCTGAAATCAACTGTTCGATGCCGCTGCGGGGCTTTTCGATCTCGATGGACAGGCGCTCGCGAAGGGGTTCGAGTTGTGGCAACAGCGCGCTCAGCGTTTCGATGTTGCGGCCCTCGATGTGAACCCAGTCGTACTGGGCAAACGGCAGGGCCTGCAAATGTTGCAGCGACAGTTCCGGCAGATTGCGGTGATGCACAATGCTGCGACTACCGTTCGCGGCGCTCAGCCATATCGATGAATGCGGCGTAGCGAAGCCGCTGAGGCGCACGCAGTGCCGGGTGTCGATGCCATGCAGGTCGAGTTCGCCGAGTGCCCAGCGCCCCAGGTCGTCGTCGGCCAGGCTCGCGGCGAGCGTGACCGGATGCCCCAGCGAAGCCAGAATTTGTGCGCTGTTGCAGGCGTTGCCTCCGAGCGCGCGGCGATACGACTCAGCGCGCAGTTCTTCATCTTCGGCCGGATAATTCGGCACCCGGTAGATGTCGTCGATGACGCAGTTACCGATCAGCAGAATTGAGGGTGTCGACATGAGGCTGAATGAAGCATGATTTTTTATGAAAAGGGCCGCAAATAATTCTACACTAATGTCCAGAATGGCCGCAGTTCATTGCTTATTGAAAGCTACCGGCCAGCCACCCGAACCAGCAAGCCAAAGAAAGAGCCGTGACCACCGACCAGGACTGGAAACAAAAATACTACGATAGCCTGCAAAACCTCGATGATCATCAGGCCCAGTGGAACGAGTTGGAGGACCTGCTGCGCAAGGCCGCCACTCGCCTTGCGATTACCGCCAAGGGCATCGACAAACGCCTGGACAAGGTGCTCGCCGATATTCAGAAATATATTCGCAACAAGAATGACATCGCGTTAACCGAAGCGCTCGACAAGCTGTCGAACGTGCTCGCCCAGATCGATGATGAACCGGCTGCGAGCGTGTCCGCTGGTACCGACAACGACAGGTCCGACGTCGATTTCCGTGAACCCCTGCACAGGCTGGTGCAACGCCTGGTGCTGGCAGAGGCGGATCAGCAGCGTTTCGACCGCTATCTCGACGAGCTGACAGAGTTGGATAGCGATCAATGCATAACCCGCCTGGCCGACCTGATTAACGCGGGTATCTCCAACCCGGATGGGCAGGCAACCGGGGCGAAGCTGCAAAGCGACCCGGTCGGCTCGGTGGATATCCAGCACGACAGCGATTCGGTCAGGGAAGTGCTGATCACGCTGGTGGAGAAAATTGCCTTTACCCACGGAGAATCGCAACAGCTCAACGCCATCAAAAAGATGCTGGACGATGGTTTTGATGAGCAAAACTGGCACGCGTATCTCGATGAGATCATTACCGAGTTGCGTGCCATTATCGATGGCGTCAACGACGAGAAGGGCGAGCTGGAGAGCCTGATCGTCGATGTCACGCGGCAACTGACCGAGATTTCCAGCGTGCTCAACGAGGAACGCGAGGCACATCTGCAGGGCCATGAACAGGCCCGGCAATTGCAGTCCTTGATGGACCACAGCGTCAAGCAGATCAGTATCTCGGTCGACAGCGTGGCCGATGTGCATCAGCTCAAGGCGGCGATCCATGAAAATCTCGGCGCCATCAAAACCGGTATTCAGGACTTCGTGCACCATGATGCCGAGCGTTTCAAGCAGTCCGAAGCCCGCAACGGACGCCTGCTCGAACAGATTGGTGCGCTGGAAAAGGAATCGGAACAGCTCAAGCTCAAGTTATCCGAAGATCGGCGCAAACTGATGTTCGATGCCCTGACCGGTGCGCGCAGCCGTCTGTCTTACGAAGAGCTGCTGGAACAGGAGATGTATCGCTGGCGGCGTTACAAAGAGGTGTTCAGCTTCGCCATTCTGGATATAGACCACTTCAAGCAGATCAATGATAACTTTGGACACAATGCCGGCGACAAGGCCTTGAAGGTCGTGGCCCAGATGATGGGGCGAAATATTCGCAAGACCGATTTTCTGTTTCGCATCGGTGGTGAGGAATTTGTCCTGTTGTTGCCCAAGACCAACCTGCCGGGTTCGCAACCGCTGGTTGAAAAATTGCGCCAATCCATCGGCAGGATGGATTTTCATTTCAAACAGCAAAAGGTCGAAATCACCCTGTCGGCCGGGCTCACCACCGTCGCCGAGGGTGATACGGCGGAGAGTATCTATGAACGTGCCGACAAGGCGTTATACCAGGCCAAACACGGTGGCCGGAATCAGTTGGTGACGACCTGATCGAAGCATGATTGTGATCGAGCCCGCTTCGTTTACGCCACTTCGGCGGGCGTTTTCGCGACAATGGTCAAGGCGTGCAGTTCGCCCGACTGAATCTGGGCGTTGACCGTCGCATACACCAGTTTATGACGTTTGATCAGGGGCAGGCCGTCGAACTGCTCGCTGATGACCTGTGCCGTGTATTTGCCTTCACCGCCGCTCACCGTCACCTGAGCCTCAGGCATGCCTTGGTGGATCAATTTTTCGATTTCGTCTGTATTCATGGTGCTGAAATTCCCCGGAAATTTGCCATACTTAAACCACTGCCTGATTTAATCAGCGGTTGTGAAGAAGATCCAATATCGCATTTTGGATCGAGTTGAGCCCTGGCGATTCAGTGATGAATTCACCAGGGCTGAGTTAAATCATTATCCTGGCGCAATATAGTACCTATCCATCGAGAAATAACCATGTCCACCCTGCTGCTAACGCCCATCATGGTCCTGTTCCTGACCTTGTTTCCATCCACCCTGTTGCTGGCTGCCGATGATGAAGCGCCCGCACAGAAAGTGCCGGGTTATATATCGCTGGGCAAGCCCATGGTGCTCAACCTGTCGACTGATTCGCGGCGGCTGACCTTCCTGCAGGTCGCTGCCGATGTGCTGGTCAAGGATGAAGGGGCCAAAGAGATTGTTGAAAAACATGTTCCGGCGATCCGTCACAAGATTATCCTGATGTTGAGCGAACAGCCCGCGCTGGACATGAAGTCACCAGTCAAACGCGAAGAGGTCCGCAAGCAGGTGACCGTCGCGGTGCGCGACATGATCGAGACGATGACTGACAACAAGGATATAGAGGAAGTCCTGTTTTCAACTTTTCTTGTGCAGTAGGCCATTAATACCCCTGTTTATTAGGGTTTCTGGCAGTAGACGGCAGCCGTCGCTTCGGGCATGATTGAGCGCGATTCTCATTGCTCCATTGTTGTGCATTATGACCTCGCCCTTTTTAAAATCAGCGCTTTTCACCCTGGCTGTGCTGGGTCTGACCGTGTCGGGCAGTTGTCCTGCGCTGACCGAGGCGAATAGTTTCGAGGAGGAATTCGAAAACGAGTTCAACGACCAGCCGCTCTCGCGCGAAATTGAACATCCAGAATGGTTCAAGGAGTCGTTTCTCGATCTGCGTGAGGATCTGCAGGAAGCGCGTCAGGCCGGTAAAAAAGGCATCGCGCTGTATTTCGGCCAGAAGCATTGCGCCTACTGCAAGGCGTTGATGGAAATCAATTTCACCAAGCCCGATATCGTCGAATATGTGCGTAAACACTACGACATCATCCCGCTGGATATCTGGGGCAGCCGCAGCGTCACCCTGTTCGATGGCAGCGAAATCAGCGAAAGCGAACTGGCGGCCCTTGAAGAAACGAACTTCACGCCGTCGTTGATCTTTTTCGATGAAAACGGCCAGCAAGCGCACAAGATGCGCGGTTATTACAAGCCTTATCGTTTTCGCGCGATGATGAAATACATCGTTGAGAATTTTTATCGGTCGGAAAGCTTTCGGGAATACCTAGAACGCGCCAACCCGCCGCCTCGGTTTTCGGAAGAGGAGCTGAATGAACATGATCAGGTGGTGCGCGGACCGGTGATTCTCGATCGCCGTGCTGCACCCAGCGCCAAACCGCTGGCTGTCCTGTTCGAACAGCAACAATGCCATGCCTGTGACCAGTTGCACTCCGACCCGCTCAACAACGAAACGACCAAGCAATGGCTGAAGGGATTCGAATTACGCCAGCTCGATGCCTGGTCGGATACCCCTGTCATCACGCCAGATGGCCAGCACCTGACGGCGCGCAAATGGGCGGACCAACTGGGGATAGATTACATGCCGACCACCGTGTTTTTCGATGAATATGGTCGCGAGATCGTGCGTATCGATTCGGTGGTCAAACTGTACCGCATGCGTAGCCTGCTCGGTTTCATCCTGAGCAACGGTTATAAGAACTTTCCAACCTTTCAGCACTGGCGTCGTTATACCTCGGTTGAGCGCTGATCACGCGAGCGCAGCACTACGTCTAGACTGAATATCAGCAAGGCCAACCAGATAAACACGAAGGCGACCAGCATGTTGTGGCTCAAAGGTTCCTGCAAGACAAGCACGGCGATCAGGAACTGCAGCGTCGGATTCACGTACATCATGAAACCCAGCACCGTCAGGCTCAGGCGTCGCGCTGCCGCAGCAAACAGCAATAAGGGTATCGCCGTGACGATACCGCAGGCCAACAGCAGCAGGTCGGTTGCCATGTCGACGGCAAGAAACGACTGCTCGCCAGACACCGCGAGCACCCACGCATAAGCCAGCGCGAGCGGAGTTAACAGGGCTGTTTCGATGCTCAGCCCGGTCAAGGTGTCGATCGCCAGGTGTTTGCGCGCCAGGCCATACAGGCCAAAGGTAAATGCCAGCGCGAGTGATACCCAGGGCAGATAACCCAGGCGTAGCAACAACCAGGCAACGCCCAGCGCCGCGAGCAACACGGCCAGCGCCTGCCAGCGGTTCATGCGTTCCTTGAGCACCACGCGCGCCAGAAAGACACTCACCAGCGGGGTAATGAAATAACCCAGGCTCGATTCCAGCACACGGCCCTGGGCCACCGCCCAGATATAGATCAGCCAGTTGGCGCTGATCAGGAGTGACGACAACATTAGCCCAAGCATCAGCTCGCGCGAGCGAAAAGCCGCGCGCAAACGGGGCCACCAGCCCTTGATGAGTAAAATGCACAGGCAAAAAACGAACGACCAAACGATGCGATGAAGCAATACCTCGCTGGAGGCCACATGACGCAGCTGATGAAAAAATATCGGAAACAGACCCCACAGGCTGTAGGCGCCGAGACCCAGCATTAACGCGGTCAGCTTTGGGGGAATATTCACGCGCGAATCACGGTGCTGGAAGCCATGGTCGGCATTGTGTCGAATAACGACCGAAGCACAAGCGAACAATGCGCAACGGCGCGTTCCTCTATTTGGCGTCAGAGTCGAGAATGAAGGCTTCCAGTTCCTTGTCGATGCCAAAGATATGGCCCTTTAACCATTCGCTGAGAAAGGTTGCCAGGGCATCGCGAAACGGTGCGTCGTAGTTCTGGTAGTTAGCCAGCATGGTGTCGAGTTCGTAGCGAAATTTGTTATGAGCGTCGATGTGGAGCTGCTTGTTGGGCATGTCGAGCTGATGCATGTATTCCTCTTCAAGAGAGAAATGCTGCTCTGCATAATCGTGCAACCGCCTGAAGACGCTGACATCGACCTGGTCGGCATTGATCTGCTCAATCAGTTCGAACAGCCTTTGGTGTTGTTTGTCCTGCCAGATGAGTTCGCTGGTTTTGATCATGTTGACTGCCCACACTACATGGTTGTTAACTATATCAGGGAGGTTGATTGGCCGGAGTTTTATTCCCGAGGCCCTTGATATAGCTCAATGTGGGCGAGGCATGACAGATAATGAGATAAAAGGCGGTTGCCTGTGTGGCAAGGTTGGCTATTCGATCACTGGCAATCCTGGCCTGTTTCAGTATTGCCACTGTTCACGTTGCCGTAAATTTACCGGCAGCGCCTTTGCCGCCAGCCTGTTTGTGGCGCCGAGCGATTTCCGCTGGCGCTACGGCGAAGAGCTGGTCGGCCGTTACGAGGTTGCACAGGCGCGGCATTACGCCACCCAGTTTTGTAAAAACTGTGGCTCGTCTTTGCCCTGGCTGACTCAAAGTGGCCGCGCGGTGGTGGTGCCGGCCGGTACGTTGGATGACGATCCCGGTATTCGTCCTGCTCAGAACCTGTTTACCGCATCGGCGGCCTGCTGGTATGAAGCGCCTGACGATCTGCCGAAATACGAGGATATGCCGCCGCGTAATTGAAGTGGGCTTCCATGCCCGTGAATATTGCGAGTCAGTTCAGGGATTAGTAACGTACGCTGAATCCGGCGCTGACGGTTGTATCCCGGTCGGGTGCAAGGGTTGTGCCGAAACTGTCTTCAACGCTTTCGCTGATCGGCGAAGATACGCGCACATAAAATCCACTGGATGCATCGATGCGGTAATCAAGGTAGGCGCCAAGGTCGCTGGTCGTGATGCCGACAAGACCCGGGGTGCCATTGGTACGTGGACTCTCGTCAGTGTCGGTATAAGTGACATCAAAGCCGACCAACACCTTTTTCGAAATGTCGCCCTCAATGCCGACTTTCACGATATAGCTGTCGCCATAATCAAGCAGGGTTGGACCATCGCCGCGTAACACATACCCGGCATTACCCTTGATCGCAAATCCGCCCAGGTCTTTGCGGCCAAAAATGCTGACAATCACATCATCGGATTCCGAACCTAATTGATCATCGAATTCACCGGTACCGAATTTGATCGCAAAGCTGGTGCGGATGACGGTGTCTGGTGAGCGGAGGTAATAGTTCAGCCCTAAAGATGTATCGGATATGCCGCTGGTCGTCGCTTGTCCAGGCAGTTTAAACGCTTCGTTATCTGCCGCGTAGGACAGTTTGAGTGTCAATTCCAGAATGCCATCGCGGCCGAAGGTGTTGCGGTCGATGATAAATCCCAATGGCAGGTAGTAAAGGTTGCTCTGGGTGGTTTGGGTTACATCCAGTCCGGCCGATGCGCCAGTCATTTGCGCAACATCGAAATTGGCGATTTCTCTGATGGTGTTGGCGCTTGAACTGCTGTCATCGACCACTGTCGATATTGCTGGGTCTGTTTCCGCAGCATCACCCTGTGTTTGCATAAGGATGGCGCTGGCCTGCTGGCTGCCCAGCAGCAGGCTTGATGCGATCAATACGTGAGTACTTATTTTCATAAAGAGTGCTCCGGTTATGCGTTTCCGGTTATGCGTTTATTGTTTGCATGCCCGACAGGCCGCAACCCGGCCTGTCGATTGCGAGGGATACGCTTTTTATGTCTTTTTGGCAAGCGCTTTTGTTTGGCGCGCTATCCCGAGGGTGAACAGTGTGATGAGGCATATTCCCGGAGTAACTGTAATGAAATAGTGTCAGAGCCCTTATTGGCAATTGATTTTTGTCAAAATTATTACAAAAAGTTGCGTTGATTGGTTTAGAATGATCTATAAGCTGGTTTTATGCCTGTTAATTCGAGTTTTCTTATGCCGGTAAGTAAACATATCTCCAAAGACGCAAAGCATGTGCGTATTGTTGTCAGCGGGGTCTTTGACGAAACCGCGATGGGTGCATTTCGACGTGCGTTTAGCGAGACATCGAACAGCTGCGAACGTTACGAGATCGACCTGTCCGGTGTGACCAGTATGATCAGCGCGGCCCTCGGTATATTGATTTTGCTCAACGAAAATGCCCGGCTCATCAATGCGTCGGTTACCATTATCAACCCGTCAACACCCGCCAAGCGCAATCTGGAACTGGCGTTTCTGCACCGTATGCTCGATATCTGTTTTGTCTAGCAGCGAACAGAATCAGCGTCCACTCTACCTGTCCCCGTCGTTTATAGACCAGTAGTTCAGCTCGGTTAACCCAGGTTAATCTTTGATGCGTGTTTAGCTGGATTGTCGGGATTTCCGCCAGCCAATTAACCCTTGAGGCGAATGACTTACCCGCGCCCATATGCTGTATATCGACCCGAGGATGCTTGTCATGCGGTGCCAAGCCGCATTGGGTGACAAGCCCTTTTTTTAATTTGTGTGTGCTCAATTAAATTCTCCAATGGCCGCTATACTCGGATAGTCGCGCTAGTCTTGTGTGCGCTCAGGCTTGAATTGAACTGCGGTTAACATGAATGCGGTTAAGTTGAAAAGGCGTAGGGAAAATCCATGAGTATCACCAAAAAAATCCATATTCCCCTGATCTCTGTATTATTGATTGGTCTGGTTGTGATCACGACGGTTTCGTATACAGCACTGGGTGAGATCGAACGTGATGTACATGCCAGGGAAGTCAGATCGTTGCAGGCCTTTTATCGCGAGAAATTTCTCGCCAAGCAGGATATGGGAACCGCCAGCGCGATAGCAATTGCGCACAACCATTCCGTTATCGAGGCGCTGCGACATCATGACCGCCAGATCGCGATCGATGGACTCACCCCCATGCTCGCCGATTACAAAAAGAGCGCCAAATTCAAGGACGTCAAAGTTCACGTGCACGATCGCAACGTTACCAGTTTTGTGCGCATGTGGCGGCTCGACAAATTCGGTGATGATCTCAGTTCGTTCAGAAAAACCATTGTGGCGGTTAAAAATACGCGTAAACCATTAAGTGGCATCGAGGTGGGACGGGCTGGTCTGGTTTTGCGTGGCCTGTCGCCGGTGATACAGCAGGGAGAATACCTGGGTAGCGTCGAACTGTTTCAGGACCTTGAGTCGATTGTCCTGGATGGCAAGCAGGAAGGCATCGACGTCGCCGTTTTGATGAACCGCAATATGATGGGTGTGGCCAAATTTCTGCAGGAACAGCCGGCCTTGAACGACGATTTCGTACTGGCCTCGCGCACGCAATCGCTCAACCAGGCGTTTTTTGAGGAACTGAAAAACAGCGACATCACGAAATCGGGAAGTACTGCAAATTTCTTCTATGCCAGTTCCCCGATCAAGGATTTTTCAGGCCAGGTCGTTGCCTATGCCATTACCGCAGTGGATTTGGAGCAGGTCGAACATGTTATTCACGAGGCAGAGGCGACACTGATCAATCAGGTGTTGATCATGGCGGGGCTGGCTATCGTGGTGCTGGTCCTGTTGATCGTCATTATTCACAATGCGGTGGTCAAGCCGGTTCGCCAGCTCGAAAAGCTGTCGCGTGACCTGGCCGAGGGCGATGGCGACCTGAGCAAGCGCCTGAGCATCAACACCCGCGATGAATTGTCGGTGGTGGCGGGTTATTTCAATAGCTTCATTGAATCAGTGCAGGATATTGTTGCGCGCATGAAAAACGAGGCGCAAACCATTCGCCATACCATCGCCCAGATCGCCACGACGGCTGAACAGGTCGGCAAGGATTCCGCCAACGTGAATACCTATCTGCAGAACTCAAGCGCGCAAATATCCGAGGTGACCGATTTTACGCGTCAGTCGGTCAGTGGCATCGAGGGCACCCTGGTTAAAATCCGCGAAGCCAACGAGTTGATGGGGGGCGCAAACCGCGCCATGGCTGACCTGGAGCAAAAGGTGAATCAGAATGTTGGCAGCGAAACCCGGCTCAGCGAAAAACTCGACCAGCTGTCGGGCGAGATCGAAAACATCAATTCTATACTCGAGGTTATCCAGTCAGTGTCGGAACAGACCAATCTGCTGGCCCTGAATGCAGCCATAGAGGCCGCACGCGCCGGTGAACAGGGGCGAGGGTTTGCCGTGGTGGCTGATGAGGTGCGTGGGCTGGCGGTGCGCACCCAGGATTCGCTCAACGAGGTGAATGCCAATGTGACCTCGATCATCGACAAGATTCATTCCATAAATGGCGAGATGAAAAACGGCGTGAACAGCCTGGCGGGCCTCATTGAAACCTCGGCCACGGTGTCAAGGCAGATCACCAATAACTCAAAAATTCTCGATGATTCGACGCGGGCCTTTGCTGAAAACATGGTCGGTATCAACAATATCAATGAAAAGGTCGCTATGGTCGACGGCATGATTCAGTCCATCGAAGATCTGAGTCATCGCAGTAACGCGCGTATCACCAGCATGGTCGAGGCATTCAATGCCACGTCACGCCAGATCGAAGACCTCAACCACATGATCGATCGCTTCAAGGTGTGACAGGCTTGCGCGCGCAGGTCAGGGTGAATTCTTTTCGCTAAATCCGTCCACCGCTGCCGGTCGCATGCCGACCCTACAGGTTAAAGGGTTGAAATACAGTCCGACCAGATAAATATAGTTGCCAGCACTATTGGCTCGATATCGCAGGGGGTTCCGTCTGTCGGTCGCGCCGAAAGTAATCCCCGTTTTTTTCGCAGGAACCAGTTATGGCGACCCATCATCCATCTTCCATTACCCTTCATCAACAATCGCGCAACCTCGAAATAAGCTTTAGCGATGGCGCCAGATTCGAGTTGCCATGCGAGTATCTGCGGGTTTATTCACCCTCGGCGGAGGTCAGGGGGCACGCCGGTAACATGCTGAAACTCGTTACCGGCAAGCAGCAGGTCAACATCAAGGACATGCTCCCGATCGGCCAGTATGCAATCAAGATCGTGTTTGACGATGGCCACAAATCCGGCTTGTATGACTGGGATTATCTATACAAGCTGGGCCAGAACCATGCCGAGTTGTGGGCGGATTATCTGGCGCGTTGTGCGAAGGCAGAGCGCCGGGGCTCGGTGGAGGCTTGAACTGGAGGAAGTCGGGTCAGGTCACGGAAGCCGCTAATATTAGCCAATCATGTGATCTGTCACCATCATGGGACGCCTGACGCTGGCCGTTGAATTCTTCGAGTCGATTCAAACCGGTCTTGCAGGTTGAAAGTACCCAGGGCCCCTATTAACGAGGCGAGCTTTCATGGTATTTTCCGCTTCTTTCCATTGCAGGTTAAAAACCAATGCCAAAAGCCAGCGAGATCAAGAAAAATGCGGCCGTAGACTATAACGGGAGCGTGTATATCATCAAGGACATCGAGCGCTCGGTTCCGCAGGGTCGTGCAGGCGGTAGCCTATATCGCATGCGCATGTATGACCTGGTTACAGGCTACAAGCTCGACGAAACCTTCAAGGATTCGGACCTGTTGAATCTGGCCGATATCGCCAAACGCCCGGCCAGATTCTCCTACATTGATGGCAATGAACATGTGTTCATGGATACCGAAGACTTCAGCCTGTACAACATCAACAGCGAATCCATTGCAGATGAGATTCTATTCATCGATGAAAGCACTGAAGGCGTTCAAGTGATCCTGGTGCATGACAATCCTGTTGCGCTGGATATACCTTCCAGCGTCGACCTCGTCATTACTGAAACAGATCCTTCCCTGAAGGGTGGCTCTGCAACTGCACGCACCAAGCCGGCCAAACTGTCTACTGGACTAACGGTGCAGGTGCCGGAACATATTTCCACGGGAGACCGCATCCGGATCAATGTCGAAGAACGCAAGTTCATGAGTCGGGCATAAGATCGGGTATAAGATAAGGAACGCTGAGTGCGGGTCGGGTTTGGCAATTCGTGAGTGGGTTGCCTTATTTTTATTTCGAACTCGTCTTGGCAGGCGCTGTCAACACTGGTTGAAATGACTGGTTTTAACCTAACTTCTTGACACTCAAGTCATCAGGATCAAAAAAATGCATTCAATTTCCGCTGGGGCCGCTAAACAGGGTCAGCCGCGTGAGAGCTCCTGTGCTGTCCTGACCCTGGACGATCTCGCCGGATTCGCCGATTATTCGTTCATGGACTCACTCGCGGCCGATCCTGAAGCGACTGCAAATGGTGTCGATCACGCTCCACGCCAGGTTTTCAGCGGGCACTATGTCCCCGTTTCCCCGACTCCAATACCGGCGCCTATGTACATCGCACATAGCAGGGACCTTTTCCAGGAACTCGGGTTTGCTGACAGCATGGCGCAATCCGACGGTTTCATGAGGATGTTCAGTGGCGACCTTTCACGGGTGTCGCCGCCGCTGCGCAAGCTGGGCTGGGCCACCGGTTATGCGCTTTCTATATTCGGTACCGAATACTACCAGCAGTGTCCATTTCAGACTGGTAATGGCTATGGCGATGGCCGCGCCATTTCGGTGTTTGAGGCGGTCATCCGTGATCGACGTTGGGAGATGCAGCTCAAAGGGGGAGGGCGTACCCCTTATTGCCGCGGCGCAGATGGTCGCGCTGTCTTGCGTTCGAGTGTGCGTGAATTCCTGGCCCAGGAACACATGCACTCTCTTGCTGTGCCAACCTCGCGGTCGTTGAGTTTATATGTTTCGAAAACGGAAACGGTCCGGCGCCCCTGGTATTCCGATGGTTCGCGATCGTCTGATCCCGACATGCTCGTGGAGGAAGCGGTGGCCATATCCACGCGTGTCGCCCCGTCGTTTATTCGGGTAGGCCAAATCGAGCTTTTCGCTCGCCGCGCCCGGAAGAATGAACACCCGCAGGCGCTGGATGAGCTCGAGCGAATCGTTTTGCACCTGATCGATCGAGAGTATGCTGATGTCATCGACAGCGAACTCGATACCGCAGATAAAGTCGTATTGCTGGCCCGGGAATTTCGCAGTCGCCTGGCTTCGCTGGTGGCGAACTGGATCCGGGTTGGCTACTGCCAGGGCAATTTCAACAGCGACAACTGTGCGGCGGGAGGATTCACGTTGGACTATGGTCCGTTCGGATTCTGTGAGGTCTTCGATCCCTATTTCCAGCCCTGGACAGGCGGTGGGCAGCATTTCGCTTTCTGGAATCAGCCGGCCGCAGCGGAGCGTAATTTCGGCATGTTTTGCACGGCATTACAGCAACTGGTCAGATCGAACAAGGATGCGTGGCGACGGCTGGATGATGTTAGAAACGGATTTGCTGCAGTAATGCAAAAAGCGCTGGAACAGATGTGGGTGGCTAAACTTGGCCTTGAACAGTTCGATGCGTCGTTAGTGAAGGAACTCACGATGCTCATGCTGCAAACCGAGGTCGACTACACGATCTTGTTCCGGGAGCTTTCGTCAATACCCGCCGATATTGAGCCGCTCAGGAAAGGTTTCTACCAGGATTTGAACCAGGAAATGCAGCAGCGTTGGTCTGCCTGGCTGACCGCTTGGAGATCGCTGATTTCCGCAAGAAGTCATGCGAATGAAGCCGGGGCGCAAACGCCTGAACAGATTTCCAGGCAGATGAAACGCGTCAACCCAAAATACAGTTTGCGGGAATGGCTGCTTGCACCGGCTTATCAGCAAGCGGCGCGGGGGGACTACGGGTTAATCAGGGAACTGCAGGATGTGATGACCCGACCCTACGCAGAGCAGTCGAAATCGGTAGAAGAGAAATACTATCGATTACGGCCAGCCGAGTTCAGCAATCTTGGTGGCTTGTCGCATATGAGCTGTTCATCATGATTCTGCCTTGTCAGGCCCAATAAATCTGGGCATCTCCCGCGCAAAATAAGGTTCTTGTATTGGTCGTTCCGTGGTGCGGCTCGTCGGCGTTCGTTAGCGGAAATACTCCATTGAAGGCGGTATTGCGGGAATCCGGCCGCTTTAATTGAAAAAACCAAACTCGGTACCCTGCAAATACACCCGCAACCCAGCGCACACACCTCACCCCGGACTTCACCCCGGCGCTGTTTGATAAGCTGACCGTATTCAATGCTTGCCTCATTCGAAGCCAGCCCGTCGGTGCGGCGGCAGAGGCGGCGCGGTGGAGGACCCCGTGACCCTGCACCAGGGGCTGTGACTTGGCGCCTGAATTTATTCGAGGAGTTGAAATTTAAACTTGAACATATTAGAAAATTCTAATATAGTTACAGCCATACAGTTTTGAAACAGTCTTTAATTTTTCGGGAGACTAATGACATGAAAAAAATCATTACAGCAGCAGCAATTCTTCTGGTGGCTACTTCGGCCCAGGCCTTCTGGGGCGATGACAACAACAGCACTGGTTATGGCAATGGCAACTATGACGGCAGCGCTTACGGTAACGGTTACGGTAACTACCGTGGTGATGCGAGCGGACGTGGCACTGGTCGTGGACGCGGTCGCGGCGACGGTGAAGGTGAGTTCGATTTCAGCATGAGCTTCAAGGGGCGTGCACGTGGCGACATGGATTCCGAAATGGATGCAGACACTGACTGGTCGGGCAACGGCTACGGTGACGGCTTCTACAACGGCAACTGGGACGGTCGTGGTTACGGTAACTACTATGGCAACTCAGGTAACGGCTACTACGGTTATGCCCCTTACGCCTATGCGCCGGTAGCGCCTGTCGCTCCGGCTGCTGAAGCTGCGAAGTAACTGGTAATTGGCAACCCGGTTTCCTGGAGAGTGATCTCTCCAGGAAACTCAGCCAGGCTGTTCTCCCTCCTCTTGAACGTCCTGGGTTAGTTTCTGCTAACCGGTTTTATCCTCTTGGTGATTTTACGGGGCTCCGCGCCCCGTTTTTTGTTTACAGGCACTGACTGTTTGTATCTGCAACTTAACGGTAATATAACCAGTTAAGTATGAATATAAAACTTCGCACCTATGTCTTACTAATACTTCTTCTGTTTGGCCTCGCGCCCCTGGTGGCCGAACAGTTGATGAATCAGCCGCTGATGTTCGATCGGCTGACCCAGCTCTATCATGATGCCCATCTGCAGAACTTGCGCGCCGACTTCCATGAACTGGATCAGCACGTTGCAAGCCGCCAGGAGACTGTGCGCATCATTTCCCGCTTTCCACATATGCAGCAGTTGATGTCCGCGCAGGCCGGGCCTGAACTCGGCGTCGTGAAGGAGCGTTATACGACCTGGATGAATCACCTGATTTTTGACCGGCCGGATATCGCGCAGGTGTTATTCATTGACCGGAAAGGCCGCCAGCGCTTGTTGATGCATCGTGACCCGGCGACCAACCAGATGTATGTCGAGGAGCAACTGCAGGCAAAAGCCGATAAGTCTTTGATTGAAGGCGGTATCAAGGCAGCGCGCGGCCTGGTGATCACCGGCCCGATCGACATCGACGAACAGGCGGGTCAGTTGAACCCGACGCGTTTTATCAATCTGCAACTGATCACCCCAGTGTATGAGCAGGAGTTCGGGGGCGCGAGGTTTGATCCGGCGGCCGAATCCCTGGGGGCTGTTGTCATCAATCTGGATGTTAGCGGTCTGGCCCGGGTGTTCCGGGATATCCTGTGGGTGCATCACAACGGCAGATATTTTCGCGGTGCGGGTGTTAGCGACGATGGAGTAACGGCATTTGCCGATTATCCCGGTCTGAATCACCTGTTTTCAGAGGGTAAACTGGGGCTGTGGCGAGGCGAAGATGGACGCCAGGCGATCTGGATACCCTTATTCGCCACCACCGGTTCCGGTCCGCTATGGGTAGGCCGTGTGGTCGACTCGTCTCCGCTGGATACCTTTCGTAAAAACCTGGAACTGCGCACTGTGGGCATCATGCTGACCATGGTCGTGCTGGTGTTTATCGTGGCGCAGCTGTTTGCAAATCGTGCCGTGAAGTTCCAGGCATCGTTTACCGAGCGTATTGCACGCATGCTGGACGAGGATATGCCAGTGACCTTTGACTGGTCGAGTCCCGAGGAGGCGCGCGCACTGGCCGAGAAGCTCACAACCCTGTCGCAACGGCATGCAAAAAACACGGGCGACCTGCGTGATCATGCACGAGAGCTCGAGAAGACCAACCGTTACAAGTCAGAATTTCTGGCCAATGTCAGTCACGAACTGCGCACACCGCTGAATTCGATTTTACTGTTGTCGAAGTTGTTGGCGTCCGAACAGCAGGGACTGGATGACAAACAGCGACAGCAGGCCAGGGTGATCAATAAGGCGGGGCAGGATCTTTCTCGGCTTATAAACGACATTCTCGACTTGTCGAAGATTGAAGCCGGGCGATTGGACTTGAATGTTGACACTGTCATCATCGTGGACCTGCTCAATGATATTCAGGACCTATTCCAGCCCGTCGCTGACGACAAGGGCCTGAACCTGATCGTGGATATTCAGGCGTCCGCGCCGAAGACCCTGACGACCGATGCCGACAAACTCGCTCAGATACTTAAAAACTTCATGACCAATGCGATTAAATTCACGGCACAGGGCCAGGTCACCTTGCGCCTTGAAAATATCGAGCCGGAAAATCGCTGGCCAGTCAGAATCAGCGTCAGTGATACGGGTATAGGCATTGCGGAGGACAAGCAGGAACTGATTTTCGAGGCGTTTCAACAGGCTGACGGATCAACCAGTCGTCGCTATGGCGGCACCGGGCTGGGGCTTTCTATCAGTCGCAAGCTCGCGCAAATGATGGGAGGACGAATCAGCGTTGAGAGCAAGCCGGGTCAGGGCGCCGTCTTCACCATCATGTTGCCGGAGCGATTGGTTGTCGATGAAGATGATGATCTAGCGGGCAACAAGCGGGTTGTGGGTGAGGCTGTCGATATGCAGGGGGACGACACGGAATCCATCCCTGCTGCGGATTTTAAAGGCGCCAGAATCCTGTTGGTGGATGACGATATGCGCAATCTGTTGGCCCTGACGCCGGTGCTTGAGGGTTGGGGGCTGGAAGTGATCGCTGCGGGTGACGGTGAAGAAGCGCTGGAAACACTGGCCGAGGAGCCCGACGTGGCGGTCGCCCTGCTAGATGTTATGATGCCCGGGATGGATGGTCTGGCTTTGGCGCGCGCCATTCGTGAGCAGCCCCGGTTTGCCAGGCTGCCCTGTATCGGTCTCTCCGCCAAAGCCGGTGACGATGATCATGAGCGCTGGCTGGCGTTGGGTGTCGGCGAATACCTGGTCAAACCGGTTGATCTCCGTGAGCTGCACAATGTGCTGAGCGGGGTCTTGAATGAGGATACAGCTAAGAAATGACAGAACAAAAACGTTACGCCGGGTTCAAGGTGCTGATTGTCGACGACAATCCCAACAATCTGTTCACCCTGCGTAGTCTGATCGAAAAGTACACTGACGTACAGGTCATCGAAGCGGAAGGCGGGGAGAAGGCGGTCAATCTCGCGCTAACCGAGAACGATATCGATTTGATCATCCTCGATGTGCAGATGCCAGAGATGGATGGATTTCAAACCGCGTCCATGCTCAAGGTGCGCAAGAAGACGCGTGATATCCCGGTGATATTCCTCACTGCAGCCTACAAGACAGACGAGTTCCAGCAAAAAGGCTACGATGTGGGCGCCGCCGATTACCTGTTGAAGCCCATTGACGACAATCTGTTGCTGAACAAACTCACGGCATATTTCCGCCTGATCGAAAAAGAGCGCGCACTGAATCTGCTTCTGGAGAAAAAGGTGGCAGAGCGAACGGTTCAGCTGGAGCAGATCAGGCAGTACCAGGAGCGGCTATTGAATACCATGGGTGAGGCGCTGCTGGTGCTGTCGCCCGAAGGACGCATCAAGTCCACCAATCCTGCAGCGCAGAAGATGTTGGGTTACACGGAAAATGAGCTGCTCGGCCTGAGTATTGGTGACGTTTTCGAAGAAGCCGAGGACGAACAGGCCGGCGCCTTCATGGGAACCTGGTTGGAAGCGATCATTCGTAGTGGTGTGATCAGGGATATCGAAGCGCGATTCATTGCCAAGGATGGTAGCCTCGTGCCGATCCTTTTCTCACGTACCGCGTTGGTTGACGAGGCCGAAGTGGTCTCGGATATTATCTGTATCGCGAAGAATATGACCGGTTACATAAAGACAGACGATGACGATGATGTATTTGCAACGGGTACTGGGGATTCGATATGAGTAAAGATCAACCTGTGGCGCCTGAAGAGGAGTCAGTAGAAAATGCCACGCTCACGGCGAATGCGCTGAAGGCCATGGCCAACCCGCTACGCTGGCGAATTATCTGCACGCTGGGTAGCGAAGAGCTGTCTGTGAGCGAAATCGTGGAGATGATAGGCACCTCGCAAAGCAACACCTCTCAGCATCTGGAGTTGCTAAGGAATAAACACATCCTTAAGTCGCGCAAAGATGGCAACAAGGTGTACTACAGTATTCGCAACGATCAATTGTTATTGTTGATTTCCAACATGCGCTCGGTTCTGTGTCATACCAATCTTGATGATTAGCGTCAACCAGCGCTGTATCGGTCTGGCGAACCCGCTCGACAAATAAATAGTCATTGCCGAGTGCGCGCTCAGTGATTGACCATGCGCCGCTGGCCGAGCATGGCGGGGGTCACCAGGACAATGCCGTTTTCGGTTACACGAAACCGTTTGCGGTCTTCGGCGTGATCTTCGCCAATGACCGTGCCTTCGGGAATCTTGCATCCCCGGTCGATGATCGTGCGCTTGATTCGGCAGTGACGCCCTACCTGTACCTGTGGCAGGATGACGGAATCTTCGATCAGGCTATGCGAGTGCACCTGCACGTTAGAGAACAGCACAGAGCCCAGCACTTCAGCGCCTGAAACGATACAGCCGCCGGAGATGATCGATTGCAGGGCCAGGCCCTTGCGTTCTGGTTCGCGGTGTACGAATTTTGCCGGCGGTAACTGGACCTGGTGGGTCCAGATGGGCCAGCGATCATCGTACAGGTTCAACTCGGGCTCAAAATCGGTCAGTTCGATATTGGCCTGCCAGAACGAATCGACGGTGCCGACATCGCGCCAATAGGCTTTCTCGCCACTAATCGGGTCCTTGAATGCATAGGCATGAACATCGACCTCGCGAACCAGTTGAGGCACGATGTCCTTGCCAAAATCACGGCTTGAGTGCGGGTTGCGCGCATCTTCCTCGAGCACCTCGAACAATTTGTCGCGGTCGAAAACATATATGCCCATCGACGCCAGCGCCTCGTCGGGGTTGTGTGGCACCGGCTGCGGGTTTTCGGGCTTTTCTTCGAAACCGGTGACTCTCATGCTGTCGTCAACCGACATGACGCCAAAGGCCCGAGCCTGCTCGATAGGCACCTCGATACAGCCGACGGTCATGGCCGCGCCCGAGCTCACATGGGCGGCCACCATCTGGCCATAATCCATTTTGTATACGTGGTCGCCCGCCAGTATCACCACGTATTTCGGGTTATACACATCGATAATGTCCAGATTCTGGTAGATGGCATCCGCCGTGCCGGCATACCAGTTGTCTGACATGCGTTGCGAGGCCGGCAAAACGTCAACGAACTCGCCAAGTTCAGAGCGGAAATAAGCCCACCCCCTGACAATATGGCGGATCAGCGAGTGCGCCTTGTACTGCGTCAATACACCCACCCGGCGAATGCCCGAATTGATGCAATTGGACAGTGGGAAATCAATGATGCGGAACTTGCCGCCAAAATACACCGCCGGTTTTACTCGCCAGTCGGTGAGTTCATGCAGGCGACTGCCGCGCCCACCGGCCATGATTAGGGCCATGGTGTCTTTGGTGAGCAGGCTTATTCTTCGTTGATCGTCCATTCGTTTCCTCTAAATCAACAACGCGACTTTTTGATGTTACAGCATTAGGCCGATCCGGGCCTGTATGAATTGCGTGAGCCTGCACAGGGCGTTTCTTGAAGAATTTTGAGTCGCAAAGGTTATGTTGACTTGTATTGTGTGCAGCCAGCCCCATATCAGCCACTACCCCAACGGCCCCCTCATTGGCCGAACATTTAGCCCATCCCTGTGATGGGCTTTTTTTTGGTGCGCCAGGCATGGCGCGTAGCGCCATAGCCTTGGCGCTGTTCCGATACGCGTGGTGGCGGTTGGATGACTTGGTGGTGAAAGTCCACTACTGGCCCGGT
>JGI11705J14877_10000356_pt1 | contig 29064 bp, 31 predicted proteins | sample Etolaghawater15m_FD_14877 | JGI IMG/M metagenome (IMG submission 14877)
CTACCTCCCCCCCCCTAAAGGGGGGGAGTAGGATAGGGGGGTGAATACCCGAGTGGGGGCGGGTGGTTGCCGTCCCGCCCAACTGGCAAAGTGGGCAACGAAACAGAAAGAAATCCCCAAAAGAGCCAGACTCGCGAGAATGGCTCTAGAATCGCTCAGAATCGACGCGAGCGGTTGGGGGTATCCTCGGAGGGGTAGACCCGTCCGAGCGCAGCACGGGCGACGCTAGGGGCCTTGTCGTCGATGCTGGGTGGTTGGTCTTGGCGATTCCGGCGATCGGCGAGCAGACCGACCCACTTCCGACCACCTGCCGGCGGGCAGATCGTGCTACCGTCCGGCACCATGACCGACCTCGCCACGCTCTCCATCGACGAGCTCACCAGACGACTCGGCCGGCGCGTCGGACTCATCGACGAAGTCTCGGATCTACTCACCGAGCTCGCCGATCGCGTGGATGACTTCGGCGAGCACGAGATCGCCGAGATCATGCGAGACCAAAGCGACGACATCCGAGAACACGCGCGACGCATCGAGATCCTCGACGGCGAGAAGCACCTGGAACGGATCGGCGAAAAAAGGTGACCGCATCTGGTAGCCTGCCGGGATGGAGAACCGGGAAGTCCTCGATCCGGCGCACTACTCGTGGATGCGAGAGGCCGTCGGGTGCGAGCCGAAAGACATAGCCGGACTCCTGCCATACCACCCAGGCACCGCGCTCGTCTACATTCTGCGAGCCGGACGCAAGGACTACCAAGGCAAGGCCGTCGATGAAGCAGCAATCATCGAATACGAAAAAGCCATCCGGCACCTCGGATTCGAAGTCGAACGTCTCCGCAATCGACTATCTCGGCAACGCAACGCCGAGAGGGAAACCACCGTCGATCATTGCGAATGAGCCGGAGACATACGATGCCGCGCTGCAATGGCTCAGAGCGCGCGTTAGTCGCACGTCATCCATCAGCTTTCGGCAGTTCTACGACGAATACCTTGTGCCAGTCCTGAAGACGAAATACTCGCACAAGGGCATCCTCGAAACCATCAAGGCCCGTCATGCCGAAGAATACGGGCAAATCAACTGAGGACTTCCTGGCTCAGGCCGAGCAAGACAAGCTCCGCCTTGAACGCGATCGCGTCGAACGAGCAGCACGCGAGGAAGTCAGACAGCTCCAGCGAATGCTTGAGCTTGAACGCGAGCGCGCCGAACTCGCCGAGCAGACGCTGGACTTCGCGCTGTCGATCCAGCACCCACCAAACAAGCAACCGATCCCAGTCAGATCGGACAAGGCCAACAGCGCCATCCCAGTCCTCGTTGCGTCTGACTGGCATGTCGGCGAAACCGTAGACGCACGCACCGTTGCCAACCGCAACACCTACGATCCAGACATCGCACGGAAGCGGGCCGTCGCGTTCTTCCAGTCCTCGGCACGACTCATCGAGCTCGCGCGATCAGGCGTCAAGATCGACACCGCAGTCCTCGCCATCCTTGGCGACATCATCACCGGCTACATCCACGAGGAGCTCGAAGAGTCGAACGCACTCTCGCCAACTGAAGAAGTCCTGTTCGCCATTGACCTGATCGTCTCGGGCATCGACTACCTGCTCGACAAGGCCAAGCTCAAGAAGCTGATCATCCCGTGCTGCTTTGGCAACCACGGACGCACCGGCAAGAAGCGCAAGGTCTCAACGGCCGCGCGCAACTCGTTCGAGTGGCTGATGTATCAGTTCCTCGGCAAGCTCTACGAAAAGGACAAGCGCGTCGAAGTCATCATCTCTGACGGCGCGCACCTCTACCTTGACCTCCACGGCCACGTGATTCGGTTTACGCACGGTGACGACATTCGATATCAGGGCGGTGTCGGAGGATTGTCGATCCCGATGCGGAAGGCCATCGACTCGTGGGACCACTTCCAGGACTGCCAATACACAGTCTGCGGACACTGGCACCAGCTGCTGTTCGGGCCTGACTTCGTCGTCAATGGCTCGCTGATCGGCTACTCGGCCTACGCGCTGTCGGTCAAGGCACGGTTCGAGAAGCCACAGCAGGCTTTCTTCCTTATCGACAAAGACCACGGACGCACGCTTTCGTGCCCGATTCGAGTCGAGCCATGAAGCAGAGACCGCAGCCACAACTTGAGGAACTGTTCTTGGATCTGCTCGAATACCGTGACAAACTCCTACGCAGCATAGGTCGCGAAGAGTCAGTCCAAGATCGGCAGGAACTGAGGCAGCGCATCATCGAATCCATCTCGGACACCACCGAGATCCTTGTCGGTGAAGTCCTCGAACGGTTCCTCCGCGTCGAGTTTGGGCTGACGGCTGACCCGATCGAACCAGATCAAGATGATCCAGACTGACAAGACTGTCGGCGAGCAAATACGCATCGCCATCGTCGCTGCTTCGGAACTGTCGCGCGCTCTTGATACACTACAGCGCAGAGTGCACGGACCATTCGATAGCGCGCTCGTCGAGACGGCTGCGGCTGATGTGACTGCGATCTACATCGCTCTCGGCGAAGCACTCGTTCGATGTGGCAACGGGCGCATTCGCCAATACACCGAAAAGCAGACTACCTGATGGCAGCTAAGAAGAGGCCAGTCGGCAGACCGCGGACGGTCATGACCAACGAGGCGAAGGCCAAGATCGTCAAGTCCGTCGAGCTCGGTATGTGGCCGGAGCGTGCTGCTGAAATGCACGGCATCAACGGCGCCACCATGCGAAGCGAGCGCAAGCGCGATCCTGTATTTGCCACCGCCATAAAAGAGGCTGAGTCCAACGCTGAGAAGTCTGTGCTGTCTCGCATGTTCCGGCACATGGAGACGCAGTGGACGGCGTGCGCTTGGATGCTGGAGCGCAGATGGGCTGAACGCTGGCGCAAGCGCGACGGCGACGACATGGCGCGCAAGGTGCGCTCCGAGCCCGTCAAGGATCAGAAGGACATCCACTCGCTGCTGATGGACATGGTCAGCGCCGCGGCGTCTGGCAAGATCACGCCGAAGCAGCTCAAGGACATGGCGCAGTCGCTTGGCATCGCGTCTGACATCAGCGAGCGCGCCGATCTGGAGGAGCGCATCAAGAAGCTCGAAGGCAATGGGTAGACCGCGCAGCGCGCTGCTTGTCCGCATCGACGAGCTCGAAGCCAACAGCGGACAGGCAGGCCAAGCTGTCATCGAGGACCTGCGGCGCACCGTCCAGGCCATGCGCGATTGCCGGCCGAACGAGGACACGCCCGCTGCTCGCCGCAAGGCAAAGGCTGCGCTGGAGATCCTGCCGCCCAAGTGGGCCGAGATCTTCGGGCGCTACGACTACCACCCAACCCAGGCCCAAGCGCGCACCTCGCAGGCTCGCTATCGGGCGATCGAGGCCGGCCGCCGATCAGGCAAGACAGCAGACCGCAAGGCAGAGATCGTCGAGCGCGCGCTGGACCCTGACTGGTTCCAAGCCAACGGACTCTCGCAGAGGTTTATCGCTGTCGGCCTGCCAACCCAGCAGCAGACGCGCGACCTCTACATGGACGACCTCGTCTCGCTGATCCCTCGACGATTCCTCGCAGGCGAACCGCGCTACTCTGACCCGCAGATGATCCGCACCGTCGCCGGCGGACGGATCAAGCTCGCCGGCATGGACAGGCCGCAGCGCGCAGAAGGTGAACCGATCGACGATCTGTTCCTCGACGAGGTCGCCGACATGCGGCTCGGGCGAGCTGTCATCGACAGGCACCTTCGGCCATCGCTCTCGACGCGAGGTCGGCCACCCGGCTCTGTGACAGCCTACGGGACCACCGACATGGTCTCGGGCTCTGAGTTCATCGAACTGTGCGACGGATGGCTCACGCGCCAGCAGGACGGCGACAGCGAATACGCATACTTTCACTGGTCCTCGCAAGGCATCATCAGCGACGAGGAATGGGAGCGGCAGCGCACGCAGCTCGACCCGGCGACCTTCGCTGTCGAATACGAGGCACGGCGCGTCTCGACCGGCGACCTCGCCTACTGGTGCTTCCGTCGAGCCGAGAACGTCACGCCGTCGCTGCGCCTGATCCCGGACACGCCAGCCATCCTGTGCTTCGACTGGAACGTCAGGCCGGGCACCGCGACCATCCTTCAGGAGCAGTCGATCGAGGACTACACGACAGCCGACATCCTGCCGGAGAAGATCTCCGACGACTTCACGGCTGTCCTCGGCGAGGTATTCCTGCGCAACAACGGCCAAGCGCCGCGCGTCGTTGGTGCTGCCATCCAGAAGCTACGCGAGCTCGGCCACCGCGGGACTGTCCTCGCCTACGGCGACCCTGCCGGCGGAGCCTCGCACGCAGCCGCAACCGAAGGCACCTGTCTTGAGCATCTCCGCAAGCTCGGGCGAGAGGCGTTCGGTGATCGGTTCTCGATGCGGTTCCGCAAGTCCGCGCCGGCAATCGTGGCTAGGCTCAACGCCGTCAACGGACGGCTCAGGTCAGCCGACGAACAGATCAGGATGCTCGTGCACCCGTCGTGCGTCGAGACGATCAAGGACTTCGAGCAGGTCCACATCGAGCAGGCCAAGTCCGGCGCCATCCAGATCGAGAAGGCGACCAGCGGCCCGAAGAAGGACCGCACGCACCTGACCGACGGTCTCGGCTACTATGTCGCCGCCGAGTTCCCATCGCGCACGCGGACGGGACTCGTGGACGCTGACCTTGGCGTATAAGCTGCTCGGCAGTGTATGATCGACAACCGGACCCAATCACCATGCGCTGCGCAATCTTGCTGACGATCCTGTGCCTGCCATCGTGCGGGCTGTTCTCGCCGGACACCAAGCCGGCAACCGATGCGATGGTCATGCTTGAGCAGATCAACGCAGCGCGCCTTGAGCGCGAGATGGCACTCGCCGAGCGCATCACCGACGAGGACGCCCGCGCACAGTGGGTTGCGGCCTTTGAGCGCGACGCCGGGCAGGTCTCGTCGATGCACTCCAAGCTGCTCGAATGGGTGGATGCTGTCGGCGCGATCAACTGGAAGGAGCTCTACGAGTCCGTGCGGATTGAGCCGGGAGTCGAGCGATGACGCTGTTCAACGGCGAGCTGCCTGACCCAGGCGAGATCGACATCAGCCCGGCAGAGACTGGCGACATTCTGTCTCGGTTGGCTTCGATGACCGACGAGGAGTTCGAGGCCGTCTGGGTCAAGCTCGATGCCAAGGTCCACGAGGCCAAGTTCTACCGGCAGGTCTTTCTCTCGACGGCTCAGGCGCTCGAATCCCTGAAGCCAATCATCGCCATGCTGAAGGCTGCGCTATGAACAACCAAGCCATGACGAACGGCGGCATCGCTGTCGCTGTCTCCACTTTGCTCGCATGGGCCGTTCGTGAGTTCGGCGACATCGAGATCCCCGCCGAAGTCGGCGCCGCACTGGCGACGATCGTCGGGTTCTTCATCGGTTGGCGGACGCCCACCCCGCCGGCCATGCTCAACGAGGCGCCGGAATGACCGTCTGGGATCAGCGACCCGAATACGAGGCTGTGCTTGCCGAGTGGGAGCTGGTCCGCGATCAGCTCGCCGGCACGCCAGCCATGCGCGGTGTCTCGCCGTCGCAGATCGGTCAGCAGTCATACATCAATCAGGCCGAGCGGTCCTACGGCTCGTCGCCGTGGCTGCTTCGTCTGCCGACTGACACCGACGACAGCTACCGGCTGCGATGGGAGCGTGCGTTCTACTTCGGCGCCTACCCTGACGCCGTTCGACGCATCGCGTCCAAGCCGTTCCAGGAACCCGTCGTCGTGCGCGGCTACCCTGACGGGCACCTGATCGAAGAGATGAAGCAGAACGTGGACCGGCGCGGCTCAACGCTGCACCGATTCGCGTGCGGGCACTTTGAGACCAAGATCGCCTACGGCGTCTCGCACGTCATGCTCGCGAAGCCGGGCAGAGATCGCATCCCGGCCGAGTTCGTGCTGCCTGACGGATCAGTCTCTGAGCTTGGCTTGCGCCGATTCTCGCTGCGTCCGTATCTGCGCCGCGTGCATCCGATGCGCGTGGTTGCGTGGGAGTTCGAGGAAGGCCCGGACGGTGCGCCTGATCTCGTTGAGGCCCGCATCCGCGATGACCAGTGGGAGCAGGTCGGCGGCGAATACGTCTGGGTCGAACGCATCCATGTCTACTACATGGACAACGGCGAGGCCAAGCGCGTCACGCACCGCAGGCTCGCCGACAACCGCGACGAGACGGAGTCTGTTGAGGAGGAAGTCGGGCTCGGGCTTGGCTTCATCCCGCTCTACACCGACTCATCACAGGAGACCGAAGACCCTGACGAAGCGATGGTCTGCCGGCCGCCGATGGCGGACTTGCTCTACCTGAACCTCCAGCACTTTCAGGAGTCAGCCGAGCAGGCCGTTGCCTTGCTGATGGCTCGATCGGAAGGGCTCGTCGAGATCGGCGCTCGCGAGGAGGAGATCAAGCGACCGCTCGCGTTCGGGCTTGGTCGCGCCAAGCGCACGTCCTCGATGCCGAGCGAATACGAGCTCAAGTTCGTCGGCCCGTCTGGCATCGGCGTCCAGCGTGGTCGCGAGTCGCTGCAAGAGATCGAGTCTCGCATGGCGAAGCTCGGCGCGCAGCCGCTGATCCGTCAGACGGCGAACGTGACCGCCCGTGGCACGATGGCTGATGAGGCCAAGGTCGAAGCCGAGTCCGAGAAGATGGCTCGCAGCACGGAGGACTTCTTCGAGCGCATCTTCCGCGACATCGACGTGCTCGAATACGGCGCGGAAGGATCGGACGAGCGGCTTGAGGGCTTTGAGCTCGACATCTTCGCTGACTTCGGGTTCGACTTTGGTGACACGTCCGCACGCGCGAAGCTCGTGCTCGAACTCAACAAGGCCGGCATCTACCCGGACAAGCTCGTCATCGAGGCGTGGCGCTCGCTCAAGGTCCTGCCGGAGGAGATCGACGCCGACGAGGTGATGACCATGCTTGACGACCAGCGGGCCACGTCGCTTGAGCGGGCCGCCGGCATGATGTCAGACATGAGGCAGTCGCCCGACGACGAGGACGACGAAGACGACCTTGAAGACGAGGACGCCGATAGCGGCACCTGATGGCGTCACGGCGGCGCAGACGGCCAGCGCAACCGCGCGGCGGGCCGAACGCAGACCAGCGCATCCTTGACGAGACGATCCGGCAGTCTGTGCTGCTGGAGCGCGTCAAGGCTACGCTCGCCGCCGAAGCCGCCAAGCCGTGGATCGACGCTGGCTCTGAGCTGGCTGCCTCGATCATCGCGCAGATCGAGCTGATCCAGGCAAGCGGTGCTACGCTGACCAGCCTCGATGTCCTTGAGGTGCTGCGCCGCGAGACCAGCCTGCGCTCGCGCGAGCTCGTGGCATCAGCTGCCGAGCGGATGGAGCGCATCATCACCGAAGGCATGGTGCGGATCTCGCAGATCGAGGCAACGTGGCTTGTCCGCACAGCCGAGCTATCCCTGCCGGCCGCAGTGTCGCTTGATGTCCCGCCGATCGACCAGATGCGCGCGTGGACGACCTCCGCGCGGTGGCGCAAGTTCGGCGGAGACACGCAGCGGCCGCTCGTCCGGTGGTCGAAGGGGCTGCAAGCCGAAGCGCGTGCTGGTGTCCGCAAGGTTGTGGCTGAAGCGCTCCAGACGGGCGCTCCGATCCCTGAGGTGCGGCGAGCCGTCCAGAACGTCACGAAGCAGGTCAGCCGGCAAGCAGAGGCCGTTGCGAGGACTGGCATGAGCCACGCAACGTCTGTGGCTGACCAGATGGTCGCAGAGGCCAACGACGACGTGATCATCGGCGTGATGTGGCTGTCCACGCTCGACTCGCGCACGACCATCACCTGCGCCAGCCTCGATCGCACGACCTACCGAGTCAACGAAGGCCCACGCCCGCCGGCGCACTTCAACTGTCGGTCACGGGTGACGATGCTGACTCGCGACATCACCGACATCGCGCAAGGCAAGACAGGCAAGCCAACACAGGCCGAGATTGATGCTGCCGCCGAGCGGCGGACCCAAGGCAAGCGTGACGGGATCGACTACGACCAAGGCCGCGCGCGTCCGTTCGATGCGGGCACGTCATACGGGCAGTGGCTGAAGCGTCAGCCAGCAGCGATTCAGGACGAGGTGCTCGGCCGCAGGCGGGCCAAGCTATTCCGCGAGGGGAAGGTCCAGATTGACCAGTTCGTGGGCGCTGATCATCAGCCGCTGACGCTCAAACAACTGGAGCAGAAGCTGGGTATCGACCTTGACACATAGCGCGCATATTGTCCAACATACAACCAGAGTCCAATCCTTGAACGGCGCGATGCTGTTCGGTGAGGACTGGCGTGATGCCGACACGAGGCCGCGACGGCCGGGAGAACCGACGAATGAGTGATCGTAGCTTGAAGGCTATTCTCGACAACATCGACGACCTTGAAGAGCAGCTGGCGGCGCTCTATGTCCCGGGATCTGGCGATCTCGAAGGCCGCTACGTGCTTGGCGTCGAGGAAGTAGACGGGTTCGGCATTGCCAACCCAGGCAGCGCACACGGTGCGCTTGAGAAGGAGCGCAAGTCTGCCCGTGCAGCACAGCGCGCCAAGTCGCAGCTGGAGAAGGATCTCGCTGCCGCTCGCGAGCGCATCGCCGAGCTCGAAGAAGGCATGGCCGACGGTGTGCCTGATGCTGCCAGCGTCGAGAAGTCCATCCGTCAGAAGATCGAGCGCGAATACGAGCGCAAGATGGAGGCCGCGCTGAACGGCAAGGGCGCCGAGCTCGAATCACTCGCCGGCGAGCGCGACAGCTTTGAGAAGCAGGTTCGCAAGCTCCTGATCGACTCGATCGTCGATCGAGGCGAGACGGACCGCTTCCGCTACTCGCCGAAGGTCATCGGTCCGCACGTCCGCTCGCGCATCGCAGCCGAGCGCGACGAGGACAACGGCGAGATCGTTCGCCGGTTCCTCGATGCCAGCGGCCAGCCCGGCTACAAGGCCAACGGCCAGCCGTGGGACATCGACGACCTGCTGCACGACATCGCGCGTGACGCCGATCTCGGCAACCTGATCGCACGCAAGGACGGCCAGCCGCCGGCGCGTGGCACCGCTCCGCGCAGTCCTGACTCCGCACCTCGCCAGTCATCTTCCCGGCGTCGTCATTTGACGGCTGACGAGATGTCTGACTTCCGCACCTACTCGCGCATCGTCGAAGAGGCGGCGCGCGATGGAACCGAACTTGTCCCGCCCACGCAATCTTGAATAGGCGCGTCGGGCATCAACCACCAAAACGTTAGAGGAAGAATCCAATGGTGACTCCGGTTGTGTCCGGCGCTTGGAACGCGCAGCTCTACGCTCTCGAAGCGCTGCGCTACCTGAGCAACACTCGTCCGTTCCTGATGACCACGAACACTCGGTATGAGACCGAGCGTCGTGCGTTTGGCATTGGTGACACGATCACCATCAAGAAGCGGCAGACTCCGACGGTTCGGACTGATGCCGACCTGTCCTACGACTCGCTCGCTCCGGGAACGCTCCAGCTGACCGTGGACCAGTATCGGCACGCATCGAGCGAGATCGCCGACTGGGACCTCGCGTTCGCGGGCCAGGAGTGCCTTGACATGCATGTCTTCCCGGCGGTTGATGCGCTGGCGGACAACATCACCACGCACTGCCTCCAGAAGGCCTACCAGGGCGTTGGCCCTTACAGCGCGGTCAGCGACCCGGCTGCTGCTGCCGACATCACCGCCGCTCAGAAGGTGCTGATGACGAACAAGGCACCGATCCAAGACGAAGCCAACATGCACTTCGTCATCAGCCCGTCGATGAACGCCGAGCTCCTGAACCTGTCGGCGTTCACGCAGTGGCAGGGATCGGGTGCGACCGGCGTCCAGAACCAGCGGACCGGCCAGCTGACGCCGCGCTACGGCTTCAACTTCCACCCGACGCAGCTCCTGAGCACGCACGCTCCGGGCACGCTTGGCGGCTCGCCGCTGGTGAACGGCGCTGTCGCGAAGGGCGCAATCACGCTGTCGCTTGATGCGGCTGCGACCTCGGGCACCGTCAAGGCTGGTGATGCGTTCACCATTGCCGGCGACTCGACGGTCTACGTGGTCACGGAAGACGCGACGGCCAGCTCGGGCGCGATCACCGGACTGAAGTTCGCGCCTGAGCTCCAGGTTGCGGCAGCCGACAACGCTGTGCTGGCCTTCGCGACGTTCCAGTCGGCGGTCGCTTCTGGCGACGTGATGAACATCGCCTACCACAGCGATGCCTTCGCTTTCTGCGCGGTTCCGCTGCCGGTTGGCCCGCAGCACACGCAGGCCGCCGACATCGGCGTCGCGACCGACCCGCAGAGCGGTCTCTCGCTGCGCGTGGTCATGGCCTGGGACGCCGCGAGCCGCAAGTCGAAGATGACCGTGGACGCGCTGTTCGGGTTCAAGGTCCTGAACCCGATGCTCGCCGTTCGCGCCTACCAGACCATCTGAGTCTGGCTGGCTGAAGTTTGGCTCGCCGTCCTTGTGGCGGCGGGCCTCAACTCAACGGAGGAAGCATGGATCGCATTGTGCCCACGCTGAAGCTCTGCAAGGGCGGTGACTATGTCGTCGTCAATCAGGCGGACGCAGAAGTTTGGCTCGCTGACGGCTGGAAGACTGCCGATGAGGTAGAATCAGCACCGGAAGCAGAAGAGCCGGTTGTCAATGAAAAGGCAGCTGCTCCTCGTCGGCGACGCACGCCGAAGGCCGACAACCCTTTCGAGATCTGATCAATGGCAGCACCCGCCGCTCCTTCTGCTGTCACACTCGCCGGCGACCACAAGGCTCTGACCGCTGCGTGGACTCCGGCAGACGAAACCGAGACCCAGTTCGAGGTTCAGTCCAGCCTCGACGATGGATCGACTTGGAGCGGCACCTACTACTACGCAGCCGGCGTCACGTCGGCGACGTTGCTTGAGTCTGACGATGACGTGACCGCCAAGGTGCGCGTCCGCGCGACGAACGGAGACGGCAGTAGCGCGTGGGTCGCTTCGACCAGCAAGGTCATTCCTGTCGCGCCGGCAGAGATCACCAACGACGGCACGGACGTGGTCCTGTTCGTCGGAGAGCTCGTGGACGGCCATGCGGTGGCCTTCAACGGTGCGGGCTTCACGAACGCATTGCTCTCGGGTGTATCAGTCACGGGCGCAGCTACCCTGACGGCGGCCGCGCAGGCAATTCGTGAAAGGGCCGTTGCCACGCACGCGACGCACTGGGCCAAGCGGTTGGCTGGTGCCTCGATGCCGTTCCGCGCTGATGTCGCGTCGCTGATCTGGGATCACGTCGGCAACTCGATCCCGATCACGGCGGTCGCAGCGGACACGCCGGAAGTCGGCCAGACGCAGATCACGATCGCCGGCCCGGTTGCACGCGATGTCGGTGCGACGTTCTGGATTCGTGTCAGGGGCACCGGCCTCTCTGACATGGACAACCTAGAGTTCAACGTTGAGGTGGCGAGCTCGACGGAGCTGGTCATCTCGGGCTTTGTGGCAAGCAGCTCCGCCAGCACGGGCTTTGTGGACCGACCAAGCCTCAACAACTACGACTCCGACCTGAACGGGCACACGAACTTCCGTGCTGGCGGTGCTCTTCCTTCCAAGACCTACGGGTTCGAGGAAGAGGTCCTGCGCTACATGCAGGACAGGCGATCGCTTGCGCTCGGTGACAGCACCGGCGTGCCGACGATCGCGATCAAGCTAGGCAACCCGCAGCCGCTGATGAGTCGCGTTGTCGGCACTGCGAGCACGACGGCGCGCTGGTCACCTGATCTGACTGGCATCGCCAACAACAGCTACGACCAGCTCTCGCGCATCCTGACGGACGCCAAGGCGCTGATCGACGAGCGGGGCGCGACGCTGACGCCTCCGCCCTACCGGATCGCCGGCATCGTGATGATGCACGGCCTGAACGAGACATCCGGCGACATCACCAAGATCCGCGCGATCAAGAACGTCGCTGCCGTGACCGTCACCGCTGATGTCGTCCGCATCCGCACGAGCACGGCGCACGGGATGACGAACGTCGCCACGAAGCTCTACAACCTTGCGCGCATCACCGGCATCGGCGGCACGCTTGGCGACGAGCTCAACGGCAAGATCCGTCCGATCTCGGTTGTCGATGACGATGAGTTCGACATCCTCGACTTCGATGCGACGGGTCTGTCAGGCACCGTTGCGGCCGGCTCGACGCTGGCTGACCTTGGCGCTCCCTGCTACTGGTTCGACGACCTGATCAGCGCGCAGATCGACGCCGTCCGCGCGCTCGCCATCAGCAAGTTCGGGACAGGCCAGGATGACGACCTCGTGCCGGTCGCGCTGATCCGGCCAGACTACGACCCCGAATACGAAGCACTGCTCGTCGGCCAGGACTCGAAGCTGTCGCTGTCCGTTGTCCGCGCGGCGGTCGAATCTGTCGCCGGCCGCAAGTCGCGCGTGGGTGTCGTCAACATCGACGACGTGCCGCACCGCGGCGACCCCGGCGGCCTGAACTCGCAGTTCTACTTCGGCCACGACGGGAACCTGCTCGTCGGCCAGCGGATCATCGAGTCGCTTGCGCGGCCTGTCTCGCTGACGACGACAGGCACGCCGAGCATCGTGGTCCCGATCATCGGGCACTCGTTCGTGCAAGGGCGCAGCCTGCTCGCTGCCGGCTACAACTCCGACCCCGAGCTGATCAGCAAGCAGTCCAACCCGCAGAACGGCATGTTCGCTTGGAACATGACCACGCAGGCAATCGAGCCTCTGGTCCTCGATCCAGACATGCTCTCGGGCACCTACAACGGCTACACGAACCTGACCAGCAGCTCGGTCTACCACCCGGGCGGATGGAACACTGCGAGCTTCCAGGTGGCCTACCTGCAAGAGCTCAAGATCAGGTTCCCTGACCACAACATCTACCTGCTCAACCTTGGCGTCAACGGATCGACGGCAGCCACGCACGAGACCGCGCTGACCAGCGGCGACGTGATCGAGTCTGTGACGGTCGCGTCTGGCGTCGTGACGATCAAGATCACTCTCCGCGCTGGCCAGAAGCCGATCAAGCGGACATCGACGTTCCCGGTCACGATCAGCGGAGTCACTGGCCTATCCACGTCGATCAACGGCAGCTTCACGGCAACGCCGATCAACGTCTCGACGACCGCGAACCTGCAAGGCACGCAGGAGTTCACGATCAACGTCTTCACAAGCGGGACGCCTGTCCTGACGGATGCCCGAGCCAAGTTCCCGGAGCCGATCTGGGACCCGAGCGCGAACGACATCTGGGATCACTTCGAGGCACAGACGGCCGCGTTCTTCGACGCCATGCACGCTGCCGGGATTCGTCCCGACTGCCGATGCGCCGCGATCGCGCTCGCCGAGAACGACATATTCCGGCAGACGGACGTGGAGAGCTACAAGGCCGCGATGCGCCGGATCATCAACGGGCTGGTCACGCTCTACACGACCCGCACGCAGCCGCGCAACGACATCGCCATCTCGCTCATGAAGGCTGTGAGGCACGGCAGGTTCACCGGCAGCACCGACACGCTCTCTGAATACGAGGCAGCGCAGACGGCTCTTGCCGGCGAATACCCGAACGTCACGCTGGTCAACGTGGACGAGAACAACGACCGGCTGCTCGATCCGGTCACGATCAGCACCGACAACATCCACCCGGACTACAAGGGCTACGTGGCTCTCGGCTACCAGCTCGCCAAGGCGCTCGACAACGTGCCGAACTGGGATGCGCCGCGTGACACGAGCCTGTCAGGCAGCGGATCGGTTGCGGCGAGTTCCAGCGTGATCGGTGGAGGTGTCACCCCATGACAGCGACGGCATACATCGCGGCGGCTGACGTTGAGACCTACTTCGCCAACTACGGCGAGGTCCCGGCTGTCTGGACGGCTGCAACGTCTACGCAGCAGGCCCAAGCCATCGAGGTTGCCTCGCGCTGGATCGACTTCGAGTTCGGTATGCGCTGGAAGGGTCGCCGCACGAGCTCAAGTCAGATCCGCGACTGGCCTCGCACGGGAGTCTACGACCGCGACAACTACGCGGTCAGCTCCACGACCACGCCGACGGCCGTCCGCAACGCAGCCGCAGAGGCTGCCGTCCTCCACCTGTCGGGCACGCTGACCACGTTCGGCAGCACGTCCGACGCGGTGCGGATCAAGTCCGAGACCATCAGCGCCGGCGGATCGTCGATCTCGGTGACGTTCATGGGCGGTAAGGCCGAGACTCCAGCCGACAGCAAGAAGTTCCCGAAGATCGAGGCCATGCTCATCGACCTGCTCGAAGACTACGGCGGCTCGGTCCAGTGGAGCCCGACGCTGTGAGCGAGCTTACGGACCGTCTGAAGGCCGGTCTGGAGAAGATCGCATCCAAGCTCGGCGAGGGCCTGACGGCCACGCTGACCCTTGAGCCATCCGAGACCTACGACATCGCGACTGGCGAATACACCTCAACGGGATCGCCGGAGACGTGGACGTTCGCTTGCGCGCCGGTCTACTCGGCTCGCGAGTCTGCGCGCGGCGCCGACGACGAGGCGCTCGGCTCCAATCCTAGGTTCGTCATGCCAGCCATCGCGCGGTCAGACAACACGCTCATCACGCCTCGCCGCGGCGATCGGCTGACGGTCTCTGGTGTCACGTATCAGATCGTCGGCGTGATCCCGATCAGCATCGGCGACGGCGTAGCGGGCTTCAACTTGGAGCTCTCCACCTGATGGCAAAGCAGGCTGACAGGCTCAAGAACGTGCTCGGCCGCGTGGCTCGCAAGTTCCCGGCTGCCGTGGACAACATCGTCAAGGCTGTCTCGATTGAGGCGGCGAACGCGATGATCGACATCACGCGCGTCGATACCGGCCGGCTCCGCAACGGTTGGGACGCCGGCATCGGTGCGCCGAGCGAATACAAGCCAACGCCCGGTGCCGAGACCTACTCGGACGATGCCTCGAACCGCGTGGCACAGAAGGTCAGCAGCAAGCCGCTTGGTGCCGGCGTCTACATCACGAACAACGTCCAATACGCTGCGATCTGGGAGACTGGTGCGTTCGAGCCCAAGAACCCAGGACCATCAAAGGGCCGTGGTCGCAAGGGCACGCGCCGGCAGCAGTCCAAGGAAGGCATCGTGCTCGTCGAGAACGGCTACCTGACCAGCACTCCGCAGGGCTTCTTGGCTGTCGGCATCGCAGCTGCTGAACGCCAGCTTCGCAAGCTCGACGACCTTGATCTCGGAGGCTCGGCATGACGTATCAGACAGTCGAGACCAGCCTTCGCACAATGGTGCGCGATCGCATTGAGACGCCAACGAGCGTCCCGGTCGCATATCCGAACGCGCGGTTCACGCCTCCACGCAGTGCCTCAAACAGAGAACTGCCGTGGATGCGTATGGCTGTGATTTACACAGACCGGGACGACATCTACGCACAGGGCCGCCGCACCATTACCGGCCGACTTGTCGTATCTGTGTTCGTTCCGGTAGACTCAGGAACCGCTCGGCTGCTTGAGCTTTCGCAATCCATTGTGGATGCGATCGAGCAGGGCGACGCTGGTTCGGTCCAGTTCTTTTCTCCAGCCTTGCAGCGCGTCGAGCTGTCATCGAACGAAGCCGCCGGATGGTTGCAAGCTAACGTGTCCGCAAACTTCTTCGCAGACGAGGTCTAACCCATGGCGTCAGTTCGCGCTATCTACATCGGCGGCGGTCAGAGTGGCTCGGTTGTTCCGTCCACCACTGCTTCCGATTACATCGAAACGCTCTTCACGTCGGAAGGCGTTGCTGCTGTCGCGCAGACGACGCAGGACGACACCTTCAGCGCGAGCCGTCAGCCGCGCGGTTCGGTCCGCACGGGCTTCAACGTCGGCGGCCCGCTGAATGGCCGACTGCGATACGGCGCCTACGACCACATCATGGAGTCGGCGCTGTTCTCGCCGAACTGGGCCACGCTCCAGACGGTCAGCGGTTCCGGCGTCAAGAAGATCTCCGCCAACATCACCGTCGATCACAGCGCGAAGACCATTGTCGCTGCGACCAACACGCCGTTCACGGGACTGGCTGTCGGCGACTGGATCCGCCTTGAGAAGGACGGCTACCAGAACGACGGCATCTGCCTGCGGATCAGCACTTGGACCGACGCCAGCAACATCGTCTACGACTCGTGGTCGAAGCTGCCGACCACGGACGCCGGCTCCGAGACTGGTGTGACTGTTCGCGCCGGCGAGCGCATCACTGTCGGCACGACTGACCGCCTGCACACCTACGTCAAGAAGCTGTCGCAGGTCACCGTGGACAGCTATCAGGCGTTCCTCGGCTGTCAGTTCGACCAGTTCGGCATCAGCCTGTCGCCGGGCGATCTGTCGTCCTTCTCGACGCAGGTGCGCGGCCGCAAGCTGGTCCCGGACTTCACTGGTGACTTCAACCTCGACACCAACGGCGATCTCGTCGCGTCTGGCGGCGCGAACATCCAGATCGACACCTACACCGCCAGCGGCTACACTGCGGCGCCGTCAACGTCGGTGCTCAGCACTGCCACGAATACGGGCGGCTCGATCATGATCGACGGCGAGCCGTCGCTGGTCGTGTCGAACTTCGACTTCAACCTCGCCAACAACATCCAGGGCGAACAGACGATCTTCGTGTTCGGTGACTACGCAGTCGAGCCGGGCGTCGTTGGTCTGACGGGCAACCTGAACGCGATCTTCGCCGGCACTGACCTGCTGGAGAAGTTCGTGAACGACCAGAGCGCGCGGCTGGCCTGCTACATCACCGGCACGGACGACAAGGGATACATCTTCGATGTCCCGAACGTCCGGCTTGGTGGCGGCGAGTCTGGCTTCAACAACGACGCGCTCGTTCGGCTCGGGTTCACTTGGTCGGCCGAAGTCGATGCGACCACGAGCCGAGCGTTCCAGGTGGTTCGCTTTGACGCGAGCTGATCTGGCCGGTAAGAGATAGGCATGGTCAATATCTTCAAGAGCAGGATCTCCGACAAGGCCCGTGATGAGGGACGCTGGTTCACGTTCGTGGATGGCACGAAGTGGAAGTTGGCGTCGATGTCGAGTCCTGCTTTCGTTGAGTGCCTTGCGAAGCTCAGGGAGCCGCACGCCGGTCTGCTGGCGGCGGCTCCTGACAGCGAAGAGGCCAACAAGATTCGACACAAGTCGATGATCCAGGCCATTGCCGAAGTGATCGTGAAGGACTGGAACGTCGAGGATGAGAAGGGGCCAATGTCCTGCAACCCGAAGAACATCCTTCGCATCCTCGAAGACAGCGGCTTTGACGCGCACACCGCGTTCGTCATTCGCAGCTGCTCTGACTCGATGCACTACACGGTCGCGAGGGTAGACTCGGGAAACTGACTAGATGGCTCGATTGGCACATGCAACATGCGCCGAACGGGCCATCTGACATCCGAGATTGGGCGGCTGCGACATACGCAGCTCCCCACCTTCACTCGCCGCTATCGTCCTATCCAAGCCTGCCGGATCACCTGATGCCGGTGGTCGAGGCTTGGATGACAATGCAGGGGCTGGAAGGCGGTATCAGGCCGTCAGATATCGTCGCCCATCTTGACGCTGTCGGTGTAGAATCACCAAGCGAGCGCCGGCGGATATACTTCGGGGTGATGGTCCTTGAAGGCAAGTCTCGGCAGCACCGCGCCCAGTCCATGCGGCAGAAGAACTGATGGCTGAGATCCGCGAAAGCATTGTCCTTGAGGTCAAGTCAGAGGGCGCGCAGCAGAGCGCGCAGCAGCTGACGTTTGCGTTTGACAAACTTTCAGACGAACTCGCCAACACAGAGAAGAAACTTGACGGGGCATCAAGTGCCAGCGATGAGCTATCAAGAGCTGAGAAGAAGCTTGGCGACGAAGCCGGCAAAGCCACCAAGGCAGTAAAGCAGCAGAGGGATGAGCTTGGTCGCTTTGTTGGCGGGGCCAACCAAGCAGGACGATCTCTTGATGTCTTCTCAAGGAGGTTCCGCGAGACAGCAAACAGAGCCAGAGAAGCCGTCGGCCCTCTGACTCGCATCGCGTCGCTGTTCGCCGGCGGCCTTGGTGTGCGGGCTGTCTCGGATAGCCTTGCCTCGTTTGATCGTGGTCTGTCGCAGGTCCAGGCCATCTCGCGCGCAACGGTGCCAGAGCTTGAGCGCATCAGGCAGGTATCGCTCGACCTCGGCGCCGCAACCAGCAAGTCAGCCAGCGAGGCGCTGCAAGGTGCTGTCGAGCTCGCGCGCGCTGGCTTCTCAGCGGTCGAAGTCCCGCAGGCTCTGCCGGCCACGCTCAACCTGTCGGTCACGGCCGGCCTCGACCTTGCGCGTGCGTCCGAGATCGCTGCGAACGCCATCCGTCAGTTCGCGCTGAACGCCGACGACACGGTGCGCGTGACCGACGCGCTGACCGTCGTCGCGAACAACGCGAGCACGGACGTGCAGCAGCTCGCCGATGCGCTCGGGTTCGCGGGTCCGCTGGCTGCGTCGTTCGGCCTTGACATTGAGCAGACGGCCGCAGCACTTGGTGCGATCAGCGACGGCGGCATCAAGGCGAGCCGCGCAGGCACCGGCCTTGCCGGCATCCTTCGTCGGTTGGTCGATCCGAGCAAGGAGGCCCGGCAGGAGTTCGATCGGATCGGCATCGCGATTCAGGATCTGGACCCGCGCACGAACGACTTCGCGAACGTCGTCGATCGTCTCGGCGAGGCATATCGGAACGGTGCCGACTTCACTCAGATCTTCGAGGCCGAGCAGATCGCGGCTGCGATCGTGCTGGCTCGTCTGGAGGAACGCTACGACTCGCTGTTGACCAAGCAACGCGAGAGCACTGATGCTGCCGGCGAGCAGGCCGATGCGTTCGGTCGCGACCTGCAAGGTGCGTTCGATCGGTTCGGCTCAACGCTCGAAGCTATCACGCTGAAGGCTGGTGACCAGGGACTCGGGCTCGCACTCAAGCAGGTCACCGAGTTCGGCATCGAGACGTTGCAGGTGCTGGGTGGGTTGGATGACTCCAGCCGAGACGTAAGCGACGGCGCGCAGCTGGCAGCGTCCGCAATTGAAGGCGTTGGCGTTGCTCTTGGCGCGCTCCTGGCTCTGTCTGGTGGAGCCGCGCTGATTGCATCTTTGGCAAACCCGTTCGTGGCTGCCGCTGCCGCTGTCGGCGTGCTTGTGACCGCCGTCAGGAGTGCGTCGAGAGAACTCAAGGAGCTTGAGCAATCTTCTGTAGACGTATCCAACTCAATCGAGACCGCAATCAAGAACTCAGCGGAATTCGCAGCTGAACTTGAAAAGCTGAGTCGGATTGGAGGCCTCCGCTTTGAGGCTCAAACGTCCCAAGATACTGAGCGATTCCTGACTACGCTCATCAACCGGACCGTCCAGCTTGCTGATGAGACAAGGAGGCTAGCTGCTGATCCAAGCGCGCGACTGATTGTCAACAGCTTCTCCGATCTCAACAACCAGATTCAAGAAGCAGAAGACAATGTAAATAGCCTTCAGCGCCAGCTTAGTGGCCTCCTTGATATTGGACCGCCGAGAGAAGAGTTCGGTGGCGAGCTTGATCTGTTTGTCAGGCAAACCACCAAACTAAGGAAGGAGATAGTAGACGCGAAAGCGGAGCTTGACATCCTTGTCGGTTCTGCCCGTCAGTCGCGTGGGATCACTTTCATTCCGATTGGCGAAGACATCCGTCTTATCGCTGAGCAGGCTGGACTTCTCGACCAGCTCGCGGAAGCGGAAAAGCGAGCCACTGAAGGAGCGACCACGCTTGAGGACCGCGTCAGCCTTCTGACCACAGCGCAGGAGCGGCTTTCAGCATCGCTCGACCAAGTCAATGGCAAGAGCCGCGAGGCTGCCAAGGCTGCCGGCGAAGCCGCAGATGCGACCAACAGGCAGGCCGAAGCAGCTAGGGAGCTCGCCGATCAGCAAGCCCGCCAGCAGTTCGACGCATCCATCGCAGGCCTGCGCCAGCAGATTGAGCTGATCGAGAGTCGCACCAAGGCGCTCCGCGACGCCGGCGCCGAGCAGGGCCGGTTCCTTGATGTCTTGCGCGAACAAGAGAACGAGGACGCGACGCGCACGCTTGCGTTGCAGGAGATCGCACGGCTGGAATCGCAGAACGTCGAGATCACCGAAGAGCGGACGCAGGCCATCTTCGATCAGGCTGCCGCGCTTGTCGCCGCTCAGTCCGGTCAGCAGGCGCTGATCGAAGCCTTGCGCGACGAGTTCCGCGAACGCGAGAAGCTGGACCGCGCAGCCGGACGCGGTGCGTCGCGAGCTCGTGAGCGTGACTTCGACGCCGAGCAAGCGCAGCGCCGAGCCGCTCAGGCTCAAGAGCAAGCCGAAGCCATCGCACGCGGTCTCCAGCTTGAGGCACTGTCCTACAGCCGGACTCGCGAGGAGGTCGAGCGCCTGCGGCTTGAGGAGCAGCTGCGTGGCACCGAAGTCTCGGAGAACCTCAAGGACGAGATCCGGCTGATCCAGCAACAGACGGAAGAGATCCGCGCCAGTCGCGAGGCCGCTGCCGCCATCGGGTCATCGCTTGCCGGCGGAGTCGGTGACGCGCTCCGCACTCTGCGAGAATCCGGCAGCGGTGCCGATGCGCTCATCGCTGGACTTCAGGGCGTCAGCGATCGGATCTTCCAGGCCAGCATCTCGCAGATCGAGCAGGCGCTCACGTCGGTCTTCACGGACTTCTTCGATGCACCGACGACTGGCGAGTCCCTGATCGTCGCTGCCGTAGGGCGCGTAGAAGCCGCTGTGCGCTCCTCTGCTGCGTTCGGCGGGGTAGGCGGAGTGGGAGTCGGCGTTGGCGGCGAGGCGGCTGATGGTGGCTTCTACGGGCCTCCTGTGCCTGCTGGCTTTGGCGCTGCCGGCGGCGGTGGCGGTGTGGTCGCTGGAGCTCAGGCTGGCGGATTCATCGGGCCGCCGATGACCGCTGCCGCATCAGGCGGGCTCTATGGGCCGCCAGTGCCGGATGGATTCCAGTTCGCCGGCGCGCAAGCACAGCCGTCCTTCTGGGACAGCTTCACCAGCAACCTCGGCACTGCCTTCGCCGGCGCGGCGATCTCGTTCGCGTTCAGCCTTGCTGCCAGCAGGCGTTCCGGTGACGGTCCTGAGCGCGCGCCCGGGTTCGGCGTGATTGGCCTTGAGGACCGCTTCGGCAGAGGCACCTACAACGACAACCGGAACGTCACGAACATCATCTCGCCGACGCCGCGCATCGCGCAGCAGAACTTCCGGCAGCAGGCCGAGCAACGACTTCGGCGATTCTGATGGCATTTCACGACACAGCCTTCCTTCCCGTCGAATACAGCTACGGCTCTGCCGGCGGGCCGAGTCACGAGACGGTCATCCAGCAGACGCCGAACGGGCGCTCGCTGCGGATCGCGCGATCGGACGATCCGATCATGCGCTACCAGATCGACCTGCGCGTGCTCGATGAGAACCACATCAGGATCGGTCCGCTCATCAACTTCGTGCGCGCGCGGCGAGGATCGCTTCACGGCTTCCGGTTGCTCGACTTCGCCGATCACTCGACGAACACCACGCACATCGGCCAGATCGACGTGGACGACCTCGATGCTCGGCACGAGCTCGGCATCGGCGACGGGACGCAGGCCGTCTACTCGCTGATCAAGATCTACACGGACTCCGGCGAGTCTGTGACCCGTCGCATCGAAAAGCCGATGCGCGTCGCCGAAGCGAACACGATCAGCAAGATCTCGTGGCTGGCAAACGCCACGCGCACCGTGTGGGTCTGGGTTGATGGCACGCTGAAGACTGAGGGCACGCACTACACCGTCGATTACGCGAACGGCAAGATCACGTTCGTGACTCCGCCCGCTCTCGGCGAGTCCGTTAAGTGGGCCGGATACTTTGCGGTGCCTGTCTTCTTCGGCCCGGAGGTGGACAAGTTCCTGCGGATTTCTGCGAGCAGCTACGCGGAGCGGCAGACTGACACCATCACGATGATCGAGACGAAGCAGGACACGGCATACTTGGCAATGGAGCGAGATCCACGAGGTGCAAAGCGTTGGGTTGTTTCTGCGTCCACCGTCGTTCACCAGCTCAGCTTCTACGATGGGCAAGTCCAGCTGTTCAATGCGGACGCCGTCGGAGCCAGCATCGACATCCATATGCCGGAGGCCGCCGACTGGATGCTAGGAGGGCCGCTGTTCTTCATCGGCAACAACGGCTCCACCGAGAACCTCGTCGTCAAGACCTACGGCGGTGCTGCCACGCTCTTCACTCTCGGGCCTAGCGCGTCCGTCTCGATGTTCCTCTGCCCGGATGGTTCCGGCGGATATGACTGGGTCATCGTGAACGCATGAAGACCACGCGCGCAGCAGCTGAGTTTGGCGGCGCGGCTCGCTGGCTGAACCAGACAACGCAGGACCGCAGGGTTCACCCTGCGCACTACCGGCTCTACGTCGTGAGCACGGCCGGATCGGGTGACATCATTGACCTCGTGCTGCCGTCCGTTGAGGAGGCGCACAAGATGCTCGCCGGCACCACGCTCTACGCGCTGAACCGTGGCATCCAGGGCAACCTGCGCTTCAAGCTGGCGTCGGGCTACTACTGGAACTTCACCGGCTCAGTCTGGCAGGGCACAGCGACCAGCGCGTGCCTGATCGGTCCAGGCTACATCGGCAAGGCCGTCTACTTCGGCAGGCCAGCGTCCGGCGTGCCCGTGGACATGACGGACTTCCGCTGCTTCAAGCTGCAATCCAACACCCGCATCATGACCATCGGATGATTGACGTTCCCGCAGCACTGGTTCCGAGTCGCGCGTCGAGGTCGCTACAGATCTCGAAGTGCTATGCGATCATCGCGGTCAACGCGACGACTCAGCTGCGCTGGGATCTAACGGACAACCAGCACGACATCCTGACCGTCGGATCGGACGGTTCGGTTGTCACGTATCAGGCTGCGAACGTCGTCGTCTCTCAGCCTCGCCGGCGTCAGTCGGGGATTCGATCAAACTCTGCCGAGATACAGATCGGGCTTGATGACCTGACCGGCGTCACCAAGGCCGACATCGACAAGGACCTGCTGATCGGCGCGCGCGTCGTTGAGCTTGAGGTCGATGCGCTGCACCCGTGGATCTTCCACCGTCGGTTCTCGTGGTATGTCTCGGACGTTCGACACGGCAAGGGCGTCGCGATCTTGTCGCTTGTCGGCATCAGCTCGAAGTTCCAGTCAATGGTCGGCGAGTCGATCACGACGCGCTGCCAGAACAAGTTCTTCAACTTCAACTGCAACAACGGCAACTCGCTGTCGTCGGTGCTTGAGGGCGGCACGCAGAAGTTCGGGTTCCGCGAATACAAGACAGCATCCGATCCGACGTATCTGGGTCGGCGTCGCGTGCGGATCATGGAGGACGCCGACACGTTCCCAACCGACAGCCTGACGGCGGCTGATTGGTGGGCGCACGGCACGCTCAAGTTCGTCAGCGGCCCAGCTGCCGGCCAGATCGTCTACGTGGAAGCCAACGACCAGCCGTTCACGTCTGGCGGATTCCTATACTGCGACCTGACGCTAGCAACTCCGCTGGCGTTCAATCCGACATCGGGCAACGACCTAGAGCTGCGCGTCGGCTGCGGGCGGTATCTGGCTGTCTGCCGTGACAAGTTCAGCAACCTTGACAACTTCCGTGGAGATCGCGACGTTGCCGGATCGGACAACCTCCAGCGCACGCCGTCTGCCGATTGACATCGTGCAGCGAGCTCGTGGCGCGATCGGCACGCCGTTCCGGCATCAAGGCCGGCAGCCGCATGTTGGTCTTGACTGTCTCGGGCTTGTCGTGCACGCGATCGGTTCTGGCGCCAAAGCCGTAGACCAGCGCGACTACGCAACCGTCCCGGATTCCATCAGACTAGATGCCGCGCTGCGTCGGTATTTCGATGCCGTTGATGTCGATGATCCGACAGACGCGCCGGAAGGAAGCGTGCTGGCATTCTGTGTGTTCGGCGACCCGCACCGATCAGTGCGTCATCTCGGGATCAAGTCTGACCGTGGTATGATCCACGCTCGACATGGCGCTCGGAACGCCGTCGTTGAGATCACGATCGGCCCGGCTTGGCATGATCTGTTCATCGGAGCGTATCAATGGCGAGCGCAGTAGGACAAGCGGCTGGAACCGCAGCAGCCGGCCCAGTGGGCGCGGCTCTCGGTGGGTCAATTGGCGGGCTGATTGACCAGCTATGGATGTCAAAGCTGATAGCTTCGACCCGTCAGCCGATCCGCGCCATTGACATCCCGATTTCGCACGCAACAGACGGCACGGCGTCCACGCTGATCTTCGGAGACTATGCTCGCATTCCGCTGCACCTGACGTGGACTTCGCGGCCTTGGGTCATCCAGCAGAGCGGCACCGACAAGCGAGGCATCCAGGCTCCAGACAAGTGGCTTGTGCAAGCGCAGTGGATGGCTGCGAACAACGCCATCGGCGAGTTTGATCAGCTGATTGCCGAAGGCAAGCGCATCTACACCAAGCCGTTCACGTCGGGTGACTCACTCACGACGGGCACAGATGCAAACATCCTGACGATCCGCCAGACGAACAACACCGACTTCATCACGCGGTTCAACATCTACAACGCCAAGGACGGACTTGGCGATCCTGTTGATGCTGATCTTGCGGAGTTCCTTGGATCGCTCGACGAAGGCAGCATCACGCAGTTTGTGATCAGCTCGCCGTCGATCAGCATTCAGACGAAGGTCATCTCGTCTCGAATCACTGACGCTGCCGGCAACGCCGAGCTCAAGCTGGAGCTGGACACGCCCTATGACACGGGCGGCAGCACGTCGCCTTGGGGCATCTTGCTTGGGTTCTCCAGCACGATGGTTTCAGGCGTCAGCATCTCGTTGACGAACACCGCCGTCCAGTATGACCCAAAGGTCTTTCCTGGCGGTGCGGCCAGCGTAGAGCTGAACCTCAACGGCGCGATCAAGTCGTCGATCATGGTCTCGGCAATCGGCAGCGACAACGTGCCGAAGAACCGGAACCGCGCCTACGTTGTGTGCGATGAGTTTTTGCTGTCGGGATTCGGAAACCGGATGCCGAACATGTCAGCCGTCGTGGCTGGTCGCACTGGCTTCCTGACGCTGAACGACACGGTCGATTACGTTGCGCGCAACCTGACAGGACTGAACTCGGCGCTGTCGAACAACGACAACGTGCCGGCAGATCAGATGGATGGTCTGGCCGTCTATGCGCCATTCGAGCCCGGCGAAGTTCTGGAGAAGCTGCGCGCGTCGAACGGTCTGCTCTGGCGAGAAGGCAACGCCGGGCACACATCCATCTACGGCGAGTTCTTCATGGACTCGTCGAGGTCGATCAACTTCATCGACTACTTCGGCTTCAACGCTCGCCGGCCGTCAGAGGACTTCGAGGAAGTCGATCTCAAGCTCGGCCGCATCGACAGCAACGAGCGCATCAGGAAGGTGGAGATTTCGTTCTCCAACAAGTTCGACAGCTGGCAGCGAGGCGTCGAGGCCGAAGAGCTTGAGCACGTTCCGCTCGGCAAGGAAGTTCGCATCAACCTTGACGACATGGTGATGACGCGCGCGGCTGCAAAGACGATTGCGCGGAGGATGCTGCACGAGTCGTGGAACCGCACCTATCAGGTGAGCTGGATCGCGTCATGGGAGCACGCCATCTTCCAAGAGGAAGACATCATCGGCTTTACTGACGACGCCGGCGATGTCTGGACGGTCATCGTTGATCAGATCGACGAGACGGCGGACTTCTTTGTCGAGATCACCGGCTGGGTCATCGCGCCCGAGCAGCTGTCGGACAACCCATCCAGCCTGAGCTCCACGAACGACAGCGACCCGCGCTACGACGAGGGACTGCCGCGCGTGCCGGTCGCCTACACTCCGCTGACGACCTACGTCGTGGACGTGCCACCGATCTACGATGAGCACGTAGGTGAACCGGGGGTCTACGTGGCTGCCTGCAACGTCGATCCCACGCTGGCCTTCCAGGGAGCCGTGGTCTTCGTCAAGCGGCCTTCGGATCAGTCCTGGCACGCTGAGGCCGTCATCGAGACTGCGGCGACTGTAGGGCGAACCACGGACGCTCTCGCGAGCGTTGTCAGCACGGCCAGCTACGACACGGTCAACACCGTCAACGTCGAGCTCGAAGGCATCGGCCAGCTGGCGACGGTCACGGAGGCTGAGGTCGATGATGCGGTCAACCTCGCGCTGATCGGCACGGAGGTCGTTGGCTTCCGCGATGCCACGCTTGAGGCGGACGGAACCTACACTCTCGACCACCTGAGCCGCGGCCGGATGGCAACGGAGGATCAGGTTGGCACGCACGCGGTCGCCGAGCCGTTCGTGATGCTGTCGGGTCTGACTTGGCTACCGCTGGCGGCTGAGGACATCGGCACGACGATCGAGGTCAAGATGGTCCCGCCGGGCGCCACGATCGACCAAGTGCAGCCGATCAGCTACACGGTCACGCTGCCGACGTGCGTGCCAGTGCCGCCGGCAGACGTGACGATGCTGGACAACGGCGACGGCAGCCTGACGGCCTCGTGGACGTATCGAAGTCTGCACACGATCAGGTTCCGCAATCCGGCGCAATCTCCGGTGCTGGCTGGTGACACGGTGCAGGTCAGCGCATGGAACGGCACGATCAGCGGAGATGCCGACTATGTGGCGAGCGTGCTGGCGTCGCAGTCCACCTTGACGCTGACGTATCCTGCGAACGAGGGGCTGGAAGGTCCGACGATCAACGCGCAGGTGAAGCAGGTCTCGGCAACGTTCGGTGCAAGCTCTGCGGCATCGGCTAGTCTGTCGGCCAGCTACGTGCCGGTCGTGGACCTTGAGGACACGATCCTTGGGCTTGATGCTGGCACCGATAGCGGCGGCGAGTTCCTTGTGACCGCGGGCAGCCAAGAAACGCGATGGGTGCGCGCTGCGAACTATGGTAGCATCGACAATGACTTCGGGTCTGTCGCCGATGCTGCGTCTTCCGTGTATGATTACGGGAGCCTCTGATGCCTCCAAAGAGCAAGAAGCAAGAGCGGCTGATGCGCGCGGTTCTGAACGATCCTGCCTTTGCCCGGCAGGTCGGTATCTCGCAGTCTGTCGCTCGCGAGTATCTTGGCGAAAAGCCGAAGAAGAAGGCACCTCGTAGGCGGGCGCGCTGATGGCAGAACAGGTCCAGCTCAGGCGAGGCACGACGGCACAGCACTCGACGTTCACGGGTGCTGTCGGCGAACTCACGATCGACACGACGAAGAATACCGGCGTCGTGCACGATGGCTCCACGGCTGGCGGTATCCCGCTTGCCAAGGAAGCGGCAATCCTCACGTCGCTTGAGGTGCGGAGCGGAACTAGCGCGCGCGAGGCGTTGATCTACAACACCTACACCGACGCGAGCAACTACGAGCGCGCAGCGATCGGCTTTCAGACGCTGTCGAACACGCTGACGATCGACACCGAAGCAGCCGGCACGGGAACGGTGCGTGGTCTGTCGATTGGCTCAGAGACGCTCTACATCGACCCGGCAGAGAACCGCGTAGGGATCGGACTCGACACGCCCTACGCGACGCTAACGGTGCGCTCGCAGGGCACCAACAACACACGCGGCATCGCTGGCGAGCATACCGACAACACCACGGCCTTCTCTCAGTTCAAGTTTGTTGGCCGCCGCTCGCGTGGATCGCACGGCTCGCCGTCTGCTGTGCTCGCTAACGACTCGCTCGTCAGCTTCAACGGCGCCGGCTACAAGGCAACGGACTGGTCTGACACTGTCGGCGGGCTCTACGTCTACGCGCGCGAGAACTGGACGGACACGGCCACGGGCACGTTCATTACGCTGCGCGGTCCGAAGCCCGGGACGACAACGCCGCAGGAGTGGGCTCGGTTCCAGTCTGACGCTGTGCAGTTTACGCCTGAGTGGACGGCAGCAGGCACGACGTATACGGCGCTCAAGGTCAACCCAACGAACACGGCAAGTGCTGCGGCGACGAAGCTGCTGGACCTTCAGATCGGCGGGACTTCGAAGGTTTCTGTCGGCAAGGACGGCGACATCTCGACCGTCTCGTTCGCACAGTTCGCCGAGATCAGCACGCCATCGACGCCGGCCGAGAACGAGTGCCGGATCTATGCCAAGGACAACGGATCGGGATTGACGCAGCTCGTCGTGCTGATGCCTGACGGCGTCGAGACCGTTCTTGCCACTCAGACCTGACGGAGACACAGATGACCGCGCCATCCATTTCCAACCACAACAACCCAAGCCCGGCCGAGTATGCCGAGATTGTGACGCCTGCGTCTGCGGACCTGCCGGCGATCACGCGAGCCATCTACATTGCAGCGGCCGGCAACCTGACCGTCGTGATGGCGGGCAAGGGCAACACGTCCACGGTGACGTTCAACAACGTCGTGGCCGGTAGCGTGCTACCGATTCGCGCTCGCCAGATCACGGCCGCACCAGCGAACACCGTCGCGCTTTACTGAGCTATGAACCTCGGCATCGGACTCGGCGTCACCAACTACCTGCGCGTCCCGACGGTTGCGCTGGACCCAGATGCTGCCATCGCCGCGCTGTTCCAGACGGGAACGCCCGGGGTCTACCACGAAGGCGCATGGTATGACCCGTCCGATTCGGCGACGGTGTTTCAGGATGCGGCTGGGACTACGCCTGCTGGTGTGGGCGATCCTGTTGGGCTCATCCTGGACAAGTCGCAGGGGCTGGCGCTTGGGAGCCAACAGGTGGTCGATGGCGGGTTCACCGACATCGCAAACTGGCCCGCAGAGGGAACGCCAACGATCCGAGAGATCGACGCGAACGGCGACCTCCATATTTCCGGTGCTCACAACACGGGCGTGACTCAGCAGATACCCGGGCTTGCTACCGGCTGGCATGAGGTCACGATCGAAGCAAGGGTCGTCACCGGGTCGATCAAGTTCCAGATGAACTTCTCCGAAACGATCGGCCCAGCAGTGTGGGGACCGACATTCAGCACGGCCACATACAGGGTCCTGCTGAATCAAGGCAGAAGGGACGTCAAGATCGCTTGTGGCGGGACTGCCGAGTTTTACGTCCGCAGCATAAGCATCAAGCCACTAGCAGGCAATCACGCAAGCCAAAG
>JGI11705J14877_10000357_pt1 | contig 29047 bp, 26 predicted proteins | sample Etolaghawater15m_FD_14877 | JGI IMG/M metagenome (IMG submission 14877)
TAGTAGTAGTAGTAGACTTTTTTGTAGATATATTTACATCAAAAATATTTTTTATTATACTCTTATCAATACCACCTGCATTATCTATGATTTTTAATAATGTATTGTTATCTAGTTGTTCTATCTTAAGTATTATACTTCTATCTTGTATTTTATTTTTTATAAATGCATCTTTTGCATTTTGTATAAGATTAATCAAAACATGTTTAAATTCATTTGGATAAATATTAACTTTTAATGATTTATCACCAACTATTTGAATTTTAATTCTATTATGCACTATAACATCATCCAAAATTGATAATGATGAATCAATTACTGAGCCAATTGCTACTGATTCTATATCTTTATTTTCAGCCAAAAAAGTTCTAAACTCATCAAGTGTCTCTAGTGCAAAATCTGCTTGAGCTATAATATCTGAAATATCATCAACTGTATCATCTTTAGTGATTTTAATGTTACTGTTTAGTTTTAATAAATATATCTCTGATATTGTCTTAATAGCTTGTAGTGGCTGTATCCATTGATGTGCTATAGAATCAATAATCCTACCAATTTGAGCATGTTTATGCTCTTGGAATAAATATTTTTTCTCATCTTCTCTAGCTATTTGCCTATCCTTTTTCTTCTGTGTATATTGATATATAAAGAGTATTAAAACTATAATACCAACTAGCACTATTATAATAAATGATGAAAATATTTTTGTTATTGCTTTTTGTTTTAACAATAGACTATTGTAATTTTTAATAGATACATCAACTGCAATTATTAGTGATACTTTATTATTTTGAATAACTGGATGTAAATATGTTATCCATAAGCCATCAATACTCTGTTTAAAATAAGTTGATTTTTGATGTTCTAATGAATATTGCCAGCTTGAACTTATAGGTATGAAAATTTCATTTTTATCAAATTTATCATTTAAATCACTAGTTCCATCTGCTACTACTCTTAGTCTTTTTCTTTCATCAATCTTAACTACAAATATATTTGAATAGTTATTAGTTTCAAAACTATTCAGATATAAAGAAAATTGCTTATATAAATCATCATCTCCAAGAGTAGATAAATTATTTATATAGTATCTACCTATATTTTTAGCAATACCATCTACATCAGATATTTTTGAAGAAAATGCATCCTCTTGTATCATATCTCTTGTATTCTGAAATTGTAAATAAACACTTATTGTTAATATCATTAAAAATAATGACAATATAATAAAAAAATATGTCGATTTAAAATTAAAATATCTCATTCAACATAATCCTTCAAATAATTATCTATATTTAAATTAAATTTTTTTATATTTTTCTTATTTAATTTTAATTGTGGTCTACCTTTTCTATAATAAAATGCTCCAATAACATTTTTTATTTCTTTAAAACTTTTATAATCTTTTACAAATATCGGCTTTTTAGTACAATTGGAATCTATATTAGAAAAGATCAAATCAGCTTCTTTACAATTTGTTACAATATTAAATTTATGATGGTATTTAAAAATACTCTCATATTTTTTAGTTGTATATATATTTATCTTTTCTTTTTCAAATAGTGAAGTAAATACTTTATCATATAATTTAAGCTCATACGAACTATTCGCATATAAAGAGATAGAAAATATAATTAAGAATATAATTTTCATTAAAAAGTATACTCCAAAGATAATGTAATCTTTCTATCTATAATAGATATCATATATGGATCTAAAGGCTGTAGCGTAGTAGTACTATTTATCATAAACTTTTGCTCATAAGCTTTATTCAGTATATTCTCACATTTTATATTTATATTTAGATTATTGTTGTATTGATAGCTTGCAGATAAACTTAAATCATAATATGTCTCATCATCTACTCTATCAATCATAAGCTCCTGATATGTATCAAATCTAGCATATCTATTGAAGTTTTTTAATACCATCTTTTGATTAACATCTGTTTTTAAATAGGAGATGAAATGCTTATTAACATCACTATAATTATGTGTCCATCTAAGTAATATACTATCACAGTTTAATATAGTTGAAGAATTTTTAATTGCTCCAGTACTAGTTGTAGTAATTGCGTCTTTAATATTATCATGTGTATATATGATATCAAATATGTGGCTATTATTTGTATATGTAATTTTCTCTAAAAAAGATTTTCTTCTCTCTTTTTTAATATCATCATTTTCAAGATATATTGAGTTTACCAAATAAGGTTCAATTGCTACTTCTTGATAATATAGATATGTTTGATACATCATAGAACCATTAGTATATGTATTACCAACTCTAAACAATGATTGAGTATCATCTTTAATGCCATCATGGTTTGCATTATCAATATCGCTATACTGTGTAGCAATTGTAAAAATAGAATTTGGGCTTAGATTATAGTTATCTTGCATATAAAATGTTTTTACATCTTGTCTTGTCACCCCTTTGTATGTTAATAGATTTCCATTTAATTTTAATGAATCATATTTTAAATCTTTATATCGATACTTTATACCATAAAGTATATCATGCTTTTCTATACTCTTGGTTTGTTGTAGCTTACTTGTTATAACTTTAGAATTACCATTAACTTCAAATTTATCTATAGGTTTTGTAGGATCATTTTGATACAAAAATAGTATATTATCATTTTCAAATACACTATTATCAATCATGGAGTCATAATTAATATGTAAAGAGATGTCATTTTCAAATTTTTCATCATATCCAACATGTAATGTATCTATTTGCATATCAGATCTACTTGTGTCACCTTCCCAATCCATACCAAGAAATGCATCTTTATTTACTTTGATTGAACTTAGAATAAATCTTCTATCTTTATTGTATAAACTTAAAAAGCTATGTCTTCTGTTTGTATCTCTTGAAAGCTCTTTACTATTTATATAAGACTTTTTTTTATTATCATTATCTTCTGATATATGAAAAAAATATGAATAATTAGCTATTTTATTGGATGTATTTAGAGATATATTCTTCGATTTATAACTACTAGCACTATAATTCATTGTAGTATCTGGATCTCTTTCTTGTCTTTTTGAGTATAGTTTTATCATTGCTTGTGTAGGCTCTGTAACAAATTCAAATGACGGATTAGCTGTGTATATCTCTATATGATCTACAAATCCTAAATCAATATCACCTAATATTGTCAATCCACTTCCATAAAGAGATGAAGAGATCTCTTGATTATCTATATATACCCTTATATTAGAACTAGCAAATGGAGAAAATCCTTTCATATTAGGATCTACTAAACCATATCTACTTATATTGTAGCCTATCTCTGTAGTTTTAAGAATATCCCTTAGATGTTTAGCATTCATCATATTAAGATCAGAACGAGTTATAACCGTAACTATGCCATTGTTTGCTTTTTTTGTTTTTTCAGATAAATCATCTTTAATCTCTATATCTAACAATAGCTCATCTATAGTATTTGATCCAAATACTAAGCCAAAGCTTAAAAATAATATAAAAACAAATCGCATATATACCTCATCATATTTAAAATTTTATAATATTCTATCATATCATAATAAGAAAACATCTAAATGTCATATCAATTATGTATAATGATATATGAACATTTTATTATTAGAAGATACACAAGTATTAAACAAAGCAATTACACAACTACTTAAAATGGACAATCACACTGTGTTGTCCTTTGTTGATGGAGCAGATGCTCTTAATAATATTGATAATGACATAGATTTGTATATTTTAGATATCACTGTGCCAAATATAAATGGCTTGGAGCTTCTTGAATCTATACTCAACTATAATGCTGCAGCAAAAGTGATTATCATGTCTGCAGATACATCTATAGACACCATATCAAAAGCATATGAGCTTGGGTCTATTGATTTTATTAAAAAACCATTTGAGATTAAAGAATTAAAATTAAAAATCTTAGCAATGAATCACAGACAAGATAGACTATTTGACTCTATAGAATACAAAGAGTCAATCAATAAGCTCACACATAAAGAGAAGCAACTTTTAAAGTTACTATTAGAAAATAAAAATGAGATTGTTACACTAGAAGATATTGAAAATACTGTATATTCTAATGATGATAATATGTCAGCAGATGCCCTAAGATCACTTATGAAGAGATTACGATCAAAACTTAAGGATGATATAATCAAAACCCTTCCATATCAAGGGTATATGCTAATAGATATCTAAGGGCCCTCCCAGATACTTAAAGATATTTTAACTTAAGTCTCTTTTAACTTTTTTAAGTGTACTTAATAAATCACTTATATGCTCTGTACAAATTTCAAAAATCACATTTGCATCTAAATCAAAATAATGATGAGATAAAATATCTCTTATACCCTTTATTTTTTTCCATTCAATATTTGGGTAAGTTACTAATAATGTCTGATGTGTTATTTTATCAATATTTTTAAGACTCTCACCCACAGCTATTAATTTCATACAAATACTATCAAGTTTTTCCTGACCCTCTTTTGTATCACAAAAATCATCTTCACTTTTTGCATAAGCACATCTCTCTTGAACTATTTTATTGCATCAATAATTTGAGATAGTATATCTATAACTAAACTTTTATCATACTGCATTAATTCCATCTTTCAATATTCTTTTTTGCAAGTAAGGATTCATTTTATCCCTTAACCTTACTACATCAACACTTTTATGAAAAGCTTCTTCTAGGTCATCTTTAATAGCAACCATATCAAATAACTTAGGGGGCATTTTTACAAATATATCTATATCACTACTTTTGGTTGCTTCATCTCTTGCATAACTTCCAAACAATCCTATTTGTTCAACACCATACTTATTTTGAAACTCAGCATAGTGTTCTTTTAAATAGTTTAATATATTTACCTTATCCACAATATACCTTTCATTTTAGGGCACCCTTTATTAGTTCTACTATTGTATCATAACCTAATTCAACTTATTCAATCTGAATTTATTTACCCCAAAGATATTTTTTTCTATTACCTTATACTGTTGAATCTTTAAATTCTTTGTGTAAATTAGTGTAGCCAGATCACTTCAAAAATACTCTAAAATATTTACCTTTAATTTTACCATTTGATAAGCCATCAAATGCTTTTTGTTCAAGCTCTTTTTTTACAGCTACATATGAACAATAAGGTAATATATCAATCTTTCCTATATCGTTTTTACCTAGTCCAACACCAGCAGTTAATGCACCTAATATATCACCAGCTCTTACTTTTGCTTTTTTACCACCATTGATAAATATAGTTGAATATTTTGATTTAATATCATACTTTTCATCTGTTTGCAAAGATGATATATTTTCTAAATTGATATTCATATCTAGTGCATCCTCAAGATCATCTAATCTAAACTTATCATCTGTAAAGCTTATTGCATGGCCAGATGCACCTGCTCTTGCTGTTCGTCCAATTCTATGTACATAAACCTCATTATCATATGGTAAATCATAATTTATCACAAGGTCAATATCTTTTACATCAATACCACGAGCTGCAACATCTGTAGCTATTAGTATTGGATATGATTTATTTGAAAACAATATAAGTGTCTCATCTCTATCTCTTTGATCAAGATCACTATGAAGCACAAGTGGATCAAGTCCAGCGTCTTCTAAATCATCAGCTAGTTCATCACAAGCTACTTTTGTATTACAAAATATAATTGTAGATTCAGCCTTGTATTTTGCTAAGGCATACTCTACAGCTTTGTTTTTAGTATCAATATCACATTCATAAAATTCTTGGTTTATAGTTGTTTTTGTGTGTGTAGATTCAACCTCTACAGATATAGGATCCATTAATATTTTTTCACCTAATTCTTGTATATTTTCTGGATAAGTTGCTGAGAATAATAATGTCTGTCTCATAGTAGGAATATATGATATTATTTCATGTATATCCTCACTAAATCCCATATCTAGCATCCTATCTGCCTCGTCAAGTACTAGAGTCTGTATATCACTTGGACTAAAACTATTCTCTTTTAGATGCTTAAGTATTCTACCTGGTGTTCCTACTATAATATGTGCTTGGTGTGATAATGAATGTTTTTGAGGCATAAATGGTACACCACCACAAAGTGTAATTATTTTAATATTGTGTTGAAATCGTGCAATAGATCTAAGCTCTTTAGCTACTTGATCTGCAAGCTCTCTTGTAGGACACATAATCATAGATTGGATTCTAAACTTTTTTACATTTAATTTATTTAGAACACCTATTCCAAATGCTGCAGTTTTTCCACTACCTGTCTTTGCTTTAGCAATAATATCTTCTCCATCAAGTATATGAGGTAAGCTTTTTTCTTGTATAGCTGTCATCTCCTTATATTGCATTGAATTTAATGTATCAGTCATTGATTGTGGTAGGTTTAGGTCTGTAAATTTATTTGTCATTTTTATACTTTCTTTCATAACGTTCAAGCATAGTCTCATTTCCTTTTAGACCACCTTGATGTATATAGATTAATGTTGAATTTTTAATGTTGAATGTTGAGTTTATTATAGTATTCCATGCTATAGGATCATACAATAGCTCAAATTCTATACCTGTCTCTTCTTTTAGTTGTTTGTATATTTCATAGTTTTCTTTATATAGTTTACCAAAATGATACTTCTTTGTAGTTTGTAAAATTGTTGGATGATACTTTTCATCACTTTCTAGCTCAAAAAATTGCTTTTTTAAATACTCATCTCCCCCTACACAAGCAACTGTTAATACTTCCAAATTTTCTGGTAAATTCTTTTGCAAAAACAGTGACGTTGTACCTGTACCACTTGGAAGCATTATCTTTATATCATCATATTTTAAATTTTGTTCATCAATCCATTGCTTCAGCTCACCTGCTAATATTGATATACCATACTCACTAGTATGATATCTTCCACCTTCAGGTATAAATATCTCATTGTTAGCTAGCTTTAGATTATCTGGATCAAAATCCGAATTGACTATTATATTTGCACCATTTTCAATAGCACCTTTATAATTACCTCTTGGATTTTCTTTAATATGATTTGGCATATGATCCACATAAAAATCAAATTCCCACCCTTTTAGTTTTGCTAAGGCTGAAAAAGAATACAAAGAGTTTGCTTGTACTGAACCATAAGATATTAACTTTTTAATATTATTAAACTCATTGTCTAAAAAATATGCAAACTTTCTAGCTTTGTTACCAGAAAACTGTTCATGCAAAAGATCATCTCTTTTTATATAAAAACTTTGCTTGTTAATAGTTATTTCTTCTATTGGAGTATTCTTTAAAATCATTTGGTATAATACCCAATATATACAATTTAGTAGATAAAGGGCTAATATGAACTTCACTATATTTGGAAATCCAGTAGAACATTCAAAATCACCACAAATGCATAATGCAGGATTTCAACTTCTAAGTTTAGATAATAACTATACCAAGACACATCTAGAAGATGGTAGTACAATCAAAGAAGTATTTTTAAAGAACAATATACAAGGTGCAAATATAACTGTACCACATAAAGAAGATGCATTTGCTAATGCAGATGAAATCAAAGGTTTAGCTAAAGATATTGGTGCAGTAAATACATATATCAATGAAAATGGAAAAGTGATAGCATATAATACAGACGCACCTGGATTCATCAAAGCAATTGAAGAATTCGGTGATATCAAATCAGCTCTACTTTTAGGAGCAGGAGGGACAGCAAAAGCTATTGCAGTTGCTTTAAAAGAAAAAGGTGTTAGCGTTACAGTTTTAAATAGAAGTGCAAACAGATTAGATTTCTTTAAAGAGCTAGGATGTGAAGTTTATACTTGGGAAACATTTAAAATTAAAAATTCAACATTTAGCATTGTTATCAACTCTACATCTGCTGGACTAAAGGATGAAAACCTACCTGCCCCAGAAAATATAGTAGCAAATATTTTAGATCATGGAAAATATGCTATTGACTGTATATATGGGAAAACTACTCCATTTTTAGCTTTAGCAGAAGAAAAAAATTTACCTTCTAAAGATGGTGAAGATATGCTTCTTTATCAAGGTGTAATAGCATTTGAGTTGTTTACAAATACTAAAGCAACACCTGAACTTATAGAAGCAATGAGGATGAGCTTAAAGGCTTAGGTTCCACCTCGGGAGAGGATGGAACTAGAGGGATTGAGAGAGAAGATCTCCTCGTTCCACCTCTCCTGAGGTGGAATGCATACCAAACGCTCCTCGTTCCACCTCTCCTGAGGTGGAATGCATACCAAACGCTACAACTATCCTACTCAGTTAGCCCTTCTAGAATCTCTAACATTCTATTATGAGTTTCCTCTACAGCATCGATTGTCTCTTGCCCAGTTATACCAAGATCTTCAATCCAATTATCAATTGATGGAAATTTAATATATACCAAATCTTCATCTTTTTTCTTATAAATTACTAAAGAAAAAGGAGCATATGATCCAGCATCAGGATGATTTTTTGATACAGGGTATATTGCATTAAATCTGATAATTGAATATGTATCAAAAAAGTCATATTCTTCTAGACTATAGCTATAAGATTTTGGTACCAAAAACCCAACAGGTCCAATTTCAGCTTCAAACTCATCTTTGAATGCATCTTTTAGATCGCTGTATGTTATACCATCTTCTAATTCAAATTCCATAGTAAACTCTGTAGTTAATTTTTTATTCGTAGTTTTATTATCTAATGGCAAATATTTACCATTTGGCAGTGCTTTATGAAGTGCTACATCTACTGATTTAGCATATGCTATTAAATCAGTATCAGTTACAGGAATATTAGTAACTCTAGCCATACCCTCTAAAGATAATGTTGATACATTAATAGTATTATTAGCATCATTTGAATAAATCGACATTGATAATGGTGTGATTAGTCCTATATTTGGATACTTTTTAATAAGTTTTAAAAGTATTTGTTCATTAGTAAATATAGCTAAATTATATTTTTTATGATGTACGTTACCGTATCTTTTTGAAAAAACTGAATTCATATCATTATTTACATCAACAACTACCCCACTGTCATTGAATGCTTTTTCAATACTTTTAGCCGTGATACTACCATTTGGATTTTTTACACTAAATATTTTATTATCAGCTAAAGTAACATTTGCACTTAGGATTAAAAATAAGCTTGTAAAAACTTTAAGAATAATTTTCATTTTTTACCTTTTAAATTAATTATTCTTATATTTTACACAATATTTTTTATAGTTAGCTTATAATATTTAAAAGTAAAGTATAATTATTTTTTATCAAAGTGATATATAGAATTATACTCTTTTGGTTCTCTATCTTTCCAGCTTAGGTATGATGTTTTTAAGTGCTTACCATTATTTGATAATTCATGAATAATCTGATGTACGTGATCCTCTTTTGACTGACAAAGCTCCGTACTCATATCACAATCAAAAACAATTCTATTTTCTGTACTTATTTCTAAATTTGCTATAAATTCAGGTTGATTCATTTTCACACAATAGTGTGTTGCTTTGATTTGTGTACATAAAATATCTTTACAATGGTACATAGTTACCATCTGTTTATCTGTATTTGGTAAAAGATCTTCTTGCACTGTACTCATTCCACCAATAGATTTAAATGAAATACCCACAGCATCAGTACCAACTAAAGGTGCTACAATCTTATGCTTATGTGATGTTGTTCCAAGTTGATCTTTGGCAGGTGAAAGTACCCAATCTCCACTCAATGCTTCCATCCAATCATACAGATCCATTGCATCTACATCTTCGGCATAACTTGTTGAGAAAATTGACATTGAAAATAAAAAAGACATTATAAGCTTTTTAAACATATTCATACTCCTAAATATTTTAATTTATTATACTATTATTTATACTTATATCACATTAAGATCTTAGCGTTGGAAACTAGTTTTAATATGCATTCCACCTCAGGAGAGGATGGAACGAGGAGGAGCAAGAGGATGGAACGAGCCCCGCAACTAGTTCCACCTCTCCTGAGGTGGAACAGAAACGATAAACCTCCACAAACTGGTTCCATCCTCTCCCGAGGTGGAACGAGGATTATTTTCATTTGCTATAAAATTGTATATATTGTTCCATTTGTGAAAAATCTATGCTATCATTTATACTTATCTCAAGATCCATCAAAATAATATCTTTGATTTTAAATTTCTCTAGTTTTACAATATCTTTTGCAGTTGTAACTATATTCATATCACTATATTGTTCTTGTATATTATCAATATCTTCTTTAGTAAAATTATAATGATCGGGAAATGATATTATTTTAGTATCTTCTGGTAAAAACTCTTTTAATCTTTCACTTTTAGATATAGCTGTTACACATATTATATCTTTAGGTAATTGTTGTATAGATTTACCATTTTGTTTAAATGTCACTATTCTTTTAAAGTCAACTCCATCTTGCAATACCATATTTGCAGTTGTATACATAATTTTTGGTTCTCGATATCCACCACTTGGCAAACAAAATAAATTTGTAGGTTCTATTTGAGGTCTTACAAGAATATTAAATTTTTCTATCTCATATTTTGAAAATCCATCATCTAGAAATACTACTTTAGCTCCTAAATCTTTAGCTTTAGAGATTGCTTGTTTTCTATCTTCTGCTACTATTACTGTTGCTTTGGGTAAGCTTCTAGCTAAAAGCATAGCTTCATCGCCACTTGTATCAATATCACATTTAATTTTTCCATTTTGTGATACTATTTTTAAGCCAGTTGATTTTCTACCATATCCTCTTAGTACCACAGCTACATTGCTTTTATTTTTAGCTAATGCGATAGTCAATGGAGTTTTACCACTTCCACCTACAATTAAATTACCTATACTAACAACGGGAATACCACAAAAGAATTTTTGTTTAACAGAAATTCTTTTATATAAGTTTACAAAACAATAGATAATAGTCAGGGGAAACATAGCAATTGAAATCAACTGTTGAAAAAAATTAGGGAAGAACAGATATTGTTCTACCCAATTATGTATATATTTAGTCACTAAATCTTAAACCCATTGACTTTCAATCTCAATAATTTTATCACATACATAGTTTACATCTTCATCAGTCATAGCTGCATATATTGGTAAAGATAAAATTTTACCATAAGAGTTTAGGGCATTTGGATATGCCATAATTTTTAATTTATACTTATTTTTATAGTAAGTTAAAAGATGCAATGGCACATAGTGAAGTCCTGTAGATATCCCTTCGTCTTTTAATGCTCTTGCAAAAGCATCCCTGTTTTTACCAATTTCAACTATAAACTGCGTATAAATTTGATCTTCACAGAACATTGGAATTTTTACATGCTTTAATCCTGATAGCCTTTGCGTATATATATTTGCAATATCTACACGTCTTCCTATAAAATGATTTGTTTTCTTTAATTGAGCAATATTAAATGCCGCTTCAAGTTCACTTATATCAAATTTATATCCCATATCTACAACATCATATAAATAATCTAAATCACCATTTTCATCATAGTCACTAGCAATACCATGAGTTCTAAGTAGCCTAGCTCTTGAGGCAATTTCATCATCATTAGTTACAATAATTCCACATCTACTTGTTGCATTTTTACTACTTGCTTGATTCATAGAAAAAATAGTCATATCAGCTTTTAGATTACCCACAAGTTCATCATCAAAAGTTGCTCCAAGGGCAGATGATGCATCTTCAATCAAAATAATATTATATTTTTTACAAAGATAATATAGCCTATCAAGATCCACTAATTCTCCTGCAACAAAATTAATAATAGCAGCTCTTACTTTTTTTGAATTATTTTCTTCTAAATATGATTCAAACTTATCAAGGTCTATATTATATGAATTTGGTGCAATATCAATAAAAATTGGTTCACTATCAAAATGCCTTACTGCTTCTGGAGCATGTACAGATGAGTTTACACTCATAATAACCTTATCGCCTCGTTTGATATCAATAGCACTTAAAGCAAGTGTAATTGCTGCAGATGCATTAATTACTGTAATTGCATTATTTACACCAATATATCTTTTAAAACTATCTTCAAATTCTTCAATTTTTGAACTTGTATTATTTTGCAATGCATCACTAATACTTGAAATTTCTTTATCATCTATAGATGATTTGAAAAATAGTATATCCTTTTGATCTTCCATTATTCTCTCCTAATTAAAATCTATATTTGCAATAGTTGGTAATTTACCTTTAAATGCATTTGCTTTCATTCTATAATAAAGCATATCAATAAGCTTTTCTTCTATACCATCTGCCATTAAATCTGCTTTTGTAGCATCTTCATCTACAATTTGCTTTAGTACTTCATCCATAGTTGCATATGAATATCCTAATTCCTCTTCATCACTTTGACCTTCCCAAAGATCTGCAGATGGGAGCTTTTCTACAATAGCATCAGTTACACCTAAAAACCTTGCAAACTCAAACTCATCAGATTTATACATCTGACCAATAGGATTAATAGCACAAGCTGTATCTCCATATAGTGTCCCATATCCTAAAAGTATTTCAGATTTATTTGATGTTCCTACAACTATTGCGGACTCTCTTGCAGAGATATCATAAAGAACTGACATTCTCATTCTAGCACTTAAATTCCCTACTCGCAATGGATCTGCATCTTGTGCATAGTTATCAAAGTATCCTCTTACCATAGGTGCGATCTCTACAATTTCATAAGATATATCAAATTTATCACAAAGCTCAATTGCATCTGCAGCACTAGCATCACTTGACATATGAGATGGCATAAGCACACCAACTACATTTTGGCTTCCAAAAGCTTTAGCACATAATACAGCTACAACTGCTGAATCAAGCCCTCCACTAATACCAACTACTACTTTTTTAGCACCAATTTTATTTACTTCATCTTGTAAAAATTTGATCATTTGATCATTTATAGATTGCCAATTCATTATCTCTCCATCTCATCTCTATATATATTTTCTTTTCTTGATAATCTTATACCAAATAGTTTACATTCATTCTTACCTAAGTAATATGGTTTCCACCATTTTATTGCAGTTGGAACTGTTAAGTTTAATAAGAACAATGTCCCAATTAAAATATAAAATTGTTCTAATGATATAATTTGGTTTTGTGTATATGCAATATTAATAACAATAAATGCTAACTCAGCACGACCAAGCATACCAAGTCCAATCATTACACTTTCATGCCATTCATATTTACCAGTATATTTCGCTGCTACTGTAGCGGATACAACTTGAAATACAAGAACTAAAACAAATAATACAAATATTGGTAGTAATACATTTGAAATAATTTCCATATCAAATAATAGTTTTGTACCTAGCATTAAGAAAAATACCGGACCAAAAATTGTAAATGCTAGATGATCCATCACTTGTTTTGCATCATTTTGATGTGATAATATTTTTCTATCAACTGTTACATTGAAATATTCACCCTTTAAAAATAATCCACCAAAATATGCTCCAATAGCTGGATGAAAACCAAAATTTTCTGCTAAAAGTCCAAAGGTAAAGGCGATGAAAATCATAATTAGTGGGGTAATCTTACCATTTTGAGTTACTAAAAGTTTTCTAATTCCAGTAAACTTTCTAATTTTCATAGCAAAAGCAAAGAATACACCATGTTTCTTGTCTTTTTCTTTTGCTAATGAATCTGGAAAAAGTACAAGTCCAATAAATGACATTACAATAAAGAAAATTATTACTTTAACTATAATAATCATAATAGCACTTGCTTCAACTCCAGCACCACCATTTGTTGCACTTAGTATTACAGGGATTAAGATTGATAAACCAATTAATGATAATACATCATCTACAACCGCTGCTGTCATGATAGCAGTAGATGCTGTTGACTTATGAAGATTCTCTTCTCTTAAACTAACCATAGTCAATGATACAGCAGTTGCTGTCATTGTAAGTCCCCATACCATAGATGAGTAAAAATCAAATCCAAAGAGTTGTGCAGTATAGTATCCCGCCATAAATGGGAAAGCAGCACCAATAATAGCAATACCAAGACTTCGCTTCATACCTTTCATAAAGTGCCCAAGATTTTCATCAAATCCAAGTGCAAACATCACAAAAACAATACCCCATTCTCCAACACCTTCAAGTATCGCATTCTCTTGAGGTAAAATACCTAAATTAACACCAAGTGAACCAAATAAGATTAACCATAATACATCTACGGTTGATGTTCTAGCTGAAATAATCTTAGCTACTACTATTAAAAAAATTACAATTGTGGAATATGTCCATAATTCATGATGCATTGTTTACCCTAATATTTAATATAGTCCATTATATTATATTTATATTAAAAAAGCCCCACTCAAAATGAGTGGGGCTTGTAGTTTTAAGTTAAGAAAGAGGCTTAAACTTATTTAACCATTGCCTCTAAATCTTCTTTAGATACCTTATTAAAGTTTAAGTACTTATAGATCTCATCAGTCATCTCTGGCTTAATCTTATTAGCTACAATCTCTAAATACTCAGCAGGAGTTGGTAATTCACCTTTAAGTGCTACAACAGCTGCAAGCTCTGCAGATCCTAAGTATACTTGAGAACCTTTACCAAGTCTATTGTCAAAGTTTCTAGTTGAAGTTGAGAATACATATGCATTTTGTGCAACTGATGCTTGGTTACCCATACATAGTGAACAACCAGGAATCTCAGTTCTAGCTCCTGCCATACCAAATACAGAGTAGTAACCCTCTTCTTGAAGAGTTTTCTCATCCATCTTAGTTGGAGGACAAATCCATAGTTTATTTGCAACTGCACCTTCACCTCTTAGGATCTCTGCATGTGCTCTAAATAGACCAATATTTGTCATACAAGAACCAACAAATACTTCATCAATTTTAGTTTGAAGACCAGCTTCTTTAATCTCAGTTAAAGTTTTAACATCATCTGGATCATTTGGACAAGCTAAAATTGGCTCTTTAATTTCATCCATATCAATCTCAATTACAGCTGCATATTGTGCATCTGCATCTGCTTCCATAAGTTCTTGATTAGCTAACCAATCTTTCATCTTATCAGCTCTTCTTTGTAGAGTTGCTGCATCTTCATAACCTTGAGCAATTAACTCTTCAATTAATACAATATTTGACTCTAAGTACTCAGCAACTGGTTCTTTGTTAAGTTTAACAGTACAAGCTGCTGCAGATCTTTCAGCTGATGCATCAGATAGCTCAAATGCTTGCTCACATTTAAGATCTTCAAGACCTTCGATTTCTAATACTCTACCTGCAAAGATATTTTTCTTACCAGCTTTTGCAACTGTTAATAGACCATCTTTAATTGCTTGATGAGGGATAGCATTTACCATATCTCTTAGAGTAATACCTGGTTGCATAGTTCCTTTGAATTTTACAAGAACAGACTCAGGCATAGTTAGAGGCATCATACCTGTAACACCAGCAAATGCTACAAGTCCAGAACCTGCAGGAAATGAGATACCTATTGGGAATCTTGTATGTGAATCTCCACCTGTACCTACTGTATCTGGTAAACATAATCTATTTAACCATGAGTGAATTACACCATCACCTGGTCTAAGGATAAATCCTTTTCTAGATGTCCAGAATTCTGGAAGAGTATGCTGAAGATTAATATCTGCTGGCTTTGGATAAGCAGCAGTATGACAGAATGATTGCATAGTCATATCAGCACCAAATGATAATGCTGCAAGCTCTTTAACTTCATCTCTAGTCATTGGTCCTGTTGTATCTTGAGATCCTACAGTTGTAGCGATTGGCTCACAGTAAACACCTGGCTTAACACCATCCATACCACAAGCTTTTCCTACCATTTTTTGAGCTAATGTAAATCCTTTTCCATCATCTTCTGGTTGTGCAGGAGTCATAAATAAATCTCCAGCATCCATACCTAATGATTCTCTAGCTTTTGCAGTTAGACCTTTACCAATAATTAGTGGAATTCTTCCCCCTGCTCTCATCTCATCTGGAAGAGTATTTGGAGAAATCTCATAAGTTGATACTACTGCACCATCTTTAAGAATTGTACCTTCAAAAGGTTTTACAGTGATAACATCACCAGTATTTAGTTCAGCTGTTGGAGCTTGAATAGGAATACATCCTGAATCTTCTGCAGTATTGAAGAAAATTGGAGCAATAATATCACCAATTACAATACCACCAGTTCTTTTATTTGGGATACCAGGAATATCTTTACCCATGTGCCATTGAACAGAGTTGATTCCAGATTTTCTAGATGAACCAGTACCAACAACATCACCAACATACGCAAGTGGGTGACCTTTTGCTTTTAGTTCTTTCATAGTATCTAATGGATTATCCATTCTATTTACTAACATAGAGTTTGCATGTAATGGGATATCTGCTCTTGTAAATGCTTCACCAGCAGGAGATAAATCATCAGTATTTGTCTCACCTGGGATTTTATATACAGTTACAGTAATCTCTTCTTCCATAGCTGGTTTATTTGTAAACCACTCACCAGCAGCCCAAGAGTTAACAACTTCTGCAGCTTTAGCATTTCCTGCATCCATTAATGCTTTTACATCATTAAATGCATCATATACTAGAATAGTATTTTTTAATTGTTCAGCAGCTGTATTAGCTACATCACCATCAATTTTAAGTGCTTCAACAAGTGGTGCAACATTAAATCCACCAAGCATAAGGCCTAAAATCTCACATGCTTTTACAGCATCAATAGCATCACAAGATACATTACCTTGTACTACATCATTTAAAAATGCAGCTTTTACATATGCAGCATCATCAACACCAGCAGGGATTTTGTTTTCAAACATATCCATTACATAATCTTGCTCCGCAATTGGAGAAGCTTTTAATAATTCAACTAAATCTGCAACTTGTTCTGCAGTTAAAGCTAATGGTGGAACACCAAGAGCTGATCTTTCTTCTGTGTGTGCTTTGTAAGCGGCAACTAAACTCATAAATAAAGTCCTTTTAATAAAATTTGTTTCAAGAGCGATTTTATCAAAAAGGGCTAGTTAGTTTCCTTAAAATTTACTTTTAGTCTATATTTTCCTAAAGAAGTATAAAATAGTAAGTAGTATCGCTACAACTATAGCTATACCGTAGGTTTTAAACTCATCTACATAAGTATATACAAGTTCCCCTAGCATAAAACTAGCCATTCCAACTATCAAAGTCCAAGCTATTGTAGCTAGAATATTATATATAGTGAACTTCCTACTATCGTATTTTGTAAGTCCCATAGCAAGAGGTATAAGTGTCTTTATACCATAGATATATTTTTGTATAAATACAACAACCGAACCATACTTTCTCATCATTAAATGAGCTAAAGCAATTTTCCTTTGATGTTTACCCATCATCTGTTTTGCATATGCTTTATTATTCCTAGCTAAAAAGAATAAAAACTGATCACCTATAAAGTTTGCAGCACCAGCAACAAGCATTGATGTATAAATATTTAACTCACCAGCAAATGACAACACACCTGCTACTGCTAAAGCTAAAAAACCGCCACCAAATGAGTATAAAAATAGAACTATATAGCCCCAATCTCGTATTAAATCTTCCATATTATCCTAAATATTAATTATCAAACGTTGGTTTTGCATTTCCAAATAATGCACCTATTCTAAACAAAATCCGTCCTCTTGGCTCAAAATCATTTTCATCTCTAAAAGTTAAGCCAGTATCTACTTGAAAATATCCCCAATTTTTATAAAAATGGTTTTTGTAAGATATCCCACTATAATAATAATCCACTTCCAAAGATTGATTAACTATGTCATCTTTTGTAGCATATGAAGATATACTTCCAGATAATAATTCTCTTGAATTTAACTGATTATAAATATTGATTGAATTTACAACTTCATGCTTATTATCATTTAGCTTGGTGAATCTATAACTATTATCAAAAGATATTTTAGTATCGCTACTTAGCTCTTTTTTAATATTAAACTGCATAGTATTATCAAAACCAAAATCAGCAAAATATATAGCATTATTTTCCATAAATAGGCTATAGTCATTATTTATATCAAAAGTTTTACCTATCTTATATGATACAAACAAATCAGGCTTAATACCTCTAAACTTTAAACCTATCCTTTTTTTCCCATCAGCAATCCCCAAAAGATAATCATCACTAGTTTTTCTATCATCAATAGATTTACTTTTGGTATAGTTTTCAAGTGATATTTTATATTTATCTCTAAATCTAGGAAACAACAATCTTATTTTAATATTGCTATTGTTTATATTATCTTGCCCTTTTTCATACACAGATTCATAAAAAATATCACCTTTATTTAAACTACCTTCACTTACTGCATAATCTTCTCTACTAAAACTCTTATCTAGATAATTAGATGTATCATCTATAAAAACTTCCGTAGCTCCATATGTACCATCCATGATCTCTTCTATATATTTTGCATTTACAATATTTACAAACAAAAATAATACTATAAAATATCTCACTTAATCACCCTTTTGAAGCATATACCTGATTCATCATCACAAATCTCATTTAGTATACCATCTTTAAAGCTAATATATCCATTATAACTTTTTTGTTTTTTCGTATTTAATCTTACATATGTACATATAGAATTTTTACAATTCATATTTATTTCATAGTGATTTTTTTTAAATATTTTATGTGTTGGCTGATTATTTTCAAGCTGTTTAATTAAATCTAAAAGTAAATATTTATCTTTTTTATATTTATTTTTACCTTTAATATTAGGTTTTTTATTTGGTTCAAAAATTACATAATAGTCAAATGGTGTCAATACAGATAAAAGACCACCTAGTGGTTTACCCACTAAATATCCTTTGTCTATAGTACTAAAGTCAGATATTATTCCTACAGTAATACCATGTAATTTTATAGAATATTGATCTTTTGATGATCCTAATAATACCACTGTAGATAAAAGAAGAGATACTATTATTTTATTCATAATAAAACTTTAGTTAATTCCAAAGAATTCTAAAGCTTCCTCTTGATCATCATCCATATCATTAATAGGGTTTGCTTTAATCTGATCTACAATATATGATTTCACTTGCCCTCTAGTTTTTTCAATATCATCAACTATTGCAAATGCATTGTATCCCATTGGGTGATCATTAAAATAGAACTGACCATCACAATTGTCTTCAATAAATTCTGCTATTGTTCTATATGTAATAAAATCAAATGAGATAGCATGCCATCCATAATCTTCCATAATCTCATCTGTAAATAGATCAAGACCATCACTTGGATGATCATGATATAGGTATTCGTTTTTCTTTGATTCTACAAGTTTCAAAAACGCATCTGGTTTTTCTATCTCAATTTTTTCCATAATATTCCTTTGTGACTAAAGTGCTTTTGTCATCACTTCATTTAGTCTTTTTGTAAAAGCAACTATATCAGCTATAGCCATACCTTCACTTAATCTTGCTTGATCTAATAATAACCAAGAGATATTTTCTATCATTTTATCATCACTACACGTATTTAATGCTTTTACAATTTGGTGATCTGGGTTAATCTCTAAAATAGGAGCAGACTCTGGTACCTCTTGACCCATAGCTTTCATCATAGCTGCCATTTGAGCCATTGGATCATTTGGATCTTTTGTCACACAAGATGGTGAATCACTTAATCTTGTAGTAGTTTTTACCTCTTTTACAGCATCACCAAGTACCCCTGTAATCTTTTCTACAATAGATTTAAACTTCTCTTCAACCTCTTTCTTTTCCTCTTCTGTCTGTTCAACCACTGGAGCTTCACAAGATGTGATATCTTTAAATTCCCACTCTTGGTATGCACCAATAGCTGGAGTGATAACTTCATCAATCTCATGGTCATCTAATATAAGCACTTCGATATCATTTTTCTTGTAGCTTTCCATTAATGGTGAATTTCTAAGAACCCTTTCATCTTCACCTACAATATAGAAAATAGATTTTTGTTCACTATTTGCTCTTTCTTTATACTCTTTTAATGATATCATTTTTGTAGCGTCATTAGTTGACTTATATCTTACAAGCTCCAAAAGTGCATCTTTATTTAGATGGTCTTGATAAATACCCTCTTTGATAGCTCTATTATACTGAGCAGTAAACTTCTCAAATTTTTCTTCATCTTTTGCAAGCTTTTTAATCTCACCTAAAACTTTTTTGATAGATGCTTGTTTGATATTTGCCATTACTCTATTTTCTTGAAGAAGCTCTCTAGATACGTTTAATGGTAAATCATCAGAATCAATAATACCCCTTACAAATCTTAGATATGTAGGTAATAACTCTTTTTCATCATCAGTGATAAACACCCTTTTTACATATAGCTTCACCCCAGGTTGAAAGTCAACTCTATACATATCCATAGGAGCAGTAGCTGGGATGTAGAAAAGTGTAGTATAGTTATTTACACCCTCTGCTCTTGTATGTACATGAGCCATAGGATCTTGCGAATCATGAGAAATAGTCTTATAAAATTCATTATAATCTTCATCTTTTAAGTTTGACTTTGATTGTGTCCAAAGTGCTGTAGCTTCATTAATCTGTTCTCTTTTTTTCTCAATTGATTTTGTAGCTTCTTTTCCAGCTTCCTTATCCTCATCAGATAACTCTTCTGTAACTTCTTCTGAATAGTTTAAGAAGATTGGATATGCAATATGATTTGAGTATTTTTTAACTACAGTTTCTACTTTATGTTTAGATGTATAGTCAGATACTTCATCCTCCTTTAATTTGATATAGATTACTGTACCACTTGTCTCTTTAATACAAGGTGCTAAATCAAAAGATCCTGTACCATCTGATGACCACTTGTATGCAGTCTCTTCTCCAGCTTTTTTAGAGATCACATCAACTTGGTTTGCTACCATGAATACTGAATAAAAACCTACACCAAATTGACCAATTAAGTTTGAATCTTTTTTAGCATCACCACTTAAAGCCTCTACAAATGATTTTGTACCAGATTTTGCAATAGTACCAATTGAAGCGATTAAATCTTCTTCATTCATACCAATACCATTATCCATGATTGTAATAGAGCTATCCTCTTCATCTATTTTGATATTAACTTGTCCAGACCAGTCTTGGTAAGATTCTTTTAGATTATCATCTGTAAGTCTTAGGTAGTTTAGTTTATCAATTGCATCTGAAGCATTTGATACTAATTCTCTTATAAAAATCTCTTTATTTGAGTATAGTGAGTGAGTCATTAATTGAAGAAGCTGACCAACCTCTGTTTGAAATTCATGTTTCGCCATGTAAAATCCTTTAATAATTTATATAATATTTAGAGATTTTATCATAACTTTATAAAAGAAAGCTAAAGTTTTACTAATAATTAGCACTTCTATAGATTGAGTGCTAAATCAACTTCTTGTACTGCTCATCAAAAGTAAACTCTTTTGCTTTTATAAAATTTTGCTTTTGTATTTTTTTAATCTCATCTGGATTTTGTAAAAGCATATCAATCTTATGAATAATAGATGGATCATCTGGTGCATTCATAATAGAGAAATTATCAACAATCTCAAATGAATGATTTGTATCCGTTACAAAAACTACACATTTACAAGCCATAGCTCGTAGTACATTTGAAGCAAAAAGCTTATTTGATGTTGGTAGTACAAATATATCTGATGCTCTAAATATATCACCTTGAGCCAAGACAACCTTATCACTTAAATTCATCTCTTTAAGCACAGGAACCAAAGCTTTTAATTGTTCAGGTGTAGCAGATATCACACCTTTAAAATTTGTAGATTCAAGGTTTTGTAAGATTTTTAAAAACTGTATTACACCAGTTTTCTCGAAATTTTTTGCAGTGAAATATATTAACTTTGTTTTTTTATCAATATTATGGATATCTTTAAAAGCTTTTTTAAATTTTTTCTTTTTAAATTTCAACACACTTGTATATGGATATATCACCTCTATGCGATTATTTGTGATTGTACTATTTGTCTTTGCTACTATTTGTGATTTAATAGTATTTGAATTTACTATTATCTTTTTTGACTTCATCATTAGTTCAAGATCAGATGATTTTAGATTACCACTATGAAAGTATATATCTGGATTTTGTATATCTTTACCAAATCCCCATTTTTGGGCAAAACTTGGTTCTTCGTAAATAGAGCATTCAAACTCTTCACGAAACTTTTCTATTAATGGGGTCTTGGTTTTATAGTATATAATCAATATAAGTCTTCTGAACTATTTGCCACTCCATCATCAGCAATCTTTTGACATAGAGTAGATGATGTAGGTGTAATTGTGACATTTAATTTATGAGTAGAACTAGCTTTATCAACCTCTATAGATACACATGTAGCATTAGAAATTTTATACTCAACTTTTAGCTTTGTACTATCTAGAGTCCAAGTATCTGTATTAAGTTCCACAGCATCACTAATATCTAAAATATCACTTTTTAAAGCATGACGACTTTTAATAGAAGTTGCAATAGTAGATATATCTTGCTTGATAGTCTTAGCTACAGCAGCCTCTCTAGTCTCATTAAATTTTGGCAACGCAAATGATGCTAATATCCCAATCACTACAATTACAAATATTAATTCAATAAGTGTGAAGGCTTTTTTATTATTCACTTTTTTCATACTCTCTCCTATTCAATTGTTTGGAACTTATAGTTTATCCCAAAATCAATTATAGTTGTATTTAAATTGCCACTTGTAGCTTTGATTTTTCCAATTGAAGCTTGAAGCCCTATATCTTCATATAATTTGTATTCAAGACCTACAGATGGCTGAATGATAGCCCCACCACCTGTATCTATACTACCACCACCAGCAGCACCAACCATAGCTTCACCAAATACCAACCAGTCGTTGTTTATTTGTATCCTTGTACCAAGACCTATAAGACCTACTGCGTATCCACCAGACTTACCCTCATAAGCTCCTAGTGCTTGGCCACTTACATAGATATCATCAGAAATAAACCTATCTATTTTAAATCCAATCAGATCTACAGGTGTATCATCTGTACCGTTTTTTCTAATAGATTTATCACTTAAATATCTTTGATTTGACAATCTTATATTCCATTGTTTAGTGTCAAATATTGTATTTCCAGCAATAGATCTTAGCTTTTTACCAGTAGATAAGAATTTTGTAGCATAACTAAATCCTAGCTTCAATGTAGCCGCTTCAAAATCCCCATCAATAGCACCAACATACCCAGCTTCTGTAGATAGTGTAACTTTATTTGATATTGCATAATATGCACCTATGCTCTCTTTGTGAATTATTCCACCACCAGTATCTACTCTACCACCACCAGCAGCACCAATGGCTGCTTTTAGTATCATACCACTATTTGTAGTTAGAGGCTTGATATACCCTAGACCACCAAGAATCTGTGCATACCCATCAGCTCCACCACTTGCAGCTCCAGCAGTCTCAAAGAAATAAAATGTATTTTTATCTATTCTTGTACCATATTCAAACCCTACAAGACTCATATCTGGAAGATTTGATTGGCCAGCAGTATTTTTAACACCACCAGGGATCATGTATCGTTGTGCTGTTACTGTAAAATAGTGATCACTCCAACCTAGATGTTTACCAGTAAGATTTATAAACTGCTTAATATCATCTGCTGTAATTTTTTTGTCTGTATTTCTTTTATAAATACTCTCAAAAGGTATCTCAAAGCCAAGAGATATCTGGTCGCTATCTATATCTCCATTTGGAAATTGTACTTTTGTAGAACTTAGTGAAACTTTATAATTATCTCTATCTAGCACTAGGCCCAGATGAGGTCGCAGCATCAATCCGCCACCTTGAGGGGCAGCACCACCACCTCCACCACCTACAAACATTCCACCATCTAGGTAGAAATTATTTGTAAGTTTATATCTTGTGCCAGCTTCAATACCGCCTGTAAAAAATCCACCTCGATTACCAGAAACTGCACTATAAATACCTAGACCAAAATAGGTATTTTCAAAATCATACAAATAGCTAGTCCCAAGCAAGCCCATAGATTCATTTGCAGGTAGTTTTAGTGCATCGTAGCTAAGAGCATAATGCCCTTTTCTTATAGCAATATCATTTGCAAATAGCTGTATATTTAAAAATATTATTAAAACTAGTATGGTTTTTTTCATAGATCTAGTGATAACTACTCTTCATCTTTTCTTATAAATTCTAATAAAAATGCTCCAAATATACCTAATATAATCGATGTCATAAATGCAACTACAACAATTAAAGCTCTTTTTGGTTTTGATTTATCTTTGATATAGGCTACAGTTGGTTCTGTAACTTTAGATACATTATAAAACTCACTTGCTTGTGAAAGTACCTTTTTTTGCACAAGTCCTGAAAGAAGTCCACTTAACTGCTCTTTTAGTTGTATATCAGTAGTATTCATAAGTTCTTGTTTGTAGTACTTTATCTTACTCTCAACCTCTTTCATCTCACGATTTCGTACATGAGAAGTAGTTTCTTTAAGATATATATCAACAAGCTCTTTACTTAAAAATCTATCTTGTGTAGTAGCACTAAGTGTAATTGCCCCTGTTTTTTTATCTGCTGAAAAACTCACTATAGATTGAATTGCTTTATTGGTATTAAATACTACCTCATCTCCACTTTTTTCTTCTTCATCTTCTTGTGTATCACCATTTAGCATATCATACACAGCACTAGACCCAAGAGCAAACACCATATTTTCTCTCATAGCTTCTACTGCTATCTTCTCATCAAGTTTATATTTATCTATTACCATAGTATTAAAACTATAATCTTTAATAGTAGCTTCTAAAGAACTTGCTGCATCCATAGAGCCACCACCAAGACTAACACCTGCCATACCAGCAAGAGCAGCTAATCCACCACCCATAGATGCTTTTGCTTGTTCTTGAGGTGCAAGCAATGTACTACTTGTATAAGAGTTTGGTTTTGACAATGCAAATAGTATTGCAAATACAGTTACCACAAAAGAGAAAGCAGCTATTTTGAATTTGTATCTCATAATAGTCGCCCAAAGCTCTCTTAAGTCTATCTCATCCTCTTCAATATATTGCGTATTGTTTGGCACTTGCTGTTGCATTATAATGCACCTACTGTTTTAAGTGAAGCAGCTGTAATAGCAAACTGATACACAATACCAGCTATGTCTTTTGTAAGTTGCATCCCTGTAGTAGTGATTAACTCTTGTGGTACAACTATTACATCTCCACTTTTTACATCTACACTATCACTTAAGAATATACCAGCAGAATATTTTTGTGCTTCACCATTTGCATGAATTACATAAATATTTTCATCATCAGCTAGCTGAGTAAGTCCACCAGCTTTCTCTAGATAAGACGCTACATCATTATCATCATAGATAATAGCTGTAGCATTCATAACTTGTCCCATCACTAAGACAGTATCGTTAAACGATGGAATATATAATGTATCTTTATTTTTTAATGTAAGATTTGAAGAACTTTTTGATAAATTATCAATATCACTTGAAAGATTTATAGTTACTCTTCCTATTGGCTGTAATGCTTCAGCTTGCTTAGATAAGCTATCTATCATATTTGCAGTCTCACTCATATTTTGAGCATCTGATTGACCTACTGCTTTTGGGGAACTACTCATAGCTGCTGCTTTTTGCTTAAGTCTCAATAGAGATTCTCTTAACTTTTGTTTTTGAAGCTCTTTAATTGATTCTCTTGTAAATACTGCTCCATAAATAAATGCATCTTGCGTAAATCCACCAGCTCGTGTAATTACATCAGCAAGTTTATCACCTGATTCTATCACATAAGTACCTGGAAATTTAACTTCACCATTAAGAGTTACAGTTTTTCTATCACTCCAGTTTGGAATAGTTTTTATTATAATATCATCAAAGTTTTTTAGTTTAAACTTATTTGCTTTTGACAATGAAATATTAATAATATCCTTTACTCTCTCATCATTAACTATATGATATCTAATGATTTCACAACTTTTTTTATATGCTTTTTGAGTTAAACCTCCAGCTGTTATTATTAACTCTTCTAAGGTCATATCACTATTGATATTATACTGTTTTGGTAAATTAACTTCTCCACTAATGGTAGCTAATGATATTTGATTTAAATCATAATAATCATACAATTCAACCTCATCATAAGCACTTAACTTATAAGTTTTGGCATCATCAATACTAATTATCTTTGTAAGTGGCATTAAATCTTCTGTGTTGTATGTTACAACTTTGATCTTAGTCATATCATATGGCGCTTTTACACCAGCAATTTGTATTAAATCTGCTACATTTAAACCATCATAATATTGAAATTCCCCAACTTGAGCTACAACACTACCATTAATAGTCACATAAGGATTAAGTTCACTATCTAGTTTATTAAATATATATATATCTCATCATCTGTTTTTAGTTGAATATCTTTTTTTCCTGCGATAATTTCTGCTAGATTAAATCTACCAATAATAGTAGTAAGGTCATCATTTTTTGATTTTATCATAGCATATGTAAATAGAGTATTTTCTAAGAATACACCTTTTAAACCAAATGTAGCTATCTCATTTTTAAGTAAAGATGATAAACTAGATGTTACATCCCTATTTCCAGGTCTTACAACATTTCCATATAAATATATAGACTTTTTATGCACAGCATCTATACTATACACATAAACCCTATCGCTATTATTTAAAATTTTTGACTTTGCATCTTTTAGATTTGCACTTGATACTACACTTTTCTCATTTGCATCAAATCCTTGAATTTTAATACCAGATTTTGAAGCATTTGGTTTAAGTCCACCTGCGTATGATATAAGCTTATCTAGATTATCGCCATTTTTTAGCTCAAATAATGCTGGAGTATTAATAGCACCATCAATAGCTACTATTTTATTAGCCTTAGGGACAAATATTATATCACCACTTCTAAGCAATGTAGATACACCATCATTTTTACCAGTTAACAACTCATAAAAATCGATAGATTTTAAAATCTTTCCATCTCTTTTTATAAATATATCTCTCACAGAGCCATTTGCTTTCACACCACCACTTACAATAAGTAAATCTTTAATAGTAGAAAGTGAAGCGATATTATATACTCCAGCACCATTCACATCACCTGTAAGTGTTACTTGAATCGTACTATAGCTAGAAATATTCACAGCAATTTTTGCACCACCAAAAGCTGATGAAAGTTGTGATTTTAAAATCTTAGAAGCTTCAAAAAATTCTAAACCAGCCACCTTAATAGGTCCAAGTGTATCGATATTTATATTTCCATTGTTATCTACAACAGCTTCAATATTTTTATTAACACCACCATAAATCCAAATAGAGATAGTGTCATTTTTATTTATTATATAGTAGCTAGGTACTGGTAAACTAGAACTATTTAAACTATTTTTATTTGTAAAAAAAGTTTTTGAAAATCTAGTTAATGATTTTGTAGATATTGTATTTTGATTTGATTTGATCTCTTTTAATCTTGCTGTATTGCCTTTGTAAGCCAATGGATTAGAATAGATTTTAGTATCTTTTGTTTGAACAATTGTCTCAGTAGAAGCTTGATCGACAATCTCATTTGTAGCCTCTATACTTTGTGTTGAAGTGGCAGTTGTAGTCTCATTTACTTTTTGTAGTACTGCAGATTTACTTACGCCTCTTTTAGCCATCTCAGCTTGTGCTTGTGGTGTATTTAGCAGTGCTGGATTTGATTTGATCATCTGTATTGCTTGTGACTGAGTAGGTTGTGCTATAACACATACACTCAAAGCTATTAATAAAAGAAGAACTTTTTTGAACATTAATTTACCTTTTTATTGTATTATGTGATTATATCTAAACAATATAATATTAAGGTGTCATTGTTTTGAAAGTTTAATGATTTTATTTTTGAAAAGTGGCTCCGGCACCTGGATTCGAACCAGGGACCAAATGATTAACAGTCATCTACTCTACCACTGAGCTATGCCGGAATATAAAAAGTATAAAATGGCAGAGAGTAGCGGATTCGAACCGCTGGAGGTGTGACCCTCGCCGGTTTTCAAAACCGGTACATTCGACCAACTCTGTCAACTCTCTACAATTTAAATGGTGCGAATGGTCGGAATTGAACCGACACTCCGAAACCGGAATTGGATTTTAAGTCCAACGCGTCTACCTATTCCGCCACACTCGCATGTATTAATAATGATCTCTCATTAAAGGTAAGTTTGTATCAACTTTCGTGGATGGAATTTTATCAAAAGAAACTTATAACTACATTAAATTTGAAATAAAATTAACTGATTGTTTATTTAAATTAAATTCTTTTGCATATTCTTTAAACCTACACACAGAAAATTTAACTTCATCTATGATTTCTTGAGCATTTTTTATATTATGTTTTTGTGCTAATTTTATAAGATGTTCTTCTCTTGGATTTTTTCCCTCTCCTAGGTAAGTTGTACTATGTTCACCACCCGGTCCATAAGAAAAAGTCAAATCATACGCAGGAGATAATTTCCAAGTATAATTTTCATCAAGTAAAAAAGAAAAATTTTTTGCATGATCATCACGATTGTGGCTAAATAGATTAAAACAAGCTAAGCGATACATTTTATACAACTCATTCACATCTTTTGTCAAATGCAGTGTCAAACTTAATAAATCATCATAATCCAACACGGGAAATCTAAAATCACTATGAGTAAGCCCAGCTACAGAATGTATATGTACTCTTTCATCTTTAACTCTATCAAATCTTTTTATAGCAAAATAACTTCCAGCAATACCTTTTAATAATTTTGTCTGAGGTATATCTATATTTACATCTCTTGCCATCAAAGAGTATATATATTCTATTTTTCCTATATCAATACTATCCGTGCTTGAAGGAAATTTCACAATATAGTGTTCATATCCATCTTGAAGTTTTTGTGAGCCAGATATTATTTCATTTTTATTATTTATCTGTATCATTGCTTTTGGTCTAGCTCCTGCGGATGAACCTCCTAATTCTA
>JGI11705J14877_10000358_pt1 | contig 29006 bp, 28 predicted proteins | sample Etolaghawater15m_FD_14877 | JGI IMG/M metagenome (IMG submission 14877)
TCAAAATTGCCGGTTCAATATGGGCTTTTTGATTGATCCGGCACAACAAAACCATGCCCAGGATAGGCAACCGGAGCCGAACACCGGGGACCCTGCCCGGTTTCCTGGGTGTTTCCAAACTGGATCCTATTGACGCACAGACTACGACCGGATAGGATTCATTCAGACCGGAAAAGCCTTGGATAGGATTGCAAAAACTTTGGTATACGTTGGATGAAAGGGGAAGACAATGATACAGAAATTTGTGGTGTTCTTTTTGCTTCTTACTGTTGCCGCTTGTGGCTGGCATTCACAATGTACAAAACGTTCATCTTACGATCTTGGAAAAGAAATGACAGCAGTTGTAGGTGCTGCAATGATTCAAACTGGATGCTTCGAAATAAAGTATGAACCAAGCGGCCTTAACCGAACTCTATGGAATAGAGAGCCTGAAACTCACGCCTACGGGCCTGCTGTTGAAAGAGAACTATTATATTCAGGAAGAGAAGGGGACATTCTCCACATTACCTACAGGGAATATGCCAACAGGACTGACTCGGGTGGTTCCGTGGGTAGTTACATAAGAGCAGATTTCACACAGAATGTATCATATGACTTGAAAACGTCTGATATGATTGTATTTAAAGGTTGGGAACTCCAAGTTCTCGAAGCCAGCAACCATTTGATTCGATTCAAGGTTGTCAAGGAACCAGCACTGCCTGAATGGTCCTTTTATTAGGAGAGAGAATATTTTTTTATGGGAATTCTCGCACAGTGCCCGGTATGCAAAACCCGGCAGTCAGTAAAAAAGAAAACGTGTAAGCGTTGCGGTGAAGACCTTGACCAGGCCAAAGCAGGGAAAAGAGTCAATTACTGGATCAGCTACCGGTTGCCCAGCGGAAAGCAGAAACAAGAGCCCGTGGGTGCTTCCATTGATGAGGCCCGGGCGGCCGATGGAAAGAAGAAGGCCCAGAAAAAGGAAGGCACTCTTTTTGACATCAAAGCCGATTCAAAAATGACCTTTGCTGATTTGACAGAGTGGTATCTGAATCTTGAAAAAGTCAAGGCTTTTGCATCTTTTGACACCATCCGCATTTCACTTGCCAAATTCAACAAAGTTTATGGCAGCACCATCATTTGCCAAGATCACACCGGCCGACCTGGAGAATTATCAGGCTATCCGGTTGAAAGCTGGCATGGCCCCAGCAACCATTGATCATGAAATAGGGAAAACCCGCACCATGATTTCAAAAGCATTCGATAACCGAATGATCAGCGGGGAAACAATGCGGACATTTAAAGCCGTCAAGAATGTTCTCAAAAAGGGATCTGATATTCGAGACAGGATATTGACCCATGACGAATTCACCCGCTTATGTGAATTTTCCGCCCCACATATCCGTGGAATATTAACAATGGGATATTACACAGGCATGCGCCGGGGTGAAATTTTAAATCTGACATGGGATAAGGTGGATTTGAAAGACCGTGTTATCCGTCTTGAAGCGGCCGACACAAAAGACAGGGAAAAAAGGTCAATTCCTATCTGTGATGAACTCTTCAGAATGTTAACAAATGTTACCCGGCATATAAAAGACCCCCATGTTTTCCTTTTCCGTGGGAAACCCGTTTCCGATATTCGGACCGGGCTTGTGAAGGCATGCAAGAAAGCAAACATCATTTATGGACGGTTTAAGAAAGGCGGTTTCATTTTCCATGATTGCAGGCACACATTCAACACGAACATGAGAAAAGCAGGGGTGCCCGAATCCGTAATCATGGCTATTACAGGGCATTCAACGCGGGAAATGTTTGACCGGTACGATACGGTAGATATAGATGACACCCGGCAGGCCGTTAAAAGTCTGGAGGTGTTTTTCCAAAATGTTACCCAAAACGTTACCTTGGACGAAAAAAAGGCCACTTAAGAAAGCAGCCTCTTTAACGTAACTATTTGATTTATTTGATGGTGCCGAAGGCGGGACTTGAACCCGCACGGGCGTTGCCCACTACCCCCTCAAGATAGCGTGTCTACCAGGTTCCACCACTTCGGCACAATTAATCCGACTACTTCGTATTTTGCGTACTGCCGGTCGCCGGCGGTGCCGCAGCAGGGGCTTCGGAAGTCTGTTCCACCGGTTGGACATTTTGCATGATGGAAGTATTGGTTCCCCTTCCAATGAAAATGGAAAGCCCCAGTGAAGTCAGCATAAAGACCACCGCAACACCGGTGGTCACTTTATGCAACAAAGAGGTGGCACCGGTACTACCGAAAACCGTCTGGCTTGATCCACCGAAAGCAGCGCCCATTCCAGCACCTTTTCCCTTCTGAAGCAAAACGATCAAAATAAGCGCCACACATACGCAGACATGCAATACAATCAAAACGGGGAACATCCAAATTCCTCTTTCTCAAAAAAATTAATAGTCACAAAAATGAATAATCGCCAAGATATAATTCATTACATTTATTTTTGCAACAAAAAATTTTGGTTACTATATTTCCCGATAGCGAATAAGCGGAACAAAAGAATCTCCTTTGAGACTGGCACCCCCTACCAAAGCGCCATCGATATCCGGCTCCGCCATAAGCGCCTTAACATTATCGGGTTTTACGCTTCCACCATAGAGTATCCTGACCTGGGCGGCGGTTCCCGTATTAAAAGTCTTTTCGATCCATAGACGAATAAACTGATGCACTTCTTCAGCCTGTTGTGGCGTAGCGGTCTTCCCGGTTCCGATAGCCCACACCGGTTCATAAGCCAGAATGGTGGAGGTCGGCATCATCTGATCCGCGATGCAATTATCCAGAGACAAATCCAACTGCTCTTTGATGACCTCAAATGTTCTTTCGGCTTCTCTTTCTTCAAGGGTTTCCCCCACGCAGACAACGGGGATCAGCCCCAGAAAAGAGGCCGCTTTGACCTTAAGATTCACTATTTCACTGGTTTCACCAAAAAGGGTTCGCCTTTCCGAGTGACCCAGGATGACATGGGTGCAACCCGCCTGCTGAAGCATCCGTCCCGAAATTTCTCCAGTGTACGCCCCGCTCATTTCCCAATGCATATTCTGTGCAGCAAGGAAAATTTTTGACGCGCCAATGGCGGCTCGGACAGAAGCAAGGTGTGTAAACGGCGGGGCCACCAGGACCTCAACGTCCGATACATTCCCCATCCCTGAACCAATGGCCTCGGTAAGCGCCACAGCTTGATCAAGGCTCAGGTTCATCTTCCAGTTCCCGGCAATCATAGGGGTTCTTTCAAACATTTTTAAACATCCTTCCCTGTATTTTAACAGCCCGCCATGTATACCGCCAGATCAATCATCCGGTTGGAATATCCGAACTCGTTATCGTACCAGGACAAAATTTTCAGCATGTCCCCGATTACCATGGTGGAAAGTCCATCCACGGTCGATGATACCGCGGCGCCATTAAAATCGATGGAGACCAGCGGTTCATTGGAGAAGGCAAGAATCCCTTTCAGAGCACTTTTGGAAGCCGCTTCCATGGCCTCATTGACCTCCGCGGCGGTCGTGGTTTTGGTCAACTGAACCACGAGATCGACGACCGATACATTGGGTGTGGGAACCCGGATGGCCATGCCATTCAATTTACCTTCCAGTTGGGGCAAAACAAGGGCAACCGCTTTTGCCGCGCCGGTTGTGGTCGGGATCATGGAAAGCCCGGCAGCCCTTGCCCGCCTCAGATCTTTATGGGGGAAATCAAGCAATCTTTGATCACCGGTATACGCATGTGTGGTGGTCATCAAGCCCTTTTCAATGCCGAAATGGTCCAGCAAAACCTTGCACACCGGGGCCAGGCAGTTTGTGGTGCAGGATGCATTGGATACGATATGGTGAGCGCCCGCATCATATTCCTGTTCGTTGACGCCCATCACCACGGTGATGTCCGGGGATTTGGCCGGTGCAGAAATAATGACTTTTTCGGCCCCCGCGTCCAAATGCCGGGAAGCACTTTCTCGATCCCTGAAAAGCCCCGTACATTCGAAAACCGTTTGAACCCCCAATTCGCCCCATGGCAATTTGGAAGGATCCTTCTCAGAATAGATCTCAATCTCTTTTCCATTGATGACCAGTGAACGCTCTTTACTTGAGATATCTTCCCTAAAAGCGCCGTGAACCGAATCGTATTTCAACAAATGCGCCAGGGTCGCCGTGTCCGTCAGATCATTAATGGCAACCAGTTCGATATTGGGATTGCCAAAACCGGCCCTGAAAACCATTCTTCCAATGCGTCCAAAACCGTTGATAGCCACCTTTAAAGCCATTCTTCCCCTCCTTTAATTTAGTATAACGCACAAATATTAATGATTCAAAAAATTTAATCCGACTTCAAAAGCTTTCCAGCCAGTGCAATACTGCGCTTTCCGGCCTGTTCAGCCCTCTCGCCCAATTCACTAAGAGACAAACGGTCCCGATCCTTGGCGACGGCCATCACCATGGGCAGATTCACCCCGGTCAAAACCTCCAGCATTTCGTCCTCCAAAAATGAAAGGCTCAGGTTCGACGGCGTACCGCCAAACATATCCGTCAAAACAAGAACGCCCTGCCCCTTATTGAGGGATTTTATCTTGTCCGATATTTCTTTAAGAACTTCATTGCTTTCAGTTGTCTGAGTAACGGCAATGGCGTCAACCGCCTCCAGTTTTCCAACAATAAGCTCCGCGGCGTTTAGAAATTCCCGTCCCAGGTTACAATGTGAAATAATCAATAATCCTACCATGGTTATGTTAAACCTTCATCCGTTAAAAGGGGCTCAGGCATCTCCATCTGTTTGAATAATGGTTTCGTAAATCTCTTCTCGAGTTCCAACCTGCATTAAGGCTTTTCTGAAAGTGCTGCTTTTCAAAATCCTGGCAATCTTGGTCAAAACCTGAAGGTGAACACCGGATGAGTTCTCAGGGGCTAGAAGAAGAAAAAAAAGATAAGCCGGCTGACCATCCATTGAATCGAAATCGAGCCCCTTTTTACTCCTGCCAAAGGACACGATGGGCTGTTTCACTGAATTGAGTTTACCGTGTGGAATGGCGACTCCGTCGCCGATCCCAGTGCTGCCCAGGTGTTCCCGTTCGATCAACACTTTTACAAGCATGCCTTTATCGATATTGGTATCATAACTTGCAATCGCTTCCGCGAGTTCTCCCAAAACGCCCTTCTTGTCTTTGGCCTTCAGTTCCGGGATTATGTTTTCTATTGCTAATATTTCAGAAAGTCTCATCTCATAAACCAAAAAAGTACATCATTCACCAAAAAACATTCATCAGCCCGCAGGCTCAATTAAACGAAAGTTTACATCACCGCTCTTGTAAATAACATTAATCTCTCGCGATTTGGCATTTCGAAATACCAGAAAATCCTGCCGCATCAACTTGAGTTGCATGGCCGCTTCTTCAGGATCCATAGGTTTTGCGACCATTTTTTCCACATCGATTGAAAAATCGCCGGAGGACATTTCGGCAGATTCTTCCAACTCCTCTTCCAGCACATCATTCAGCGCATTTTCTCCAGGCCTGGCACTTTCGCCGCGATGTCTTCTAATTTTCCCCAGGTGTTTCTTAACCTGGTTTTCGACTTTATCCATTACCTGATCAATGGCCGAATACATATCACCAGTCTCTTCAACCGCCTTGATTCGGGTACCGTTTATACTTAGCGTTACATCGGCGATATGCCTGAATTTCTCTACGCTTAAAACGATGTGCGCCTCCAGGGGTACATCAAGATACTTTTTGATTTTCGAAATTTTCTCTTCTGCGTAGTCCTTTAAACTTTCAATGGGGTCTGTATGCCTGAACGTCACTGTTATGTCCATAAAATTTCCTCCGGATATCTAGGTGTCAACAATAAATCCAACCTTTCCGGCAACCCTTAATAACGCCAGATGGCGCTGCCACAGCTTAATTAATCTGAACCTCTTTTCTTTTCCTCGACGGCAAAATCCCCATGGCTTCCCGGTATTTGGCCACCGTACGACGTGCGACTCTAATGTTAAGTTCCCGCATTTTCTTTTCAATCCCCTTGTCGCTGAGGGGTTTGGTTTTGTCTTCCGCCTTGATCATTCTTCGGATCTGCTCCTTGACGCTTTCAGATGCCAGCGCGTCCCCGTCCACCCGGTTGATAGAACTGTTGAAAAAGAACTTTAATTCATAAAGCCCCTGAGGGGTGTGAACATACTTGCTTGTGGTCACCCGGCTGACCGTTGATTCGTGCATTTCGATATCTTCAGCCACATCCCTCAAAACCAGCGGCTTAAGGTAAGCAATCCCCTTGTCGAAAAATTCTTTCTGAAATTTTACAATACTCTCCGTTACCCGATAGAGGGTTCTTTGACGTTGGTGAATACTCTTGATCAGCCATGCCGCGGACCGCATTTTTTCCTGGATGTATGTCTTTGTTTCATCCGATACCTGCCCTCTGTTCTTCAAAATACGTTGATAATAGGCGTTAATTCTCAGCTTTGGCAAACCATCTTCATTTTGAACGATTTCGTAGCCATCACTCACTTTAACCACATAGATATCAGGGGTAACATAGATGGTTTCATCGGCCGCATAAATTCTACCCGGTTTGGGATCAAGCTCTTGAATCGTAGCAACCGCAGCCAGTACCTCCTGAACGGAAACGCCAATCTGATCGGCAATCCGATGATACCGCTTATCTTCCAGATCCTTCAGATAATCACTGATGATCTTTTCAGCCAGAGTGCCGACCAGATTCTGAAAGGAAGCCTGTATGAGCAGGCATTCCCTTGTATCCCGAGCCGCCACCCCCACGGGGTCAAAATTCTGAATCAGCTCAAGAACCGCACTGACATCCTCAACCGAGTGGCCCGTTGTCTGGGCGATTTCCTCGACAGTTATCTCTAAATAACCGTCATCGTTCAAGTTACAGATGATTTGAGCACCAATTTCCTTTTTTTCATCTTCCACACTGCTCATATTCAACTGCCAGATCAAATGCGAGGACAGATCCGTTTTGGTGGCGGTAAAATTTTCAAAGGAGGGCGCATCCTTCTCTTCGTAGTGCCTCTCGGAAAAGCCTTCGGAATAACCGCTGTTATACTCCGAAAGATAATTTTCCCAATCCACGTCATCCCGCTCCCGCTCCTCCACGGTCACTTCGGGGAGTGACGGGGAGTCGGGATCCGGGCCCGTATCATCCGCTGAAGGATTTTCAGATTTTCTTTCCTGAAGCTCCTGTAAATCCTTATCCGATTCCTCCTTTTTCTCTCCCGCCCCTTCATCCCCTTCTATCTCACCTTGCGTCATCTCTTCGAGGATAGGGTTTTCCTCCATTTCCTGGGAAACGGTTTCAAGGAGTTCGAGCCTTGAAAGCTGCAGGAGTTTGATCGCCTGCTGAAGCTGCGGGGTCATTACAAGTTGCTGGGTAAGGCCCAAAGATTGTCTAAGTTCTAACGCCATAACAGATTCAAAATACCAAAAAATAATTCCTAAAGGTTAAAGTTCTCGCCCAGATAAACACTCCGGGCCAACTCACTTTTTACGATATCATCCGGGGCACCCTGTTCGATAATTTGTCCCTGATTGATAATGTAAGCCCTGTCACAAACATTTAATGTCTCACGGACATTATGATCCGATATGATAACGCCTAAGCCCCGACTCTTTAACTGACGAATGATCTGTTGAATATCGTTAATGGCCAGCGGATCAATCCCCGCAAAAGGCTCGTCTAAAAGCATGAACCTGGGCTCGGTGACCAGAGCTCGCGATATTTCCAGTCTTCGCCTCTCCCCTCCTGAAAGGGATAGCGCCTTCTGTTTGGCCAGGTGACTGATACTCAACTCTCTGAGACCTCTTGCAAGACGCTCTCTTCGCTCCTGCACCGGAACACGCAGCATTTCAATGATAGCGAGAAGATTCTGCTCAACGGTTAATTTACGGAATACCGAAGGTTCCTGGGCCAGATAGCTCACGCCTTTTCTCGCCCTCAGGAACATGGGGTCCTGGGTAATATCCATGCCGTCCAAAAAAACCCGTCCTTCGCTGGGTCGCGTGAGCCCTACCACCATGTAAAAAGTGGTTGTTTTCCCCGCCCCGTTGGGTCCCAATAGACCGACAATCTCCTGTCTGTTGACCTTCACATCGACCCGATCAACGACCCGTTTGCCGCCATAGGCCTTGACAAGACCATTGGCCTCCAGCATTTCAGATGCCGCGTTCACGGCTTTTTTTCTTTCTCCTGTTTGGGGAAGATAACCGCCCGGACCTTTTTGTCCTTGTCGCTCTCCACAATACTTCGATCCTCTTTCAGGAAAAGCGTGATCACATCACCCTCCACAAAATCCTCTCCCTGCTTTACAACAGGCTTCCCCGTAAGAACAAGCTTTTCATCTCTTTGATAAAAAACGGCCTTTTCCCCAGTGGCGACCCCGCCTTCCGCACGTATAATTTTCACAGCTCCGGTGGCGATAATTTTGTCAATACTGGCCGAAACAGTTTCGTTCTCTTTCTTCTCTTCAGCTTTTTCATAGAACACCACCAGCTTCTGGCATAATACCGTAAAATCATCCCTCTTGGCTTCAACATCACCTTCAAAAGTCACCTGCTTTTTTTTGTCATCGGCTTCCAGGGTCTTGCTCTTGATCACCATTGGACCCTGACTCTTTTTTTGGGTCTTCGCTAAAGGACTAGCCGACAGAGCCGTTCCACAAAAAAGACACAACAGAAAAAACCCCGGCAAAAGAAAGACCAGACTCATTACAGACCGTTTCATTGTGTTAACGATATATCGCCCTCCTGGTTAATGACCGTTATTACGTCTGATAAAATCTTGACCCTGTTATTCGAAAGATCGGCAAAAATGCCTTTTCCCTTAACCGTAAAAAAGGTCCCCCGTATCTCCACCGGCTCTTTATTGTTTACTGTTCCCTTTTTCTCGTCAATCGTCACATACTCCGTGAGAAATCGATACTCCTTCCCATAGGAGCCATCCAATTTGCCCCACATTTCAATCTTTCCAATGTCCTTTTGGTAAACCCCTCTTTCGCCGCGCAGGGAAAACCCAGGCCTTCCTTCGGCGTCCACCTCCAGATAGAAGTCAAAAAACCGAATGGTCTTCCTGTCTTCCGAGAAACGAACCTCTTTTGCATCCAGAACCCATTTTATTTTTTCGTCCGGATCATCCTGACGATAATGGATATCTTCCAGCTTTACCCCTTCACCCGATATAATGTCTTTGATCAAAGCGGTGGTCTTAATAAAATCTTTACCGGCTTTTGCAAAATAGAAACCCACCGCCAGAAGCAAAATACCGACTCCCAAAAGGGGCCAATGTCTTTTCACAAAACTTTTCATGGCGCCAGTTTCAGTATATCAACCCCCGGTTTGTTCTGTAAAGGCAATTCTAGGCCAACACCCGCGGCATTTCAGGATCCATTCGGAAATCTCTCGCACCGCGCCTTGGCCACCTCTTCTGCTCGCTATGAAATCCGCCTGTTCCCGAACTTCCCTGACCGCATCGGCCACCGTCATGCACAAACCGGATTCCTGAAACATGGCCAGATCGGGCAAATCATCGCCAACCGCGGCCACCTGCGACCTTACGAGACCCCTCTCCTCAATGAGGCGTCTGCAAAGGATGCGCTTGTCAAAAACTCCTTGATATACCTTTTGGATTCCCAGTTCTCGGGCGCGATGGGCAACAACCCGGGACCTTCGACCCGTAATGATGGCCACTTCAATGCCATCGCGCATGAGCAGCTTCAAACCAAAACCGTCCTTCACATCAAAGCTCTTGAGCTCTTCCCCCTTTTCGTTCAACGTAATACGGCCGTCTGTCAAAACACCATCGACATCCAGAAAGAGTAGTTTTATGTGAAGCGCTTTGTCTTCCAATCTGTTTTGCTCCTGCAATCTTTGATGGGGTCGAAAGCCTACGCGCGAACCAGCGCATGGATGCGTTTAAGGATTTTCGCCAGGGTCACTATGGTTTTGAGGGGCAATGAATTGGGTCCGTCACACAAAGCACAATCCGGATCAGGATGNACNTCCANNAAAACACCGTTTGCACCGGCCGCCACAGCCGCCTTTGCAAGGCAATCCACAAACTCTCTCTGTCCTCCGGAACTGCTCCCCGCACCGCCCGGCAGCTGCACACTGTGTGTGGCGTCAAACACGATGGGAAAACCCAGCTTCGCCATTATGGCAAGGGATCTCATGTCCACCACCAGGTTATTGTAGCCAAAGGAAAACCCTCTCTCCGTAATCAATATCTTACGGTTGCCGGCGCCGGTCACCTTTTCTGTGATGGGCCCCATTTCAGAAGGAGAAATAAACTGTCCTTTTTTGATATTGACGGCAATTCCCGTTTTGGCCACCGCTACAACCAGGTCCGTCTGGCGGCACAAAAAAGCCGGAACCTGGATCACATCAAGCACCCGGGCCGCTTTTTCCACGTCACTGATGCGATGCACATCCGAAAGAACAGGCAGCTGGAAGCGCTCTTTGACCTTTTGCAGAATCTGAAGCCCCGCATCAATGCCAGGCCCCCGGTACGACGTTAAAGAGGTCCGGTTCGCCTTGTCATAAGAGGCTTTAAAAACAATCGGTATTTGGAGATCTTCACTCATCTCTTTCAAAAACCGGGCGATCTCCAGCGTGCTGGCTTCATTTTCGATGACACAGGGTCCTGCAATCAAAAAAAACGGCCCCTCCGCTTCAATGGAAAAATTTTCTGCTTTCAAATGCTTTGTCATGTTCCTGTTTCCAAAAAACCTGAAAAGGGTTAGGCCTTCGGCTGATTTCTTCAAGAACTGCTTGCTGACAGTGTTATAGCAAGGGTCAATGAAAGTCAAGATTCCCAAACGGTCAGCAACTTTTTCTTGTCATATAAAACAAGAACCATTACCATACGTCCTCTTGCTTTTATTGGGCTTTTTAAAGTGAAGAACTTTGAGCAATTGCTTGTGTCCAGGGGGAGGTCAAATACCGATGGCGAAAAAGAAGGTTTCCAAAACCATAGACGACATCAATAAAAAAATTAAAGAGGGAAAAGTCGTTGTGGTCACAGCCGATGAGATGGTCGGCATTGTCAAAAAAAGCGGTGCAGAGAAAGCGGCTCGTGATGTGGATGTGGTCACCACAGGAACTTTCGCCCCCATGTGCTCTTCCGGCGCCTTCATCAATTTCGGGCACACCAAACCCGGGATCAAAGCCAGCCGGGTGTGGCTGAATGATGTCCCCGCTTATCCAGGCCTGGCGGCAGTGGATTGTTATATCGGCGCCACGGAACCGAAGGAAGATGATCCCTTAAACGGCGTTCACCCGGGACAGTTCAAATACGGGGGCGGCCACGTACTCCACGATCTGGTGGCAGGCAAAAAGGTCGAACTTCGTGCCACAGCCTACGGGACCGACTGCTACCCCAAAACCCAGTTCAAGAAAAAAGTTACCCTATCCGACCTTCCCTACGCCGTTATGCTCAACCCCAGAAACGCCTATCAAAACTATAATTGCGCCATTAATCTGACCGCAAAAACTATCTATACCTACATGGGGGTATTGAGACCCAACGGCGGCAACGCCAACTACTCCACTGCCGGAGAACTCAGCCCCCTTTTCAACGATCCCTATTATCGAACCATCGGTCTGGGAAGCAGAATTTTTCTCGGTGGCGCCAAAGGGCATGTTTTTGCACCGGGCACCCAGCACAATCCGAAAGCGGCGCGACATGAAAATGGGATTCCTTTAACCCCTGCCGGCACCCTCATGGTCAGTGGGAATCTGAAAGAAATGGACCCCCGATGGGTTGTAGGGGTCAGCATGCTGGGTTACGGTTGCTCGCTGGCTGTGGGGGTGGGCGTTCCCATCCCCGTTCTCAATGCGGAAATCGCCGGATTTACGGGCGTATCAGATGAAAATATTTTCACTCAGGTCATTGATTATGGCAATGATTATCCCAAAGGCGAAGGCAAGAGCCTTGCCAGCGTCAGTTATGCGGAGCTTAAAGACGGCATGATTCGTGTTAACGGGCAGGAAATCCCCTCAGTTCCACTTTCCTCCCACAAACGGGCACTGGAAATTGCCAACATCCTCAAAGATTGGTTGGAAAAGGGGGATTTTCTGTTGACCCAACCCCTGGAAACATTGCCAGCTTAAAATTAAGCTCCGTGCTTAAAGCTTTGTCCAGATCCATTTGATAGGGTTTGGGCATGGCCCCGCAAACCCCGTCCTTGATTCAGAGCTTTGAGGACCTCATGAGCCCCTTGAAAGCTGCCCTTCTGCACATCAATGTTTCCGTACCCGTTCAAATCACGGAAAGAACCTTTATTGCCTGTATGAAGGGGTCCTGTACGGACGAAAAATGGAAAGGACATATTTGGAGTTTCTTCCTGGAAACCCCTGTGGGATTGATTCACGAAATTGTACTTTCGGAGGTCGTGACATTCAAAGAGCTTATGGAGGCTCAGAAAAGATGGAAAGCAGAGGAATACGCCGATGAAAGAACCACCGGCTGGATCCGGGAAATGGCCTACCTCACAATGGGAAGAGCTGCTGAGCTTGGCATTGCCCGTTTTATCTGATCTTGATTCAGGCTGGACCCTGGGCGGCGGCACAGGTCTTTTTTTAAGTCTGAATCACAGGGTCAGTTACGACGTTGATATCTTCATTGAGAATCCACGTGCCCTGAAGCGCATCGCTGCTGATCCTCGGGTAAAGAGGATTTCCAGTGACTGGCAGTTTCCCGGTAACTATCTGAAATTGATACGGCAGGAAGGGGAAATTGATTTCATTCTTGCAGCCGCCATCACTGATAACGGTTTTTTTCATTACAATTTCAAAGGCACACTGGTTCCCGTGGAAACTCCTTTGGAAATCATTGCAAAAAAAATCCGGCATCGCGGAAGCCGCTTCACAGTCAGGGATGTTTTTGATTTTGCGTCTGCCGTGGACCATGATCCCAAACTCATCAAAGAATTGAGACAGATCCTTACGGCGAAAGATTTCCAGAAGACCTTAGATCGCCTCACCCTCCTGAAGGGAAACTTTTCGGCAGACCAGTCTGTTTCACAATTCATCAATATTTTAGAAGCGAAAGACAGCCTGGCCCACATATGCGACAGGGTCATCTACGCCTTAATAAGCCAAAAAATTGATTAACCGCTGCCTTTGACATTGCGCACTCACAGCCGATAAATGCGGCAAAGCGGGCAAAAACACAACGTCCCTGCCCGCCTCGTTTTTCAACCCGGAAAAACCTTCATTACGTTCCGTTCAAAATCACGAACAGGGATTACTTTCCAGGCAGAGTATAGGTCGCTGTGACTTCCACAAGGGCATCCCCCTTGCTTTCTTTGCCATAAGGTTTGAGCATTTGTGCCTTGAAGACATTGGTACCCTGAACGCCTTTAAACCGGCCCGTACCCTTAATGTATTTACCCGTTCCATGTCCGCTGGGAAGTTTCCCTTTCTCAGGCTTTGTCATGACGCCCTTAACTTTCACCAACGCCGTAGACCCATCTTTAAAGATCAACTGAGAATATCCTTGAAAAGTCCCTACGCCCCGAACCATATCAAAAGTGCATCTGAGTATTTGCTTGACCGTCTCGCCGTCTTTATACTGCCCCTCCCCTTCACGCTCATAAAAACCGATAACCCTTCCCGGCGAATCAGGAACCGGGATCGCTTGCAGTTTGGTAATATAATTATTGATCTTGAGACTTCTGGTTACCTCACCTGCCTGGACTACGGATGTCAACATCCACGCTGAAATAATAAGGACCATGAAGCACACGCCCCATCGATTGAGAATACCCCTGAAATTATCTTTTCTTCCTGTAACGCTCATGTCATCCTCTCCTTTTTTCCATTTCCATTTCTTGATTCAATGAAGGTAATTTCTCTTTAGAATCTGATCTCGCTCTCCTCACCTCCCTTCGACATATGGTTTGTTAACAAATTCCAGTGATAGTATGGAAGTTGACGACTTGTTGACGGTTCAGACCGTCAACATAAATAAAATTTTGAAGAAAATGTGTTTGGGTGAAAAGAGTTCAATCAGGAACGAAGGGGAGTCTTCGTGAAACCCTTTTTGTCGGGCAGACCAGCCTTCCGCAAGGCGTCAAAAACGGCTTCAAGGTCTTTTGGATTTTTGTAGAAATTTATTTTGCGCACCAGTTCTAGGGAATAGGCGGGATTGAGTCTGATGGTTTCCGCCAGATGAAATTGTGCTTTTTCAGTCTGTCCCATCATTGAATATGTGACCGCCAGATGAGAATGGGCCAGCCACAGGGGAAATTCACCTTTTTGGGCACGCATCAGCACCTGTTTAAAGAGGCGGACTGCCTCCGGATAGCGCCCGGCAGTGCAGTAACTTCTGCCCAGTTTGACCGCGTACCAGGCCGGGTACCCTGAAAAGTGGTGCTGCCTCCAAATCCGGAAGTGCATCTTTCCATTTTCGGTAGATTCGGGACAGCAGGTTCTTATGCTCAGAAGACCCAACCGACCCGCCGACCGTCTCATTTAAAAGCACCAAAATATCAGCATGTTTTGTAAGGGGCACAAACAAAACCTGGCCTTCTTCTTTCATCTGGTGAAACACCAGTGTCATGACAGAAAGGTAGAAACGGCGCGAGGGCGTGTCGAAGTGAAGGTCGAGGGGCTTCTGATCTAAAAGGCTCAGATGCAGATTGAACCGTTCCAAATCAATCTCGATGGAGGATTTATCTTTATTCACCATGCTTTTACCAGAATATCTTTGGGTTTAGCCAGATTTTTGCTGGTTTTTCAGTTCAAAAAAAGTTTAGGGTTATGACCATCTACTTTCTTCTTTTTCGTTCAACAAACGCCTTTTCATTCCCCTTTCAGAATTCCCGCCTTCTTAAGAATCTGCTCCAGCTCTTCTATGTGATCTTTTTCCAAAGGCCTCAGGGGAGAACGCACCGGCCCGCCGTACATTCCGATGAAATCCATGGCCATCTTGAGACCGGGAATGCCAAAACGCGCGGTAACAGCCCCGTTTGCGGCGATGAGCCCGAGCTGTGTTTCGCGGGCCTTTGCCATTTCACCTTTGGCGAAACAATCCACGATTTCCTGGAGCTGGAACGGGGCCACCGCGGCCAGGGCCATGACACCGCCAACGGCCCCAACAGAAAGGGCCGGCAGCAGGAAACTGCCGGAGCCCGCCAGAACCTGGAAATGATCTCCCACGGCATGCACCACCTGCCCCATCTTCACCACATTGCCCGAGCTNTCCTTGAGACCGATGATATTGGGATGTGCGGCCAGCTCGATAATGGTACGGGGTTCCAGATCGACGCCGGTAAATCCTGGCACGTTATACAAAATGATGGGGATGGGGGATCGGTCCGCCAGGAAGGTGTAATGGGCGCAAAGAGCGTTGTGGTCCATTCTGGGCCTGTAATAGTGAGGTGTTACGATCATGGCCGCATTGGCGCCCAATTTCGCGGCCTCCTCGGTCAGTTCCAGGGTCTCCGCCGTGGCTTCGCAGCCGGTTCCGGCGATAAAAAGCCGTTCAGCAGCAATCATCTTACCCGCTGTCCGCCAGGTCTCTACTTTCTCTTCCGCTTTGAGTAGAACGGATTCACCGTTGGACCCCAACACCGCGAACCCTCTAAGCGGGGTTTTCTGCCATTTTTCAAGGTTGGCGGCCAGGTGNTCATGGTCTACCCTCCCCTTCCCATCGAAAGGCGTGGGAATCGGGGGGAAACATCCTTCCAGGGAAATCATTTCNGTCATGTCCTTTACCTCCTTTGCGAACGGTATTTTTGCAACTGGCTTTCATAATAGGCTTTGTTTTCTTTGGCCCCATGAATGGCCTCCTGAATGATTCTAATGGCTTCATCCGTTAGCCCGTTCTGGTAACAGGCCTCGGCCAGGGTGTCCAGAAACTGGGGTGCAGGCTGGAGCGCCACGGCCCTTCGGCCCAATTCCAGTGCCCGTGAAGGATTCCGCAGAAGCGGGTTCGAAGCGGTCAGCATCATCCAGGCCAGGTTGTTCAGTGCCACCGCTTCCTGAGGGTTCCATCGAATGATCTGCTCATAGAGGGCCATGGTCTCCGCTTCTTTTCCCATGCGCTGGTAAACCATGGCCAGGTTCATGGCCAGGCTCACATTTCCGGGATTTGCCTCAAGCTTGCGGCTGAGTTCCGTGCTGACCATGTCGTAGGCCATGTGGGTCTTCATATCCCCGAAATTGAGATAATACCCCAAAATTCCGATGCCCGCCAGGTACACCAGAAAAGAGATCAGCACAAACCGGTTCTGCTTCCGGGCCAGTCCGGGGACTTCCAGTGTCTTTAAAAGACATGCGATCCGTTGCCCGATACTGAAATGGTGCCAGTTGGGAAGATCACGGGATTTACCGCTGAGATACGCAATCTTTTCCAGCGCATTGACGATGTATACGGGCGTCCCCGTGACCGTGGCCGCATAAAGATCGGCTTGGCGCTCAAAATGGCGCATGAAAAAGCCCATGATGTAGCGGAAATAAATCAAAAGGCTCAACAGCATGGGAATTGCCACCGACAGATAGAAGAGGGTCATGGAGCGGGCGTCCTCTTCCGAGATGAGGTCCGCCAAGGGAGACCATACATAGGCCAGATAGATGTAAACATCCGACAGGCCGAACGAAAGTACCATAAACCCCACAAAGAAAAGAACATAGAAGAGCAAATGAAAATATCGGGCGTGACCCATCTCATGGGCCAGAACCGATTCCAGCTCTTCTGTTGAAAGCGCGGACATCAAGGCATCGGTCACCAGGATATAGCGATACCGCGGAATAATGCCCATAATACCCGCCGTCATCATTCGCCCTTCGAAAATAGGCCAGTTGAGCAGGCGGCGGTAGCGAAACCCCTTTTGTTTTAAAAAAGCTGATAGATGCCTCCCTTTCTCCGATGCCTCAATGGGCCTGCACCCCCACCAGTACTGAATGAATTTCGGCATGACCACAACCAGCAGCGACAGAAAGACGGCAAAAAATATCATTTGCCCGTACAGGCTGTTCAAAAATTCGCTGGAAGCTGCCCATGGACTGAGTGACAGCAGATCATAGGCCAACGTCAGGGCGAACCAGGGGAAGAGGACGGGAAGGTTGAACCGAAGGTTGCTCAACACAAAACTGCGTCTTGAAACATCCACCCGAAACAGTTGCCGGTAGGAAGGCCAGGCCAGATACCAGATGGTACTCAAATAGAAAAGAAACAACACGATGGCAATGAGACCCTGAATCACTGACAGGGCAGCCAGCCCGGGAACCGCCAGAAGCCACTGTTTGAAACTGAAAAAATAGATGGCAGTGGCAAAGAGCAATATGGCCAGAATGGAAAGGCGCAGATTAAGTCTCTCATATCGCTCTCCCAGTGCCCCCTCAGCATTCCGACCGGAGGCGATGCGGCGGTTTATATCCAAAAAACGGTTTCGGCAATAAGCGGCAAAAAACGCCCAGGAAACCACAAGCCCGGTTAGGCAGTAGAGTAAAGAATCATCGGGAGAAGGATCTGAATAACTGACATTAAAAATCAGAAGAACAACGATGAAATAAATGATGTTGTTGAACAATCGCTAGGGCCTCGCTATTGGACTGTGTTCCTCTTTAATGAATTCCAGAACACCTCCATCGGGCGGCAATGACGGATCCCCTTGAAGGACGATTTCGAGGCCATAGCGTAATTCCATGCGGGCAAGGTCTTTTCGCTTACGGTTTTGGAGATAGGCAACCACCTCTTCGGAAAGCACCCCTTTCACCTGAAATATCCCCTTTTTGCTCAATCCCATGCGAATACGGCGCAGAAATGAAATGGCGGCTGTTTCAACTGATGGCACAAGTCCGCGGCCCTTGCAATAGGAACAGGTCTGATAGCTGACCGCTTCGATGGACGGCCGAAGGCGCTGCCGGGAGAGCTCCAGAAGACCGAATTTGGAAATATTGGAAAGGCTGATCTTGGCCCGATCCTCTTTTGTCTTATCCCGCAATACTTTTTCCACTTCCCGATTATGCTTTTTATCGCGCATATCGATAAAATCAATCACCACCAATCCGCCCATATCCCGTAAGCGAAGTTGACGGGATATCTCTTCGGCAGCCTCGATGTTGGTCTTAAAGGCCGTATTCTCAACATCCTTGCCCGTTCGCCATCGGCCGGAGTTAACATCGATGGCCACCAGCGCTTCCGTGGGGTCAATCACAATTGAACCCCCGGATTTTAGCGGCACCCGATTGCGATAGATGGTCTCAATCTGCTTTTCGATTTCGTATTGCGCAAAAATGGGGCGTTTTTCTTTAAAGAGTTTGACCCGGCCCTGATCCCTGGGAGAAATGATTTTCATATAATCTTTCACCTTGCTCAAGGTCTCTTTGTCGTCAACGAGTACCTCGGAAATTTCGCTGGTGAAATAATCTCTCAGCGTTCTGAGACAAACATCCTGCTCCTTATGAACCAGGGTCAAGGGCGATGCCTCCTGAACGTTCTTCTTGATGTTTTTCCACATCCTGAGCAGCCGGTTGAGATCCCTTGAAAGATCTCGTTTGCTTTGTTTCAAGGCTGCCGTTCTCACAATATACCCAACCCCTTCGGGAAGCTTGAACTGGGCCATAATGGACTTGAGCCGCTGGCGTTCCTCTTCGTCTTCAATTTTCTTGCTAATGCCGCCCTTACTCCCGGGCATTAGCACCAGATGCCGGCTTGCAAGAGACAGATAGGTGGTCAGCTGCGCCCCCTTGTGCCCCTGCATTTCCTTGGTGACCTGGACCAGAAGTTCCTGGCCTTTTTTCAGAATTTTTTCGATCCGGGGCATTGATGCCTCTTTTTTGGCATCGGGCTCTGTGGCGAAATATTCCGGATGAATATCCGTAACGGACAAAAATCCATTCTTATCACTGCCAAAATTGACAAAACACGCCTGCAAACTCGGCTCGATCCTCTCCACAACCGCTTTATAGATATTTCCAGTTTTTTGTTCCGTCGCAGTGGTCTCAATGTGAAACCCATCCAGCCGTCCGTCTTTGATCACGGCGATCCGGAATTCCTCTGATTCGACGGCATTGATCAGCATTTTTGACTTCTGTCCCAAAGATTTTCTCCTTGCTTTGGTTTTTTCATTTTCTGTTTCGCTCAGCACAGTGTCGATTTCTTGCCCATCGGACTTTTGGGACGTCGACGCTTTTGCTTTTGATTTTGTATCTTTTGACTTTCGAAATCCGAATCTCATTTAAGGCCCGTGCCTCCCATAACGTTTGAGATGCTGGTCAGCCTGGTACATGAAGGTCCGAATGGCAGATTCCCGACCCGGCTGAGTGCTGGAATCATAGGGCGTATCCAGATAGGGAACCCTGAGGCGGTTCATGAGAGGCCGTACAATGGAACTGGTGGTGATGCTCGGCATACAGGTGAAGGGGTAAACATTCACCAGGCCATTGTATCCTTCACGTACATATTCCATCATACCCGCGATGCTCAAACACGCTTCCGTACCCAGATCAAAACTATATAAATCCTGTTCCCTGAGCACATCCTCCAAATGACTGACTTTGTGGCCCTTTGCCAGGTCAATCAACCCTGATATCCGTTTATAAATCTGTCTTTGCCGGTGTTCCTGATAGAAAAGGTCCCCCCCATAGGTGAAAAGATCTTTCAAATGGTCTTTCAGCCGGTCGAATTTCAATTGTTTCAGGCTGAAACGCAAAGCTGTTTTCGCCGACCTGTAACGGTCATAACTGGTGAAATTAACCCACTCCGCAACTGATGCGTTGACCACTTCGCCCCCATGTTTTTCCAGCATGCGGATGACGTCCTGATTCGCTTTCACATGGGTTCGCAGATAGATTTCGCCCACCATACCGATGAGCGGCTTTGGTGAAATCGTCGGGTCCATGACCTCTTTTGCCTCCTCGGTCACCGCTTCCAGACGCGTAAAGATCTGTTCGAACTGCAATCCCTGACCAAAACGCTCAAAAGCGTCCACCATAAACGTAAGGCACTTATCAATCACCAAATCCGCCAGCCCCGCCTCTTTCTCATAGGGCCTGACCCGCCATAACAACCGGTCCAGGATATCCCCCACGACCATGGCCACGTAGGAGGATTTACGAAGATCCGTCACCCGTTCCGCCTCGATGATCCCATCAAGGGAATAGCCATCCGCGGTTGTGAGCGCCCCAATCCTGAGGCCGGTGAATCCCGGAAAGGAATCCAGAACAATCCGCTGATATTTGTTGTACATCCCGAAACGACACGGTCCATCCGCTTCCGGCAGGAAATAGACATAGGCATCCGAATCAAAATTGGGACCCAGACGTAATGATTCCTGATTCATAAAATGGAGGATATCCCCCATGGTAATCTGACAGGGAAAGCATTCTTTCCCCGAAGTATGGGCCATGCCCAGATCCATTCCCTCAAAGGTTTCAAGGATCTTTGCCCGTATGCCGAAACTTCTGAAATTGGCTGCCAGCAGATGACAGCCCATCCGGTTCATTTCCGGAATCAGGACGGTTCGTTCCATGAGACTGAACCGCCCCACCTTGCTGCCGAATGATTCAAAATTAATGACGTTGTGGGTTTCCATGATCAGTTGGCCAGTTTTCGCGGTTCTTCCACATCCCGTTGTGCTTTTTGAATACTGTTAAAAATGACGTTTTTATAAGCCTCCAGTCGGGTCATGACCCCGGCAACAGCGCTGTGCTCGTCCAGTTCCAGAATCATATAGGCTTTATCCCCCATAATATGCCGGTAGAAGTGCTCCAGGAATGAATCCGCGCCGCAACCGAAATTGGTCAGATGCAAACCGAAAAAATCCGCATTGGAGGCCACGATCTTGCCCGTCCGAAGGATTCTGGCCCCCAGACCCCAGTACATGGACGGAAAATCAGACAGATCCACCGAAGAGACATCCAAAAAATCCATTGGGATGGCTTTTACGCCGATTTTTGCCAGGTTATGCCCCAGTCTCAGGTTCAGGCGTTCGTCATAGAGGTTGTAGGGCCTGCCGGTCACAATGACCAGTGGCTCCCCAACAGGATGTGATGCCAGGATCTCTGCCCCCTGCTTCAACACCGCCCTTTGGAACTGCTCTTGTCTTCCTCTGGCATAGTAAAGGGATTCCCTTATTCGTTGCAAAGGAATGGAAAGTTTTGACTTCAACTGCCGGGTTAGCTCCATCGCAAGGGTTTCCACATCATACTTGAGATGGACCACAGGGTTTAAAACGTTTTTCATGTCAAGATCAAGGGCCATTCGGACCATGTAGGAATTACTTTGCACCATGGGACAGTAAAAACCCTTTTCTTTATCATCGCTTTTTCCCATATCTACAACGCTGGGGAGAAACAAAAAGGCCGTCTGCCCCACCAGCGCTTTCACATGTCCATGGGAGACCTTCACCGGATAGCAGGTCTCCGCGGTCATGGCCTCGATGCCCATTCTGGAAAGCTGCGCGTTCGTGGGCGGCGTCAAAACAAGCCGATACCCCAGACGATCGAAAAAATGTGCCCACAAAACAGCGTCCTGCTGCCCGTAAAGGGCTCGCTGCATCCCCACGGTTGGCCGGTCATCCACCCGCAGAAGCGGTTTATCCGGCAGGGTCTCGTAAACCCCTGCCATATGGGTTTCCCATAGCTCTTGGCGCAATGCAAAAAAGTTGGTCTCCTTCGTCCCTCGATTTCGCGTTAACTCATATCGGCCGCACTCTCCCCCCCAAATGCTTTTGCGCCCGTCAAAATCGTAAATTTTCAGTTTGCATTGGTTGTGGCAGCCTGCATCCGCCCGGCAAATCTTTTCCGTATACGCCATACGGTCCTCGATGGCGCTTTCAAGACCCCTGAAGCCGGTTGTTTTCTGATTCGTCAGACGCATTCGCTCATGGACACTGATGGCAGCACCGAAAGCGCCCAGCACCTCACGGTGTTGGGGCACAATAAGGGCCCGACCCAGAACATTTTCAAAGGCGGCCACTACGCCTTTGTTCAGGGATGGCCCGCCCAGAAACATGACCCTGTCGCCTACTTTTCTTTTTTCAACCACCCGGTTCAGGTAATTGTACACAATGGCATAGCAAAGCCCGGCAATGAGATCCCGGGTGGCAACCCCTTTCTGATGGTAGCTCACCAAATCCGATTCCATGAAAACCGTACACCTTTCAGCCAGTTTAACGGGGGAATCCGATGACAGGGCGATATCTTGAAATTCCTCAACAATACTGATGCCGTATTTGTTAGCCAATTCATGGAGAAAACTCCCGGTACCCGCGGCGCAGACCTTGTTCATATCGAAATCAAGGGGATAGGTGTTGGCAATGGAAACATATTTGGAATCCTGACCTCCGATCTCAAAAAGGGTATCCACTTCCGGGTCTATTTCCACCGCCCCCCGTGCATGAGCGGTAATTTCATCAATAATCAGATCCACATTCAGGAAATCACCCACCACATTACGGCCGGAACCGGTTGTGGCCGTACCGATGATCTCTATTTCGTCCCCTCTTTTATCCAGCAATTCCTTTAGAAGTTCCTGGGTCACTTCAATGGGTTTTCCTTTTGTGGGAACATAGTTTTTTCCAACAATCTCGTGGGCCTCATTGATCAGGGCGTATTTCGTGGTGGTACTGCCGATATCAATACCCAAGAATACCTTTTTGGGTTTCTGAAAGGTCCGTTTTTTGATTTCATTGGTTTCAGGAAACAAGGTTTTCCGAATCAAAAGCTTTTTCGCCACCGCCACCCGGCCTTCCCGCTCATTTGCCAGCCGTTCAAGCAGCGATAAATCAAGACGGCCATTCCAGGCAGATGATGGTCCGCTGCCCTCCGGCCTCTGTCCTCCGTCCTCCGTCTTCTGTAAAGCCGCCAGGGTAGCGAGGGCCACACCAAGCGCCCCGATGGATGTATTGTATGGGGGCACCACCAGATCCGGAACATATTCTCTCAGGGCTTTGACCTGAAGTTCGTTTAATGAAAGCCCCCCCACAAAGACGACCGGCGTTTCCAGCGAGCGATTGCTGACGATGGTGCTCATATAATTGCGGGCATTTCCCACGTGCAGGCCATAGATAATGTCTTCGAGTTTTTCCCCACGGTTTTGCAGATGAATCATGTCTGACTTGGTAAAAACCGTGCAGCGGCAGGCCACGTTGGCAGGTTTAATGCTCTTTTTCCCCAGCGCAATGAAGTCTTTCAGAATCCGGTCCAGCTGGTCCTGGCTTGTATCCACATTCCGGGAATAGATGGAGGTGGCCAATCGCTGGGCCTGCTGATCAATAAAGGAGCCCGTACCGGAGGCGCAGGGGCCGTTGGTGTTGAAATAGGCCAGCTCCCACTCTGATTGCGGATTGCGGATTGCGGATTGCGGATTTACAGAAAGATGGTTGATCTGGAAAAGAGCTGTCTCCTGGCCGCCCATGCTGATGATGGTTTTGACATCGGGCCTGACAAACAGGGTGCCGAGCACCTGGCTGATGGTTTCAAATTCGTATGGGGTACCCAACCGCTCACTCAGCTGTTTGCCGTGGTTTCCCGTAAATGAAATGGACCGGATGCGATCGCTTCCAAACCGACGGTGAAAATCCTCGATCAGTGCCAGAACCCGCTCATTGACTTTGCCCAGGTGGCGCTCGTAAGGCGCTTCAAAGACAATTTCCCGGTCCCGGTTGATCACAACGCCATTTAAACTGACGGAGCCGACATCAATTCCCGCGAAGAATATGGCTTTGTCCACGCTTCCTCTCATCAACTTCGACCCTTGTCATTGTGCATATAAAAAATCTCTCCGGAATGGTCCTGCCGGCGGACATAACCCTTTATGAGAAGTCCTTTGACCATGCTCTCCACTTCATCAACCGGCAGCCCCAGGGAATTGGCCATGTCCTTTACGCGAAGAGGTCTTCTTCTGACCATCTCCAGCATCTCCTCCCCTTTCGCATGGTGCTCAGCGGCACCTTGAGCAGCCCCGATATCCACCACAATTTCAGCCCGTTCTCCCAAAAAAAGCTTTATCTCCTCCAGCCGCTGCCTGTCAAGGGCTTTGGCAATGGGGTCTGCCGGAGGACGAACGACCGTGTTGAGCTGAATTTTTTCCGGTTGAATCTCCTCGATCAACGGCTTCAGAGCGTTTATTTCCTCATCCGAATCGTTGATCCCCGCCAGCAAAATGACTTCCAGGTAAATGAGCCCGGTAAACTCCGCTCTCAACTGTTTCAACCCATACACCACGCTGTCCAGGGTCAGATCGGAATGGGGACGATGGATGGTTTGAAAGGTATTCGGAATGGCGCTGGAGAGCGTCGGCATGATCAAATCCGCCCCCAGAACCCGTTTCCGCACCGCTTCATCCCAAAAAAGAGATCCGTTGGTCAGGATGACGATTCGGGTATCGGTCAATTCCCTGATCCCTGAAATGATATGGTGGATTTCAGAATGAAGGGTCGGTTCGCCTGAACCGGCCAGCGTGATCACGTCAGGTGTACATTTCTTAAGTCTTTTTTCAAGCTGACCCAGAATGTCTTTCACTGGCACGAACGGCTCGCTGGTGACAGTCCTGTTGGTGGTTCCGCCCACCTCACAGTAAAGACAGTCAAATGAACAGGTCTTATAAGGGATTAAATCCACTCCCAATGAAAGACCCAACCGCCTGGAAGGCACCGGGCCGAAAATATGCGACATGCCAAAAATCCTTTTGTGATAGGTTTTCTAGCTCTCGAGACAATGCCACTAGAAAAATCCCTAAAACCTTAAACCCTATACCTTAAACCGATCCTCAGTGCGCCTCATCCCAGTTGAGACCCTGATTGATGTCCACTTTCAATGGAACCCGCAGCGGATAGACCCCTTCCATCTCCTCCCTGATCACGACAATGAGGCGGTCCACTTCTTCCAGAGGCGCCTCCAAAACGAGCTCATCATGCACCTGCAACAGCATTTTTGTCTGAAAACGCTCCTCCGCCAGGCGGCTGTGAATCTGAATCATGGCCTTTTTGATTAAATCCGCCGCCGTTCCCTGAATGGGGGTGTTCACCGCCATCCGTTCCGCTTCCGATCGGATCCTGTTGTTGCTGTGGGAAATATCCGGTAGGTAGCGCCTCCGATTAAAAAGGGTGGTAACATACCCATTTTTAACGGCAGTTTCAATGGCCTTTTCCTTAAATCGTTTCACCCCCTGATACCGGTCATAGTAGGCGTTAATGTAATCCGTGGCCACCTTTTTGGAAATTCCCAGCTCTTCACTCATTTTTTGAGGCCCCATGCCGTAGATAATGCCGAAATTGATGGCTTTGGCAATACGCCGCATTTCCGGTGAAACCTTCCCCCCATCATGCACCAAAACTTCAAGGGCGGTTCTGGTGTGGATATCCTGGTTCTCTTGAAACGCCGCCATAAATGCGGGGTCCTGAGAATAATGGGCAAATACCCTCAGCTCAATCTGGCTGTAGTCCGCCGCCACCAAAATCTTTCCCCTATCGGCCACAAACCCCTTTCTAATGGCTCTCCCCGCTTCGCCCCGAATGGGAATATTCTGAAGATTGGGATTGCTGCTGCTCAACCGACCCGTGGCGGCTACGGTTTGATTAAAGGATGTATGTACCCTTCCGGTTTCCGGATTGACCATTTTAACCAGGGCATCCAGATAGGTGGATTTCAGTTTGGCCAGGGACCTGTACTGAAGCAAATCGGAGGCAATTTCATGGGATTCTGAGAGTTTTTGCAGGACCTTGACATCCGTAGAATACCGCTTGGTTTTGGCGGTCTTTTTCCCCCCTGGGAGTTTGAGGACTTCAAACAAAACATTTCCCAGCTGTTGAGGAGAGTTCAGATTAAATTCCATACCCGCTTCGGACTGGATCGTTTGTTCCACCGCCTTCATCTCTTTTGCAAACTGAGCCGACATTTTTTCAAAAAGCACAGAATCGATTTTGATTCCCGTCATCTCCATGTCCAGAAGCACCGGCAGCAATTTCATTTCCAGGTCATTGAAAAGCACCTCATTTTCTTCATCCCTGATTTTTTCCCAAAGAATCTTTTTCAATCGAAGGGTCATGTCCGCGTCTTCACAGGAATATTCGCAGGCTTTCTCCAGCGAAACCTCCGCAAAACCCCTTGCGTTCTTTCCCTTTCCCACCACATCCTGATAAGTGATCATTTTGTGGTTCAGGTAGTGCTGCGCCAGGGCATCCAGGTTGTGTTGCCGCAAGCTTGGATTAATCACATAAGAGGCAATCATGGTATCAAATGAAATGCCTTTAAGCGTTACCCCGTGCCGTTTTAAAATACAGGCATCATATTTAATGTTCTGTCCCACCTTCAAAATGGTGTCGTCTTCAAGGACTTCTTTTAGAACATCTCTTGCCTCGGCCCAGGGAATCTGTTGTGGAACCCCCAGATAATAATGGTTAAGGGGAAGATAGAAGGCTTTTCCCTCCTTTAAACAAAAAGAGATGCCAACCAGATCAGCCTGCATGGGGTCCGTACTGGTGGTTTCCGTATCGATGGCGAGCAATCCCGCCGCTCGAATCCCGTCGGCAAGGGTTTTCAAATCCGTCATGTTCATGCACAACGCATATTCCGCCTGAACCGTTTCCTCCCTTGTGGCATACCGGTCCCATAAATCCCTGAATTCCAGTTCTCTGAAAATATCGGCCAGTTCCTCTCTTATGGGCTCTCCCACTTTGATTTTATCGAGATCTGTAGGGATCGGCACAAAACACTCAATGGTCACCAGCTTCCGGCTCAGGAGCGCCACATCGCGAGACGCACTCAGGTTCTCTTTCAACTTTTTCTTAGTGATCTTATCAAGGCTTTCAAAAACCCCTTCAAGGGAACCGAATTCCTGTACCAGGGAAACCGCTGTCTTTTCTCCCACACCGCGAACACCGGGAATGTTGTCCGAGCTGTCTCCCGAAAGGCCCATCACGTCGATAAATTTTTCCGGTTCAAACCCATAGGCCGTTTTCAATGAATCGTAGTCGGTAACTTTGTCTTTCATGGTGTCCCACATGGAAACGCGCGGGCGAATCAACTGCCTGAAATCTTTGTCGCCGGATATCACCACCACATGAAACCCTTCTGACTCGCCGACTCTTGTCAACGTCCCGATAATGTCATCCGCTTCGTATCCCGACTCCTGAAGCATGGCAAGGCCTAGATTTTTGACCACTTTACGGATAAAGGGCAGCTGCACCGCCATGTCATCCGGCATGGGAGGCCGATTGGCCTTGTAGTCCTCGTAAAGGTCATGTCTGAAAGTGGGGCCTTTCGCATCAAAAACAACGGCCATGCGCTCGGGGTTTTTATCCGAAAGCAGTTTTAAGAGCATCTGAGTGAACCCGAAAATCGCATTGGTGGGAAAACCGTTTGCATTTTGCAGATTCCTGATGGCGTGATACGCTCTGTGGATGTATGAACTCCCATCCAGGAGGTAGATTGTTTCAGTCTCTTTTTCCATGGTTACAGTTGCTCGCTGTTCAAAGGTTCAATTGGATCCTCGGAGCACTCCGCCGCACCTTCAACAGCAGTTTCTGGGAGAGGGGCTTTTTCGGGCACTTTTCCCGCGGGGTTGGCATACACGTCATTGAGTTTCTGCACATATCCATTGGCGTCTGATGTGAGCTTCGCCAGACGCGCCTTGTTCCGACGTCCCCACCCGGCAGGCTTCCGCCTGAAAATGCTGCGCCACCAACAGGTGTTTTTAGTAAAGGCACGAATGTAGTTTTCTTGCCCTTCTTTTTCATTTATTCCCGCCAGTATTTTTCGCACCGCCTGCGAACCTGCGAACTTTCGAACCCGAAAATGGATATAGATGACCAAAGCCACCAGAAGCGCTGCCAAGGACCACTTTCCCCAGGGGTTGGTCATTACCCTGTCCATGTAAGGGAGCTGCAGAGAAAACCCTTTCCAGTAGCCCCCCCAAAGGGTCAACCCCAGAAGACAAGCCATTAAGAGCCCGAAAACCGCGCCGTCCAGCCAGCACACCCGGCGGCGCCAGTTGTCCAAAAATGCCTGAATACGGGGCAAGGCTTCCGTTTCCAGAACTTTGGCCCGCTCTCCCAGCATCCCCACGATACGGTAGGCTCTTGCCACTCGGACTTCTTCAATGCGTTCCTGGATTTTCGCCACATCCTCATCCCGTTTGCGCAGGAAACGCTCCCGCAACCCATCGTCTTCAATGGGCATTCCCGCTTCCGGATCATAGATGGTGTAGCAACGCCCCGCCGTCATCCCTTTCTGTGCCAGGGCCCGTTGCCAGGCGGCAAACACCTGTTCGGGATTGTCTTCGCGCGCCGTCATATCGATCTGGTTGAGGATGTAAAGGAATTTGTTGGAATCATTCCTGTGAATGGTCCCCTTTACAAGCGTTTCAAGGGTGTCGCTCATGGACCCGGACTCCGGATGACGGGCATCAAAAAAAACCAGTACCAGGTCCGAAAGATCAATAATATGGCGGGTAATCCTGAGCGTCGCGGTTCGCTGAGCATCCGCATCAAATCCGGGGGAATCGATGATGATCTTACCCCGGAGTTTTTCACTGGGACACGTCTTCAACTGCAGGTAGGCATCGACTCGACGGCCTTCCCCGGGGGTTGCCTCATCGATGGCTTCAGTGATTTTATACAGGGGAAATCGCGGGTCCGCATCCAGGGCCAGGCCGGGGAGTTGCCTGACCTTGTCTTCATCGCTGAAACAAATCACCGTGAATTTATGATCCACCGCCTGGTTTCCCGTATCCTGCAGCCCGTAATCCAGATAGCGATTGATAAACGTGGATTTTCCAGAAGAATAAACCCCGAGCACCGATATGAGGGGCCACCAGGGTACACTGAAGGCNTTGGATTGNTCCTTTGANAAAAAACCCATTTGCCGGCTCACCAGATCAAGCTCTCTGAAACTCCTCACCACATCCACCAGTACTGGATTTTCTGCCTCCAGATGATGTTCCAGGCTTTTGATACGGTCTTTGACGGGGTTTGATTCACTCATGCATTTTTTCCTCTTACATTCTCGCTTGAAAGGCTAAAGTTCTCTCGTCATGCCGGACTTGAT
>JGI11705J14877_10000359_pt1 | contig 28998 bp, 33 predicted proteins | sample Etolaghawater15m_FD_14877 | JGI IMG/M metagenome (IMG submission 14877)
TGCTTTTTATCACAAAGTTGAAGAGAGTTTTACAGATGAGAAGGAGTTGGTGAGTTTTTTCGGTCTGTTTTTTGCGATACTCAGTGCTGTTAATTTATTTTCCAGTGTATTTATCTCAGGCCGTGTTCTTAGCAGACTTGGAGTGATTTTTGGACTCTTGGCAATACCTTTAATGGCTATCTTGGGGACGGGTTCCTTACTCCTTGTGTCTTCTTTAGGCGCGGCTCTTGTGATTATGGTTATAGTCAAACTCTTTAACGAGGTATTTGATATATCTTTATTAACCCCGACATTCAGAATGCTTTATCAAGTTATACCTTTAGAACAACGTATTAAAGTGCTTGCTTTTAAAGAAACAATTGTAGAACCTATAGCAATGGCTGTGGTTGGTATAGCCTTGTTGGTTATATCTCAGTATGAAGATATAAATTTGGTGTTTTATATTATATTTATTAGCTCATTGCTATGGTTGTTTCTTGCAATACAATTAAGAAAACAATATTTACATTCATTAGAAAAGATAGTGGATAAGAGAGTTTTTTATACGGATGATGCATTGTTTGAAGGGGTGGATAAATCTGTGCTTTTAAAAGGCTTGTCCACTGACAATGAAATACAAATTTTATACTATTTAAATTTAATAGAAAAATTTGAATATGATGATTTACACTCTGTTTTAAATGAATTTATTTCACATAAATACGTAAATGTAAGAAAAAGTATTTTGCATAAAATTGACACTCTTAATGAACCTAGATTTTTGGATTTACTTCAGAGGAGAATACAAGAAGAGACAAGTGAAGATATTTATCCCACACTGATTACGACTTATTGTAAAGTTGGTAAAAACACAGTTGTAGATAAGGTTTCAAAATATCTCAATCATGAAAATATACACACCAAAGTAAGTGCAATAAGCGGTCTTTTTAAATATTGCGGCAGTGAGGCAAAAGAAAAGGTGCATAGTGTTTTAAATGAACTCTTTAAGTCAGATGATTATAAAAAACAAAAAACAGCATTGCTTGTCTTAGGTGAAATCGGAGTTGAAGAGTTTTTTGAAGAGTTTCTAGTCTATTTTAACAGTGATAATTATAAAATCAAGAAGCTTGCAATAGCTTTGGCAGGGAAGCACAAAGTGGTGAAGTTAGTGCCGGCTATCTTAGAAAATTTAAATTCATATAAATATAATGATACTGCAGTGGCCAGCTTAATCGAATTTAACAATGATGCTTATTCTGAACTTACAAGATTTTTTAAGATTACAGATGATTTGGATAAAAAGATTATAATCATAAAAATACTAAGCAAAATAAAGACTGAAGAATCAAATCAGTTCTTAATGAAGCTTGCATATGAGCCCTTATTGATGGAATCTACTTTAGTGGCATTGTATGAATCTGGTTATATTGAAACTGATCAAACTACTTTTGATGCCTTAATGCATTATATTATTGAAAATATCTTAGTTGATTTAATTAGATTAGACAGTTTTAATAAAGAAATATATCCCAATACATATTTGATTTTAAAAGAGCTGTTGGATGTAAAAATAAATAATATCTTTTTAGTCTTGGGTTTTAAATATTCTAAAAAAGTCTTATCTCAAGTTAGATTTTTTAGCAACACTCATGTAGATGCCCAATCGTATATAATTGAGTTGCTTGATAATATCTTGCCAATAGAAGTGAAGAAAATTGTACTGCCGATTTTGGATAATATAAGTTTGGAAAAAAAGTTAATGAACTACGATGATGGTTTTATAAATTACACGTATGAAGAGAATGATTTTTTTACCCATATATTGCATAGCGGGGAAATAATTGAAATATTGAAAATTTCTTTGATATATGAGATAGGAAAAAATAAAGTTCAAAGATATAAAGAGCTCATTAACAAAATAACCAAGTCAAACACAAAATCAGTTCAAGAAACTCTAAACTGGGCACAAGAACAGTTTGACACAAAGGAATCAAATGTTACTTAATATAGAAAAAGTTATAATTTTAAAGTCTATTGATCTTTTTTCAAAAATACCAGAGAGTGATTTACTGATACTGGCTATGGAGTTTGAAACAGTGCGCTTCAAAGCAAATACAGTTGTGATGACTCAAGGCGATATGGGTGACTCTATGTATATTCTTGTAAGCGGTGAAGTGAATGTCGATGTAGATACTCAAAGAGTGGCCACACTCAAAGACAAAAATATATTCGGAGAATTGGCGATATTTGACCCTGAACCCAGAAGTGCGACGATAACTACGACAAAAGATACTGTCTTGTTTACAATCAAGAGTGATGTCATGTATGATTTAATAAGCAGATATCCAAATGTCTCAAGAGGTATTATTAAGATACTTTCAAAAAGAGTGCGGGAAAAAAACAATACAGCGGTGCAATAAATTATAAGGAAATAGGCTAGATGCGATTATTTATTTTTATGTTTTTAGCTATATTTTTTGCGGCTTGCACCCCTAGTTCTTTACTTATTTCATCTAAAAATACACTTGATTTAGAGTACAGCAATGCTACTAGAGAAATTGCTTCAAATATCTCAGAACAAAAAGAACTAAGTTATGAAAATATAAAAATAGCACAGTATAAAATTCAAAGAAATAATAATGTGCTGTTTTATGAGCATATAGCTACTGATATTAACTGGGAATTTAGATATGGACCGATATATAATTTAAAGTATATATTTGATGCAACTCATGCCAATATAATTGAGCAAAGTTCAAACGTAACTTTTTTACAACTAAAAATCTCAGACAATAAGTATATAAATATTTTAGCTGAGTCCAGCGGCTTTAAAGACTTTTCTTATGTCTATGGTTTTTCAAATGAAGAATTTAGTATTTTAATAAATGAAATTTTTCATGATAAGAAAAATACTCATGCATTGATTTATGACGTAGTTACATTGGATAACAAATCAAGTCCTGTTAGTAAATGGAGTGTAATAAAGTTGCTTTTAAATCCTTTTTTAAAACCTGATGTGAGAACTGTGTCAGGTTTATAGTTAACTTATGTTAGACTTCAAGAATTAAAATTAAAATAGAGAGTCTTATGAATATATTAGTAGTGGATGCAAGCCTGACTGTTAGGATGAAGATACGTGATTTATTAGAAGAGGTGGATTCTGAAAATATAGGTGTAGAGTGTTATGAAGATGCTTCAGAGGCTTTAGATTATATTAAAGAAAGTGAAGTGGACTTGATATTTTCAGGTATAGAGACTGAAGGCTTGGATGGAATCAGTTTTGTGGATATGATCTTAAGAGATAATCCAAAGTTTGTTTCTAAACTGTTTATTGTGACTTCTCAAAAAGACACTGAGCATTTTGAAGAGATAAAAGGTGTCGGCGCAAAAAGGTTTATTAGAAAGCCTATAAATGAAGAGTATTTTAAACATTTTGTAATTCCAGAAGTTAATAAATTTTTACGATAGCTGCAGTTTTTTCATTTTGACATATTACGGCGATAGACAAAAGTGTTATAAATGCTTTAGACCTCAAAGTTCCTGTATGTGTCAGTATATTAATCCTTTTAGTACAAATACAAAGTTTATCATTCTTATGCATCCAAAAGAGTTTAAAAAAGTCAAAAACAACACTGGGTATTTGACAAAAGAAAGTTTAAGCAATGCAGAACTTTTTGTAGGAATAGATTTTTCTCAACACAAAAGAATAAATGAGATAATAGCCACGCATGAGAGCTATATATTATTTCCAAGCGAAGATGCAATCAATCTTTCAAAAAACAATCCGCAGGCAAATATTCAAAATAGTAGAAATATGGCTGTTTTTTTGATAGACTCAACTTGGGCCTGTACGAAAAAAATGTTTAATGAAAGTGAAAATTTACAAAAGTTGCAACATATGAGTTTTGATAGTTCACGAGTTTCACAGTATGGTATAAAAGAACAGCCTCAAACGCATTATCTCTCAACTATAGAATCAACACATGTGGTCTTGGAACTTTTAGATAAATGGAAGGTAGAGAATATTGAGAATAAAAATTTGGATGGTTTTCTAAATCCTTTTTTTAAAATGATAGAATACCAAAAAAAACTTATTGCTAATCCAAAAAGTCATGCAGTGAGATTTAAAAAAAAATACAAATAAAATAAAAAAGGCTATGTAATGGCATTAGGTGGATTTTTCGCGGTATTTGATGATATTGCAATGTTGTTGGATGATGCAGCAGCTATGAGTAAGGTTGCTACAAAAAAAACAGCAGGTATTTTAGGGGATGATTTAGCAGTAAGTGCACAACAGGCATCAGGCTTTGCTTCTTCACGTGAGATACCTGTTTTATGGGCTATCACAAAAGGCTCATTTAGAAATAAACTCATAATTTTACCATTTGCATTTTTGCTAAGCGCCTTTGTTCCTTGGACAATTATTCCTATTTTAATGCTTGGCGGAGTGTATTTGGCATATGAAGGTGCTGAGAAAGTGTATGAATACTTTTATCCGCATGAAAAAGTGCATGAAAAAGAGTTCAAAATCTTCTCACAAGAAGAAGTTTTAGAAATTGAAAAAGAAAAGATAAAGTCGGCGATAGTCACTGACTTTGTGCTCTCAGTCGAGATTGTCATAATGGCACTTGGCACAGTGATGGAGCAAACTATACAAATCCAGATTATAGCAGTGAGTTTTGTAGCAGTTATTGCCACTATAGGTGTGTACGGAACTGTTGCCGTCTTAGTAAGAACGGATGATTTGGGTTTTAAACTTATTGAGCTAGGGGATAAAAAAAGTAAATTTCTTGAATCTTTGGGAAAAATCTTAGTTCAAGGCTTGCCAAAAGTTATACGCCTTTTAACGGTTGTTGGAACTATTGCAATGTTACTCGTAGCTGGCGGAATTTTTGTACATAATATTCACCAACTACATGAGCTACTTCAAAGTCTACCAAGTCTCTTTGCTGAGACTGCTGTAGGCTTAGTTATTGGAGCTATAGTTGTATTACTTAAAAAGATGATATTTAAGAATGAGTAGGAAGATAAACTTCTTTATTCTTGCTTTTTTAGTTTTTTGTAAAGCTCTGTAGCATTATATATTTCTTCTTTTGTTGGAAGTACTCGTATGGAGAGGTAAGTTATATTGCCACTTGCATCAACTTTTTTAAGCACAGTTGCTTTTACCCAGTAGTAACCACCATCTTTGCGTAGGTTCTTTACTATACCTACCCAAAATCCTTTTATTTGAACATCATCCCATAGGCTTTGAAAAGCTACTCTTGGCATATCTGTATGCCTAAGTATATTATGGGGTTCACCTATAAGTTCTTCTCTTGTGTAACCCGCTAGTTCACAAAAAGTATCGTTAGCATACAAGATAATTCCAGCGTAATCAGTTTCGCTTAGTATGTAATATTCTTTTGGAAAAAACCATTCATCACCAGAAGGATCTTTATATATTTTATTCATAGAGCTACTCCTTAAATATAATTTAGTTCTGTGTTAAATTATTTATTAAACATAATAGATCCAAGACGAATCATATTAGAACCACATGCTATTGCTAGTTCAAAATCTCCACTCATACCCATAGAACATATTGTAGCACCATTAAGTTGTTTATAAAGATTATGAGTAGTTTCAAAGCTTTTTTTGATGATAGCTTTATCATCTGTATGTGCACCAATACTCATGAGGCCTTTTAAATTAATATTTGGGCATTCTTCTTGTATTTGTTTATAAGTTTTAAGAACTATTTCTGGCATGAATCCATGCTTTGAGTCTTCTCTTGCTGAGTTTACTTGTAATAAACAATCGAGTTTCATATCTCTTACTTGAAGTTTCTTTTGTAACTCATGAGCTAACTCTATACTGTCTAGCGCATGAAATAGGCTAGGATTAATATCAAGAAGGTTATTTATTTTATTTTTTTGAAGATTTCCAATAAAATGCCATTCAATTGGAAGTTCCTCAAGTTCTTGAGATTTTGTTTTAAGGTCTTGCACCTTATTTTCACCATAAGCGCGTTGTCCAATATTGTAAAGCTTTTGTATCTCATCAGAAGTTGAGTACTTACTTACTGCAATAGTTTTAACTATATGATGGTCATTCACTTGAAGTCTAGCAAACTCTACACGTCTTACGATAGCATCTATATATATTTTATATTCTGTTTCTGTCATTTATTATCCCATTAATCTATTAATATCATTAAATAAGCCTAGTCCCATGAGTGAGAAAAGAACCACCCATCCGGCTATTGTAAGTTTGATTACCACAGCTTCAGTTGGAACATGTCTCGTTATTAGCTCATAAAGATTAAACATAATATGTCCACCATCTAGAGCAGGGATAGGAAGTAGGTTTAAAACACCTAAATTAACCGATATAAGTGCTGCAAAAAATAAAACACTTATCCATCCAGCGGCACTTGCATCAGATGTGATTTTAACTATGCTGATGACCCCACCTAATTCTTTTGCTGGCACTTCACCAAAGAGTAGCTTTTTGACACCTGTAAAAATCATCGTTGAGGCAAAGACAGTTTGTTCAGTTGCATAACTAAAAGTCTCACTAAATCCTAAGTCTAATGTATGAGTAATTCCAGCACTACCAATACCTATCATCTTTTTTTGGATAACTTCACCGTACATATTTGTGCTCTCTTGCAAGGTAGGTGTGAGTGTTTTGAACTCTATATATCCGTTTCTTACAATTTCAAGATTTAAACTTTTTGTAGATGAAGAGATAATCTCAGCCATATCTTTCCATGTACTAATCGGAATTCCATCGATAGAGCGTACTACGTCATTGGTTTGAAGACCGGCTATGAAAGCAGGCGAGTTATCTACAACCTTTCCTATAACTGGTGAAAGTGCTGTAGGACCTCCAATAGCAATAATAAAATACAAAACAAATGCTAAAATAAAATTAGCTGCAGGACCAGCCAGCAAGATAAAGATTCTTTGTGCTGGAGTTTTTGTATTGTAACTATCATCATCTGAACTTATTTGTGTAGGATCAGCATCATTTTGACCTTTCATTTTTACATAACCACCAAGAGGAATCATAGCTATACGCCACTCTGTTCCCCACTTGTTAAAAGATGTTATCTTTTTACCAAAACCTATACTAAATACTTCTACATAAACACCCATAAGTCTAGCAGCCATGTAATGACCTAGTTCATGAAAAAATATAAGTGCTGAGAGTACTAAAAGTGAAACTACCATTCCCATTATTTATTATCCTTTGAAAGGGCATTTTTAAATCCCCATAGATATTCTAAACCAGAATATACTGTCAAAAATACCGCAAACCATAAAAGTTCAGTGGCTAATGGCCAATGCATAAGTAAAAAGCCTATAGCTATCATTTGTGCAACAGTTTTAACTTTTCCAGCCCATGATGCCTTTACAGACAATCCTTCACTTACGGCGACTGTACGAAGTCCTGTAATAAAAAGCTCACGAACGATAATAATATAAATCGCCCAAGCTGAAGCTGCGCCCATCATCATTAGACCTAAAAATGCAGCAAGAGTTAACATTTTATCTGCAAGTGGATCTAAAATAGCACCAAGCATTGTCATTTGATTCCATTCTCTTGCGATATAACCATCAAAAAAATCAGTTGCAGAAGCTAAAACAAATAAAAGTGAAGCAAAGTAATAATTCCACGATATATGAAAGCCATTGTCTGTGAAGACTTGTGGATTTAAAATAATCCAAAACATAATGGGTGCTAAGAGTATTCGTAGTGAAGCTAGTGCGTTTGGCAAATTTAGCAAAAAAATCCTTATTAAGTATTTATTCTTATTTTATCTATTTATTACTAATATTAACTTAATGAATCTGATTGAAAAAATTAAGGTAAAATATCCAAAAGGAAATATTTATGAAACTAATCTCTCTAACAATAACAATATTTTTATCTGTTATGACTTTTACATCTTGTTCGAAAACTCCAGAAGATCCATACTTCGATAGAGCAAAACAGGCATCTAAAGATGCACAAAATCAACTACGAAAAGATTAAGTATCTTGATACAGGCTATTTGTCCCCTTTGTGCAACTTTAGGTGAAGTATACTACGAATCTGAAGATGTATACTATAAATGTCCAGAGTGTTATGGGGTTTTTGCTGATGAGAAAAACAAACCAAACAAGATAGAAGAAAAACAAAGGTACGAACTTCATGATGATGATACGAATGATGCCGGATACAGAAAGTTTGTAAGTCCTATAACCTCTTCGATTATAAATGATTTTAATTCTGAATCTAAAGGCTTGGACTTTGGAGCTGGAACCTCTGCAATTATATCTGTGATTTTGCATGAACAAAACTATGACATCAAAAATTATGATCCATACTTTCACAAACATCCAGAATTTTTAGAAGAAAAATATGATTATATTTCTTCCTGCGAAGTAATTGAGCATTTTTACAATCCATATAAAGAATTTAGACTTTTAAAAGATATGTTAAAAAATGGTGCAAAGCTTTATCTGATGAGTGAAGTGTATGATGAAAAAATAGATTTTGCTTCATGGTATTATAAAAATGATCCAACACATGTGTTTTTTTATTCAAAGGAAACTTTTGAGTGGATAAAAAATAATTTTGGATTTAAAACTGTTAGTATAAATAAAAGACTTATTGTCTTAGAAAACTAAATATTTGCATGTTCTAGCCGATACTTAGCAGATAACATAACACATAAAGGCTAGAAAATGTTAGTTAAAACACTTAATCACGTAGCAATGCAGTTGTTTTTCTTTGTCTCTTCAGTAGTCGTTGTTACGTACTTTTTAAAACCATACGTAACTTTATAGTCCTACTGAAAAGATGTACCACCATCTATAACGATAGTTTGTCCAGTTAACCATGAAGAATTTTCTTCACATAAGAAAACACAAGCTCCAGTCAGGTCTGTAGCATCTCCCATTCTTGAGAGTGGTGAACGTTTCACAACTTCTGCTTTTACTTCTTCATAATTTGGAAATGCTTTAAGGGCATCTGTATCAATTGGGCCACCGCTTACTGCATTGACGCGAATGTTTTTTTCTCCGAGTTCAGCTGCTGCATACTTTACCATTGTCTCAACTGCAGCTTTATTTGTACCATGACCAGAGTAGTTTGGAGTGTAGACAAGGTTTCCTGTAGAACTCATAGAAATGATAGAACCACCACCAATTTTGTCCATTCGCGTTGCAGCTTCTTGAGCACCAACCACAAAGGCTGAAACAGTTGCAGTGTAGATATTTGTAAGACCTTTTGGTTTAAGTCTCATAAATGGAGCAAAACCACCAACAACAGCACGACCGGAGATAATTGCATTTGAGATGAAAAAGTCTAGTCTGTCAAAATCTTCATCAAACTCTTTATATACCTCTTTATATGTTAGAGGTTCTAAGATATCAAGTTTGTAAGCACGAGATTTGATGCCATACTTAGCTTCAATATCTGCAATAATCTCATTCGCTGCATCGGCACTTGAAGCATAAGTGAATGCTACATTACAACCACGTGAAGCAAATGCATACACAATAGCTTTACCGATGCCACGAGTACCACCAGATACAAATAAAGTTTTACCATCCATTGTTCTTTGTTGCGTTTTTTCCATTTTTTATAGTCCTTTAATTTCGTAATTTTTCATAACTTCTTCAATTTGTTTCATACTCTCTTTACTTGGAGGAGTAAGAGGAAGTCTATATTCTAAAGTTGGGATAAGTCCAGCTATGTACATAGCAGCTTTTATTGGGATAGGGTTTGCTTCACAAAACATTATAGAGTTAAGAGGGTAAAGTTTATCGTTGATAGCTTTTGAACCTGCAAAATCTCGAGCTAAGGCAAGTCTGACAAGCTCTGATTTTAAATCAGGAATTAGGTTTGAAGTAACCGAAGTAATTCCAGCTCCGCCATTGGCTAAAATAGGATAATCAATCGCATCATCACCTGAGAATACTTTTAAATCAGGTCTGCGAGATAAAAGCTCAACAGCACGTTCTATACTTCCCGTGGCTTCTTTGATTCCGTAGATATTTTGAATATCGTCAAAAAGTCTGATAACAGTGTCTGCACTAATGTCAACAACTGTACGACCAGGAACATTATAAAGCATAAATGGAAGATCAGGTACTGACTCAGCAATAGCTTTGTAATGTTGGTACAGTCCTTCTTGTGATGGTTTTACATAGTAAGGTGCTACAGAAAAAATAGCATCTACGCCACATTCTTGTGCGTTTTTAGCAGCAAGAATCGCTTCAGATGTTGAGTTGCTTCCAGCACCTGCAAGCACTTTGGTTTGAGTCCCTTTACAGACTTCTACAGCTATTTCCATACATCTTTTATCTTCATCTGATGATAAAGTCGCACTTTCACCAGTAGTTCCAACAGGACAAACTGCATCCATTCTATTGTTTATTTGTCTTTGTATAAGTGCAGCATATGTCTGCTCATCAAGTTTTCCATTTTTAAATGGAGTTATAAGTGCTGTTGAAGAACCTGTTACTATATTCATTTATTTTAGCCTTGTAAAATTTAATGAAAAATTATATCGAAATATAGTTAAAGTAAAATAATTGAGGTTTTACTCCCTTGAAAAAGGGAGTTGTGAGGTGTTGAAAGTGCTTATTTAGTTTCTATAGCAGTTATTAAATCTTCTTTTGTAGAGATAGTTTTAATCTCAGAAATTACGCCATTATTTACATAAGCAAGAAGAAGTTTTGTAGTGTCTACTTTTGCTCTAAAAGGTGCTGAAACTTCTTTGTCTGTTAAAAGTAAAACAGTATGTTTAAAGTCTTTAAGTCCTGGAAGGATAAACATACTTCTTATAAGAGAAGGTGCTCCACTTATATCTGCTACATATTGTGTGTTATTATCACTTAAGTATGATGCTTCTTTTGTTGCAAAGTAGTCATTTGATAAATGACCCATATCATCAGAAAAAGCAAAAAGTACTTTTGTTGTTGTAGCATCAAGTGCATGTGCTTTTTCAAATTGATCATTTAATTTTAAATCTGCCAAAGATTTACCAACCACTAATGTAGGCTCCACATTTACATCTAGCGCTTTATCTGAACTACATCCTATTAAAAGCAATGCTGTAAGGAATCCTAAGATTATTTTTTTCATGTCTATCTCCAATTTTTTTAGAATAATACAAAGATAAGATTGATAGTATGATATTTATGAAATCTAGTTGTTTATATTAATAAATTTTAAAGATGTAATATTATGCTAAAGTTACACTAATTATTTAAAAAGAGTATCTATGCATTTTCACCGCGTTCACATCGAGGTTACAAATATCTGCGGTCTTGCATGCAGTTTTTGTCCACCTAAGCTTCAAGCATCTAAAACAATGCCACTTGTGTTTTTTGAAAAAGTTTTAAAAGAGTTAAAACCCTTTACAAAATCACTTGCTTTTCATGTTATGGGTGACCCATTAACGCTTTCAAACCTTCAAGAATATTTAGAGTTGGCCCATAAGTATGGCTTTGAAGTAGAACTCACGACAAGTGGATATTTTTTAGATAGAGTTTCCTTTAATACATTATTTCATCCATCCGTACGTCAAATAAACATATCACTCAATAGCTACAATAAAAACAGTTTAAATCTAAGCTTTGATGATTACATGAGTAGAGTTTTAAAAGTGTGTAAAGAGAAGCTTGCAAAGCATCCAAAACCATTTATAAACTTAAGGTTGTGGAACTTTGATGAAGCATGTAGTGAAGTTGAATATAACACTCTGCTTCTTGAATCTTTATCTTCTTTTTTCGATATGAGATTAAGCAGTGAAGAACTTTATAAGACAAGACCGAAGTCTCTTCGTTTAGCTTCAAAAGTATTGCTAAATTTCGATACTTATTTTGAATGGCCATCGATGCACTCAACTCATTATTCTCAAGGAACGTGCTATGGTTTAAAATCTCATATAGCTATACTCGCAGATGGGAGAGTGGTTCCATGTTGTTTAGATGGAGATGGTGTGATTAATTTAGGAGATTTAAATACTACAGCTTTAAGTGATATTTTAAATTCTTTTAGAGCCCAAGAAATGATTAAAGGTTTCGCTCAAGGCAAAGCGGTTGAAGAGCTATGCCTTAAATGTAGTTATAAAGATAGGTTTAGTGATTCTTAGAGGAGGATTTATTTCTCAAGACTCTCTATAGTCTGAGATATTTTTTTGATTCTATTGTCATCGCTAGGGTGGGTAGATAAAAACTCCATAGGTGCATTAGGATTTGCCGCTTTCATATTTTGCCAAAACTTTGGTGCTTCGTTAATATTGTAGCCTGCCTTTTTCATTAAATGGATTCCTATCTCATCCGCTTCATATTCATGACTTCTCCCATATGGAAGCATCACACCGTATTGTGTACCAACTCCATAGGCTAGATTAAAAGCATTTGTGTATTCCGGTGCAGTTGCACCTAAAAGTAAATTTGCAGCTTGTTGCACACCTGAAGAGATTTTTTGATGACTCATTCGCTCAGCTCCGTGACGCGCAAGAGCATGAGAGACTTCATGACTCATCACAGTTGCCAATTGATCATCATTTTTTGCCATTTTAAGTATTCCGGTATAGACTACAACTTTTCCACCGGGCATACACCAAGCATTCACCTTAGGATCATCTATAAGGTTGAATTCCCATTTGAAATCAGGTCTGTTAGCTGCTTTTGCAATTCTTTCACCTATGCGTTTTACACGCTCAGTTTGTACTTTATCTGTAGAAATTTTTGCAGTTTGTAGAAACTCATGATAGCCTTTTGCTCCAATGGCATTTTCCTCATCAGGCGACATGAAAACAACTTGACTTCTTCCTGTGACTGGAGCCTGACCCATACAGCCTGCAAGCAAAAAACCAATAAGTGCTAGGTGAATATATCTCATTTTTTTAGAATAACAGTTGTTGATTTATCAAAATTAAAATATTTTTTAGCCACTTCTTGCACTTTGTCTGCAGTGATTTTTTTAATATCTTCTTCATAGGTCATAAGCGGAGTGATATCCCCACGAACCAAATAGCTTCCATAAAGATTTGCCACAGAAGTGGAGCTCTCTAGAGAATAAATAAAGTCTGATTTTGTATTCACCTTCACCTTCTCAAGTTCAGCTTTTGTGACCTTTGTTGTTTTCATAAGCTCAATCTCTTCTATTAACTCTTTTTCAACATCTTCTGCTTTTACATCAGGATTACATACAGCTAAAAAGACAAATAAACCTGGATCAATGTTTTCCATATTATACGCATAAACTGTATTCACCATTTGTTTTTCATCTACAAGTCTTTTATAAAGTCTAGAACTTTTACCAGAGTAAAGAATTTCAGATATGACACTTAAAGTAACTTGGTCAGGATCTTTAAAATCAGGAATATGGAAAGTGATTGCTACTATTTCTACTTCAGAGTCCTTTTTAAGGATTGCACGACGTGGACCATTTTGTTCAGGTTCTACAAATTTAAATTCTGGAATTTCAGCTTTGTTTTTTATATCGCCAAATTCTTTTTTAGCTTTTTTAAATACATCTTTTGCTTTTACATCGCCAGTCACAATTAAAATCGCATTACTTGGTTGATAATACGTTTTATGAAAATCTTTAATATCTTGAATAGTCCATGTTTGGATGTCGTTCATAAAACCGATTGGTGTCCAATGGTATGGATGGTAATGGTAAGCATTGTTAAAGAGTGCAAAGTAAAGGTAGCCGGTGGGGTTGTTCTCAGTACGCCAACGTCTCTCTTCTGCAACCACATCACGTTCTGGTTGAAACTCTTTATCTTTAAGATTAAGGTTTTGCATGAGTTCTGCATAAAGTGAAAGAGATTTTCCAAGGTTTTCTGTACTGGATTTGATATAGTAATGTGTATAATCAAATGAGGTTGAAGCATTGTTTAGCCCACCGATACTTTTTACTTCTTTGTCAAACTCGCCGGCAGGAAGGTTTTTTGTAGATTTAAAGTTCATATGCTCTAGCATGTGAGCAATTCCAGTTTTACCCATAATCTCATCTCTACTTCCCACTTTGTAGAAGATGTCAGTACTAATGACTCCAGTAGAGTTTTCAAGCGGAATAACAACTATTTGAAGTCCGTTTTTTAAAGTTTTTGTTTCGTATGTTGGTAATGATGATGCCATAAGTGTTCCTAAGGTTAGTGTTATTGTAAGTAGTGTTTTTTTTATCATTTTCTATCTGCGCCGATTGCTTCAGTAATATTTTCATATCCGTCAGCTTTTATAAGTTCTATCAGTTTTTTATTGATGTTCATAATCATATCAGGACCATGAAAAACAAGCCCGCTATATATCTGCACTAAAGATGCTCCGGCTTTTATACGTTTGTATGCTTCCTCAGCAGAGTCAATTCCCCCAACTGAGATAAGCACGGTTTTACCGTAAAGCTCTTTTGCAATAGCTTCAAAAATTTTAAAACTTTTTTCTTTAAGAACAGCTCCGCTTAGCCCACCAATATCCTTAGGTTCCTTCACCAATGAATAGTCTATAGTGGTATTGGTCGCGATGATACCATCAGCACCTTTTTCCACTGCCATCTTTGTGAGATTCACCGCATCTTCAACTTCCATATCCGGAGCGATTTTAAGTAAAATAGGCATTTTTGTAAGGGCTTTTGCCTCTGAGAAGAGTCTGCCGATAAACTCTTCATTTTGTAAATCCCTTAAACCCGGAGTGTTTGGTGAAGAGATATTGATAACAAAGTAATCACCTAAACCGTCAAAGGCTTTTATAAGATGTATATAATCATTTATAGCTTCACTCTCGGGAGTGACTTTATTTTTACCAATGTTGATTCCTATGGGTGTGGTGAATGGAAACCTTTGCTTGAGTCTTTTTATGACTTTATAAGCTCCATCATTGTTGAAACCCATAGCATTTTGAAGAGTTTCTTCTTCAACATGGCGAAACATTCTTGGTTTTGGATTTCCATCTTGAGGTTTTGGTGTGACGGTGCCGATTTCAGTGAAACCGAATCCTAAAGTTTGGATGCCTCTGATCATTGTCGCATTTTTATCAAAACCTGCACCTAAGCCTACTGGGTTTAAAAACTCTCTTCCAAAAATTTTTTGAGTCAGTGAGTTATCTGTGATGAAATGTGATTTTAAAAATGGATTAAATGGAATTTGGCAAATGTTTGGCAGTCTTAGAACGCATGCTGCTACATGGTGTGCATTTTCTGGGTCTAGTTTAAAAAGTAATGGTTTGATTGATTCGTAGTTTATCATTATGTTGCATTTTGCCTTGTTGTAAAGTTTGGATATTATACTAAAACAATATAAATTAAAAGTAATGGAGTATAAATGAAAACAGTATTAGTACCATTGGCAAAAGGTTTTGAAGAGATAGAAGCAGTGACTATTATAGATGTATTGCGACGTGCTCAGATTGATGTTATTGTGGCGTCCCTAGATCATGAAGCACTTGTTCAAGGAGCTAACGGAATTGTTGTTGAAGCTGATGTTTCGATTGATAATGTTGTTATAGATATACTCGATATGATAATCCTACCAGGCGGTTGGGATGGAACTTATGCTTTAGCTGATAATAAAATTGTACAAAATGCTTTAAGAGAGATGGAAGCTTTAGGAAAAAATATAGCAGCAATTTGTGCAGCACCCTTTGCATTGCACAAAGCAGGGGTTTTATCTCAAAACTTCACCTGTTATCCATCAGTGGAAGAACAAATACGTGAAGAAGGTTATCAAGGAGATAAGGCAATGGTTATAGAAGATGGAAATGTTATGACATCTCGCGGACCAGGAACTTCTATGTGTTTCGCGCTTGAGATTGTGAAAAAATTACAAGGTGAAGAAACGTATGAGATGCTAAAGAGTGGACTTTTAGCTACGTACTGCAAATAAGTTATTGTTATATACCATGTTTAAGTCTAATATAATATTTTCTTTTGTAACATAGTTCATATCAAAACAAAGGAATGTTCAAATGATAAAGAAAATAATGATAGGTTTCGTTGCAGCATCTGTTTTAAGTACAAGTGTAATAGCATGCCCAAAAAAGCAGGGGGAGAAAGCTTGTGAATATCAAGCTGGACATTCTACAGTNTCTAAAGTTATCCGTGCAGTTAGTAAAACTGGTTTAAGTGCAGCACAAACACGAAAAATTGCTGAGGGAATAGCTGAATATGAAGCTATGACGGAAAAAATTAAACAGATGCAAATATTTCCAGTAGATTCTTTTATTAATGAAGAGTTTGATGAAAAAAGATTTATTAGCGAAATGAGTGAGAAATATACATCTGCAGTAGCAGCAAGAGCTACACTTTTCAAATATGTTTTTGCAGTTTTAGATAAAGAACAAAGAAAGATATTTAAAAGAGAATACGCAGCACCTCTAATCTCTAAGATGATTAAAAGTTATTAAAAAAGAAGGATTAGTAACCTAATCCTTCTAAAATTCTTACTTCCTTGCAGCCTAGGGCACTATTGAGTTCGCAGGCACGATTAAATCTTTCTTTTGCTTTAATATAGTCATGTGTTAATGATTTTGAATCTCTATAGAACCTTCCCATATATATGCAAGAATCTGCATAGCCATTGTCACAAGCTTTATCATAAAAATTTATAGCAATGTTTTTGAGAGCTTTGTTGTCACTTTTTGAGTAATAAACAGCCACGTTATGGCAAGCCAATCCATGGTCTCCTCCGCATGCTTTTGCATAAAGTTTGAAGGCTTGCTTCATATCAACCTTCACATCTTTTCCTTCTTCATATAAAAAGGCGGCTCTAGAACAGCTTTCATAGTAGTTCTTATCACAAGCCTTAGTGTAAAATTCTATAGCCTTGTTGTCATTTTCAAGAACATTTCCATCTCCATAGTCATACATAAGTCCTACGTTATGACAAGCTACCCGGTTTCCTGCTTCGCAAGCCTGTTCAAACGATCCTTTTTCAAGGGTGTCTTCATTGCCGTATAAAATTTCAAAATTGTGGCAAGCCACCGGATTTCCTTTTTGGCAATTTTTTCGCAAGGTGTCTTTTTCCTCATCTGTCACAGAGGCGCCTAAGTTCGTGATTAGTGTGATATATATAATAAAAAATAAAGTTTTCATAACAAGAGTATACTAAGTAATAATAAATATAAGCTGTAATATTGTTAAAGTTTTTCTCTTTTAAATACAAGATTTTTTAAGCTTCTATCTTCATCAGTACTTGCAAACTCTTGCACATTCTCTAATCGTTTCACAAATTTAAAGCTAGGGGCCAACTCTTTGATAAGTGCTGTGATAAACTCTGCATTTAAGTCTGGTGAATTAAGGCAAGCTAGAAGTAAACAATCCTCAGATGCGATTTGAGGCAGTTTCATAATAATTTTTCGATAATCTTTTGTAGCTTCAAAACTCCCTTTTTGAAAAGTAGGAGGATCAATAATAATTAAATCGTAAGGACCTTTCTTTTTTATTCGGGAGAATGATTTTAAGATATTGTAAGGATGAAAACTTATACCTCTTGTGTCTAAGTCATTAAGATGATGGTTTGCACGCCCAGTGCTTAAGGCACCTTTACTCATATCTATGTTTGAGACTTTTGATGCTCCACCTAAACTCGCGGCCAAACTAAAAGCACAGGTGTAAGAAAAGAGATTTAAAACAGATTTATCTTTTGCATTTTCTCTTACAAAAGCGCGTCCATTTTTCATATCAGCAAAGTAACCGGAGTTTCTGTTTGAGAGAAGATTGAGTTTAATTTTTATTCCATTTTCAACTACAAATAAATCATCAGCCACTTCACCGATAATAATTTCACTAGGGGAACCCTTAAGGTGTCTTCTTTGTAAAACTATGCTTGTATGTCGTGAGCTTTGCATAAACTCTTTTAACATATCTAAAAGCTCAGTTTCAGCACTTTCTTCATCATAAAGCGCCACACTTAAAATAGTGTCAATAGAATCAACAGTTAAATGATTCCATCCCTCATATAATCCACCGCGACCGTGAAAAAGACGCTTAAATTCCTGAGTAGTATTGAGTGATCTTTTTTCTATATGTGTTTTTATATCTTTTATATCCATTAAATCGCCAATTATCTTATAGCAATATTTTTTATATCTTCATCACTTAATGAGTGGAGCATTTCTTCTATTTGTGTGAGTTCTTGTAATAAGTGCTCAGAAAAACCTTCGAGTTCTTTAATGTATGGTTGTGCTTGTTTTAGTTTTTCTGGGTCAATATCTCTTTTTCTACCAAGTAGCTTCGTAAGTAAACTTGTTTCGTATGTTGCATAAAATATTTTATATATTTTTGCATATGTCTCATGAAGCTGTGTATGAATAGACTCTATTTTAGAAATTGTGTCGGCTGAAATCATTACACAGTTTTTTAGCTCTTTACAATCTTCATAAAACCAAACACCAAAGGCACATTCTCTTTCACTTACTGGAATAGCATCTATTTTCATGTCGTAACCATCTACAAGTAATTCAGCTTTTTCCACCCATTTTTTATGAGCTGTTTTAGCGTCTTTAAGTTTTATAAGAATTTCATTTTTATCCATGTTTGAACCTTTATTTAAAGATTTTTATACTTTTTCCCAAAAAGTGCCAGCCGGGGTGTCCATTAAAGAGACCCCAAAGTCTAAGATTTCATCACGAAGTTTATCTGAAAGTTCAAAGTTCTTTTCTTTTTTTGCTTCATTTCGTTTGGAAATAAGTAAACCTAGTGTCTCTTTTGTAGCATTGTCTATTCCAAATTGAAAATATTCAAAGGGATTTTTCACCCCAAAACCTAAGATATCAGAAATATATGCAAGGTTGGAAATACTCTCACGCTTAAGAAGCTTATGCTTTCCGGCAGTGTCTAAAGTCTCATTTGCGGTGCTTATCATCTCGTCTATCAAAGCAAGAGCTGAAGACACATTCATATCATCACTTAAAGCTTTGAGAAGTTCTTCTTGAAAAGGGGTTTTATCATTATTTTGGGCTAAATCAAAAAGACGTTTTTTAAGTCTGTAAATCTTATCTAATCGTTTTTTTGCAACACTTAAATCTTCAGTGTTAAAGTTGAAGTTGCTTCTGTAGTGTGTGCTTAGTAAGTAAAAACGTAATACTTCACCATCGTATTCGCTTAGTGCATCTTTTAAAAAGAAGCTGTTTCCTAAAGACTTAGACATTTTTTCACCGTTTATGTTTACAAAACCGTTATGCATCCAGTAGTTTGCGATTGTGTGGTTTGTACCGCATCGTGTTTGTGCTGCTTCATTCTCATGGTGGGGAAAAAGTAAATCTGCTCCGCCTCCATGGATATCCACTGAAAATTTATTCTCAGGCTTTGCAAGATGTTTTTCTATCATCGCAGAACACTCTAAATGCCAACCTGGGCGACCCGCGCCAAATGGTGAAGAAAAGGTAAAAGAGTTGTCGTGCACAGATTTCCAAAGAGCAAAGTCAGCGGGGTTTTTTTTAAGACTTGAACTCTCGACTCTTTGCATTTTTTCATCTTCTTCTTGCACTCTTGCAGAGAGTTTTAAGTACTCGCTGTCACTTGAAGTGTCGAAGTAGACATCGCCCTCAGCAGTTGCATAGGCATGATTGGAATCTATGAGTTTTTGTATGAGAGAGTACATCGCTTCAAGAGATTCGGTGGCCTTTGGTTCAATGTCAGGCTTCATAACACCGATAGCCTCCATCTCTTTATGAAATGCCTCTGTGTAAAAGTCAGTTATCTCTTTTATATCTTTTTCTTGCTCTATCGCTTTTTTAATGATTTTGTCATCTATATCGGTAATATTGCGTGCATAGGTCACATCTAAACCGTTTGCTTTTAAAACACGTGTAAGCATGTCAAAAACCAAAGCAGACTTGGCATGACCCAAATGGGCATCATCATACACAGTCGGACCACAAACATATAAAGTTGCTTTTCCTTCTTCTTGGGGAATAAATTCACGTTTTGTTTTTTGTACTGAATCAAATATATGCACTGATAAAATCCTTAAAAAGTAATAATAAAGTTGTTAAAACTATTGCACCGAGTATAAGATATAAAGTATTTTTAGAACGAAGTATATCTAAAAAGTTTTTTGCACCGAATGTCTTTATAGTAAGAGAAAAGCTTACATAACCGCCTATAGTACTTGCCAGTGCCAGACCGCTGACACCCATTGGCGTAATAAGAGCTAAGGCTATTGTTATATAAGTTACTAAAGAATAGGTTGCTATGAGTGCAGCTTTGCCCTGCATCTCTTTTGCATAGAGCCACAAGACAAAAAGTTTTTGTAAACCAAAAGGTAAAAGTCCGAGCATATACATTTGCAATACTGCTGTAGTGTTTGATGTATCTTCACTTGAAAATGCGCCACGCTCAAACAAAAGCCATGTAATCTCTTGTGCGAGTATGATTCCTCCTATTGTACTAGCCGTCAGTAAAAATGCTAAAAACCAAAAAGCTTTAGACATAAATGCTTTTGCTTGATTTTCATCCTTATTTTTAATATAACGTGCCACTCTTGGAAAAAGTGCCACTGCGGTTGCAATTGCAAAAAGAGCAAGAGGGAGTTGAAATATACGGTTTGCATAGTAAAGATAAGAGATAGAACCAGTCACTAAAAATGAGGCTAAGAAAGTATCTAAAAATGCACTTACCTGTGCAGTTGAGTTACCCCACATCGCAGGAAAGAATTGTTTTCTAAATGTACGCGTATCTTTTTTTATAATTTTTGACTTTATCCTGAGATGCTTAAATCCACCGATTAAAAGTTTTGAGAGTCCCATTTTTTGTATTGCAATTATATGAACACCTAGTTGCATCATTCCACCAACAACAACACCCCAAGAAAGATAGTAAACTATTTCACCTTGTGTTTTATCTTGGGAAAAGTATAAAGCTAAAATAAGAGATATGTTAAGTAGAGCCGTAGAAAAAGCACTTGTTGCAAAATGGTGTTTATATTGAAGCATAGTGCTTAAAAATGTCATCGCAAAGACAAGAGGAAGATACCAAAAATTGATTGCGACAAAGGGCGCTGCCAATTCTATCGTTTGTTTGTCAAAACCCACTGCTATAGCTTGTGTTGCTAAAGATGGAAGTAAGTTTACAAGAAGAGTAAGAAAAAAGATTATAGATAAAAAGACTATAAAGATATTTGCTGAAAATACGCCTTTATGCTTTGTTTTTGCAAAAGCAGGAATAAACACTTGTGTAAAAGCACCCTCAGCGAAGATTCTACGAAAAAGATTTGGGAGTTTAAAAGCTATGAAAAATATATCACTGTATATATTTGCACCAAGTACTGATGCAGTTAATAAGTCTCTAAAAAATCCTAGAATTCGCGATATTAAAATTCCAAAACTATTGGTAAAAATGGCTTTAAACATGGGCTTCTTTTGCATAAGATATTGGTTTTACAAAATTTTAACAAAAGTTTCGTTAAAATGTAGACTTTAAAAATTAAAATATTTTATAATGGTGAATGATATATGGCATTATTTGGATCAAGCGAGAAAAAACCTGCAACATCTAAAAAGATTCGTCCAACTGTTTTGCGAGTGCAAAGTGTTGCTAAAGAATTACTTGCATTAGCTAAGTCATATTCTGTTAAAGTAGATACTATTGACTTTAATATTTTAGAAGTACAAACTTATTCACGTATGCATGATGGCACAAAAGAAACAGAATGGGAAGAGATCTCTCAAGATGAGATGTATGAACTCGATGATGCTAGCGCTTTGCTTAATCCACACTTCCAAATAAAACAAATGTATGAAGTTGAGTTTTTTAGTAAAAAAGAAGATGCTCAATATAAAGATTTTAATATAGCTATTGGAGCTAATGCTACAAAATGTAAAGTTTACTTGAGTATTAAAGAAGGTTCTGAGATTAGTTACAGCTCCAGATTAGAAAAAGAACTTCAAATACTTATAAATAAGCAAAAAGTGCGTGCAGGAATTTTGATTTATATATTTGATGAGATGATGGATGATGTCGTTTCTAAGCTCTGTGCACATATTCGGGTACAAGAAAAAGTAATCTACACAAAAAATGAAACTATTTTAATAGCAGAATCTCATGAGCCGACTTTAACGATTAATGATAAAATTATTCTTCATTATGACAAAGTAGAAGAGATGAGTGAGCATCAAAAAATTGATTATGCGTCTCGTGGATTTATCAAAGCAGTAAAAAAAGATGAAATTCTTATAGAATATATAAAAGCCCAACTTGGTAAAGCGGGAAGAAATTGCCGTGGCGAATTTATGGCGCCAAAAAAGATAGAAGAAGAGTCCTTTCCTACCTTTACTATAGACGATACCATTAGAGAAAATGATACACCTAAGAGTATTGAATATATTGCAAACGTAAATGGATATATTTCTCTTGAAGACAATATATATGCAATTAAAACTGATGTTGAGATGAGTGAAATTAGTTTTAAGACAACTGGAAATATTACTTCAGGCTTAGATTCTGATGTAAATATAAATGTATCTGAAAAAAATGCGATAAAAGATGCCATTGGTATGGGTATGGAAGTTGAAGTTACCGAGATAGATATTGAAGGTAATGTAGGCTCAAATGCAAAATTAAGGGCAATAAAAGCGACCATTAGCGGTCAAACACATAAAACTGCTGAGGTAAGAGCAGAAAAGTTAAATATAAATGTTCATAAAGGTGCAGCATATGGAAAACATATCCATATAACACGTTTAGAGCATGGGATAGTTGATGGAGATGTTGTTGAGGTCTCTCAAGCTCTTGGTGGTGAAATTAGAGCTACAAAAATAAATATTGCAATATGTGCTTCTCATGTAAAAGCTACAGCTTCTAAATTGATTGAGATTCAAAAACTTCAAGGAAGTGAAAATACTTTCGTCATAGATCCTTTATTAAAAAAATCGGCACAAGAAAGTCTAGATAACAATATAGACGGTATTAAAAAACTTGAACTTGAGATAAGAGATCTTAAAAAAGATGTTCAAAAATATAAAGACTTAGTTAAAGGCGGAATGGCTTCTTTTAATGATGTAAAAAAAAGACTTATTTATTATAAGAAAAATGGTATTAAAATGCCTGATAGTTTTGTGAAAAAATACAAGCAGTTTCAAAAAACTCAAGAGCATTTAAAAGCTCTTGAGGATACTCTTTCATTTAAAAAGAATGAGTTAGAAATCGCTAAAAGTAAAACCTCTATTTTTCAAGATGATATTACAGATGCACGTATTATAAACAGAGATAGATGGATAGGATATAATGAAATTATTTTTAAGATGGTTGAACCACCTATAAATCTTGTTTTTAAACCAAAAGAAGGCTCTTCAGCTAAGGTTTTCGGTGTAGTTGAAGTTGATGATGGTGAATTTGAAATACAGGCTTTGGACGAATGAGAAAAAATATAAAATGATAGTAGGACTAAAAGGTGTTATCGAGTACAAAGAACCTGGCTTTGTTCATGTAAATGTTCAAGGGATTAGTTATGAAGTTTTTATTTCACTACAAACATTTTCAGCTATAGGAAATGACGAAGTAAGTCTTTTTACTACGCAAATTATTAGAGAAGATGCACAGCTTCTTTTTGGTTTTTTAGAGATGGGTGAAAAAAAAATGTTTGCAAGACTTATAAAAATAAATGGAGTTGGCCCAAAAGTGGCGATGGCTATTTGCTCAACTTATACACCAAGCCAATTTGCAACAGTTATAAATAACAAAGACATGAACGGTGTGAAAAAAGTTCCAGGTATCGGTCCTAAGAGTGCCGGTCGTATTTTGGTGGAACTTAATGGTTTTGATGCGGAGTTAGTTTCATCTAATGATGCACCACAAAGTCAGGCATTTGCACAAGCGAGAGAAGCTTTAGAGTCTTTAGGATTCACAAAAGCAAAAATAACTAAAGTTCTAAGTACATGTAACGGTAGTGATACTTCATCAATAGTCAAAGAAGCTTTAAAATTACTACAAACAATTTAAACAAGGAAGTATATTGAAATTAACTATTTTATTTGGCGGTGCGAGTTTTGAACACGAGATTAGCATTGTAAGTGCTATTACTCTCAAGGAAAAGCTTAAACATTTTGATTTAAGTTTCATTTTCTGTGATCAAGATCACTCATTTTATTTAATCCAAGCGCAACAAATGAAAGCTATAACTTTTTCAAAAGCTGAGCATAAAAAAATGCCTCAATTAAGTTTAGTTAATGGCGCATTTATAGAAAAGAAGATGTTTTCTAAAGTGGAACATAAAAATACTGTGTTAAATCTTATTCATGGTGCTGATGGTGAAGATGGAACAATCGCAGCTCTTTTAGACTTCTTTTCTATTAGATATATTGGACCACGTGTAAATGCAAGTGTTTTTTCATACGATAAGAGATATACAAAATGGCTTTGTGAAGCTAAAGAAATAAAAAGTGTTACTTATGAAATGTTAAGTACGCATGAGCATAAAAACCTTAGCCTTGAATACCCTGTAATTGTTAAACCTGCAAGTTTGGGAAGTTCTATAGGTGTTAGTATAGTAAAGGATGAAAGTGAATTAGATTATGCTTTAGATGTAGCTTATGAGTATGATAAGTCGATTTTAATTGAACCTTTTATAGAAGGTGTAAAAGAATATAATCTTGCTGGCTATATGGCAAATGGTAAAATGGTTTACTCTATAGTAGAAGAACCACAAAAGGAAGAGTTTTTAGATTTTGAAAAAAAATATATGGATTTCTCAAGAAGTGAACAAGTTTTAAAGGCAGATATAAGTAGCCAACTTGAAGCAAAATTACGAAAAACTTTTGATAAAGTGTATAAAAATATGTTTGAGGGTGCATTAATTCGATGTGATTTTTTTGTGGTGAAGGGTGAAGTCCTTTTAAATGAAATAAATCCAATTCCTGGTTCTATGGCAAATTATCTTTTTGAAGATTTTGCAGGTGGAATAGAGGCTCTTGCATCTTCGCTTCCGCATGCGAAACGTGCTTCAGTTAATTATGACTATATTCATTCTATTTCATCAGCAAAAGGTAAGTAATGGCCATTAAATCACTGCAGTACAAACAAAGTACTTTTGGTATAAGTTATGAGATTGTTAATCCAGAGGCAAAGGTTGACTTGATTATTCTTCATGGTTGGGGATCGAATAAAAATTTAATGAAACAATCATTTGCACCTTATATGAAAGGTTTTCGTCATATTTATATAGATTTGCCAGGTTTTGGGAAAAGTACTTGCTGTAAAGCTTTAACTACGGAAGATATTACAAGAATCGTAGAAATGTTTATGGTGCTTATAAATGCTTCTAAAGATGTGATTGTTGGACATTCATTCGGTGGGAAGGTAGCACTTTTACTTGAACCAAAAGTTTTAGTTCTGTTGAGCAGTGCCGGAATATATATCAACAAACCTTTAAAAATTAAACTTAAAATTGCACTTTTTAAGACACTCAAGGTATTTGGTTTGGCTAAGTTGCGTTCTTTGTTTGTCGCACAAGATGCTAAAACTCTTAGTGAGCCGATGTACCAAACCTTTAAAAATGTTGTGGATGAGAACTATTCTGATAAGTTTGCAGCATATCAGGGAAAAGCACTTATATGCTGGGGAAGGGATGATACGGCGACACCATTGTTTGCCGGTGAACTAATTCATTCTCTTATAGAAAATTCAATTTTTGAAGTCTATTATGGAGATCATTATTTCTTTTTAAAAAATGCAAAAGATATATCGAAAAAAATTGAAAATACTTTTTTAAGCACTTTAGGTGGTGAATAGTGCAAGAATATGAACTTTTAATTGCCTTTGTAACAAATGTGCTTTTTGTAACTGTACTTGGTTGGTACTTAATTACAAATCTTCAATGGTATGATTATAAAATATCCCGTGTTATTTTAAAGCATCATAAACCTTTATGGCATGTTTTTTATTTTCTTATCCCTTTTGTTGCGTACCATACAACCGGTCATTTTTTTGTAATATTTTTTTATTTTGCAGTGATTCCATCTATGCTTCTTTGGTATAAAAGACTAGATAAAAAACTCGTACTCACCTGGCGTGTGAAAAGATTTTTAATTCTTTTAATCTCTTTAACTTTATTTCAAGATGTACTTTGCACCTTAAAAGATGCATGTGAAACATATGGTGTTTTTATGCCTTTGGCACTTGCTTATATCGGCAGTGTGATGATGGAAAAGTTTCTTTTTTTAACATACAAAAAAGAGGCAAGAAAAAAGCTATCAGATATGAAAGATTTACAAATTGTAGCTATTACAGGTAGCTATGGAAAAACAAGTATCAAAAACTTTGTAGCACAGATTTTGAGTAAGAAATTCAAAGTCTATGCAACGCCAAGAAGTGTGAACACTCTTGGTGGGATTATGGGTGATGTCAATAATGCTTTACCAGAAGATACAGAGATTTATGTTTGTGAAGCAGGGGCGAGAGAAAGAGGGGATATTTATGATATCACCACATTTGTTGAGCCTCAGACTGTAGTTGTTGGTAAAGTCGGCGCGGCGCATATTGAATACTTCAAATCTTTAAAAAATATTATTGCTACAAAATTGGAGATAATGCAATCACCAAGGCTGGAACGTGCTTTTATTCATACTTCAGTGACTGATGAACCTCATGAAAAAGTCACGTTTTTTGGAGATGATGTTTTAAATGTTAATGCAACACTTGATGGAATAGACTTTGATTTAGATATAAATGGTGAAGTATTAAAGTTTCATACAGATATTTTAGGCGAGTTTCAAACTATGAACATTGCTGTTGCTGTAAAAATTGCTAAACATTTTGGTATGAGTAACGAAGAGATACTTAAAGCAGTTTCAGAGCTTGAACCGGTCGAACATAGACTTCAAATGATAAAAGCCGGCGGAAAAATCATACTTGATGACGGTTACAATGGCAACATAGACGGAATGCTTGAAGGGATTCGCTTGTGTTCTTTGCATGAAGGAAGAAAAGTCATTGTCACTCCGGGTTTAGTGGAAAGCACAGATGAGTTAAACTTAAAGCTTATAAATGCAATCAACGAAGTCTTTGACATAGTGATTGTGACGGGCGCATTGAATGCTCAGCTGTTTGAAAAAAATCTAAAAGTGCACAATAAAATAATGCTTGCAAATAAAGCTGTTCTTACAGAAGTTTTAGGAAGTCAGAACAAGGCCGGAGATATTATTTTATTTGCGAATGATGCTCCGAATTTTATATAAAAAATTCATTAAAGAAAAATGTATGATGATTTACAAAAGCATGAAACAGAATTATGACAAAAACTAAATATCTTTTATATGCTTTTAAATCTAAACAAAATCAACAATATAATTACTGGTATGAAACTGATAAGAAATATTTTAAAGAGAAAAAGCCATCTATAAGTGTACTTAAAAAAAATACAAGAGAAATAATTTTTATAGGGAAAGAAAATACAATTACGAATCCATGGATGAGTTGGGACTCCAATGATATTCAAAAGATAACTGCTAAGAGTGGTGTGTGTATTAATTATTTGAAATCTACAGATAATGATTATATACAAAAACAAGAAGATTTAAAGTTACTAGAGCTTTATAGTTATCTTGTTGATAACTTTGATATATCGAGAACATTTGGATTTAAAACTATTAGAAGGTGGCATAAAGAAGTTTTTAGCTCAATTTATCCTTTTGCAGGTAAGCTAAGAAGTGTTGAAATGGCTAAAGGCAATGGAGTTGATGCTTGGACTTGGAGAGTTGATTTTTTAAATGCTATTCCAGAATTGAACGAATATATAAAAGAAGTCAGTAATAAAAGATATGAAGATATAGATACTATTGCATATGACTTATCTAAACTAATAAGTGACTTTTTATTTATACATCCTTTTCGTGAAGGCAATGGAAGAATAAGCCGGATTCTATGTGATATAATTTTAGCTAAAAACAATCTTCCTATGATCGGATTAAAACTAAAAAAAGAAGATAAATATATAGAAAAAGTTCATTCTGGATATGAGTGTGACTATGAACCTATGAAAGAATTGTTAAAAATAAAAATAGAAGAAGAGATTACGAATGAATAAGCTTATAATGCTCTTTAAGTTCTTTTTTTGTGATTTTAGAACCTTCAACTCTAGCAGAAGTGTAAACAGAATCAACAATCATCTTTTCTTTACTTTTTGCACTGAAAAAATATTTATTAGAATTTGCAATGGTTTTTTTCATGAACTACACCTTTACCTTAAGTGTGCTAAGTATAACATAATAATACAAACAAATGAGATATAAAAGTAGGCTATGAAATGAAAATATGGGGATATAATGATTATAAATAAAACAATAAAACACCTAGGTCACTTCACCGCTTTTATAGTGGCTGTATTAGTTCTTTTAGTAGTCTATGATGCAACAGTTCGTTATCTTTTTTCGGGTGGTTCTATTGCTTTACAAGAGTTGGAGTGGCATCTTTTTGATGTGATTATACTTTTTGGGATTGCATACACTTTAAGAGAAAATGCGCATGTGAGAGTGGATATATTTTATACTTCTTATAGCGAGAAAACAAAGGCGCTTTTAAATATCATATCTTCTCTTTTTTTTATACTTCCTTTTTCTTTACTGCTTATATACATCGGTCTTGAATTTGTTGCAATGAGTTTCACTCAAAATGAAGCATCATCAAATCCCGGTGGTTTGGAGTATCGCTTTTTGGTGAAGTCTCTTTTACCTTTGTCTTTTATGTTTTTATCGCTTCAGGCTTTGAGTGATGCAAAAACCAACTTCACCACTTGGAAATCCTTATGATTGCTTTGTTTATGTTTGTAGTTGTCTTAGTGCTGCTTCTTGTGGGAATTCCTGTTGCTTTTGTATTTGGAACTGTTTCTATCGTTTTTGCTTTTTTGATTCCTGAACTTGGATTTGAAGTTTTTGAAGTGCTTCCTTTTAGAATATTCGGTATCATGTCTAACACCACACTTATGGCTGTTCCTCTTTTTATTGCAATGGGTTTAGTCTTAGAAAAGTCGAAAATGGCAGAGAGACTTTTAGTTTCAATGAGTGCTTTGTTTCGTGATGTTCGTGGCGGTTTGGC
>JGI11705J14877_10000360_pt1 | contig 28984 bp, 20 predicted proteins | sample Etolaghawater15m_FD_14877 | JGI IMG/M metagenome (IMG submission 14877)
ATTGAGCCACCTATTGAGCCACCATCATCCGAAATTTCTTCTTTCTCCATCGCCAGGGCCTCCTGGTCTTTCGAGAAGACCGTCCGGATAAATCGGGAAGAAAAGATGTATGCGTCACGGGAGTAAGCCTTGAGAATCCGTGGCATGCCGGAGCCGAGGTACTCTACCATGCCGAGGTCCTTGAATACCCGCATCAGCGTCTTGTTGCGGGGGATGGAATAACCGGCAAAAAAGTCTTCTCGTTCTTCCCCTGGATGAATGTACCCTGCGGAGGTCATTTCCAGACGGTCGGCAAATATTTCGAACTTGGGCACCAGTTCGGTGGTGTAGTCATTGTGAATTATGGCGGACAACGCAAAAAGAAAAAGGCCTGATTTCTCAGGCCTTTTTAGACAGTATCGGACGATACTGGAGTATGCAATGGTGGCGATGCAGGGAATTGAACCCCGGACACTACGGATATGAGCCGTATGCTCTAACCATCTGAGCTACATCGCCAATATGTAAAGAGGAAGATATTTACCTTATTCCTCTTTCACTGTCAACTTTTTTCAATATGAAAAAGTTGACAACAAAAAAAAAGAAGGATCTCGCAAAGGAGATCCTTCTTTGTATTGCTCAAGCATTCAGAAAGGACTGAACAGAGGGGAATTACATCATTCCACCCATTCCGCCCATTCCGCCCATTCCGCCCATTCCACCTGGAGGCATACCCATTCCGCCGGCTCCACCATCTTCATCAGGGTGTTCAGCAATCACACATTCTGTAGTCAGAAGCATTCCTGAAACAGAGGCGGCGTTCTGCAGTGCAGTACGGGTAACTTTTGCAGGATCAATAACCCCGGCAACGATCAGGTCTTCATATTCTTCAGTCGCAGCGTTGAAACCGTTAGCGCCTTCGAGGCCTTTTACGTGCTCAACAACAACGGAGCCTTCGCAGCCTGCATTGCTAGCAATCTGACGTACGGGCTCTTCAAGGGCACGAAGAAGAATTTTCTTACCAAGGTCCTGCTCACCCTCGAGTTTCAAGGCGGCAAGAGCACCAAGACAACGAATATATGCAATTCCACCACCGGGAACAACACCTTCTTCAACTGCAGCGCGGGTTGAGTTCAGTGCATCCTCAACACGAGCCTTCTTCTCTTTCATTTCGATCTCAGTAGCAGCACCAACATTGATCACAGCAACACCACCGATCAGTTTGGCAAGACGCTCCTGAAGTTTCTCACTGTCATAATCTGAAGTGGAAGCATCAATCTGGGTACGAATCTGTTTAACGCGAGCTTCAAGCTGAGCTGTATCTCCAGCACCATCAATAATGGTGGTATTATCTTTATCTACAACAACACGCTTGGCAGTACCAAGATCGTTAATGGTTACGTTCTCAAGTTTGATTCCGAGATCTTCGGTGATAACCTGGCCACCAGTAAGAATCGCGATATCTTCAAGCATTGCTTTTCTACGATCGCCAAAGCCAGGAGCTTTAACAGCAGCAATATTAAGAGTGCCTCGAAGTTTGTTGACAACCAGTGTGGCAAGAGCCTCACCATCAACATCTTCTGCGATAATGAACAGTCCTCTGCCCATCTTGGCTACAGCTTCGAGCACTGGGAGAAGATCTTTCATGTTGGATACTTTCTTCTCAACAAGGAGGAAGTAAGGATCTTCCATGTTTACTTCCATACGATCTGCATCGGTTACAAAATAAGGGGAGAGGTAACCGCGATCAAACTGCATACCCTCTACAACGTCGAGAGTGGTATCCATGGACTTGGCTTCTTCAACGGTGATAACACCCTCTTTACCAACTTTGTCCATAGCCTCTGCAATGATAGCACCGATGGTGGCATCACTGTTTGCAGAGATAGTTCCAACCTGAGCAATTTCTGACTGCTCTTTGGTAGGTTTGGCAATTTTTTTAAGCTCTGCGACAACGACATCAACGGATTTATCAATTCCACGCTTGATCTCCATTGGATTACCACCGGCTGCAACAAGCTTTGCGCCTTCACGGTAAATAGCCTGAGCAAGAACGGTCGCTGTGGTGGTACCATCACCAGCAACATCAGAGGTCTTTGAAGCGACTTCGCGTACCATCTGTGCGCCCATGTTCTCTATCTTATCCTTAACCTCAACCTCTTTAGCAACTGTTACACCATCTTTGGTGATAGTTGGTGCGCCAAAAGATTTCTCGATCAGAACATTTCGACCCTTGGGACCAAGTGTTACTTTTACTGCATTAGCAAGAGTATTAACACCAGCGAGAATGGACTCGCGGGCCTTTACTCCGTATTTAATATCTTTTCCAGCCATAATTTAAATCTCCTCTATAGGGTATTGACGGATAGTATTCGTTACTTCTCTACGATTCCAAGAATATCATCTTCACGCATGATAAGGAAATCCTCACCATCGAGCTTCACATCGGTTCCGCCGTACTTAGAAAAGAGAACCATATCTCCTTCTTTTACCTGCAGAGCAATACGCTCACCATTGTCAGCAACTTTACCAGGACCAACGGCTATAACTTCACCTTCAGCTGGTTTCTCTTTGGCACTATCTGGAATAATAATACCACCTGCTGTCATTGTTTCTTCTTCGAGTCTCTTGACAAGGAGACGATCATTTAATGGACGAATTTTCATTTACTTCCTCCTGTGGAACGTATGATTGCATATAAGGTTTCGGGATCCAAGTCCCATTTTTATATGCTTTGATAAATTGGTTTACTACCAGTTGTCTTCAAACTGCGCAAAACTATAGGTTTGCTTTTATGAAAATCAAGGGGCCAATACTAAAAAAACAGCATCGGCCCCAAGTTTTTGAAACTATGTGATTATTTAATGCAGAATACGCGGAGGGCAGGAAAACAGTTAACCGACCCGAACAATCCATTTAAAGGGATCGTCCTGTCTTCCGTTTTGGATAGCCTGTAACTCATCGAAAAGGCGCTGAGACAACTCGCCGGTTTTACCATCTGCCACAACATGCTTCTTCTCCTGGTAGCAGAGTTCTCCAATGGGGGCAATTACCGCTGCAGTGCCGGAACCAAAAGCCTCCTTGAGACTACCATCTTCAATGGCAGCCAGGACTTCATCTATGGTGATCTGTTTTTCTATTACATTCACCCCCCAGCTTCCGGCAAGCTGGATAACGGAATCACGCGTGATACCACCGAGGATAGATCCGTTAAGAGGCGGGGTGATCAAATCTTCCCCAATCTTAAAGAAGATATTTGAGGTTCCAACTTCTTCAACATATTTACGGTCACAGGCATCAAGCCAGAGCACCTGGGTATACCCTGCCCTATGTGCTTCTTCTGCCGCCATGATGGATGCTGCGTAATTACCCGCAGTTTTGACATGCCCCACACCACCCTTAACTGCCCGGACATATTTATCCGTCACCCAGATCTTAGTCGGATTAAAACCTTCAGCGTAGTATGCACCAACCGGGGACATGATGACGAAAAAATAGTATTGACTGGACGGACGGACACCAAGTGCCGGCTCAACAGCGATCATGGTAGGACGAAGATAGAGTGTTGCGCCATCACCACTGGGGATCCAGTCCCGATCGAGATAGACCAGAGCCTTGATGCCCTTCAGCACTTTATCCACAGGAATACGCGGCATACACATACGAAGTGCCGAGCTGTTCATACGCTCCAGGTTATCCTCGGGGCGAAACATGAAAATCTGATCATTTTCACCCTTATACGCCTTTAAACCTTCGAAGATCGCCTGACCGTAGTGATAAACCATGGCAGCGGGATCCATGCTGAAGTCCTGATAGGGGCAGATTTCAGCATTATGCCAACCATTCTCGCGATCCCATCTCATAAGGAACATGTGATCGGTGAAAAATTTACCGAAGCCGAGATTCTTTTGATCCGGTTTATCCTTTCGTTTCTCGGGATCGCATCTGACCACTGATATATCTAAATCTTTCCACATGATGTGCCTCTTTTACGGTTTCCCTTTAAAACAACCGCAGTCCATTATATAGTGAATAGTAATTATAGGGTGATCGGAAAATACTGCTTGGACAGTACTCTCCGGAAAGGACATAAAAGTACTCAACTCCGTGGAAATTGCAACATTTTCCTGCTTCAGGAGTAGAGAGGCGACAGAGACAAGAATATAATGAATGAACACTCCACGCCACCAGTAAAACTGACAGACAGGCCCAATTCCATGAGAATCTGGTATTTTCTGTTGATTTTTCTTATCTCTATCCTTTTTCTTGGCCACATCCTCTGGCCATTCTGGTCTATTCTGGTACTCTCTTTCCTGCTCACCAATATTTTCCGGCCTGTCTATCGAATCCTCTCCAGAAGAATACCTGAAACAGGGGCATCAATTCTTACCTGTCTCCTTATAATAATCATTGTTTTCATCCCGCTCCTCTTCTTTGTGGGCGCCCTTTCCAGCGAGGCATTGGGTCTTTATCACTGGGGACGCAGCACTCAGGTAGGGATGAAACTGCAGATCTTCCTCCAGGACAGTCCCCTCATTCTCCAGTTTCAGGACTACCTGAAAGGATTTGGCTTCAGTTTTGAACCAGCCCAGATCACCTCGATGTTTTCTTATCTTGCTAAAATGGCAGGACTCTTTATCTACAACCAGGCAAGCTCTTGGGCGGCCAACATCCTTCAGTTTATCTTCCTCTTTTTTATGATGATTCTGACCATTTTTTTTCTGCTTATCGATCAGGACAAATTGATCAACTTTGTAATTGCCGTATCACCGCTCCCGGACGATGAGGACAGGTTACTCCTGGAAAAATTCGAGGAAATCGCTAATGCCATACTAAAAGGAAACGGTATCTGTGGTCTGATACAGGGCATACTGGGAGGTGTCGTTTTTTCCATCATGGGCCTGAGTTCGCCGCTTCTCTGGGGTGGCATCATGGGAATTCTGGCCTTCCTTCCCATATTCGGAATCGGCCTCGTTATGATCCCAACTGCCCTGATCCTTATGGTGAATGGCAATATCGGACAGGGGATTTTCCTTTTTTTCTTCTACCTCACTCTTTCCTTTTCTATCGAATACCTGGTAAAACCCAAGATGGTTGGAAATGAGGTGCAGATGCATACCCTTCTGGTATTCCTGTCCATCCTCGGAGGCCTCAGTGTTTACGGGGTATTGGGCATTATTTATGGCCCTTTGATAGTCACCGGATTTCTGACACTGACGGAGATCTATTTTGCCAAATACGACCAATATGTTCAGCGAATGTGAGCACTGCCAATGAAGCATATCGCCCTCACAGTAGAGAGTGAATCACTTCCCAGGTTCACCACATTACTTCAGAGTGGAATATACCTTGAAGTGGACCAGGGAACCAGCATAGGTGATCTGCTCTTTTCCCTCCCCGGTTTTTCAGTTGAATATGTGAAAACCAGGGTTCAAACAATTTTTTTAAATGGCCTACCCGCAGACAATCTTGAACAGCATCTCCGGGGACAGCAGGTTGTACTAGCGATTTCTGCAGCCATGCCAGGTCTTGCCGGTGCAATATTTCGTAAAGGTGGTTTCCATTCGTCTCTTCGTACTGAAACCGCAACTGAGCTTTCAGAGGTCAAGAAGGAGGACCACCCCGTCCAGGTTCGTTTAAAGCTATTCAACATGATTGCCGTGGAAAGAGGTGTTGAAATCTTAGAAAAGAGTTGCGTTGTTAAATCATTATCTCTGAAAAAATTTCTTGCTTATCGACCACCGCTCCTTGCAAGTATTCAAAAAATCACTTTAAATAACAAAGAATTTGGTTGGGAGACAGTAACCAGCCATCTTGAAAACGACGACAAGATCATACTTACTATCAGGAGCCGGGCATGACAACCGACACACTAAAAGACATGCTTGGCCGCGTCAGCCTCACGCCGGTAAAAAAAGCGCAATCCATTCTCCTCACTGCCCTGGCAGGCAGTACCAGACTGACGGAAACCTGTCTATTACCCGATGCCCTGGATCGACTCCTTGCCGAAGATCTCCTCTCACCGGAAGATCTGCCAACCCACCCTCGCTCTACCATGGATGGTTTTGCAGTGCGAGCAGCAGACACATTTGGTGCGAGCAGTTCCATGCCCTGCTATCTGGAAATTGATGGAGAGGTGGCCATGGGCCAGATGCCAACGGGCAAAGTGGTGCAGGGAAAATGTTTTCGCATTGCAACCGGCGGTCTGCTACCGGAAGGCAGTGATGCCGTTGTGATGTTTGAACACACCATTCCCGTTGACGGCAAGATGATAGAAGTGGTCAAAAGTGTGGGGGTGGGCACCAATCTGATCGACCGGGGCGAGGACATTAAAAAGGAAACCCCTGCACTCCCCAANGGCCACCTGCTCCGTCCTCAGGATCTTGGCTTGCTTGCAGGCCTGGGTATTGCAGACGTTGCAGTATATACACGCCCAAGGGTCGGTATCCTCTCCACCGGAGATGAGATTGTGCCCTGGTCGGAATCACCACCACCAGGGAAGATTCGAGATATCAATGGAATCACCCTGGCTGCATCATGTAGACGTCTCGGAGCGGAGGTCACCGATTACGGCATAGTCTCCGACAGTGAGGATATTTTTTTTGCCACACTTGAACGCGCCACCAGAGAAAACAACGTGGTGCTCTTTTCCGGCGGCAGTTCCGTAGGCATGCGGGATTTGGGAGAACGGGTGATTGAAAAGCTTGGCAACCCCGGCATCCTTGTTCATGGTGTGGCGCTAAAACCGGGAAAACCGGTTATTATTGGACTAAGCCACGGAACAGCAATTTTTGGTCTACCAGGGCACCCTGTCTCGGCCATGGTCTGCTTTGAGCTGTTTGTAGATCCTGCCATACGCTTTTTTGCAGGTACTACAGCCCCAAACAAACAGTTCACCCAATCTATCACAGCAATTATTGACAGAAATATTAACTCTGCTGCCGGCAGGCTTGATTTTGTCCGTGTTCAGCTGCAGGAGCAGGAGGACAAGCCCCCACTTGCCATTCCTGTTCTTGGAAAATCAGGATCGATCTCCACTCTCTCCCGCGCCCATGGGTATTTCCTCATTGATGAGCCAACCCAGGGATTAAACAAAGGTTCTCAAGTTAAGGTAACCCTCCTCCAATGACTCAGAAAGACATTTATGTAAAGAACATGCCACTCGGTGAAGCGAAAGAGAAATGGCATAATGCACTCCAAAAAATCAACTTTTATCATGGCGCAAAAGTCAAAGAGATTGAAGTAGAACAAGCACTTGGACGGATAACCGGAGCCCCTGTCTTTGCAGGCCACTCTTCTCCTGCCTATAACGCAGCTGCCATGGACGGTATTGCTGTTCATTTTGCTGATCTGGCCTCTGCCAGTGATGCTGCACCTGTACGACTGGGCCCCACACAGTTCAAAGCGGTCAATACCGGAAACAGCCTGCCACAGGAATTTGATGCCGTAGTAATGATAGAGGATGTCCACTATATCAATGAAAATGAGGTGGAGCTGGCTATCCCTGCAACCCCGTGGCAGCACGTCCGCACCATTGGTGAAGACATTGTGGCAACGGAACTTATCCTGCCGGAAGGGCACACAATCCGCCCCATTGACCAGGGGGCCATGCTGGCCACCGGAGTCACCAGAGTACTTGTGAAGGTACCTCCCAGGGTTTTGGTTATCCCCACGGGATCCGAACTTATCCAACCGGGCACTCTTCCGGCTCCCGGCCAGATCATCGAATTCAACTCTCGTATTCTTGCAGGTACCCTTAACGAATGGGGAGCAATGGCAACGGGCGCCAGCCCCATCTCCGATGACAAGGAACAACTCCGCCGCGCCATAAGGAAAGCAGTAAAAGAAAATGACATTGTGGTCATGAATGCGGGAGCCTCCGCCGGAACCCGTGACTACACATCAACAGTGCTCGCAGAACTTGGCGAAGTGGTTGTCCATGGTGTTGCAACCAAGCCCGGAAAACCGGTAATTCTTGCCATTGTGGACAACACCCCGGTAATTGGCCTGCCCGGCTACCCGGTCTCTGCCATACTCACCATGCGCATCTTTGTTCATGAAATGATCTATGATTTTATGGACATGAAGATGCCACCGGCACAATGGGCCACAGCCCGCATGTCACGCCCCATGCACTCAGCCATGGGAGTGGATGAATTTGTACGCATTACCCTGGGTCAGGTGGGTGATGAACTCATGGCAACACCTGCCGGAAAGGGTGCAGGCGCGGTGATGTCTCTGGTTCGGGCCGATGGAATCCTCACCCTTAAGGCGGGATCCGAGGGAGTTGGAGCAGGTGAGGAAGTAGAGATCGAACTGTTACGTCCTCTCACCGATGTGCAGTCGACACTGGTTGTTATTGGCAGCCACGATAACATTATTGATGTCCTTGCCAATCTCCTTCACAAGGGACGGAAAACCATCCGCATATCCTCTGCTCATGTTGGATCCATGGGAGGTATCATGGCCATCAGACGCGGGGAGGCACATTTGGCCGGAAGTCATCTCCTGGATGAGAAAACCGGTGAGTACAATATCTCTTTTATCAAACGCTTTCTTCCTGACATCCCTCTGCAGCTTATCAACCTCTGCTACCGTCAGCAGGGTTTGATTGTTGCCAGAGGAAACCCCCTTAGGATCAAAGGATTTGAGGATGTAGCAAGGAATAATTACAGTTTCATCAACCGCCAGAATGGTGCAGGTACCCGGCTGCTCACCGATAAAACACTCAGAGACATGAATATCGATCCAACCACAATTAACGGATATGATCATGAAGAATACACCCATATGAGTGTGGCAGCATCCATTGCCAACGGCAGCGTGAATTGCGGCATGGGAATTCTGGCCGCAGCAAATGCTCTCAATCTTGATTTTGTACCGGTAGCCGAAGAACGCTATGACCTTATCATTCCCAATGAATTTTTGAATGACTTAAAGATAAAAACTCTTCTTGATGTAATTCGCAACAACAGTGAATTTCAAAAGCTGGTACTGGCACTTGGTGGCTACAATCTGCGGGACTCCGGCAATGTCATGTATGAACAATAATGTTTTGGTAATTATAGAAAGACTGAAAACTAAAAATATTTTACAATGAAAATAAGCAAAATACTCACAACAGTCATGAATATACTTGAAGGATGATGATATGACTATGTTCTGGAAAATTATAAAAAAATTCCCTTGTATTGCTGTACTACTCCTGATTGCCTTTCTGACTATGACAGCCCGCGTTCAGGGAAACATCGCCACCCTGACGGAGCGCACTCTGGTTAATTTTGTATCAGGAGCTGCTGTTGTCACCTGTATTCTTTATACATTCCTCTGGGTTACAGGATCCCTGAACCCCGGAGACAAACCAATCATTAACTTCAAGAAGCTTGGCGAAAAGCTGTTAAAGGGAACCTCCGGAAAGCAGATTCACGAAGATTCTTCAAAAAAAGACAAATAAAACCTTCTTCTCTATGAGTGCAATACTTCAGTAACATCAGAGAGAAGCAGATATAGCATCACCCAGTTCCTTTAAGTCAAAAGGTTTGGCAATGGCGGAGCAGAATCCATATTTTTTGTATTCAGCCATTATCGGATCATTTGAATAACCACTGGAAACGATAATTTTCGCACCAGGATCAATCTGCAGAAGCCTTTCTGCGGCTTCCTGCCCACCCATTCCCCCGGGAATAGTCAAATCCATAATAACAATATCAACGGGAGTACCAAGCGCCTTCATCTCCTTATACACACTGATTGCCTGGGCACCATCACTTACAAGGACAGGCTCATGACCAAGAACACTCAACTGTGCTTTCGCCACATCCAGCAGCATTTTTTCATCATCCATTACCATCACTCTAGCGGTCTTAGCTTGCATGAGCTTTTCCTTCGCCTTTCCTGCGCTATTTTTCTTTGTGGAATGTGTAATAGCTGGAAGGTATAGGGTGAAGGTGCTTCCCTTCCCTGGGATAGAATTGACGGTGAGAACCCCACCGTGTTTATTGACAACGGAATGACAGATTGCAAGGCCGAGTCCGTTACCTTCCTGCTTCGTTGTGAAATACGGATCAAACACCTTATCAATAATTTCTTTTGAGATCCCTATTCCTGAATCCTGTATTCGTATACAAACATATTCACCCGTAGTTACATTCAAGAGTTTCTCTTGGGCGACATCATACACATTGAAGCATTCAATTAAAATTGTACCGCCTTCGGGCATGGCCTGTTTAGCATTTATGATAATGTTTTGTGTAACCTGACCGATCTGTCCGCTATCAACATCGACATTCCAAAGATCCTCAGGAAAACTATAGTCACAGACCACATTACTGCCATGAAGCACGAAGCCAGCAGATTCTGTAATAAGTGACGCTAGAGAGGTTTCCTCTTTGATAGGATCCCCACCCTTGGAAAAGGTAAGTAACTGACCGGTAAGCTTGGTTGCCCTTCTTGTTGCTTTCTTGGCATCGGAAAGCAGAGTAGCCGTCCCGACATCCTCTTCGGCAATTCGATGGGCTGCCAATTCTACATTACCAAGAATCGCGGATAGGATATTATTGAAATCATGGGCAATACCACCGGCAAGAACTCCAACGGATTCAAGTTTTCTAATTTTAAGCAACTCACTTTCCATCTTCCTCTCATTGGTAACATCCTGAAACACCAGGACAACCCCTATAACCTTGCTGGCCCTATCCCGAATTGGAGCAGCGCTGTCAGCAATGGATCGAACCGTGCCGTTTTTTGCAATGAGGGCTGTTGGGTTAGCAAACCCTACAATTCTGCCGGATTCTAACACCAGTTGTATAGGACTTTGGCATTTCTTTCCTGTTCTTTCATTGACAATATGAAACACCTCAGTAGAGGGTCTTCCTGCTGCGGCTTCCTTGGTCCATCCAGTGAGGGCCTCGGCAACTCTGTTTAACAGAACGACTCGTCCATCTGTATCGGTGGTCATCACACCATCACCTATACTCTCCAGGGTAACTGCAAGCCGTTCCTGTTCTGCACTCAGGTTGTCCCAGGCCCTTTGCCTATCCCTTGCCATTTGATTAGCTGTCAACGCAAGAGATTGAAACTCAAGAAAATTCACCTTATCGGCTGGAATGATCAATTCTTCCGAAGCTGATTTATTAAAAAATTCCAGAAACAGATCCAGGTTTTTTTTCATTTTGGCAGTAAGAGCCCAGGACAACAACAGGGAGAGGAACAAAAAACAACAAAGAACCAGAATAACCTGGATTATGATTTTTTTGACAACTTCGCTGGAAGCTTTCTGTTCCTCCAGTATTTCATTTTCAATATAATCAATATAAACCCCGGTTCCTATATACCATTGCCAATCCGGAATCAAGGTAGCGTAACTCAATTTCGGAGCAGGCCTTTCTTCTTCCAGCCTGGGCATCACATATTCAACAAAGCCTCCGCCATCGATTGCTTTCTGAACGAGCGCCTGCACTACTTTAAAGCCTTTGGAATCAGTCACATCCCACATATTTTTACCCTTTCCTGGCCCGGAAAGAATATCACCTTCCACGGTTCCAACAAAGAGATAACTGACGAAGAGGTCCTTGCTCTCCTCCAACCAGTCAAGAACCTCCTTTTTGATCTCCTTTTCTTCATCATCAATATATACGCCATTGCCGATAACCCAATCCAGGGGCTCGAAATATTTAACATAAGAGATCTTACGGATCAGAACTCCCGGATCTTCTGGCTTATTCCAGAAATAAGTACAAAAGCCCTCTTGCTGTTCCGAACGCGCCACGGCAAGAATCTCCCGCATAATATAGGTCCCGACCTTATCTTGAACATCAATAATATTTGTTCCCTCTAACTCGGGATTATTACGGTTTACAAGTTCATTTCCCTGCATGTCCTCCGCAAAATAATAGCCTCTCCCATCATCCCAGCTTGCTGCATACAGGGCATCATGAATAATTTGTCCAATTTCTGTTAGACTCTTTGTGGCTTTGTGTCGTTCGTAGAGATACAGAGCAGTTTCATATGCCTCTTCAGTTCGTGCCTTGACCTCAATCTGCACACGCTTTTCGAGCTGACCTCTCATGTAAGCAATATGAGCAGCTGCATGCTCAACATCGTTTTGAAGAATCTCTTTTTGTTGCCCTAAAAACATCTCACGAATCTTCAGTCCACTACGATCTGCCTGTTTAATTTCAGTGTCCACCCATAAATAGCCAAGGACGATAACTAACAGAGACGACAGAAGCCACAGGTGCATTCGAACCGTTTTCGTTAAATGTCTTTGTTTATTCATTGAAAATCCTGAAAAAGCGGAACTATAAAAGATATCAGGAGAGAGTGCAGTTCAGCATTTCCAAACGATTCCTCTCCTGAACAGTGTGGTACGCCAACTCATACTTTCAGTCTACTGATTACCAACCAATTGTCAAATAGCAGTTTCAGTCGAATACTTCTTGCTCTTTTAATGGAAGCTTCTATAATCAGTGGAAATTATAATTTTCATTATTAATTTACCCTGAGGAGACACCATGGCTGACAAAATTTTTCGCGTAAATATGACGGATCTTTCCACTTCCATTGAAGACGTCCCTGCTGAATGGGCCGGTCATGGAGGTCGCGGACTCACATCTACCATCGTGGCCGCTGAAGTTCCTCCCACCTGTCATCCCCTGGGACCAAACAACAAACTGGTTTTTGCCCCAGGATTACTGTCCGGTACTGCAGCTTCTAACTCTGGCCGTATTTCTGCCGGAGCCAAGAGTCCACTGACCGGCACAATCAAAGAAGCCAACGCAGGCGGTACATCCGCACAGAAACTTGCAAGGATTGGCTGTAAAGCACTTATCATTGAAGGTCAGCCTCAAGATGACAGCTGGTATTCACTCAGCCTCAAGCCTGGTGAAATCACAATTAGCAAGGAAGAAGAGTTGATTGGCAAGGGCAACTTTGCTGTAGTGGAAGATGTTGAAAAAAGATTCTCTGATAAAACTGGGATAATTTCCATTGGTCAGGGCGGCGAGATGCAGATGGCTGCAGCCAATATCTCCATAAAAGATCCCGACAGCCACATCCGTTCCCTGGGACGCGGTGGCCTTGGAGCTGTCATGGGTTCCAAAAAGATTAAATTTATCGCACTTGACGCAGCAGATGGCAAAGTTGAAATCGCTGACCCTGAAGCATTCAAAGCGGCCAACAAAACATTCACCAAAGCACTGGTTGACCATCCTGTAAGTCAGGCCCTTGGAACCTACGGCACCAATGTACTGGTTAACATCATTAATGAAGCTGGTGGACTTCCTACCAAAAACTTCAGCCAGGGACAGTTTGAGGGACATGAGCAGATTTCAGGTGAAACCATGCATGACCTCATAGTTGAGCGCGGTGGCAAGCCAAAGCATGGTTGTCACGCAGGCTGCGTGATCCAGTGTTCTCAGATTTATAACGACATCAAAGGGAACTACAAAACATCCGGCATTGAATACGAATCCATATGGGCTATGGGTGCCGACTGCACCATTGACAACCTGGATCAAATTGCCGAGATGGATCATATTCTTGATGACATCGGACTTGACACCATCGAAACTGCCGTGGCCTTTGGTGTGGCGATGGAAGCCGGTGTTCTTGCATTTGGTGACAGCAACGAAATGATCCGCATCATGACAGAAGAGATTGCCAAGGGCAGCCCTCTTGGCCGTGTCATCGGAAACGGTGCAGGCAACGTTGGCCGGACATACGGCATAACACGGGTCCCTGTGGTAAAAAATCAGGCAATCCCTGCATATGACCCCCGCGCCATTAAAGGCATCGGCGTCACCTACGCCACCTCCACTCAGGGGGCGGATCACACCATGGGTTATACCATTGCCACAGAAATTCTTGGCGTTGGAGGAAAAGCCGACCCTCTCTCCAAAGAAGGCCAGGTGGAACTCTCCCGCAATCTGCAGATTGCGACAGCTGCCATTGACTCCACAGGCATGTGTCTCTTTATTGCCTTTGCAGCACTCGATGATAGTACCTGCCTACCGGCACTGATTGATATGATCAATGCCCGTTTTGGAATCAACCTCAACGCAGGCGACGTAACCAACCTTGGCATGACTATCCTGAAAACCGAGCATGCATTTAACACCGCCGCCGGATTTACCAATCTTGATGACAGGTTACCGGAATTTTTTGAGATTGAGCCCATTACACCGCACAATGCAGTATGGGATTTCACCGGTGAGGAAATCGACACCTTCTGGAATTTCTAGGATATTCCCATGCGGGTACAGGTAAAGCTCTTTGCCTTTTTCCGAGAAGGCCGTTTCGTTAAAGAAGACAAAGAGCTTCCCGAAGGCACTACCGCCGGTAAGGTTGTCGATGATCTTTCTATTGACCGGGAAGAGGTTGGCGTGCTTATGGTCAACTCCCGTCACTGCACATTCGAAACCGTTCTCCATGAAGGAGATATTTATGCAATATTTCCGGTAATCGGTGGTGGCTGAGTCTGACTGCAACGAAGTCCTTCGGAGCATAGAACAGCATGCTCGGGATGCATATCTCTCACTTGCTGACGCCTGGAAGATTGCTCAAAAACATACCTGCTCGCTACGCAATGTCGAAACACTCGCGCTCGATCATTCCATCACCCCTTTACGTTTCCAACGAAACAACCTGAGTTGCCAGGAGCAACTCAGGTTGTTTCAGTCCAGGGTGGCTATTATCGGCTGCGGCGGCCTTGGAGGCAGAACGGCTGAACTGCTTGCGAGGCTTGGCGTCGGTCACCTCATCCTCACGGATCCTGACGTCTTTTCCGAATCAAATCTCAACCGTCAGATTTTCTGTAACACCGAAACCCTTGGCCGCCGCAAAGTTGATATCGTGGGCCAAGAGTTACAGAAAATCAATCCCGCACTGACACTCACTCTTCACGGCTGCAAATTCACCCCTGCTTCAATAAATACAGCAGATATCGCAATCGATGCCCTGGACTCAACGGAGGCACGTACAGAACTCTCCGCACTCTGCCAGAAAAGACGCATCCCCCTGGTTCACGGAGCAGTAAAAGAGTGGTACGGTCAGGCTGGCATCGATCAGATATCGAACAAACTTATCAGCAGACTTTATCCGCAAAAAACAGACTCAGGCGTGCCTCCCCGGGTACTCCCCATGACCGTCTCCCTCGTTGCATCCATACAGGCCTCAGAGACAGTTAAATTCCTGCTCGGCTACAAATCTTTATTAACTGAACGCTGGATGGAAACAGACCTTCTTCACTGCGAATTTGACACCATCCCATACAAAGTTGCTATACCATAGTTCAGGCATGGCAACTTTGTATGGAATGGTGCTCAAAAAGTGACGATTAGAAGGTGTAAGCCATACTGATTCCGCCGTAGATGTCACTATCCATCGCGCTATCAGGAAGCGAATCCGACTCCATCGAATCTGTGTAGTTGACATTTATGCCAGTGCTCAGGGTGTCGCTTATTGCATAGCTAAGGGATGCAGAGAGGATATAATTAAAAAACCCACTGTCAGTACCTCCTGCGTAGGCTGCTGTAAAATCCTTACCTGCATAACTTATCAGACCACCTAACTCAAGCCCCAGTTTCTCATTGATATCCAACGCATAACCAATGCTTGCTGTAGCGTAAAAATCATCCACCTGGTCGATGTCGTAATAGAGATCCAGGCCGGCGGAGATGCCATAGACGATATCCATGCTGGTGCTAGCAAATATTTCGCTGGTACTTGCACCACCTGCTGGAAACAGATATTCGATATAGCCGACGCTGGCGCCTACAGGCCCAATATCAAACGAATAGGAAACGGTAAGGTCTACTTCAGAAAACTCACCGGAATCGAGTGTGTCGTTATAGTCATCGACATCCAGGTTGCCCCACACATTAAAGCCAAAACCACCAGCCGCCACATCAATACTTGGCTGAATAACGATGCCGTCGTTAAAGGTAAGTCCTCGCCATACATATGCTGAATTGATATCCGCGGCTGCGGTAACATCCGCCGCCATTGCCTGGGGCACACTCAAAGCACTTATAATTGCGGTTAAGGCTGCCATTGGAATACTTTTTCTCATCACTTTTCTCCACATTGAAATGTTTTATTTGATGCCTGAAAGATACCTTTCATTGCCTTTTCTGCAGTAAAAGCATGATTTGTGCCAACTTTCACCCAACAGAGAATACGACATCAAATCAATCACATAAAACACAAACAGAATGAGAGGCAGAGAATTTCAATACATTTTTGTGCCANNTANAANCAGNTACCATTCAAAAATGTCGCTAATTGTTCATTGAAGTATTCTCAAGAATATGGAGAGAGATTTTGCTAGGCATTTGGAATAACGAAGATTTCAAGTGAAAAGGTATTGATTGACTTGCAGGATCCGTCTGCTGACATGATATAACAGCTCCTGGCTACCGCAGACGGATCCGCCATTGACCGATAATAAATACAATGATATCCCTGGCGTCATCCAGATTTATTCCACACCAGTCGCAACCATAGCATCAGTCAGGTTGCCATCGATAGCTACAGGAACAGTTCTCTGGTTTTTGAGAGAAATCACTTTCTACAGGAAAAAAAGACACCCAATAACACTCCAACCCAGGCAGCACCATCAAAAGATTGAGCAGAGAAGCCCCTACGATTCAATATCCATCTGTTATTTCAGACAATTACCAACACTACAGATCAACTTTCCCTATTCCTCATCAGCCCAAGGATGTCATCATAAATCAGGTAAAATGCAGGCATGAGAAAAAGGATAATCGCTGTTGAGAAAAGAATTCCATACCCCAGTGAAATGGCCATGGGGATAAGAAAACGGGCCTGCACAGACTGCTCAAAAATCATTGGAGCCAGGCCAAAAAAAGTAGTAAGCGAGGTGAGCATGATAGGACGAAACCTCCGTGTTGCAGCCATAAATGCTGCCTCGGCTACTGTTTTCCCCTCATCTCGGTACCGATTGGCTGTCACCGTAAACACCAGGCCGCCATTAATGACTACCCCGCAGAGAGCAATCATCCCGAATATGGAAATAATAGAGAGGCTGTACCCCATAATAATATGGCCGAAAAGGGCACTGACCAAACCGAATGGAATGGAGAGCATTACCAGCAGGGCCTGCCCGTAGCTCCCGAAAAGAATGGCAAGAAGACAGAAAATCGCTGGCATCATTAAAGCAATCCCCATCAGAAGATCATGCACGGCCATGCGTTTTTCACGCTGCTGCCCCTGAAAGGAATAATTCAGCCCACTGTAGTTTGCAAGCAACTCGGGTAAATATTCCCGTTTCAAACTGTCCAGAATTTTATTCTCATTGGACTTACCTGCCACCACATTGGCTGTCACGCTGAGAACCCGCTTTCCATCGACACGGTTGATCTCGGTGTAAGCCCGGCTGGGGATTATTCTTGCTGCCCGCTCCAGAGGGATTTCCCCACCATCAGGTGTTCTGATCAGCAGTTGCTCCAGGTGAAAGAGGGAGCTTCTCTCTGCACGAGGAAGACGGACAACAACCTTCAATTCATTTCTGCCCTGCTGTTGCCGCAATGCCTCCGCTCCATAAAAGGCATGCCTGATCTGACTGCCAAGATCCTGCGCAGTCAACCCAACGGCCTTCCCTTCGGGAAGCATCTTGAAATCATACTGTACCTTGCCCCGTGCGAAGCCGTCATTCACATCGGTGACCCCACTATACTGTGAAATAGCTTCTGCCAGATCCGCTGCAGCGAGTTCAAGGGTTTGCGGATCTGGATGAGTGAGTTCCACATTGATGGCCGCCGATCCGCCCGGCCCCATCAGATAATCAAAAAACAGTTTCTCGAGTCCTGCAATCTCCCCAACCTCTTTTTTCCACAGAACACTGAACTCCCGGGTGGTAATTTTTCGTTGTTCTTGAGGCACTAGAGTGATGGAGACCTCAGCACGATTAGCCCCACCACGACCGATATCAGTCCGTATTCCCACCAGGATTTCACTGCCACCACTTTTCTCAATTGCCCGTTTACCACCCTCCTCCACAAGACGGGTAATCTCTTTCACCTCATCCAGATTTACTCCGTAGGGTAATTCTACCTCGGCGTCAACACTGTCCGTCTGAATGTCTGGTCTGAATGAAAAATTAATATGACCACTGTCCCAATAGGAGTAGGCGACAATCAGCACAGCCAGACCAAGGGCAGAAACCAGATACCGAAACGAAAGATTCCAGCGCAGAATCCTTGCAAAGGGACCGCTCACAAAACGATCAAGACACTGTTCACAAAAGCGAGGTACCTGCTCCAGCAATTGGAACATTTTCCCCTTCCGCTCCTTCCTGCGATAGCTGAGATGAGCGGGAAGCACATACAGACACTCAATCAGCGAGACCAGAAATACCGCGATCACCACCGCAGGCATGATGGCAAAGAAGCGACCGGTGGATCCTGAGACAAAGAGCAGAGGAAGAAAAGCGAAAATATTGGTAGCAACAGCTATAACGACAGGAGCCGCCATTTCCCGTGCCCCTTCAATGGAAGCCCTTGAAGGCTCCATTCCCTGTCTCCGTTTATAGAAAATATTCTCACCAACTACCACGGCATCATCAACGACAATCCCCAGTGTGATAATAAAGGCAAACATGGAGATCATGTTGAGACTGCCACCAATAAAATAGAGGATAAGAAAAGAGCCGATAACGGAGATGGGCACCCCCATAGAGACCCAGAATGCAAGACGCGGCTCAAGGAAAAGACCGAGGGTGAGCAGTACCAGGCAGAGACCGAATACTCCATTAGTCAGCAGGAGCTCCATTCGATCCTTATACAGCTCGATCTATCCCTGTAGGCCGTGAGCTGCACAGAGGGAGGAAGAGTAGGAATGCGCTTATCCATATAGGCATGAACAGCATTGGAAATGTCAATTGGAGTCTGGTCTCCAGTTCGATAGACATAGAGCAGGGCTGCCCGTTTGCCGTTATACCAGGCCTCGCGGTCACTCTCCTCAAACCCCTGATGCAACTCAGCGACTTCCCCGAGAATGAGCTTGGTTCCATCCTCTCTGCTGACCAGTACCAGATCAGAAAATTCGCTGGCCACTTCCCGTCGTTCCGAGGTTCGTAACAGCACCTCACCACCCTGACTCTTTATTCCACCGGCAGGCACATCCACTGCCCGCTCTTTTATGGTATCAGCCACTTCCTCCAAGCTGAGATTGTGAGCCCTGAGCATGTCTCTGGAGATCTCAATGGAAAGTTCAGGGTCTCTGGTTCCATTCAGCTCTACCTGGGTAATTTCAGGGATATCCAGCAGTTCTGATCGAATCGTTTCGACCAGACTGAAGAGGGAGCCTTCATCAATGTCACCATAAAGGGCCAGGCGAAGCACCTCCCGTCGCCTCGTTGCGAGGCTGACCAGAGGCTTTTCCACATCACCAGGAAAAGTGCTAATCCTGTCAATGCCATTTTTAATTTCCTGGAGACTGCTATTGGGATCAGCACCTGAAAGCAATTCCACACTAATCGATGCCTTACCTTCCATGGAAACCGAGGTCACCCGCTCCACATTATCCAATGCCCTGATCTCCTCTTCAACAGCCAGGACAACCCCCTCTTCCACCTCTTCAGGACTGGCACCGGGATACCGAACAGAGACCGTTACAATATCAAGAGCATAACTCGGAAAAACCTCCTGGGTTATCCGACCTGCAGCAAGGAGACCACCGATGACAAACAACAGCATCAGTAGATTGGCAGCCACAGGATTAGAGACCATCCAGGCTATCAGCCCCTGTTCTTTTGAGGGTAGTATGCTCATATAACTGTCCCTATTTCCTGTGCCTGCCGGTGCGAATCTGCATCCCAGATATGGGCGAAACCAGACGGCTGACAATAATCGGCTCCTCAAGAGCCTCTTCGGCGGTAACCAGAACCTCATCAATGCGTCGCCACAGAACCTTTACCGGACGTATATCCAACCGCCCATCTGCGGTTACAAGCCACAGCAGGTCACCTTCACGCAGTGCTGCCCGAGGTACCACATACACATCGTGCAATTCACCAGCATTCAGCTGCACCTTTACATAGCTGCCGAGGAGTATTTTCCCTCCCAGATTCCCCTGTATTTCTTTATCAAGATTAAAGGGATCTGGAATTTCAATCAGCAGTCTGGCCATACGACTCTTGGGATCAAGATCCGGTAGGAGCTTAAAAATTGTGCCCTCACGCAGGGTCGGTTTCCCTCCGTATCCTTTGTCGAGGACAATATGAGCAGTGCTGCCTTTCCCTCCCTGTCCGTCCGGAAACCGCAAGCGATCAAGGAGAGAGAGAGGCACCGAGGTCTGTACCCAGAACTGATCGGTGGAGACAAGAGCTGCAATCACTGTCTGCCTTCCAACAAACTGTCCTGCCTCGACTGACTCTTTAAGAATCAAGCCATTAAAAGGGGCGCGAATAGTAGTCCGTTTTTCTGCAAGCTTTGCTGCGGCAAGGCGGCTCTCAGCGGCCTCAAGTCGGGCATGACTGTTTCTTAAATGCGGCTCACGCAGCGCCAGATGCTTACTGACCTTATCCCCCAAAAGCTCCTGTTCAAGGATGCTCCACTCCTCACGGGCGATGATCTGCCTCCCCTCTTCAACCTCAAGCTCATAACGAGCCGTAACCAGTTCTGCTTCGCGCTCTCTCACCTGCAGACGGTAGTCGAGGGGTTCAATCTGAACCAGCACTTCCCCCTTAACAACAATTCCACCTGGAACAAGCTCAGTATTCTGTTCAATAATACGCCCCTCAACCTCGGTCTGCAATTCCACCTCCCGAGCCGGAATCACCAGACCAGCGGCCTCAAAAACCACGTCCTCATTGGTCGGCTGCACCATTATGGTTTTCACCATTGGAACAGGTCGCTCGGGTTTACTCTTTTTCGTCTGTGGTTTATGGGCGTATAACCAGAATGACACTGCTACAGCCAGAACCAGAACAAGGAACGAGAGGAAGGTTTTCATAGGTGATTGTTTTTTTTAGTTATCAATTAGCAGAGCATCGCGTTCAGTACCCAGGACATCGGTGCCCAGAGCCCTGTAGAGAAGAAGCCGGTAGGAAATTTTTTCCTGCTTGCGCTGCAGGATATTCATTTCCAGTTTTTGAAATGAGACTAACGCAGTAAGAACAGGGATATAATCCGTCATTCCCTGGACATATCGACTCCTGCTTTCGCGTAGCGTTGCCTTTGAGATAAGCAGTTGCTCCGTAAGAGCAGTGAGCAGCTGTTCATGCTTTCGTTCCTGCCAGAGACTGTTCTCCACCTCCTCGATGGCCACCAGATATCTCTGGGAATAACGGGCTGTTTTTTCTTCCACCATGGCCTTCTTTTTCTCCACTTCACTCTTTTTCCCTCCCCAGTCAACAATGGTCGCCAGGGCATCTGCAAAAAGAGCAGTGATAAAGTCGCCGCTGATAAATGCTGCAGACCCTCCAATTTTCAAAGCAGGCAGACGATCAGCCACAGCCTCGGCCACCCGGTAATCGGCGGCAACCAGTTCTCTCTGCAACTGTCTGAGATCGGGCCTGTTCTGCAGCAGATCGGCGGGGATCCCAAGCATCGGCAGGGCGGGAATTTCAGGGAAGGTTTGACGAAACGCCAGGGGAGTGGATTCCGGAGGTTGTCCAAGAAGCACATGAAGCCTGTTCTGAAGAATAATATTTCGTGCTTCACTCAAAGGGAGTTCTGCTTTGACGGCAGCAAGAAGCTGTTTCTGCTGGTAGACATCGACAAGGGAGACCAGGCCATTTGCAAAGCGAAGTCTTATGACATTGAGAGAGGTTGTGTTGGCCTCTATCTGACGTTGCAGCAACTGCTGGTGAAGATACTGCACAACAAGTTGGAAGTACGTATCGGCCACCTCGACACTGAGGAGCAGAGCCAGTCCCTGAAGCTCATCTTCGGCAGCAAAGGTTTCAAAGGATGTTGCCTGTGCAACTGAAGAAAGCCGACCCCAGAGATCCACTTCCCAGGACAGATCCAGCTCTATTCTGTTACTGTCAGTTCGAGTATTCTCCGCTTCCCACTCCGATTCCGCCCGAACCCGGCCATCCAGCGTTGGATAAAACTGAGAACCGGCCTGATTTTGAATGGAACGCGCCTGTTTCAGTCTTGCAAAGCCTTCCTGAAGGGTAAAATTATTCGCCAGGGCCTGTTCGATATGGGCATCAAGAAGAGGATCATTAAACACCAGCCACCATTTAGTCGGGAGTTTCTCAAGGGCCTGGTGGGAGTTGATGGTATAGGATGGTTCGGCAATAACAGATGGCTGGACGTCGTCCTGAACAATATGGCTGCAAGCTGAGAAAGAGACAAGACTCAGCAGACAAAAAAGAAAACAATGGGCTTGCGATAACAAATGTCCAGTGCTCATGAGCGGTACAGTCCTGTCTTGGAGTAGATACGTTCAGTGGATGCTGACAGTACAGATATTAGCCCAAATATTCAAGACAAAGTAAGCTGATATCATCGTTCACAGGAGAGCCGTGGGAAAATTTTTCCAACCCTTGAGCAATAGCTGAAGAATAGCAACCAAGAGGGATCTCTTTCTGTTGCTTCACCAGTAATTTCATCCCTTCCACACCGAACATCTCTCCCACCGCATTTTCAAGTTCAATAATACCATCGGTATAGAAAAAGAGCCTGTCTCCAGGAGTAAGTTGCCCTGAATCCGTTTCCCGCCGAGGGGCGAGCTCACCCAGACCTATTATCGGTCCACCGGCTTCTAAAAAAACAACCTCTCCATTTTTTCTCTGCAGCAGAATAGGAGGATGTCCGGCACTGCTGTAGCTGTATGACCCATCACGCAGATCAAGAACCATATACGATATGGTAAAATAACGATCAAAACGTTCAATCGGAAAGAGCCTGTCAAGCCGTTCAAGTACCTGTAGCGGGCTTTGTATGGTCGAGCAACTATCCTCTGTGAACAGGGAACAGATAACATTCCCACTCTGTGACATGGCCTGTGAAACCAGCGTTGCAATCATGGCAGCGGGTACTCCATGGCCGCAGACATCGACTATATATATCCCGACAGAATGATCATCAAGAGCAAAAACATTGAAGATATCGCCCCCGATACGCTCACAGGGGGTAAAGACGTATTCTACCTGAAGGCGATCGGTGAACGGAATACGTTCCGGCAGCAATGCCCGTTGAATTGCTGCTGCTGCCATCAGATCCTGCTCAATAACATTCTGTCTCTCCTGGAGCTTCTTATTGCTCTTTTGGAGAGAGGCTGTGAGGTGTTTAATACCGAGTTGCGAGCGTATTCTGGCAAGAATTTCTCCCCTGTGAAAAGGTTTGGTTATATAATCGATGGCACCCAGATCAAAACAGTGAATTTTCGTTTCAGAAAGATCAAGAGAAGAAACCATTATGATAGGTACGTCTCTGGTTTGCAGGTCCTCCTGCAGGGACTTACACACCGCAAAGCCATCCATTTCCGGCATTACGATATCAAGCAAAATAAGGTCAAAAGGATGCCGCCTTACCAGTTCCAGCGCTTCCTTGCCTCCGATAGCAGTGACAACATCATAACCAGCATTTCGCACAATTGATGCCAGAAGCTCTCTATTGACCGGGTTGTCATCAACAACAAGAATCCTGCTATCTGTAAAATCCGCTATTGCTGTCACATCACTCATTGAACCAGACGTGTTAACATTGAAAGATCCCTCTCTGGTAAGCCAAGCCCCATTCCTTTACCGAAACGATAACGAAGCGCTACAGCAACCTGCCACTGGGTAAAATCAGCCACATTATTAATTGAAGCATCTCCACCGATAAACCATCCATTTGAAAGCGGTAGAATACCACGAACCCGCGCATCCAGACCCAGCCCGGTGTCACTTTCCCCGGCGTATGTTCCAAGCAGATCATCCCAACCAGGATCTTCTTCGCCAGTGTCGACAGCACCAAGCCTGGCGTAACGGGGTGCGTCGTCGGTTTTACGATAATTAAGGCCTGCAGAACAGGAGGCCTCCAGCCAATAATGGGTGGCTGCTGATGTCACTAAGCGAAAAAATGGTCCGGCAATAATTTGTTGCGCAGGGCTGTAATAGCCTCCGTGCCCAAAGGTATAAAAATTAGAGTTACGCTCAAAGCCGCGAGCGAAGAGAAAGAGTCCGGTTGACTGTTCAAAATCATCCCAGTCCTCGGTATACCCGCCACTCAGCGATACAGTCAAAGAACTGTTTTGTTCCACACGCTCCCCATTATACCAGCCATACTGTCCTTCTACGGCCAGCCACCAGTCATTGAGAGAAATCGTTTTATGTCCACCAAGCTTTGTCTCTACTACCCTCCCCCACTCCTGTCCACTGTAGGGATCGGTTTGACCAAGCCATGAAAGCATGGACTCCTTGACAGAATCCCTTTCCAAGGCAAAGCCCCAATCGGAGCCACTGCCCTGTACCCTACCGACAAGAGTTGGAGAAATAACGCCATTGAGAGGCGTGCTACCAATCCCAATATTCCAGTCCAGCTCCCCTTCTATCTGCAGACCACCGCGCCATCCCAAGGCAAAAGCATCTTCCTCCCACAGCTCTGGCCGAACCTGTGATTGATCGGGCGAGAGAAATGCACTTCCAACCTGAACATCCGCCGCCAGGGACCCAGAATCAATGGACAGGGGGAAGACAGCAATTGACCAGGTTTTTCCGAAATGGCTTGAAAACTGTTGTCTCACAACAAGCGTTTTTGCATTGAGACTGGATGTACCTTCATCTCCCCCCTTGCTGCGAAAGTGAAACAAGCCATCAAGTGCTGGTGCAGCACTTCCGGCATAGGGTCCCGGCCCCTGGTAAATCTGGTTAGCCAGTACCGGATGGTTCTGCCGAAAAGCGTAATCTCCAGCTACTTTCCGTACCTCTGCTTTCTCTGACTCTGCAAAACGTGCCATCGCCTCCTTTGTAAACTCAGGATCCTCTATAACTCCAAGCACATGAGAAAGTGATATTGCCGTATCGGCCGCCTCATCCTTCTCATACTGCTGCCAGAGAAACTCCACTAATGGCTTGCTCTCCCCCAGATGATAGCGACTCCAGAGGAGCATCTGCTCAAGGTCTACATTCTCTGGCCGCTGGATCAGAGCCAGCCCCAGGTGCACGACTGCTTTCTCATAGTCTTTGCTCAGATAAAAATTTCCCCCCAGAGTTGCATGAAGATCATAGCGGAGTTGATTGAGGAGTTCACTTTTCCTGTCGGAATGCTGATCCAGCAGGTACAGGGCTTCAGCTGATTCACCTTTTTTCTGCAGAGTGTAAGCAAGGCCGAGCAGTGTATCATCCGTTGGATTATTGGGCAGCAGAGTAGAGAAAATATCTCCGGCACAAGCATACTCTCCTCGCTGATAACAGGACCAGGCTGCCATTGAAGCTGCTTCAGGATTGTTCGGATCCAACTCGTAGAGTGCCTGAACAAAAGAATCGTAGACGGGATCCTTCGGCTCAAGCTGCTCCAATCTCTGCCACGTGGTTTCCTTGAGCAAGCGCTTCCAGGTCGACTCCGACACTGTTCCATCGAATGGAATCGATACCGCTGTAAACAGCTCGTTATTACTCATTACCTGCAACTGTTCACGGAGAACCCGTTCCTGCCAGTGATGATCCTCCGGCAAACATTTCCTCAAATCTGCAAAGATATTCTTTGCCAGGTCAGGACTGTCCGTCATAACAAGGGTCGCCAGACGAAAAAACTGTTCCTGCTGCCGACACTCTTCAAGGATGGGTCTGTATTGCTGCAGAAAATTCCTCACTTCATCCTGCCTGCTGCCTTCATTCAATGCCACCAGAGCGTCTTGAAACTGGGCAAAAACAATTCGCTCCCGCCACTCTTTCTGGTCGGCCGGGGAGAGCTTCGGAAGTAATTCCTGAAGGGCCTCAATATCTCCACGATCAAAGAGAAGTGCAGCCAGAACCGGAGCTGTCGATTCAAGTTGCTCACCCCGGGCAACGAAATGTTGCAGCAGAGGCAGAGCGGAATCTGTTTCACCGAGTTTCAGATAGCTATACATCAGGCCATATTCAGCATTACGGCGATTTTCAACGTTTTTCGAAATAACTGCCTGTAAAAAGAACTTTTTTGCCTGAGCATAGTTCTCCAGCCCATATTCCTGCCAGCCATAGGCCAGGACAGCTGCCAACGGATCTGCAGCTGCCTCCTGTGTACCCTCTGATGAAGGAGAAGGTAAACTGCGCAGAAACTGCTGCGGGGTTCTGGATACTCTGGCCGGACTCTGTTCAACAGATTCCCTGACCACAGTGCTGTTTGTGGACTTCAGGACGGATTGCTGCTCTTTCTGGTACACAACAGTTGCCTGATTATGAACTTTTTTTTCAGAGAGTGGGGTCTGAGCCATTCCCGTAGCGGGAAGCAGGTAACTCCAGCAGAGTCCTGCAATTACAAAAGAGATTCCATTCAGACAACTCATGGGATTCTCCGGGTACTGGCCAGGAGGTAGAGAACCTGTGAATAATAGTCCCTTCCTTCCTGCTGGATTTTTTGTTCAGCCTGCAGCCACAAGGTTTTCGCCAGTTTTTTTCTATCCAGTTGCCTGGCGCAGTTTGCAGCTATCGCGATGAATCCTCCAGGGGCATCCTGCTCACTGAAGCTGTTGGTATTCAAATCAACAGTTACTGGAAACCTGCCACTGGATTCGATCAAATCCACTACCATCTTCGTCCCTGGGAGGCTGACGGGGAAATCATCCCAACAGGCCCAGAGAAACACTCGAATGGCCTCATAGCCAAAAAGAGGTGGTTTTTCGGCAAGAAGCGTAACACCATCCTCACTCAGAAGAAGCCAGTCTGCTGGGAGTTGCCAACGGCCAAAGGAAGTCTCTTTCAATAATGAAAGGCTCTCATCATACACCCGCTGCCAGAGAACCCTGTCCCCGTATCTGCCAAACACCTTGAAGGCAGGAAGAACCAGATAGGAAGGATTGACTGTCACCGTATTGGCGTGCGCAAATCCGTAATACCCTGGAAGAAGCAGCGTCTTGCCAAATTTTTCCAGCAACAGATAGCTCCGAATACTTGACAGTATCCTGCTCGCTTCATCCTGCAGAGTCGGCAGGTTCCATTTCTCCCTGGCCAGCAAAAGTGCCCATGCGATGCAGATATCCCCATCACTGGCATTGTTAAAATCGATGGGTGCCATCCCTCCGTTGGGTAATTCCCCCCAGCTCCAGGCGCTGAGGGCATCCGTCTTTCTTACCTGAAGATGACCTTTCGTCCACTGCCAGAGCAGAAAAAATGTTTTGCGATCGTCAAAAGCTACAGCCAGAAGCATACTGTAGCCCTGTCCCTCGGAATGACTGATGCCCTGTTGATGACGATCAATCACCCGTCCCTCGGCGGTGATAAATTCTTCCTTAAAACCTGCCCACGTACCCGGTTCTGCTGCGCCAACTGGACGCAGGCAACAGAGAAGAAGCAACATGGATAGAAAGACAGTGAATCTGCGACAGAACATTATTCCTCTTCCATGTTCATCGCCTGTAGTCGATTACGACGTCGTCTTTTCAAAAGAATCGTTAAGGCCAGGGATATAAAAGCCAGCAAACCGGTAAGAAGCGCAATAAAGGGCCAACGATATTTGTCTACAAGATAGCTTATGCGGTTATAGGTTGTTATCTCGCCAACGGAATAGGATGGAATCAGGTCAGCCTGCTGTACCACCGGTTTTCTACCATCAAAATCGATAACCACAAAGCCGTTACCACACTGCTGAGCCACCTCATTTTCCTGCAGCAGCAGGGAGGCCTGAAGAACATCATCAGGATCTTCAGCAATGAGCAGTACCACGCTCTTCATGGGACTGAATGGTGACTCGAACTCACAGAGGACAGCCTGTTGCGGTCTGAATCGGATATCAGTCCCCAGAGTAGCTATATCAGGTGCGATGGTGCCAGGTTCAGGCACTTCATCAAACAGCATTTGCCACAACCTGTCCTTCCAATCTACAACACGCAGAGTTCCAGGTAACCTGCCATGAACAGGCAGTGTAATATTCTTTGCCAGTGGAGAGGCATGGAGAATGTTCTCACCTAAACCTGCCCGTGAACCAATCACCAGGAGATTGTTAGCCTCACTTTCTGATACTGTATCAGTAACTGTCAGGCCATAGGGTAACACCCCTGTCTTCTGAACTATTCCTGCAATAACATTGAGCGCTGCTGCCAGAATTTTTTTATCCCTCTGTGCAAGTACTACACTGGTTTGCGAGAAATCCGGAACAGCGGTAAGAGGAAAGCCATCATTAAAGAGATAACTGAGCTGAGGCAGTTTGACCCACTGAAACATTTCTGGCACCTGAATTGTTGAGCTCTCAAAAAGTGTCAAGGCCAGATGGTCGGTTTGCAGCGCCTCACAGGCTGTCGTGTGTAGCGGTGTCATGATGGCGTCAAGCTGAAACACATTACTGCCCGGTCTAAAATAGCTGAGAGGCAGACGAACGGTGTACCCCTGATACTGCCCCCCCGTCGGCGAACTGAGAGGAATTGAAGAAACAAACTTTCCATTTACCGCCAGGGAAAATACAGAATCCTCACGCAGGGCAGCTCCATAGGAAAAATCCAGGCGAAGAAGAATATCCCGATTCCCCTCAAGTAAAAAATTTGTGGGCAGGGTAAATTGAACCGACACTGGATCGGTGTGCTGTCCACGAAATGTTGTCGTCGCCAACCCAAGCTCTCGGAGGGTATAGCGTTTTTCAGGAGCAAGCCTGTTTTTCCCCGAATAGGAAGAAATCAGGGGCAACCGAACCTCAGTGATATCACAGAACTGCACATTTGGCAGCGGTAGGGCAAGAATAGAAAAAGCTTCAACGCTTTGTCGAATTTCCTCAGTATCACCTCCCCCCAGATAGATCAATCCATGTAAACGATCTATGGTACCATCCCCCTCTGGCATGGGAAATATTCCCATATCTCCCTGAACGACCTCACTTCCTGTAACTTGTTGGAGAAAGGAACGTTTACCAATAAC